>Ga0208628_1000105_pt1 | contig 51285 bp, 41 predicted proteins | sample LakWasMet16_LOW5_2_FD_183864 | JGI IMG/M metagenome (GOLD analysis project Ga0208628, IMG submission 183864) | Freshwater sediment methanotrophic microbial communities from Lake Washington under simulated oxygen tension - Sediment Metagenome... | ecosystem: Environmental > Aquatic > Freshwater >... | reverse complement strand
TTTTAATTTCGACCTGCACCGGATTCAGGAAGGCATCGAATTTCTGTTCGGTGATCGTCATCGATTTGATGCGAACGGGTAGTACCCGCGTATAGCCCCAGATAAAAAGTATGCGCGGCAGCGATTGCCTGGGAATATCGCGATCTGCAGGTTCCGTTGATGGCGTATTGCCGCCGATTTTGTCGATTGCTTCTCCGATCAAACCGCTTAGAGGACCGCCGGGATAGACCATTTTTTCCAATGCCGCAATTTGCGGGCCGATTCCAAAAACGCGGGGAATGGCTGAAACGGCGCCGCCTTTGCCAAGATCATCGGCTGCCGAAAATTTCGCGGTCAGCGTAAAACTTTCCGTCGGTGACGAACCGGTTGTGCCCGAATCTGCTTCCGCTGTTCCTGAGCTGCCGGCTGCAGACGCCGGAATATTGATCGTGCGCGCCAACTCTTCCGGATTGAACTGGAACACGACAAGATTCGGAATCGGTCCCAGAAAATCGCCGCTGTATTCGACGAATGCACCACGTAGCAGGAATCCGGACATCAGCTGCTTTCTCCCTTGCCGTTTTCGCCTTGCTTGTCTTTCATCGCCGGTGACAGCAGGCTCATGATTCCGTCGGCTATCTGCATGCGCAGTGTTTCGGCATCGAGTGCAATCGATGAATGTATCGATGGCAGGCGCAGGCTGCTCGAAAGACCGGATAAAGCATTGCCATCAAGTCCGCTTAATTGCAGGCGCCGGGTAATTTCGGTGTCGAGGCCATTCAGTGCGGCCTGGGCGACATCGGCGGAAATGCCGTGCAGTCGCAATGACATTCGGTCGATATTCAACCTGGCCATCAAAGACTCTCCTCGAAAAGTGCTGCGACCTGATCCTGGTAGCGGCCGAAACTTTCAGGCGAGTTGGGTCGATTGAGTTTGTCCAGCTCGCGTTTGATCGCGGATAACACCTGCGGCATTTCCACTCGGGGTTCAGTGCCGGGTTTGCTTTGCAAACAGGCATTGAAAGCGATTGACCGGATATGCCCGCCCGCAAGAGGAAACGTGCGTGCCAGGTATTGAATGTCCAATGCATCGATATCCACGCCTTTCGGAAAGACGTAACGCCACAGACGTGCGCGTTCTTCTTCGCCCGGCAACGGAAATTCGACCAGATAACGCAGGCGGCGCAGGAATGCTTCGTCCAGATCCTTGCGGCGATTGGTCGCCAGAATGGCAATGCCTTTCAGGCGCTCCATTCGTTCCAGCAAATAACTGATTTCTATATTGGCAAAACGATCGTGCGCATCTTTCACGCTGGTGCGCTTGCCGAACAAGGCATCGGCTTCGTCGAAGAAAATCACGCAATCACTTTCTTCGGCGGCATCGAATACTTTTTTCAGGTTCTTTTCGGTTTCGCCGATGTATTTGTTTACGACCTGCGAAAGATCGATCCGGAACATCGGCAATTTCAATTCTTCGGCGATGGCTTCGGCAGCCATGGTCTTTCCGGTGCCGGAAGGGCCGCAAAACAGGATCGACAATCCGGCATCGTTCCATGCCCGTGCGGTACCCCAGCGGTAATGCACCCAGGTAAGCGAACGCATGGCATGAACGACTTCATCCAGCTGCAATGCTTGCGCCGGCGGCAAAACCAGTTCCTTGAACTTGAAGCGCGGCGTGACCGATTGCGCCAGTGTTCCCAGATCAAGACGTACTTGTGCGCGGCATAATCTGTCCAGATGTTCGGCATCCAGCGTATCGAGCTGCTCGGCGGCATCGCCTATGGCTTCTATGGCTTTCGCGCCGATACGGAAGCGCCGCGCCGCTTCGAGTATTTCAAACTCGAGCCCTTCACCGTGTTTGCCCAATGCCTTGCGAAAACGCGCGACACGCATTTCAAAATCGGTCGCGGGCAAAACGACCGGCGACTTCAAAGCATGCGATGGCAGTTGTTTGCTCGCCTGCATGTCGTGCATCGGCGCGAACCAGCGTACCGGCATGTCGGGCCATACGATGCGGTCACGCGAATGCTCGTCGCTGCTTGCGTGCATGAGCGGCAGCAGAATATCCGCATCATAGAGCCAACACCACGCGGCGATAGTTGATAGTCGCGAGGCATTCGGCAAAACCGGCTGCTGAAATTCGACCAGGATGCGATCGGTTTGCTTGCTCAACATCGCGGCCCATTCGCTGTAATCGGTACCTACGTCTCCGAGCAAAGGCACGAACTGGGAAGCCTCCGGCGGGATCTGCAAAAGACTCACGGCCGCTTCGATGGCAGGCGTCACTTCCGCGACTACGCGCTTGTCGGGCAGCAGACGAAGACCGGCCGGAATTTTTCCGTCATCGAGCACCAATGCGTTGGCAACCAGATGCGAAACTTCATAGCCTTGATGCCATCCGTTCGCGTTGGATTCGTTTTGAAAACCGAGCAGACCATTGCGGAATAGCGGATGCGCGGCATCCATGCGTGAGAAACCGTTTTCGGGTTCGTACAGACGTTGCACCAGAGCCAGTGTAGGCAGCATTTTTTGCGAATCGTTTTGACAGGCGCCGAAAACGGCAGCGCTGGCGGGGTCGACTCTGGCGAGCAAACCCAAAGCGAGCACGAATTGCGCTTCTTCATCCAAAGCCAAACGTTCACTCACGGCATCCCAGGGACCTTGGCCGTATTCGCGGTTTCTGCGCAGAGACGCAATGTTTTCACTCAAATAGCGGGCGGTAATGTCGGTATGGAAAAACCTTTTCTTGTCATCGGTAAAACGAAGTAAATCCAGACTCTCGCTCGCGGCATCGATGGTGGGCGGCAATGCATCGCCTTGCACGCTCGCGGAAGATCCGCGCAAATGCCAGAGCCAGCAAATTTCACGCCGGAGCAGCAATGTGGCTTCTGCCAGCCAGCTCGCGGTCAATGGATCCTTGACGCGCAAGTCGGGGCTGAAAGTCGAAGGTAAAATCGTCACGGCATTCATGGCGTCCATGCGACCTCCGGCGTCATCGTGGCCTGTGCTCCGTTTACGCGCAGGATCAAATAATAATTTCCGGGCGGTAGTGCGTTTGCATTGCTCACGGTGGCGAGCAAACTCGTTTGCGCTGCGGTTCCGGTGACTTCCAGATTCAATGCGACATTGCCGTCACGATAAAACGAAACGAAGATCGCATCGTCGGGACCGCCAAGACGCTGTCCATTCAAGCTAACGCTGCCGGAAAAATTGGGCCCGTTGGGCGCAAGCGGCCCGCGTATTGCCGTCGTCAGCGTTGGTAACAACATCACGAATTGCGGGTTGCTGGTTTGTTGACGACCGCTCGGCAAACGACGCGCAACGACGGCGGCATGATGGCCTGCCGATATCGACGGCGTGTTCGGCACATTGACCTTGACCGCGCCCTCGCGTGCGGCAATCACGGGCAGCTCCATCGCTCCGATAAAAACGCTGTCGATGCCGCCGTTGATGTTGTCGCCGGAAAATTCGACCGTTGCGCCGACTTCGAATCGCAACGGCGTAATCTGTTTCAGGTCCGGACCCATCGAAGGAATAACCACGACGCCCTCGGCACCAGGCGGGCCGACCGTCAGTACCAGTGGCGCATAAGAGGGTGGAACATCCGGTGCGATCAATACGGGGCGAACATGGAATGCGGCGGAGAGCCGGTATTTTTCTTCGCTGCCCTGCATGACTTTCGACAATAGTTCCGCGTCGCTGCTGTCGAAAGTCAGCTTCAGTGGTTCGGGGTTGTCGATTAATGCCGGAACGGTAGGCGAGAGGAAATTCATTTCCTGCAGGCAGGCCAAGCCACGTGCAAGCAATTTATGTGCCTCGACGGTATCGCTATCTTGCCCGGTGTCGTAGGCGGTCAACAGATAGCGCAGCACCAACCACAAGGGTGGTGGTTGGCCTTCATCGAGCGAATGGTTTTTCAGGTGTGGATCGAAATCGATTTGATAGAGAAACAAATTCAGCTTCTGTATTCCGTCTGTCGCCGCGGCGGCGACATCGGGCCGCTTGACCGTGACCAGCAAGGAAGTACGCAAACTCAATTGCGAACGAATTGCTTCTGACACTGCGCCAATGGCTTCGCGGGTGGACGAGAGTGGCATCAGCGGCCCCGCAAATAATGTCGGTGCGGATTGAAAATCGCCGCGGGTTTCGGACGTGGTGCACTGGCCGTGGCGGCTGCAATCGGAGCCGCGGTTTTCGGTGCCGGCGCAAAAACTTCGAGCTCGATTTTTCCGATATTCACTTCGATGGACGAGCGTGAAACGGGACGTGCTTGTTGAACTGGCAGTGTCGCCGCTTGAACGGGGCCGGACATGACGCGTTCGCCTTTAAGGGCCTGCGTTGGCGGCACGGGATTGCTACGGATAACTTGCGTTGGATTCAATTCACCGACGACGGAATTTTCAAAACCGGAAGTCGCCATCACGGATTTTTCATTCCGGTTTGCCAGCGAGCGCGACGTTGCTTCGGTAACGGCAGCGCTGAAAGTGCTCGTATGCAAGGGCTGTGCATTGGTTTCCGGTTCTTCGGCGCCTGGCAGTGGCCGTGCCTGACCGGAAAATGCCGAAACGGATTTTATGCTCGTTGAAGTTGTTGCGGATATCGGCGCAGGATCGGAGGACACGGAAACCCGGGCCGCTGTTTGTTCGATCGCTTGCTCGTGTTCTTGAAAACCGGAATCGATTGAGGGTATTTCCGATGCAGACCGTGAACCGGATGGCCTTGGCGTATTGCCGGGTTCTTGAATTTGTTTTGCCGGATCGATCGGAGCGGAAACAGCTTTCGATGATTGTGGTGTTTCGTTCGTGCTGTCGGGCTTGCTTGCAGCCGTGGCGTGAACTTCCTTGCCGTATTCCTTATCGCCATGCTTGCCGGATGCCGTTGAATCAGATGCCGCGATTTCGACCGACTGTTCACTCCAGGCTGTTTCGGCAGCAGTAGACCTGCCGCCAGGTCGTGCTATGGAAGTTTGCGGACTTACCGCAGAGCGTTGTGCCAGACGGGAGAAATACGGATTCATTCGAACTCCACGGCGATACGCGACAAATAGCGGTCGCGACGCCAGCCCGGCAATGAAGCGATATCAATTTCGCTCCAGTGGTAATGATTAGCGAGGCGATGTATCTGTTCGATCAAGCGACGTTGCTGCTGATGCAGTCCGTCCAGCAATAATTGCTCGAGATCGACATCGACGCGCAATGCCTGGCCGCAAAAAGGACAGGCAATATCAAGATTCAATGCAGTGAGCGGATCGGCTGCACTCAGTGCAGTACCGAGCGAATCCATCCAGACGTCGGGTAATGGCGTCGAAATCAATTCGCCTGCGGTATTTTCGAGCAGGTATTCGGCCAGCCAGGGTTCACCGATGTCATTGCCGTCCTGTACATGATGTTGCCAGGCAAGCTGGTCTTGCCCGGTAGGTAAACGGCATGTAATTTCCATGCCGTCGGGTGAAAGCCAATCTATCTTTGTGATGGGCGTTTCATCGGCAAAACCGGACAAGCCCAATTCCAGTTCAACCTGTTCACGGCAATCGGCATGGCTGCAGATGGCAACAGCCGCCGTCGTTGTTCCGGTAGATGCGTTTGCGATGGCCAGCAGGCCTTGCAGGCGTTCGCTTACCGTCCAGGCCCAAAGCGAGTCGACATCGATGGTTTTGCCATCGATGCCATGCAGGCAATTCGACAGCAATTCGGTTACCAGCGCAGGGCGCGGCAAATCGAAATCGATATCGAGATCGGCATGCCGGTTGCAGAATTTGCGCGATAGATAACGTTCCTTGCCGGGCACGGGCGGCCATTGCACGAGGGCTGCTTTCATTGCTCGCCCTTAGCCTGCTTCCGCGGGCTCGGCGGTATCCACGTCGCGTTCCCAGCCTTCGAGTTCTATTTTCACGTTCTCGATCGCGACCGCATTCGCGTTTGCATCCAGATCGGGCATCGCGGTGTATTCGCTGACCCAGCAGGCATGCAGAAAATAGCGTTTGGCGACCTGGCCTTTTTCATTCATCACTTCGAGCGTGAGCTCTTTTTTATAGCCCGCCAGATCCATCAGCGGATCGCCGGCAAAGGAATGAATCTTGTTGGCCCAGGCCTCGAACTCGGGGTCGTGGGTAATGCCGCGCTCGAGCGTGAGTGCTTCGTAACTCGTGCGTCCGGGTGATTTGTGATCGATGCTGTTCTCGCCACCGCTGCGGTGTTTGACCACTTCGGTGGTGCGTTTCAGCGCGCTTGCCTTGCTGACGCCAAGCACCGTTTTATTGTCCCAAATGACCCTGAATTTGAAATTCTTGTAGGGGTCGAAACGATGGGTGTTAACGACGAATCCTGTGTTAGCCATGAAAAATCTCCTGTTCCGGTAGGCTTAGAGGTCGCCAGCAATTTGCTGGATCTTGATGACGACAAATTCGGCCGGTTTTAATGGCGCGAAGCCCACCTCGATATTGACGATGCCCTTGTTGCGGTCATCCTGCGTGGTGGTTTCCTTGTCGCATTTGACGAAGAACGCTTCTTTCGGGTTGGTGCCCTGAAATGCGCCCTGGCGGAACAGGGACATCATGTAGGCATTCAGATTCAGCCGGATTTTTGCCCACAAGGGTTCATCATTCGGTTCGAACACGACCCACTTGGTGCCGCGGAAAAGTGATTCCTCGATGTTCAATGCAAGGCGGCGAATCGGAATGTATTTCCATTCGCTGCCGACGTCATCATCACCTGCCAGCGTTCTGGCACCCCAGTTCACAAGTCCGTTGGGAAATACGCGAATGCAGTTGACGGCCTTTTTATTCAATACGCCGTTTTCCGCATCGGTGAGTTTTACTTCAACGCCCAGTACGCCACGTATATCGGCTTCGATACCGGCGGGGGCTTTCCAAACGCCGCGGCTTGCATCGGTACGTGCCATCAATCCGGCAATCGCAGCACTGGGTCCGATAGGTTTTTTCAGCGAACCATTCTGGAAAATCAAACGCGGATAGAACACCGCAGAATGCGTTTTTACCGAGACGTTCAAACCCGTGATGGCGTTTGAAACATCTCCAAGAATGGCAGGGCGGCCGTCAACACCAGTCCATGCAGGCGGTGAGTCCACCAGTAAAAATGCCCTGCGTGACGAGCAGTAAACACTGGCAGGCCCCCACAATGCTTGTTGATCGGCAACCGTCACGCCTTCATCGGCAGGAATAATCATCAAGTTAAATAGATCCACCGGATCAAGTGCATGAAAACCGGTCTGGTCGATCTCGCTGCCAAAATAATCCGCCGTTGTCGGGGCACCACCATCGCTGCCAGGAATACCACCGCCTGCAAAAGTACTGGTGCCATCGGTGCCGGTGGCATATTGATTGGTATTCAAAGCCAGATCGGCACCCATGCCAACCGGCGCCACCACAACACCCGATGGGACTGCATTCAAGTTGGTGGTTTTGCTGATGAGCGCAATTTCATAGCCCCACAGTTCGGCTCTGAAATTCAGCGTTGCTTGCGAATTGATTGCATTCACAATGATGCCGAGTTTTTCTCTGACACCATCGCCATTTGCGCTGACAGTCTGGTGCCAACGATCGCCCGCTGCCGTGGTAACGAGATTGTTTGGCGCAGCTGTCAGTGGCAACGCAGCTTGGCCATCGATGGCAATAGAAGCAAGGGCGTTCTGAACCAGCCCGGCCATATTGTTGACATAGGCCTGAAGATTTCGATGATCCAGTGCAACAGCAGCGCCGGTGTGTACATGAAAGAATGAGGCATTGGGTGCAGGTCTGAAATTGCTATAGCGTGTTTGTTCCAGGCCGCCTTGCTCTACACCGAACAGCAGGACGCTCGATATGTCGCGAGAGTTCGCACGGGTTACTCGAACTGCCGCTTGATTGCCGCTATTGGAGGTAATGGTGAGCAAGCGGCCGACGTTTGCGCCACCGTCCGCCAAAGTCACTGCAACGGTGTGTACCGGGCTTTGAGCGGCAAGCAGGGTATTGATTCGAGCGGTTAACTGGGCTGCGATATTCGCTGCCGTTAATGCGGGCAGGGGGGTGAGCGTTATCAGTACAGGCGGAGCATCATTGACGGAGATGTTGAATGAGTCCTGATTGGCAACTCGCATTGCCTGAATTGCAGCAGCGGCAGCGGCATCGTCAGCACCTAGCGGTCGTCTGGCTTGGCTATAACCGGAAAAACTGTTGCCGAGTGTGTTGATGAATGATCCAGGCAGTGCGGCGTTTCCCATCGCTCCATTGAGTTTCAATTCGATCAGCTCGGAACTCTGTGTCACGAAGGTGGGCGCGAAACGCGGAGAAAGCGGATTCATCGAAAGGTTGATGAAGGTTTCGCTGGAGCCTTCAAGCGGAATCACTTTCAGATTGAATGTGTCGTGGGGACTGGTCGTGGCATAACTGACTTCCAGACGTAATTCGTTTGCCCAGGTTCCTTGAGATTTTGCGACGACATCGAGTACCGTCTGTGCTGGACTAGATGGGTTAGTCCTCAACAAGCTTTGCAATGTGATAGCAGCGCGCGCAGTGCCGCTGGCGACGCGAACGACATAGCAATCGGTTCCGCCATTGGCAAAGAATTGACTTACCGCATGGGCAAGATCGCTTTCTGGATGCGGCGAACCAAAATTACGCGTGAAATCAGAAGGGCTCAGGCATCGGATCGCCTTGTTGAGCTTGCCTTTCGATGTGCGTCCGAAGAAGGCGGCGATGGACGTGGAGACGCTGGTAATCGTGTGCACGCCACTTGATACTTCGTCTATGTACACACCGGGATAGCTGACTGTTACTGGCATATTTCACTCCTTGATACTGGGCAGTGCATTCGGCACTAGGGCTTGTCGATGGCGAACAACTCGGATTGATTACTCATCCTTGTTTTTCGCCTGATGCTTGAAGCAAACCACAGCAGATGGCACTGATCGCGCATACAACTCGGTGCCATCGGGCAGAATGCTGAATTGCATTTCACCCGATGCCACCAGAGCTTTCAGCGCCTCCCGCAATATTCCGATCGGCGTCATTCGCAACTCTTCTGCCAACCACCACTGGCGAATCCCTTCCGGGCCATCCGCTGCATCCGGGTACTGCTCCAGATAGCGTCGAAGCGACGCTTGCAACGAGATGGAAGTTCGCTCTGCTTCAGTCGACATGCATTCCTTACGTCATTCGATTTGTGTTTCGCCTACGATTGAACGCAGGATTACTAGAGCAAGTCGTGTGCCATCGAAGCCAAAGAAAAAAACAGCTTGTAATCAAGGAGTTGTGATCTGCTTCGCAAACGCTTGGGGGTTTAATGACCCGGCTTTAAATCGCGAAAATCGTTTGCATGGCATGTACGCAAAGGCTGTGAGTGGTGGGTCGAATTAGCCCCAGGCTGGGTACTGGAAAACACGTTGATGATTTATGTGAGGCGCAGGCAGAAACTGCTTTCGCACTTTGCGTCGCCCGCAAGCGGCCTCCTGCGACGGGTAAACGCAAGCGGCCTTCTGCGACAACGGGATATTTTTAAAATAATCGAATAATGTTCAAACGATGCATTGATCGTTTGATGCTTGCGTCAGTCGGTTTCTTTATCGATACCGTATTTTTTCAGGAGTTTGCCGAGCGAGCGGCGCTCCTTGCAGGCAAGTCTTGCGGCAGCGGAAACATTGCCATGGGTTTCCTTGAATAATTTCGACAGGTAGCCGCGTTCGAATTCGGCGATGGCATGCGCCTTTGCGTCCTGGAAGTTCAGGAATTCGCAACTTGATGATGGCATCGGGTGCGTTTGCAGTTGCGGTACGCATTCGTCGACGATCATTTCGTGATCTTCGCTGAGTAAAACATTGCGGTGAATCACGCTCTCCAGTTCGCGTACGTTGCCGGGCCATTCATAGCGCATCATCCAGACCCAGCTTGAAGAGTGCAGCGATTTCAGCGGCAGCCCGTAACGTTCGCAATACACTTTCAAAAAATGGCGGGCAAGCAGCACGATATCCGTTTTCCGCTCGCGCAACGGCGGCACCTGCAAGCGCAGGATATTCAGGCGGTACATCAGGTCGCTGCGAAATGCGCGGCGTTCAACGAGGTCCTGCAGCGGTTGGTTGGTGGCGGCTATGACGCGGCTATTGGAAACTTCTTCGACGCTTTGCCCAACCGGACGATAACGACGGTCCTGCAAAAAACGCAATAACGCGACCTGGCCCTTGCAGGGCAGTGAATCGATTTCATCGAGAAAAAGCGTGCCCGAATCCGCCTGTGATATCACGCCACTGCGATTGGTTTTTGCATCGGTAAAAGCGCCGCGCGCATGCCCGAACAATTCCGATTCGATCAATGATTCCGGTATGGCGCCGCAGTTGAGAGAAATGAAGGGTTTGCTGCGGCGCGCACTAAGATAATGAATGGCGCGTGCGGTCAATTCCTTGCCGACACCGGTTTCACCCTCGATTAAGACGCAGGCATCGGTCGAGGCGATTTTCTCGATTTGCCGCAACAAGGTCAGAAAGGCGGCGGAGTTGCCAATCATTCCGTACATCGATACTGGCGGGCCCGGAGATACGATCCTTCGATCGTCAGGGCAATCGCCAGCGCCGGGAATTATCGATAATGGCGGTAGAATTCGTCGGCTTTCGATGCCCATAAATCAACTCCTGAACAATTCAGTCGACCAGCGCCCCCACGCCGGCATGAGTATTTATAACCAGTCATCTGCCAGGCAAGTTTCGCTTTCAGGCGTGACAACTTTGCAAACTTTTTATGAATTTATGTAGCCACTCCGATGCATCGCCGTGGACAAATAAATCGGAGGGTACCCATAAGAACGACAGTTTTGCCTTTGGCAGGACAACATAAATGATGTTTTCGACATAACCGGCCAAAAATCATGAATGTCATTGCCGGAATAGAAGCCAAAACGGTAAGACATCCGTAAAATGCATGAATGAATTCAGCCTTCCTGCTCTCGCAAAAACTATCGGTCGCACCGATGATGGATTGGACCGACAGGCATTGCCGTGCCTTTCATCGCATCCTGGCCCCGCACGCGCGTTTGTACACCGAGATGGTGCATGCGCAGGCCGTCATTCATGGCGACCGCGATCGCTTGCTGGGTTTCGATCAAAGCGAACATCCGCTTGCACTGCAATTGGGCGGTAGCGATCCGGCGCATCTGGCCGAAGCTTCGCGAATCGGCGAGCAATGGGCTTATGACGAAATAAATCTGAATGTCGGGTGCCCGTCCGATCGCGTGCAGGCCGGTCGCTTTGGTGCCTGCCTGATGAAAGAACCAAGTCTGGTGGCCGATTGCATTGCGGCAATGATCGCCGCGGTAAAAATTCCCGTTACCGTGAAATGTCGTCTGGGTGTGGATGAGCTGGAAAGCTACGAGCATTTCACGGGCTTCATCGATACCGTTGCAAAGACCGGTTGCAATACGTTTGTCGTGCACGCACGCAAAGCCTGGTTGAGCGGTTTGTCGCCGAAGGAAAATCGCGAGATCCCGCCACTGCGTTACGACTGGGTTTATGAGCTGAAAAAACAGAGGCCGGATTTGACGGTTTTATTGAACGGCGGTTTGAGTACGGTGGAAGGGGGCCTTGAAGCCTTGCCGCAAGTCGATGGCGTGATGATTGGCCGCATGGCGTATCACGAACCCTATCGATTGCATCAACTCGATCGTGCGATTTATACGCCGGAGCTTGCCGTTGAAACGCGCGAAAACTTATTGCTTCAATATCGTGATTACGTTGAGCGGCAATGCGCAAAGGGCATCGCTGTGAAGCACATGACACGGCATATTCTTGGAATGTTTCATGCGCAAGCGGGTGGAAGAATGTTCCGGCAGGTGCTCAGCGAAAAGGCACACAAGTCGCAGGGCTGGGAAATAATCGAAGAGGCCATGCAGGCAACGAGAACGGTTGTGGAAGCTGGTTCACCAGCGATCAATTCTTGACGAATAACGTAGGCTCGAAGATCAATCGCGCCTAAAGGACGCTCCCACATTGCAACTCACATCTGCGGCGGTGCGGCCAATTCTTTCGCACTCAGGAAACCGTCGTGGTTTCTGTCCTGCTTGCCGAACTGGATGGCCAGTCGGTCGTGGTGTTCCTTCAGGGTGAATGTTTTCGCTTTCGGCACCAGTTGTTCTTCCGGTGATAACACGCCGTCGCCGTTTTTATCCATCTGCTCGAATGCCCAGCTCATCGCCCTTTGAAACTCGTCCAGCGAAACACGTTTGTCGCCGTCGGCGTCGAAACTTGCGAGGTAATCATTCTGGTTTTGTGCGTAGGTTGGGCCCTGGCCCAACATAAACATTATGGCAATCGGGAATAAAAAGCGTTGGGCCGGGGCCCAACCTACGACATTCTTTTTATTTGTGTGCGGGAGCGAGTGCATAAGCTTTCAGCCTGAAGGAGAATTCTTCCAGTGCCGCGATGCCGGAACTTTCTGCTTCCGCGCACCAGACCCGAAGTGCAATCATCTTAGCATCCACTTCGGCCGACCTGAGATCGTAAATGGCCAGCAAGCGTGCCCGGTAGGCCATCAAGGTAGCCAATTGCGGGCTCTCGGCTATGAAGCGGTGCAGTTTTTCGCGATGACCCTCGTCCAGCCATTTGCCTTCGCTGCGGAATGCGTTGCGTAAACGGCGCGGCAGATTTTTTGCATCCTGCTTGAACTGTGGTTTCAGCACGACATGAAAATAATCGGTAGCGACTTGCCAACGGTGCGTCATGATCGCGCGCAGCGTCTCGGCGTCGGGTACGTGGATATTCGGGCGGACATCGAGTTCGGGTGCAACGCGCAGCACTTTTGCCAGATGCAATTTCCGCAATACGCTGATCGCAAACCAGCCGATATCGAATTCGTATTTGCGCAAGGCGAATTTCGCCGAACTCGGAAATGCATGATGGTTGTTATGCAATTCTTCGCCGCCAATCCACACGCCCCATGGCGTCAGATTGGTCGCGGCATCGCTGGTGTCGAAGTTGCGGTAACCCCACCAATGGCCAAGACCATTGATGATGCCGGCACCGTGGAACGGCATCCAGCACATATGCAAAGCCCAAATCGTGAGGCCAGGAGCCCCAAACAACGCGACGTACAAGACCAGTAAAATCGAAACGCCGAGCACGGGATATTTCGAATAAAGATTTTTTTCGATCCAGTCGTCCGGCGTGCCCTTGCCATATTGCTCGAGCATGGCTTTGTCGAGCGCGGCTTCGCGATACAAATCCACGCCGCGCCACAACACGTTCGACAAACCCTTGACGCGCGGACTGTGCGGGTCTTCGGCCGTTTCGCATTTCGCATGGTGTTTGCGGTGAATAGCCACCCATTCCTTGGTCACCATACCGGTGCTGATCCAGGACCAGAAACGGAACCAATGCGAAACCACGGGATGAAAATCGACGCCGCGATGGGTCGCGCTGCGATGCAGATACAGGGTGCTGCTCATCATCGTGAGTTGGCAGACAACCAGTAAAAAAAGCGCCATTTGACCGTAACCGGCTTGCGTGAGTCCGTGCGTGAGCCAGTCGAATAGGGCGGTGGACATGTGGTAAAGCTCCGTGCTTGCTGCGTCAGGAATGCGAATGATGAGGCTTTGATATGGCCTCGTCACCCTTCATGGGGGTATGGAGTCTGGAATACAATAAAGTCCGTGAACCACATCAAGTAAACTGTTCAGTATGAAAAAAATTCGCCTTGCTACCCGCAAAAGCGCGCTCGCGCTTTGGCAAACTGAACACGTTGCAGCGCGACTGCGTACTGCCCACCCCGAACTGGAAGTCGAATTGGTGCCAATGAGCACGCGCGGTGACCGCATTCTGGACAAGCCATTGGCCGATATCGGCGGCAAGGGTTTGTTCCTGAAGGAGCTTGAGGTCGCCATGCTGGAAGGCGAGGCAGACGCAGCGGTACATTCATTGAAAGACGTGCCGATGGAATTGGACGGGCCATTTCAATTGGCCGCCATCCTGGAGCGTGCCGATCCGTTCGATGCCTTCGTATCGGTCAAAATTTCCGATTTCGATGCCTTGCCGAAAGGGGCGAAAGTCGGGACTTCTTCATTGCGCCGGCAAGCACAGTTACGGGCCCGCCGCTCCGATTTGCAGATCCTGGATTTGCGCGGAAACGTGAATACGCGTTTGTCCAAGCTCGAAAACGGCGAGTATGACGCGATTATTCTGGCCTGTGCCGGTCTCGACCGTTTGGGGCTGTCGCGTTACATCCGCCATCGTCTTGATGCGCCAAGCTGGCTGCCTGCCGTTGCGCAAGGTGCGATCGCGATCGAATGCCGTGAAGGCGACGAAGAAACCGCAAAAATTCTTCAGGTTCTTAACCATAAAAAAACACAATTATGCGTTGAAGCTGAGCGCTCGATGAACCGAATGTTGCATGGTAGTTGCCATGTGCCCGTAGCTGCTTACGCTACCCTCGAGGGAAATATATTAAGCCTGGAAGGATTAGTGGGTTCTGCCAAAACTGGCCACTGTGTGCGTGCGCACGCGGTTGGCCATTCGCATGACCCCGAGGGCCTGGGCCGCTTGGTCGCAACCGAATTACGTTTGCACGGAGCGGATGAATTAATGAAGTCATGAGGCGGGCATGACGAAAACACGCAATGGGTGGTCGTATGCATTTTCCAATGTTCCATTTGGCATTTCCTGTCCATCAATTGGATGAAGCGAAAAATTTCTATCAGCATGTTTTCGGCGCAACCCTGGGGCGTCAACGCGAACAGTGGTGTGATATTTACATGTTCGGCTGCCAGATCACCCTGCATCAGCAGCCGGCGCAGGTTATTCCGAAAGAAGATCAGGGCGTCCGCCATTTCGGTGCCGTACTGACTTGGCAGCAATGGGAAAGCCTGTCGCAGAAATTGGCCGATAAAAACGTCGAGTTCGAGTTGCCGCCGGTGGTATCACACGTTGCGCAGCAGAATGAACAGGCCAAGATGGCGCTATGCGACCCGAGCGGAAACATCATCGAGCTAAAGGCATACCGTTATCCTAAAACGGCGCTCGAGCTGATCTAGGGTGCGCGTGTCGCGCACCGTACCATTTCCCAGGACACGGCCACTTGTAAACATCTGTTGCAGGGTGCATCAAGCATAAAGCCGTTTGCTACAATTCCGGGGCAGATCAAGGGGCCCGGACATGCAAGCAGCCAAGCCACAGATTTCCATCATCATTGAATGGGAAAACGTGAAGTTATCGGAAATGGATCGTTGCCGCGAAATGCTGCGTGCGATGGCGAAACAGATTCCCGAATATTTCGATACGCAGCCCGGTGTTTCGTCATCCGATCCGGTTCCGGCCGCCGAAATCCTGATTCTTTACGATGCCGGCGCTTTCGACGGCGGTTTTATCGAGGATATTGTCGCGGCTGAAATCCCGAAAACCACCTGGCACTGCGAATGGAAAATCATCGCGGCCGGCAGCGAAGGCTATTACGGGCTGAAAAACATCGGCTCGCGCAAGGCGCGCGGTGATGTGCTGGTGTTTATCGACAGCGATCTGATTCCCGAAGAAAAATGGCTCGAGAACATGCTGTCGCCGATGAAAGACCACGGCGTAAAAGTCGTTGCCGGCCACGCCTATGTCACGCCGGACGACATGATGAGCCGCACCTTTGCATTGACCTGGTTTTTTCCCTTGCGCGCGCCCGAAGCGAAAATTTCGCCGGCCAAGGGTTTCTTCGCAAACAGCGTGGCTTTCCAGCGCGATGTGTTTCTGGCGCATCCGTATCAAGTCATTCCCGGCGCTTCACGCGGGGCATGCCGCTTGCTCGCCAAGAAACTGGCGGCCGAAGGCGTGCAGATCCTGTCTAATACCGGTGCTCAGGCTTCGCATCCTCCACCAAACGGCTTGAAGCATTTTCTGATGCGCGCGGTGGTGCAGGGCCGTGATGATTTGCTGATGAACCAGACCGAACAACGCGCCGGCAAAGGGACGATCTTCCATTCGATTGCACGCATCGGCAAATGGCAGTTGAAAGCCCTGCGGCGAATCGTGTTCCAGCATCAAAGCGTCGGCATGCCGTTTTATCAGGTGCCGTTCGCGATGTTCATAGCCAGTGTTTACGGCTTCCTGTTTTTAATGGGCGATTTCGCCACGCGCTTGTTTCCGGCTCGCATGAAAGCCAGCCTGCATATTTAGGGTGCGCCTCCGGCGCACCGAATATCTTATTAATTACTGCGTTGCGAAGCGAAATCCAGGAATTTTTCGGGCTCGATGCGTATCGCCGCTCCGGTCGGACATGCGCGAACGCAGGCCGGGCCTGAAGCTAGCTCCTTGCACATATCGCATTTCACGGCTTTCTTCGGAATGTTCTTGTCCTTGGCCTGTTTTTCCATTCCCGGTTCCGTGCCGATACCCAGCAACATCCATAAAGACAAACTGGGTTTGTGGCGTTTTGGATTGACCGGAGCCATCTGGATAACACCGTACGGACAATTCTGTTCGCAGTTGCCGCAGCCGATGCAGGAGTCGTTGATAAACACTTCACCGTCGCCCGCACGATGGATCGCATTGGGCGGGCAATCCTTCATGCAATGCGGATGCTCGCAATGGCGGCACGAAGTGGGCACGTGGATTTGCGCGTAGGTCGGACCGGCTTCGCGATTGAGCCGCGAAGTGCCGCCATGGGTATCGGAACAGGCCTTCTCGCAATTATTGCAGCGCACGCACAGTGCTTCATCGATAAGCAGAACATCGGTGGCTTCGCCCACGCCTTGCTGCATCAGGAAGCCGATCAAATTGCCGGATTCCGGATTTTGCTCCATCGCCTGGTTGTCGCGCACGCGCTCCAGATAAAGCGCGTTTAGCTGTGAACGCAAATCGGAGTTACGTGCCAGAATTTCATGGATGCGCGTCGATTCCAGCACGATCGCTTCGCTGGCCACGGCGGCTTTGACGGTGGCGCTGCGTGGTGCGCCGGAAAGCAGCGCCATTTCGCCGACATAATTTCCTGCCGCTACGTAAGACAGCACGACTTCATTGCCGCCCAGCCTGCGGGAGACCGTCACCGAACCACGTCGAATCAGATAAAGACCGTCGCTGGCATCGCCTTCATTGAACAGCGTGGCGCCGGCATCGTAAGTTCTGATGACTGCACTTTGAACAAGATAATCGAGCTCGTCTTCCGGGATGGAGGATGCAAGAAAACCCCGCACCGCACGTTTCAATGACACTTCGTCCAGCGTCCTGCGAACGGCCTCCACGGAGGCGATCAGTTTAAGCATCGAACGACGCGGCGTTTCAATCAGCACGCTGTCCTTGCTTGCGACAACGGTTGCGGCGCGCCGCCGGCCGGAAATCAAACCCAATTCGCCGAAGAAATTGCCGGTTTTCATGCCGAATCTGACCGGGGAACCATCTTTGCCCAACGCCTGGATTTCCACTTCGCCATCGACAATGCAATAAAGCGAATTGGTGTAGTCATTGCGATGGAAAATTACCTCGCCGGCGGCGAAGGTGTGAATCGTGCTGTCGATCAGGAATTCGCGCAATTGCAATGTGGTCAGGCCATACAGCAGATGCACATTGCGCTGGATGATGCCGATCGCGGTTTTGACGTCGGGAACGTTGACCTTGCTGAATTTCTGTTTGAGCAATGGCTCGTCGGCCGGTTCCACCGGATTGCCGAGAATGTATTCGACCACTTCGTAGCCCTGGTTCATCGCCTGCTTGATCAGTGGATAACCACCGAGCGCACCAACAATGTAAATTCCCGGCACATTCGATTCGTAATGTTCACTGAGTTCGGGAACCGCACCGGGATCGGCGTTCGGGAAAAGCACGCCAAAACTTTCCACCAATCTGCGCGGCGGGTTTGCACCCAAGCGGGCGATGATGCGATGGCAGGGAATGGATTCGTCGCCTTTTTTCGTCTTGGCGAAAAATTCCATCCTGAATTCGCCGCGCGTTTCTTCAACGCGCTCAACCGTGGTGCGAACCCGGGTTTCCATCTTGCCTTCCTTCACGGCCGCATTGAGCAGGTTAAGGTTGCCCTCCTTGCAGCGGCTGAATTCCTCGTTGCGGTTCACCAGAATCACGCGATTGCGCCCCATCAACGCGATCGCGTTCTCGATCGCGGCATCGCCGGCACCGACGATGATGATGGTTTCATCCTTGTATTCGTCCGGGTCGTCCAGTTGATATTGCACGTTTGGCAAATCTTCACCCGGCGCGCCGAGCTTGCGGATATTCCCCTGCAAACCGATCGCAAGAACGATGAATTCGGCTGAAATCGATTCGCCGTTTGCCAGCATTATCCTGAAGTCGCCGCAATGGCCGGATATCGAAGTGACATTCGAGTTGTAGCGGATATTGACGCGGTATTTCGAAAGCTCCTGATCCCAGGTGCCGAGGATTTTTTCCCTTGGACCGGCGGCAAACGTCATCGGGCTCCGCAATGGCAGAACTTCCGGTTCCGCCATTACGTGCTTGCCTTTCTGGTATTTGAAAATTGTGTTTGCAGGTTGCTTTTCCGCTTCCAGCAGAATATGCGAGACACCTAGTTCGGCGGCATGCGCTGCGGCGGACAGTCCGCTGGGGCCGGAGCCTACGATCGCGATCTTGAATTTTTCTGCCATGGTGAAAATCTCCGAAAAAAATCAAGTCATCATTGGGCAAGCAATACGGTTTTGAATTCACGCAAGCGTTGCTGGAATTCGGCCGGGCGATATTTTTCGTCGTTCGACAAGGAAGCATAGAGCCGGTCAAGACTCGCATTGACCGGTTTTGCCGATTTGATCATGCCGCGTTTATTCATGAAATTGACGACGCTGCCAATTGCCATCACCGCCTGTTCGGCGCCGGCGTAATCCCTGTAATAACCGTTTAAACCATCGTCAATCAGACCGACCGCGATTCCTCGCAGCGAGCTCTCCGAAAAGGAGTAATTTTCGATGCGGGCCGCGACTTCGAGCGACAGGCGTTTCATCGCGGCGGCTTCGGCCATCGCATCGCCCTGGCCGGCGACGGCACGGTGTAGTTTGCCGCCTTGAGCCGTCACGCGCGCGCCGAGTTTGGGATCCATCTGTTTTGCAATCGCGCGCATCATCAACATGCCGGAATCATTCAATCGCGCCAATCCCGTGCCGGGGCTGGCGCCGAAAGCCGTCACCGGTTTCCATCGCTGTTCCGACATCGGACGATGGCAGGCATGGCAATCGAACAACACCAGTTCCGGAAACAGGCCGTCGCGCCCGCGTTTGGGGTCGCGCAGAATATCCATGGTTTCCGCCACGGCAAGCGATTGGCCAATGGCCCAGATTTTCACGCCGTCCCAGACCTGTTTGCGTTTTTCATAATCCTTGTCGATGCGGACATGCGCCGGCGAGATGATCGAAAAGGTTTCCAATTCGAAACTCATGCGCGGATGGCCGGCGCCCATCAAGCGATGGCTGACAAATTTGTCCTTGTTGCCGAAATGGCAAGACAGGCAAAGTTGTGCACGTTCCATCGGTTTGCTGGTCGGGTACAAACCATGCTGGATATTCATCGCATGCGTTGTACCGGGCTCGACATGCAAGCTGAGCCAGCGCCCGGCCGGGCCGTGGCAGGCTTCGCAAGTCACACCGTCGCTCAGCTTGAAACGTTCGCCGCGATTGGCTTCCGGCACATTGTGGGCATGACAATCCAGGCACAACTTCGATTTTTGCGGCGCAACGCCGAGCCCGAATTTTTTCGCGATGCTCTGCGATTTTTCATTAAGCAGGATGTTGTAGGCGCGCGCATGTTTATCGAAGCGCGACCAGGTCACGTATTCGTTTTGCAACACCGAGGAATTTTTCCATTCGGTGATCGACCCGTGGCAGAGACTGCTGGCGCAATTGACGACACCGACAGAGGTATCTTTCGAATGATAGGGCAGTGGTGTTTTGTCCTGAGCAAAGGCATTGCCGCCTGTCAGCAGGAAAAACAAAAATGAAATGCGGATTGTATTGATTTTCATTTTGTCGCTCCCGCTTTTTTCCCGGTCGCCATACCCGAAGCTTTGACTTCATCGCTGACGAACCAGGGGGTACCATCCGGATTCAAATAGAATTTACGCATTTCTTCCGCCGTCAGCGGGCGCGAACCGATGCGGCCAAATACCGCGATCTGTCCGCCGGTTTCATCCACCGCACGGTCACGATCCAGGCCTTTTGCGAGCGTAAGTGCAGCGGATTTTGTTTTGCGCCAGGCAATCAAAGCCGGTTTTGGTTCCGGTGAAAAACCGTAAAACTTCGGTTGCGTATCCGGTGCCGTCAATTGCAGAACTTTCATGCCATTGCTGCCATCGGCGACATAGGCAAACAGCGAGGCATTGGTCGAACCGACGACAACATCGCGGGTGTCATTCAACCGGCCATCGGCATTGAACATCTGATACAGCATCGGTTGTTCGGGTTTCTCGATATCGATAATGGCGAGACCATCCTTGCCGTTGGCGATATAGGCATAGGTGCGTGCCAGATAAATCCCGTTGGCATCGGCAAGCGCAATATTGGCGTTGCCTACAATGCGCGGCTTTTCGGGTTGCGTTACATCGACAACTCGCAGGCCGGAAGCATCGGTTGCGAACAGGTAGCGGAATTGCAATGCAGTGCGGTGCGCATTTTTTATCGGAATCACGGAAGCCAGTTGCGGTTTCATCGGATCATCGACATTGACGACTACAATGCCCGCAGCGGCTGCGATATATAGATAGTGCCCGGCAATCGTAATGTGTTGTGCGCCGTGCAGGATATTGTTTTCATTCCAGGTAACGGCGCGGGTCAGGAAATTATTGCGTGGCTCGCCGTCGGCCAGCGTATCGACATTGACCAGAATCAGGCCTTCCTCGGTATCGGTGATGAACGCATAGTGGTAAATCGGATGGAAGTCCTGTTCCTGATTCGTTACCCGCATCAGTTCACCCTGATTACGCAAGGGCGCAATCGATTGGTTGGTCGGCAATGCCACGCAGCTGGCGTTCTTCGAGACAACGCGGCTGTCTTGGCCCATCGGTGAAAACGGCGCGGTGATAATGCGTTGCGATACGCCCTTGTTGGCAATCGACGCAACATCGTAAACGCGCATGCCACCACTACCTTCGGAAGCAAACAGATATTCACCCCGAAGCATCAGGCATTTCGCGGCGCCTTGTGTACGGTGATCATGTTCAACCTGCAATTCGCCCTTGCGTTGCTGATGTTCGCGGAACCAGTCGGGATAGGCATAGCGTTGCAGGTAACTACCGAGCACCGCCTGTGGTTCGTCCCATTCGGTGACCTGCACGGCGGAAATATTTTTTTCTTCACCAAGCCAGGCGTTATAGCCGATGAAATTGACGAAGTTGGTACCCTGCAACAGCAATTGCGCCATGATCGCGTTGTTGTCGTTCTTTTGCGACAGATGGCAATCGGTGCAGGTTTTGGTTTCGGTCTTTCTTTCGGTATGCGGGTAATGCGGTGCGAATGCCTGGCTGGAAAAACCGCTGGCCGCAATCGGCGGTTGCTGGATGTAGATTTTTTCGCGATTGATATTGGTCGAAGACAATACCAGTGCGGAACTCGAACGTACCGGTGTTATTTTTGAGCCGCTGATACTGCCGCTTCTGCCCAGCATGAAAATATCGTCGCGTACGACTTGCGGATTGTAGGTCGCGTAATTTCGGGTTTCGCCACCTTCATAATGCTGGCGTTCTGTTTTGGCGTTGGCTTCAATCGGCAGGTGGCAACCCGAGCAACTCGTGGTCCAGGACGAGTGGCAGGAATGGCAGGACATTTTTTCATCATCGTGCGCGTATTGCGATGATGGAACACCGGTGCCCCAGGTTTGCTGGAGTCGCCCGGCAGTACCGGTGCTCATGGTTTTTGCACGTGCGGCTTTGGCGTTGTAATTCGGATTGCCGGGCGTGATCGAATCTTTTACCAGCGACATTTTCCATTCCAGTTCCGGATTCAACGCCGAACGTTGATAAAGATTGCCTTCACGCCATTCAAAACGCCTGCGACCGTCCTGGGTGCGAAGTAATTTCATGTCCCTGCCTCCGGGTGATGCCGCCGGGCCGGAGGTAAACAAGGTCGGATATTTCTTGCTCGTGCCGTGGCAATCGACGCAGGTCACTTCAATCGCGGCCGCGACTTCGCCGTAGATATGGCCATTGCCGTGATTGTCCTGCTCGAAATGGCAATCGACGCAATGCATGCCGACATCCATATGCACCGAACTCAGATGCACCGATTTTTTCATCTTGTCCGGATCGTCGTCACTGATCGCGCCACCGTCTTTATCGAGCAACGTACCCTTGCGGTCACGTTTGAACACGGCGCGGAAATTCCAGCCGTGGCCGTGGTAATCGGCGAACTGGGTGTCTTTCAATTTCGGATTCAGTTTCGAAACATCGGCAAGGAATTCCGGATCGCTCCATTTGCCGCGAACGGCAGCACCTTCGGGATTGCGGTTGAGTATTTCGCGAATCTCGGCGGCGGTCGGATATTTCTGTTTTTCCGGCCACATGAAGGGCGCATCGGATTCGTAGTCCCACATGGTATTACCGTAAAAACTGTTCACGAAAATATTAGGCTGATGCATGTGACAAACCATGCATTGCGAGGAAGGAATCGCGCGGGTGAATTGGTGTTTCAGCGGATGTCCGGAAGCGGTTTTCGAAATGGTCGGGTCATTCGTCTGCGATTGGCCGCGATTGCCGAATGCTGCATAGGCACCGGAATGTTTCGGGTCGCGATCATTAGCATAAACGCTATGGCAGGCGGTGCAGCCGGAAGAACGATAATCGCCGGGCTGGTCATTGGTGCCGAGAAACCAGAGATGCGGGTCATTCAATCGGGTCTTGGTGATATTGATTACAGGCACTGCGATACGGCTACCTGTGCCCGGACCACGATTGGATTGCTTGATATCGGGACGACCGGGTTCATCCAGTTTTTGCAATTGCCCGGTATTGTTCGGCAAACCGATTTCCGGAAATTGCGTATTGATCACGCGGCCACCGCGTTCGAATACGCGGAAAATATCGGCAGGCGGAACCGTTTCCCAGGCCGGTAACGGCGACAGGCCCGGCAGGATTCCCATCGCGGTCATTTCAGGCGTGACCGGCACCGGGTTTTTGATAAACGCCGGTTGACTATCGGCCGTGTAGGCTTCGCCGAGGATATAGCGTTTGAACGGAAGTATGCCGTTGTTGTAGGAAGCACCGCCCCATAGCATCGCGCTGCTCGACATCAGGCTGCGCTCGCTGGCCTGGATAATCGGCAGATGACAGGCACCACAAGCCAGTCGAGCGACACGCAAATCACCGGGATTGATAAAACGCACAAATTCCGGGGCTTCGCGATTCAGCAGAGTGTAAGTGCGCGGCGGATTTCCGGAAGAGGGGTATTCCCATTTGATCGGATAGCGCGACGGAATATGCGCCTGCGACATCGCCAATTGATATTTGCCTGAATGGGCGTTTGCATAATCCGAGTCATCGGGCTTTACGATGCCGGCATTGCCGCCATGGCAATCGGTACAGCCGAGTATCACGGCCTGATTGCTGTGCATCGTGCTGTGGTCGCTACCGGTATGGCAGCTTGCACAGCCTGCCGATTTTTCCTGCGCCAGTTTCAAGGTTTGTTTTTCCGGCGCGGCGGGCTGTGCAATGTAGTTGTGCAATATCGGTTTGGCTTCCTCGGAGGCATCGGCAGCCATCATGAAGGCTGTGATGATCGACACCGTGGCGATGAAAACTAAAACAAGGCGGACGAGAATGGTGCGCATCAGAAGCTCATCAACAGATTGAACAGCACGGAATATTGCGTATTGCCGTGGTCGGCATCGAATAATTGTTTATAGCCTTTGCCGGGCAGCAATGCGGCAACCGATGCATTCATAACGATGTTCTGCGTCATCAACGGACGGTATTGCAGGCCGGCGGAAATATCGACACCAATGTCAGTGCTGATGTTGCCCTGGTTACGCAAAACTTCGAGGGAGGAAGTATCGACAAAGTCCAGTTTCGAAATATTGCCGATTACCCGCAGCTGCGGCGTGACATTGAAATCGGCACCTATGCCGAGCAGGGTCAAACCCGGATTGACGAAATTGGATTGCCCCTGGTCTTTCGACGAGCGCAAGCTTGGAAGCAACCCGTTGCGACCCGACAATGCAACGCCACCGCCGCCGATCAAGGGCACCGCCTGCCGGATCCAGAAACTGGTATCGGCGCCGGCGATTTGCGGATTTTCCAAAATCGCATCGAAACCGCTTTCCTTGTCGTCGAAAGGATCCTTGTCGCCGCTGGCCGCAATGGCGGTGGCGCGAACGCGGATCCAGTTGAAATCACGTGATAGTTCCGCTGCCGCAAAGCCGGCCCGGATGCGGGTGTCTTGCTGCGCGAGCGGATGGTAGTCGTCACGACCGAGTGCCGCATAAAAGGAAGTCGTCAGATTCCAGCGGCCGAAATGACCATCGCCGCTTGCACCCAGATAGGTCACGCGATAGTCGTGGCCGCGGGTATCGCCGATCACGGCAGGGCGTTCAAGAAAACCGTTGTTGTTGTAATAAGTCTGGTCGCCTTCACGGTTGATGTTGTGCATCAAACTCAATTGCAGCGTGTGGCCCGGCACCGGAAAATCCTGCCGGAACACATTGAACATCAGGGTGTCGTCGCGCCGCAGCGCCTGGCTAATATCATTCAGCCCGCTATTGGTGTCTTTCTCGATTCGGCGAAACCAGGCGGCATTGTATTGCCAGCGATTATTGTCGCGGGTGCCGAACAGTCGGACACCAAGCGCATTGTCCTGGAAAACAAAACCGCGGAAATCGGAAATAAAAGGCTGGATGCCGATTCGCAAACTGTCGAAATCGTAATTGTCCGACACATTGCGCAAATGTTTATCAACGAATAATTCCTGGATCGCGATATGGCTGTCGTTACGGATCTTGCCACGCCGCGGATTGATATTCGTTGCGCGCACTTCTTCGACCTGGGTACGATTTGCATTGAGAGCGGCGACCAGGCGGAATTCATATTCCGGCGGTTTGAACGTAGTGTCACCTTTGATAATGGCGGCAGAAAAAATCACGTTTTGATTGATCGTGGATTGCCGGCCTTGACCGAAAATATCCAATGCGCCCGGGCCACTGCTGGATTGTGCGCCCACGGCGGTGGGTAATTGGCGCGCTTCGATCAGCGAATCGGAAATCGCGCCAAGATTCAGAAACCAGTCCTCACCCCATTTCTTGAATGGCTCGTAAGGTTTGTCGCCCTTGTACACGTTTTGATTGTAGGGATCCCAATTATTTTGCTTGATCCCGAGGCCTTCCATGATTCGCCAGCGATCCGGCACCGGAATGCTTTCGCGCAGCACTTCGGCCATCGGTGCTGCTACTTTGTCGGGATCAATGGGAGGCAATTCGTACTTCAACGGTTTTCCCTGTGGGCGCTGCAGTTTTATTTCTTGATTATTTTTTTCGTCATCCTGTTTTTCCGAACTTGCCTCTGCCGCGTCCTGAGCAAAAGCGTACGAATCATTCAGTCCGACAAGCAATGCGGTGACCAGCAATAATCGTTGGCAGGAAATGCGCTTCATCATCAAAGTCCCGCACATACGTTTTGCGCCGATGAATTATTGAACGGCGCTTGCGGGCATTGCACATAGCGAAGCCGGGTGCCGGTGCCATTGGGTACCAGCGTGTCGGCGCGAATATTGGCCGGCGCATTGCCGATGCCGGTAGCGAGAATTTGTCCGGCGTTGGCCAGGCCGAGAAACGCGATCATGTCGTCCTGATCGACGCCGTCGCCGGACACGCCGATTGCGCCAACCAGTTGATTGCCGCGATAAACCGGAACCGAGCCCGGAAAAATTTGAATGCCGTTGCGTAATTTGCTCAAACCGGTGCAGCCGACAATAGGTGAACCAACGGCCGACGCAATCAGATTGTTGTAACTCAAATCCAGTTGCAATCCAAGATTGAAAGGGCTCCATCCGGAAATCGGTTTTGATAACGGACCGGCCGGTGCGCCGGCAATGCCATCGGGGAAATTGGGCCGCGTGATATTGCCGATGGCGCGATTGCTATACGCAATACCATTGCTCAAGCTGGCCGGATTATTCAGGAAGCTTTGCAACTGGGTGACGTACGCCGAAATGGAAGAACTGCTGGCCGGCACCAGATAATTGGCTGGCGGCAAGGAGTTTAATTCGGTGGCGGCATTCGTGTTCGAGAAGAAAGCGGCCGTGCGTGCTTTCTGCAAGGCAACATCGATGCCGAATACCGGGGCGTCCGGCGTTCGAACCAAACCAAGAACCGCACCTTGCGTATCGACGACCGTGATCGTGACTTGCGCGGCGGAACCGGTCGGTCGGCGAATTTGTGCGCGGGCGCGATTGGCGACATCCAGTGCGCTGCGAAGGATTTGATTGACTTCAATTGACGTCAACAAACTGTCGGTGCCGCCCGTGACCGGATACCGGTTTAGGTTAAACGCATCGACCAAAACATAGGCGTTCAAACTGGCGAAACTGCCGGTGTCGGGACGGATTCCCGATACCGCGCTGCCATAGCCGGTGCCCGCGCTAGTCGATGCGGCAACATAGCCCGGTACCGCAATCAAACTGCCGGGCAAGGAAGCAAAAGCCGCCGATGCGCCGGGATTTGAAACCAGCGATTCGGAGTCGGTGTAGCGCAAGCTGCGGCCATCGGCGGTGATACGGTTCGCGCGAATATCGGTCGGTGCGGAAAACCCGCTGGTGCCGGCAACTGCCACCAGTTCGTCGGCATCCTTGTCGAAATTCTGGATGTTCAAATCCAGCGAATACAAACCGTCGGTAATCACGCCGATGCCGCCGACCAGAAAACCGTTTTTGTAGAGCGGCAGGCCGCCGGCATCGGCAGATAAACCCAATGGCGAGCGTTTCGGTCCGAAGCTGCCATCAATTTGTCGCGACATTAAATCCGAACAGGAAAATTGCGAGAACTGCACGCCGAACAAAGGCCCTGATGGCGAGGAAATTTCGCCGGGATTGAAATTTTCCTGAATAATCTGGCTGGCCGTACGCGTACTGAAAGCATTGCCTTCGCTCGATAAATACGCGCCGGTGATCGCTTTCGAAATCGCGGCAAAACCGTCCGGCAAAATGGCAATGCCTTCCAGGCCGCCGCTGACGCCGCGTCCGCTATTGATGGTGAAGGTCGGGTTGGCACCCGTCATGCGGAATACCGCCAGCACATTGCCGACGCGATCGACGACTGCAATCGTGCCACGCACTCCGCGAGCCTGCGCCTCACCAACGGCCTGACTGATGATTTTTTCGACATCAACGTTTGTCAGGAATACCGAGGCGCTAGGCGGCGGTGGCGCAGAAGGGGTCTTGATCGGAGGTTGCGACGGCTTCTGTAGCGAAGTGGCGCTGCAGCTTTTCGTGCCGCCATCGGGGTTGACGCTAGCCAGACAATTCACGGCGGACGGCGTCGAATTTGAAACAGGTGCGGGAGTTCTTTCACTTCGCGACAAGGGTTCCGCGAGCAAAAATAATCCCGCAGCAGATGCAAGGCAAAGCAGGCGAATGATCGATATGCGATTCATCGCGTGGCCCCGGTTTTCGACGCGGCATTCGAATTCGGATGTGTTGCCAAATGGAAGCCATGGCAGGATTCGCAGGTGCTGGTGACTTTATTGTGGACCGGATTTGCGCCGCTATGGCAGGTGCGGCAGGTCGCAATATCCGGAATGGCAATGTCCGCACTTTTCTTTGACGTGCTTACGTTGTGGCAACTTGCGCAAGGCGTATTCGAGTGCTGGTTATGCGCAAAATTATTTTTTGGCAGCCAGTGTTGCGTGATGTTGACCGGGCGGATGGTCCATGGATTTTCAGTATTGCTTTTGTCGATGCTGACCAGGTGGCAGGTAACGCAAACCCTGACTTCGAATAAATCGGTCGCGACGATATTGGCTTTCTGGTTTGCCCATTGCGATGCGCGCGTGCGCTCGGCTTTTGCCTCGCTTTGATCGGGGCGGCGCAGCAATCCATCAATCGTCGCAACATCGATCGGGGTTTCGTTGATGCTTTGGTTGCCGTAAAATTCGCGCAAGGTAGTCATCACGTTGGCAACATCGCCATGCGGAACCTGACGCGAGCTGACGGCGGGTTCGAATTCAAGCCGATGGCAACTGGCGCAATGCGTCTGCATCGAAACCGGTTTGAAACGAACGCCGGCTTCATCCGGCATATGGCAGTTGCTGCATTGCATGACAAGTCGGCCATCCGGACTATTCACGCCTTTGGCGGACAAGTGCACATCATGCGGAAATTTCAAGCCGGAATTTTCGGTCAAGCCTGCCTTGTCGCTTTGTTCGATGCGCTTGATATCGGTCGGATTGACGCCGGTTAGCATGGATAGTTTGAAACCAGGATGGTCGTTCGAAAAATCATGGATATCGCCAAACGCAATTCCATTTTTATTGGCCATGCGGCCCTTCAAATTACCGTGACAATCGACGCAGAGCTGCGGATTGCTTTTGGTAATTGCATGACTCTCCTTGTGTTCAAGGTGGCAGCTGGCGCAGCGGGTTTCACCAAACAGGCTGGCTTGCATGGTCGGGTTGTGGACATGGCCTTCAATATTTTTGTGACAAGTCGTGCAGGCGCTGTCTTCCACCCTGATAAATGGTTTTTGATGGCATTGCCGGCAATCGGTGGCGATCGGTTTATGACCATCTGAAATCGGCCCCGGATTCCATGATTGATCCAGAGCGATGGGCAGGTTTTCGCCGGTGTCATGCAAGGCAGGGCTGACGGCATTCAAAACCGGCAACGCCAGAAAAAGCGTACCGACAAGCAGCGCCAATACAACGGCAATAAAACGTTTTGACAATCCGGTTTTCGAAAGATCGGTACGCGAACGTTTCCTTAGTTCGGTTCGTTCGTCGGACAATGGCTGTATCAGCTCATAACTCAACACGATATCGTGTTCGCGATCCTGATCTTCGACGATGAATAAATAGGGGCCGATGATTACCCGGGTACGCAAGCCAAGCGCTTCGCGTTTCCTGAACTCGCCATCGAAGTTCAACAGTTCATTGGTGCTTTCAATGTAAATCCTGCCGTCGTCGGCATGGTCGATAGTTGCGTGATGCAAATGGATGCGCGGATCCGGCAGATGAATGATGCAGTCGGCGCCACGTCCTACCCGCAGGCTGTCGCCGGCGATCTCGCGCTCTTCCCGAATCGCCTGGCCGCGACTGTTGCGGGTGACTTGCACGAGCTGGCAGGAAATCATGGCTGCGCCTTACCAATAGAAAAACACGGAGACGATGTGCGCCAGCAATGCCGCCAGCAATGCAATCGACAGCGGAATATGGAAATACAGCCACACTTCCATCCTGGCGCGAAACATCACGTCCGCGCGGGCGCGATCAAGCAGCGTTTGTTTTTTCAGCATCTGGAAATAGAGCTCGCGATTGATCTTGGCATGCTCGCCTTTCAATTCGGCACCGACGGTCTGGATTTTCTCCAGTGCCAATGCAACCGGACAATCCTTTTGCCTGCCGCTCAGCTGTTCGAGAAAGCCGCCGCCGATCCGCGCTTTCTGGCTGGCGTTTAAAACGGCCTGGTTTATCGCATCCGGTAACTGCAGGGCCATTTCCCTTGATTGTGTATCGACGTCGGCGATTTTCAGGAACAAGTTTTCGAGCGTGTCTTCCCCCATTTTTTCGGTCATCAGGCGAGGGAAGCGCAAATAGGCATAGACGCCGTAAAAGCCGCTGAAAATGACAAGCAGCATCAGCATGTAGGCCAGACTGTGAATATTCCAGCCAATTTCGAAGCCGGTGTGCAGCGTTACGACCACGATCAGCAGCACGCCCAGATAAACATGGGCTGACAGCCAGGACTTCAGGCTGATGGCGGAAGATCGGTATTGCCGTTTACGGACGCCGAACCACAACAAGAAAAAAATAATCAATGCGCCGGCGCTGCCAAGCGTGTAGCCAAGCCAGGTGCCACCGTAATGACCGGTTGCGGGTCTGGTAAAACCATAGGCAAGAATCGCCAAGGCAGCTAAAAGAGCGCTAATCTTCAGATAGCGGTAATTGCCGTATTCGAGAAACGTGCTGCGTTGCATTCCCCAATGCCCCAGTGTTCTGATCGAACGTTCTGACTGTGACGAAGGTATCATTAATGCAGACCTTCGTGAAGAAAAAGCGAAGCGCCTGGCATTTTGCAGCTGTTGAATAAATGACACGGGTGGACAGCCTGTTTTACGGGCTGATTGCCACTTTTTGATTACACAGATAACGAAGAGTAAGCATGCTAGTGATCGAAACCGAACGCCTGAATTTACGCTGGCTAAACGACCAGGATGCCGAATTCATTCTCGATTTGCTCAACCAGCCCTCCTGGCTGGAATTTATCGGAGACCGAGGTGTGCGCAATTCGGATGACGCAAGGGCTTACATCAACGACGGCCCGCTGGCGATGATCCGGCAACACGGATTCGGACTGTATCTGGCCGAAATAAAATCGAGCGGAAAAGCGATCGGCATGTGCGGATTGTTGAAGCGGGAAAGCCTGGAAGATGTCGATATCGGTTTTGCCTTCCATCCGGATTTCTGGGGGCAGGGTTATGCCAAAGAGGCTGCCACCGCCTGCGTGGAATATGCCCGCACCAAGCTCGGCCTGGATCGTCTTGTTGCCATTACGATGCCGGCCAATCAAGCGTCGATTGCATTGTTGAAAGCCGTTGGCATGCAGTACCAAAAGGATGTTCGTCTTGGCGGCAGCGATGAAATTCTGCAATTGTTTTCGAAAGAATTACGCTAGTTTTCCGGATATTTTCTTGTGTTTGATAACCGTGCTGGATGGCATTCCTTGCTAAAATCCGGAGCCGTAAAATTAATGGATGTTCCATGCTGACTCGCGACATCGATGCGTTTTTCAGTTTCGCAAAAACATGCAAGCCGGAGTCCGAGGCTTGCGCGAAAGCCGTCTATCTGGTGACGCCGGAAGGTTTTTCGCTTGCGGCCGAGTCGGCACGGGACAATGTTTATATGGACATGAAGTCGTCCGTGCGCAGTGACCTGGCGGTGATTCAGCACCAAAACCTGGCGCATGCGCTATCGAGACAAATACCCGCGATCTCGTTTCCGGGTCGCGTGGAAACTCCAGACGCCGTATTTCCCAATAACGTATTTGCGACCGCAAAAAACAGGATAATTCTCGGTCACATGAAACATCCGGTAAGGCAGGCGGAAGCGGAGCGTGCCGACATGCTGGGGTTTTTTCGCGATGTATTGGCGTATGGGTTGATTGACCTGAGAATGCAACCCGGGATTTGTGAATTAACCGGTTCATTGATTATCGATCGCGCCCGCGACATTGCCTATTGCGGTTTGAGCGAACGTTGCGACGAAGCGGGTGCACGGGCAATGTACGAAGCGTTCGGATTGAAAGCCTGTCTGATGTTTGATCTGGCGCCCGGCGAATACCACACGAATGTAGTCTTGACGATTCTGGCGAGTCGCGGCGTCATCATCGCACCAGGCGGTTTTGCCGATACGAATGTCAGCAATGCCATCGCCGACTTTTATTCGCCCAATGCCGTGGTGCTTTCGGAGCATGAAAAAAATGCGTTCGCGGCCAACGCGATTACATTGCGCGAAGATGCGGTTTGGATGAGCCAGATGGCAGTCGGCAGCTTGAGTGCTGCAAATCGCGGCATTCTTGCGCAGGCCGGCTTTAATGTGCATTCAGTCGATTTGTCGGAGATTGAAAAGGCCGGTGGCTCTTTACGGTGCTGCGTAGGCGAGATTTTTTAACGACTGTTGACTTCGGTAACCGTGGTTACAGGGTCAAATTCAGATAGGATTCACCCCTGAAGCACCACACTCCACGCAACTCAATTGGCCTAATCGGCCCGAGACCTTAGACTATCCCCATGAGCCGTCTACTTGCCCCAGCCATTATTTTGCTTGCCGCCTTTATCGCGGTACCGGCATCGGCTGATCAGCGCAAAGGCGACGATAAACGCAATAGTGATCAACCCAGGGTCGAGGCCAAATCAAGTTTGACCGATTCGGTACGCCGGGTAGAACGCCAAACCGGTGGTGAAGTCCTGAGTGCAGAACCGGTTCAGCGCGACGGCCGTCAGGTGAATCGCGTCAAGGTATTGACCAATGATGGTCGTGTTCGCGTGATGCAAGTCGACCCGCAACAAGACCGTAACAAGAAAGCCCCTCCCGCTCCCCGTAATCAAAATAATACGGATAAGGATGGCGGTGACCCCGATCAGTTTTAACCCGGCCCTGAGACGGCCGGATCCCGTCACAGGAGACGCACATGCGCATATTGCTGGTTGAAGATGAAGCACCACTTCGGGAAACTTTGGCTGCCCGCTTGAAACGCGATGGCTTTGCGGTCGATACCGCGGCCGATGGTGAAGAAGGCTTTTATCACGGCAAGGAAGTGCCCTTCGATATCGCCGTTATCGACCTTGGCTTGCCGAAAATGTCGGGCATGGACCTGGTAAAGAAACTGCGCGAAGTGGGCCAGAAATTTCCGATCCTTATTCTGACCGCACGCTCGAGTTGGCAGGATAAAGTCGAAGGCCTGAAAGCAGGCGCCGATGATTATCTGGTCAAGCCTTTCCACGTGGAAGAATTACTGGCGCGCATCAATGCATTACTGCGTCGCGCCGCCGGCTGGAGCAAACCGACGCTCGATTGCGGTCCGGTCCGCCTGGACCTGTCTTCGCAAACCATCACGGTAAACGGTCTCGCGGTCGATTTGACCAGCTACGAATACAAGGTGCTGGAATATTTGATGTTGCACGCCGGCGAGCTGGTTTCCAAAGCCGACTTGACCGAACACATCTACCAACAGGATTTCGATCGCGATTCGAATGTGCTGGAAGTTTTTATCGGACGCCTGCGCAAGAAGCTGGATCCGGATGGCGAATTGAAACCGATCGAAACCGTCCGTGGTCGCGGCTATCGTTTCGCCATTCCACGCAGCGAATAAACACGCATGGCGTGGCGCAAGCTCTCGCTCAATTCAAGGCAATTGCTGGCGGCCAGTCTCGGACTGGTCGCTTTTTTAGGCCTTACTGGTTACGCGCTTGACCGCGCTTTCCAGGAAACCGCGCTCAATAATCTACGGCAACGGCTCGATAATTATTCGCGCGCGTATTTGCGTAACAGCGACTTCGATTCGGAAGGTCGTTTCAAATCACCCGATGCTTCGCCACCTGACCCGCGTTTCGATCGGCCCGGTAGCGGCCTTTATGCGGTAGCGGTAGGCAACGACTTTCGCTGGGAATCGGCTTCCACACTGGGCCGAAGTATCCCCGCGCCCACCGCAATTGCACCGGGCGAAGCCATGATCGAAGGGCCGCAGGCCTATAAACAACCCGACGGCACGGAATTGAAGCTGTATCGTCTAAGCCAGACCACGATTTGGGAAACGGGAACCGGTGAAATCCAGCTGACCTTTGCGATTTATGAAGACACCTCGGCGCTGGACAAGCAGATTGCGGTTTTCAGGCGCGCGCTCTGGAATTATCTGGGGCTGGCGACGGTGTTGCTGCTATTGCTGCAAACTCTGGTGCTTCGTTGGAGTCTGCTGCCACTGCGACAACTGGAAAAAGAATTGAAACAGGTGCAAAGCGGATTGAGTCAGCGCTTGACCGGACAGCATCCGCGCGAACTGGAACCCATCGCCGACAGCCTGAATGCCTTCATCGAAAGTGAGCGCAGCGGCCTCGAGCAAAGCCGAAATACCCTGTCCGATCTGGCGCATAGCCTGAAAACGCCATTGGCGGTTTTGCGCGCCCGTCTCGATGCCGACGCGACGCATGAAAGTTTGCGCAGCGAAGTGCAGGCGCAGACGCAACGCATGGATGAAATTGTTTCGTATCAATTATCGCGAGCCGCGCGTAGCGGTCATGCCCTGTTTTCGGCGCCGATAGAAATCGAACCGCGTGCGCTCGAAATCGTGCAGAGCCTGGAAAAGGTTTACAAGAACAAGGGCATTATTTGCGAATTTGAAATGGATGAAGCCTCGCGCTTTTATGGCGAGCTTGGCGACTTGCAGGAATTGCTCGGCAACCTGCTCGAAAACGCATTCAAATGGGCGCGCACGAAAGTGTTGCTGACGGTGAAGGTCGAGCCGGCGCCGACCAATCGCAGGCCGGGCGTTTCATTCTGCGTCGAAGACGACGGCCCAGGCATTGAACCGAAAAACGTCGAGCGCATGTTGCAGCGTGGCGTGCGTGGCGATGAACGGGTTCAAGGTCATGGCATCGGGCTCGCGATCGTGCAAGACATCGTGCATTCGTATCGCGGCGAATTGAAGATCGGGAAATCGGAAGAGCTTCACGGCGCCGAAATTTCAATCCGGATACCGCCAGTCTTTTGAATTATGGATTTGTAGGTCGGGCCCCGGCCCGACATGAAATATCAGCGAAACATTCCCGGCAACATCGAGTGCCAGCGTGGCGATACCGTACGCGGTGCAGTGCTGCGTGTCGTCGCACGAACAGGTGTTGGACGGCTTGCGGCAGCAGGAGCTGTATTGGTAGTCTCGTTTTCCTGAGAAGTGCTGGTCTGCGTGATCACGCGTGTTTTAGGACAGACATTGGGTTCGTCGCCATTGGTATTCGCCGCACAGAAAGCCGGATTCGCCATCAAAAGCAGCAGAAATAAATACGCGGATGATGATTTCATTTGGATCGTCCCCAAAGCCCTGGTGCCATTAAGATGCACGTACCCTGCAGAAGGTTGCAAAGCCTTTGCATTTTAGCCCGATTTTTTTGCCAAATGTGAGCAATCCGTTATTTTGCAATGCAGCATGGCTAGTTGCCGGAAGTTGCGGCAGACTTAGCCCCGCATGAGTGCCGTCCTTAATTCTTTACCCCCCATCCATATTCGCGGCCCGGCGCTTCGCAGGGCCTTGATTGCCGGCGCCAGACGAGTAATTTCGCAGCGCGAGGCGCTGAACAAGATCAATGTGTTTCCGGTGGCGGACGGCGATACCGGCAGCAATCTGGCCTTTACCCTTGGCAACGTACTTACCGGTGCCTTGAGTCGCCGTACTCCCGGCGCGGGCGATTTGCTGAAAAGAGTCGGTGACGACGCCATTGATGGAGCGCGCGGCAACTCCGGCGCCATTCTGGCCCAGTTTTTTACCGGTGTTTCGGAGGCCGTTGGTGTCGTTCGCGGCATCGATTTTGCCGGCATGTCGCAGGCCGTACGCGCGGGTGCGAGTTCCGCCAGAGGCGCGTTGGCCGATCCGCGTGAAGGCACCATATTAAGTGTGATCAGCGCCTTCGCCGAAGCACTGGAAGCCCGCAGCGACATCACCGATGCAAAACTCTGGTTCGATAAAGCGCTGCAAAATGCCCGCAAGGCGTTGGCCTACACGCCGCAGCAATTACCTGTGCTTTTAAAAGCCGGTGTGGTCGATGCCGGTGCCCAGGGCTTCGTCGACATGCTCGAAGGCATCGATGAATATCTCAAATCCGGGCAATGGGATTTGGCCGACAACGTGCTCGATAATCGCGCCGATCTGGAAGCGGCCCAGGTTCACGGTGATTTGAGCGATGAAGATCCCGAGCATCGTTTCTGCAGTGAATGCCTGCTGGTCGGTGAAGGTTTGGATCGAGCGAGTTTGCGTGCAGCCGTAACCGATCTTGGAGCCTCCTGCGTTGTCGTCGCGGGTTCGCATTCGCGATTACGCTTGCATGCCCATGTCGCCAATCCGAAAGCCCTGTTTGAATTGGCGGCACGCTTCGGTCGGGTAGAATCGACCAAGGCCGATGATATGCATGCGCAAAAACGCAGCACCCAGGGAGCAGGTGGTGTCGTGGTGCTTACCGATAGTGCCGCCGATTTGCCGGACGGCATTGCGGCAAAACTTAATATCCATATTGTGCCGATGCGATTGAATTTCGGCGATGACGATTATCTCGACAAGATCGGTTTAAGCACGGCCGAGTTTTATCACAAGCTGCGAACGGAAATCGTGTTGCCGAAAACAAGCCAGCCTTCGCCGGGTGATTTTCGCCGCCAGTTCGAATTTTTGTTGTCGCATCATCCCGCACTTGTGTATGTCGGTTTGTCGCGTGCGGTATCGGGTACTTTGCAGTCGGCGGAAACCGCAGCGCAGCGCGGGCATATCGAACGCAGCTTTATTTTCGACACCGCCAATGCCGCCGGCGGCGAAGCCTTGCTGGCGATTGCCGCCGCAGAAGCTGCGCAGCGCGGCGAAAGCGCCGAAGCGATCATGAGTCTGCTGGAAAAACTGAAACCGCAAACCGAGACCTGGGCGATCGCACGCGAGATAAGCCATGCCGTCCGTGGTGGACGCGTGCCGCGCTGGGCCAAACATTTCGCCGAATGGCTGGGTTTGACGCCGATGGTGAAAGTCACGCCGGAAGGAAAGCTGAAACCGCATAGCGCGTTCTTCGGCAAAAAAGATATTCCACGCCGCTTCGCGCAATACGTTGCCAAATCGATTGATCAAAACAGGCAGTGGCGTTTGATCGTCGGACATTGCGATGCCGTTGAAGATGGTGAGGCATTGCTTGTGGAATTAAAAAAACTGATTCCCTGCGAACAGGCATGGTGCGTTGAAACCGGCCCTGCCGTTGGTGCGCATGCCGGCCCGGGTGCTTTGGTCATTTCATTGCAGCCGGTGCCGTAAAGTATTTTCATGTTCGATATTCCGATTTTAATGTTGAGTTATTTGCTGGGTTCCATTTCCGGCAGTCTTTTGCTGGGCCGTTTTCGCGGCGTGGATATTCGCCAACAAGGCAGCGGCAATGCCGGCGGTACCAATGCATTCCGCACTCAGGGTTTCAGATTCGCATTGGGCGTGGTGCTGATCGATATCGGCAAAGGCGCACTGGCCGCATATCTGGCGCTCCGGTTTTCATCATCTGCCTATTTATACATGCTGCCTTCTGCCGCTGTGTTGTGTGCGGTCATTGGCCATGTTTGGCCGATATTCCACGGGTTTCGCGGTGGCAAAGGCGCGGCAACTTTGGTCGGCGGTTTATTGTTGTTATGGCCGGCAGCCGTGTTGGTTTTGATCGTCGTCTGGCTACTGTGCTTGACCTTGACGGGTTATGTCGGCTTATCGACCGTGTTGGCGGGTTTCAGTTTGCTGGCCTTGGCCTTGATAGTAAAAGCCACAATGCCGATCCTGGTTTTTTCTGCGCTCGCCGCTTTTCTTATGCTGTTTACCCATCGCGGCAACATGCAGCGCCTGTTGCAAAAGAATGAATATCGTTTCGAAAAAATAATGCTTTGGCGGCGAGCTTGGCGTTCCCTGCATGGAAAGTCGGTTTGATTGACCGTGGCTTGCTTGCGTTGCTGTCAATGCATCCGGTCAGTGGCGTGCAATTGGCCGAACGATTGGACATAAGTCGCAGTGCCGTATGGAAACGCATCCAGCATTTGCGCGATGCCGGTTTTGAAATAGCCACGAAATCCGGCCAAGGTTATTTCCTGAAACATCCGGTGGAGTGGCTTGATCAAAAACGCATTTGCAATGCACTGGATTCAGCGGCAAAAAAACTGCTCGGTGATTTCTGCATTGCCGAACAAATCGATTCCACCAATTCCTGGGCGAAGATCGAAGCAAAACGAAGAACTGGCATCGATGTCTTTCTAGCCGAACAACAAACGTCAGGGCGTGGACGGCTGGGTCGGCAATGGGCGTCCCCGATGGCGGCCAATATTTACCTGAGTTTGCGTTGCCGTTTCAACAAAGGGCTGCCGGCCTTGTCCGGTTTGAGTCTCGTAGTCGGTGTCCTGCTTGCAAAAGCATTGCGGGCAGAGGGTTTTACCGATATTGGATTGAAATGGCCCAATGATATTTACGTTCGCGGAAACAAAAAATGCGGCGGCATACTGATCGAAGTCTCCGGCGAAGCGAATGCGGAAATCAGCGTGGTGATCGGGATTGGCCTGAATGTCAGAATGCCGGTTCATTCGGCAAGGAATATCGATCAGGCCTGGACCGATTTGCAGCAGCAAACCGAGGGCAGGAATTTATCGCGAAATCAATTGCTGAGCGCCTTGCTGAACGAACTGCTTCCGGGCTTGCAAAATTTCGAAGATCGAGGCCCGTCCGAATTTCTCTCGCACTGGCCCGACTACGACGTCTTGCTTGATCAGGATGTTAAATTGGTGGATGGTGCACATCGGCATACTGGGCGCGTGCTGGGAATTACGGAACACGGTGCGTTACGCTTGCAGCATGATGGTGTCGAGCGGCATTATCATTCCGGCGAAATCAGCGTACGGCCATTGCGGACAATATGAGTCTATTACTGGATTGCGGAAATACCCGCTGCAAAATAACCCGGCTGTTGGCGGATGGTTCGTTGTCGCCCGTGATTGCCCTTGCCCTGGATGCACCTGATTTTATTTCACGGCTGAACGCGCAGCTGGATGGCGAGATTGAAAATAAATCTTGCTATTTCGCCTCGGTCGCCAATGCTGAAATTACGTTGGCCATCGAATCGGCGTTGATCTCTGCCGGTTTCGTCGTGAATCGTGTAAAAAGCCAAGCCGAAGCACTTGGCGTGCGAATCGCCTATCCAAATCCGCAGCAACTGGGCGTGGATCGTTTCCTGGCGTTGCTGGCCGCGCATCAGCGAAAAAAATCGGTGCTGCTTGTCTCTGTCGGCAGTGCTTTGACGGTCGACCTTCTGCAAGGCGATGGTCGGCACCATGGTGGCATGATTACCGCAACCGAAATCATTATCCAGAATGCGATGGGAGCCAGATTTGCAAATTTCCGGAATTTATCGGGACAAGCGGTCGGGTTTGCGAATAACACGGCCGATGCATTGGCCAGCGGCGCGCGCTACATGGTGCTGGGCATCATGGAAAAGACATGGCGCGAAGCCAGCGAGTTGCTGAACGAACCGAAACTGCCCTTGCTGATTACCGGTGGCGATGCAGAAGCTTTATTGCCGCATTTGCCCGATAATACGATCCATCAACCGACGTTGGTGCTCGAAGGTTTGGCCTTATGGGCCAAACACATGGAAAAAATGTAAGCATGCTGCGCAGTATTTTCGTATTCCTGATTTGCCTGCATCTTGGTACCGCGACCTGGTGGCTGCTACATCGCGATGCCAATGCCAGGATTTTGCCGCCGCAGGAAAAAAATACGCTGTCACTTAATTTGTTGAGCGAAGTCGAGCGTGCGCAGCAGGGTGGGCCCGAAGAATTGAATGAAGCTCCGCAAAATCTAAGCGCAACACCGCTATGTTTGAGCATTGGCGCTTTCGATACACCGGCCGATTTGCGCGCCGCGATGAATGTACTCACGCCTGTTGCCGGACGAATCCAGTTTCGTGAAATGCAGGCTGCGGCGCTGCAGGGGTATCGGGTATTTCTGCCGGCGGCAAAAAGCCGCGAAGAAGCTCTGCAGTTTGCGCGGCAATTGGCCGCCAACGGCTTGCGTGATTACTACGTGGTAACCGCCGGCGCGCAGGAAAATACGGTGTCGCTGGGTATTTTTCGCGATTTGAAGAATGCCGAAGCCCGCAAGGACTCCGTCGCCAAATTGGGCTTTAATCCCGTACTCGAGTCGCGTACCGAACAGGCATCGCAATGGTGGATCGATATTGCCGTGCCTGAAGATTTCAAACTGGAGGCCGTGTTGCCGAATGCAAAATTGAGCGCAAACAAGGTCACTTGCCGCTAGTTTTTGCGATAAATATCCGTAAAACTGCCATGAATCGCATATTTCAGGTTTTCGATTCCCGCACTTCACGCTAGAATAGCGCCCTGTTGCCGGCATAGCTCAGTTGGTAGAGCAACCGCCTTGTAAGCGGTAGGTCCCCAGTTCGAATCCGGGTGCCGGCACCAAAAAGTAATACGCCAACTTCAAGGCCGCACATCAGACAAAACGAAGTCTGCAATGTCGAATCGGCGCTTAACTCCACCCCATTTTTCAAATGTCGCAATAACGTTGCGATAAAGTTCTTTCTGGTAATCTAGCTGTCCCCGAAAACGCTGGATTGTCTATGTCGCAAGTCCGACCGCAAATCGTTCTAATTGGCGCTCCCACCGATATTGGCGCCGGTCATCGAGGTGCCTCGATGGGGCCGGAAGCGCTAAGGGTTGCCGGTCTGGAATCGGCATTGCGTGATCGAGGCTTTGATGTGCTCGATCTTGGCAATTTAAGCGGCCCGGTAAATCCATGGCTGCCACCGGTTGATGGCTATCGCCATCTGGATGAAGTAGTGGCCTGGAATCGCAGCGTAATGCTGGCGATGAGTGAAGCGCTCGGGAAAAAACAGTTGCCGATTTTACTTGGCGGCGATCATTGCCTGGGCATTGGCAGCATTACTGCTGTCGCCAATTATTGCCGTGCGCAGGGGAAAAAGCTGCGCGTCATCTGGTTGGATGCACATGCCGATTTCAACACTCACGAAGTTACGCCTTCCGGAAATGTGCATGGCATGCCGGTGTCCTGCCTGTGCGGTCTGGGGCCGCAGCCGTTGACGCATCTCGGTGGTTTCAGCCCGGCAATGAATGCCGAAGATATCCGCCAGATCGGCATTCGTTCGGTTGATGCCGGCGAGAAGAAGCTCGTGAAGGAATACAGCCTCGATATTTACGATATGCGCTACATCGATGAAATCGGCATCAAGCGCGCTGTGGAAGAAGCGCTCGAAGACATTGATGACAACACCCACGTCCATGTCAGTTTCGACGTGGATTTTCTCGATCCGGCGATTGCTCCCGGTGTCGGCACTACCGTGCCCGGCGGTCCGAATTACCGCGAAGCACAACTGGTGATGGAAATGATTGCCGATACCGGCAAGCTCGGTTCGCTCGATATCGTGGAACTGAACCCTGCTTTCGACGAACATAATAAAACCGCACAATTGGCAGTGGATTTGGTTGAAAGCTTGTTCGGAAAATCCACTTTGATGCGGGATTGATTCAAGGCAGGCTGCACGCGCCCTGCCTGTGAAATCAACCTGAACACAATGCCGTGCATGCTTTCGCAGCTTTTGCGACTCGCTTAAACTAAAATTCCATCACTCGAGGAAATACCCATGAAGAAAACCAAAATTGTGCTGCTTGCTTTGATAGTGGCGTTTACATTTTCCATGACGGCCTGCAATACCGTGGAAGGTGTCGGCAAGGACGTGAAGAAAGTAGGCGACAAGATTGAAAAAGCCGGTGAAAAAAAGTAAACCAAACCACTCGGGCGAATTCTGATGACGATTGAAGCGGGCTTTATCAAGCCTGTCGTTGATGCAATTTTAGGGCTGGTAAAAAAAGGCTCAAACGTAAAATTGCAGCACGACGCGGCCAAGGCAATACGCGAAGCGATTCGCGAATTATTGCTGGCTGACCCCAACGAAAACGCAGTGGAAGCCAAAATCGCGATCGCCAAGGCCGCCGGTTTGATTTCGCAGGATGTCTTGCTGGCGGATGAAATGCTCAAGAAAGTGAAATCCAATAAAAAGAAACTGCCGTCGAAGGCGTCCACCAAGAAGGTGGCAACAAAGACGGTAGCTAAAAAAGAAACGAAAAGTCCCGTAAAAAAAGCGACAAAAAAATCCGCGAAATAAAAAAGGCCGCCTGATCAGCGGCCTTTTTTTGCAGTGCAATCAATTGCCGTAAGGGTCAGGCACGAAACCAATCGGGAAAGCGTCGGGGCCGCCGCGATCGCGGCGACGGTAGTCACGGATAATTCCGCGATCAACCAATGCTTCGTAGGAATCGTAGAAAATCTTGCTGACCTGATTCGGATACGTGCTTTCACGTTCAAAGGTAGTTTGACGTGCAGGGTCGTAACGGCGCTCGCCATGGCCGGTACCGAGTTCCTGGCGAGATTGCGACTCAGCCATCGAGCGTTGCGATTTCATTGCAGGCGAAGGCGCCGACGCTGCTGCATCGGATGCAGCACCCGCCTGATTGCGCTCGCTGGATTTTGAGGCGTAGCGGTCATCACGATAGCCATAATCTTCTTCGTAGTTGTTGTAAGTCTGATAGCGGCGTTCACGGAAGACGGCAACGCCGATCACGCCGACATTGTCCGGGCGACCGGTGCGGGCTGCATAGCTGTCGGGCAAATCGGTAAAGCGGAACTGGGCAACGTCTTGCATGCTTTTGCGCCAGCCACGGATTTCCATGCGTTGATAGGGGGCAAGCACGTAACCGTTTTGCGAAGCGCTGGCGGTTTGGCCGCTGATCGCATTGACGCCATCAACCGAAAGAACTGCCAGTACGCGCTCGCCGGTCTGGTTTTGCAGAACGACCGAGTAGCGGTGGCCAGGGCGACCGGCGACGTAGGTTTGGCTACGGTCGAAATAGCTTTCCAGCGTGCTGTAGCGATCCATGTCGCGGATTTGAACGTCCACCAGATGCTCGTTCCCTCTTGAGCAGGCGGGCAGGCTGAACATGGCGGTCACGGCGACCAGAGCGGATAACAAGCGTTTCATGATGGCACTCCTTTGTTGTGTGCCCATCTAAACGCACTGATGTTGAATGTGGGGTTTGCGGCCGGACGAGTTAAACTAGCCGGGTTTAATCAAGGTTTATTTAAGTCCCATGCCAACTCGCGTTCTTACTGGAATTACCACCTCGGGCACGCCGCATTTAGGCAATTACGCGGGCGCAATTCGCCCGGCGATTGCCGCCAGCCTGAAGCCGGATACCGAAAGCTTCTACTTTCTGGCCGATTATCATTCCCTGATAAAAATCACCGATCCGGCGCGCATACAACGATCAACGCTGGAAATTGCCGCTACCTGGCTCGCCGCCGGCTTGAATCCCGACAAGGTCTGGTTTTACCGGCAGTCGGATATTCCGCAAATTTCCGAACTCACCTGGCTGCTGACCTGCGTGGCGGGCAAGGGTTTGCTCAACCGCGCGCATGCCTACAAGGCGGCGGTCGATGTCAACACGGCAAAGCAGGAAGATGAAGACGCCGGGATTACCGCAGGCTTGTTCATGTATCCGGTGTTGATGGCGGCCGACATTGTCTTGTTCGGTGCCAACAAGGTGCCGGTTGGCCGTGACCAGGTGCAGCATATAGAAATGGCGCGCGATTTCGCCGCGCGGTTCAATCATACCTATGGCGAGCATCTAGTGTTGCCGGAAGCCGTAATCGAGGAATCCGTTGCAACCTTGCCCGGTCTTGATGGCCGCAAGATGAGCAAGAGCTACGACAATACGATTCCCTTGTTTGCCAGCAAGCCGGAATTGAAAAAACTGATTGCCGGCATCGTGACTGATTCGCGCTTGCCTGGCGAGCCGAAAGATCCGGACAACTCGCATTTGTTTACCTTGTACCAGGCATTCTCGAGTGCGGAAAAAAGTGCCGGTTTCAGACAAGCATTGCTGGATGGTTTGTCCTGGGGTGATGCGAAGCAGGCACTGCTCGAAACCATCGATGTCGAAGTGGCGCCAATGCGTGAAAAATACGAAGCATTGATCGCCAAGCCCGAGTTGATAGAGCTGCAACTGCAAGCCGGTGCCGAGAAGGCTCGCGCCATCGCAGCGCCATTGATGAAAGAACTGCGTCATGCGGTCGGCTTGAGGAATCTCGGCGATATGTCATCGACAGCTAAAAAAACTATCGATAAAAAGGCCATTCCGGTTTTCAAACAGTACCGCGAGAACGATGGAAAATTCTATTTCAAATTTCTGAATGCGCACGGCGATATATTGTTGCAAAGCCATGCGTTTGATACGCCGAAAGATGCCGGAAAATACATTGCCGATCTAAAGGCCGGCACATTTACCGTTGAGGATTTGAATGCCATTGTCGGTGCGGGAAAAGACCTGCAGGTGAATGATGTTGTTGCAGCGCTGAAAGAACTGCACAATGCTGCGGAAGAGAAACACTGATGGCAAATCTTGCATTGGTCTTGTTCGCACCATGGTTCGCGATCCTTACCTGGTGCTACTGGAAGTTTCCGAAAACGCATGTCGTGAATGCGTCGCGCCGGCGTTTCGACGTGATTGTAATTTTGATTGCACTGGTCGCCAGCGGACTGGCGATGCGCTGGGCGTATTCATTCGACTGGAAAGACGCCGGGCCATTGTGGCCACAAGTCGTGGCGACGTTATCGGCCTACAAGGCTTTTTTGATCGTGATGATCGTGGCGTTCTGGATTCGCTCGAAGAAATTCAAAATCAAAAACTGAAAGCTTCTGTGGGAGCCGCTTTAGCGGCGATAAGACCTCAAACAACATCGTACGCTTGAAGTTCCATCGCCGCTAAAGCGGCTCCCACATTCAAAAACAAAAATCAACGCGCGCGCTGTAAATCATCCAGCAATGCACGCAGGAAGCGCGCAGCTTCGCCGCCGGTGCAGGCGCGGTGATCGAAGGTCAGCGAAATAGGCATGATGCGGTGGGTTTCCACGCCGCCGAGCACCGGTACCAATTCATGGAACAAACGACCGGCACCGATGATGCACACGCAGGGCGGAGTGACCACAGGTGTGGCGTACTTGCCGGCGAATACACCGAAGTTCGACAGCACGATCGTAAAGTCCCGTAATTCTTCCGGTGGAATGGCACGTGTTTTTACCAGTTCGCGAATGCGATTAATCGCCTGTCGTGCATCCTGGGCATTCATGTTTTCGCAATTACGCAAGGCCGGAACGAACAGGCCGTCATCGGTATCGACGGCAATGCCGATATCGACTCTCGAATGGCGACGCAAGGTACCTTCCTTGCCGTTGAACCAGGAGTTCAATGCAGGCACGGCCTGTGAAGCAACGACCAGGGCGCGAATCAAACGCACGGTAATGTCTTCGCCCGGTGCCCAGGAATGGATATCGGCATCATCCATTAATGTCGTCGGCACGACTTGAGCATGTGCTTCGCTCATCACGCGAATCATGTTACGGCGGACACCGCGAATCGGCTGATCCACATCAAGCGGGGCATCGGCTTTCTTCGCTGCGGGTGTGGATGATGAAGCACGAACAACCGGTGCAGGTGCGTCATTGCCGAACAAGGAAGCCGTTGCCATCGGCGCAACTTGCGTACGCATCGCGGCCTGCGGTTTCGCACTGCCGTTAGCGGCCGCATTTTTGACATCACCCATCGTGACGACACCGTCGGCTCCGGTAGCATTTACACGAGCGAGATCAACGCCAAGCTTTTTGGCGAGTGCGCGTACTGCAGGCACGGCCTTGACGCCGCCGATCGCCAATGTCTGTTCGCTTCGGATCGCATCGCTGCTTTGCATCGCGCCGACCACGGTGCCGGCGTCGGCGGATTTAGGCACGTCTTCAGTCGGCGCAACGATGGTCGGAGGAATAGCTGAATTCGCTTGAGGGGCCTCCACATGTGCATGCGCCGCCGCGCCTGCGCCATGCTGATGCCCGGTGTCCTGCGCTTCGGCGCGCTGCGGAAGACTCATATCCATTTCGAATTCCACCAGCAAGGCACCGGTGTTGATCACGTCGCCGGGGCCGCCGGCGAGCTTCAGTATTTTTCCGGAGACCGGCGACGGCAATTCGACGACGGCTTTCGCCGTTTCCATCGAAACCAGCGGCTCATCAAGACGAATCACGTCGCCGACTTTTACCATCCATTCGACAATCTCCGCATCCGGCAGGCCTTCGCCGAGATCGGGGAGATAAAATATTTTCGTGTTGCTCATGTTTTATTTCTCGAAATAGTGTGTCGCAAATCATTCGCGGCTGAAGCCGCTCCTACAGCAGCATCGCGACTTCCGTCGCTCCTACACTGACAAGGCACGTTTTACAGCGGCGAGAATTTTTTCAACGCTCGGCAGATATTTCATTTCAAGTCGGAACAATGGGATATGCGTGTCGTAACCGGTAACGCGTTCTACCGGTGCGTGCAAATCGTAGAGTGCTTCCTCTGCGAGACGCGCGGCGATTTCCGCACCGAAGCCCGCGGTCTTGGCCGCTTCATGCACAATCACGCAGCGTCCGGTTTTTTTCACCGATTCAAGAATGGTGTCGAAATCCAGCGGCTTCAAACAGGCGACGTCGATCACTTCGGCACTGATGCCTTCTTTCGCGAGCGCATCGGCAGTCTCGAGCGTTTCCTTGATTTGTGAACCCCAACTGACCAGAGTGACATCGCTGCCGTCGCGCAATACAAAACAGACGTCGAGCGGCAAGGCTTCGCCGTCATCCGGCACTTCTTCCTTGTACTGGCGATAGATTCTTTTCGGCTCGAAGAAAATAACCGGATCCGGATCGCGAATTGCGGCAAGTAGTAAACCGTATGCGCGTTGCGGCGAAGAAGGCATCACCACGCGTAAACCGGGCACATTGGTGAAGATCGATTCATTCGCTTCGGAATGATGTTCTGGCGCCCTGATGCCACCACCCCAGGGCACGCGCAGTACCATCGGGCAGGTCAGGCGGCCGCGAGTACGGTATCGCATGCGAGCGGCGTGGCAAATAATATGATCGACCATCGGATACATGAAGCCGTCGAACTGTGCTTCCGCCACCGGTTTCATGCCTTGCGTTGCCAGGCCGACGGTAAGTCCGGCAATGGTTGTTTCATCGAGCGGCGTGTCGAGTACGCGTTGATCGCCGAATATTTGCTGCAGACCGGCGGTCGCGCGAAACACGCCGCCATTCACACCTACGTCTTCGCCGAGCACGATCACGTTCTCGTCGTGTTTCATTTCGTAGGCCAGCGCCTGCGTAATCGCTTCAATCAGGGTAATGGCAGCCATCAGCGTTTCTCCCACGCAATGGCGTCGGCACGCTGGGCAAGAACATCCGCCGGCATATCGCCGTAAAGATAATCAAACATGGCTTCCACCGGCTGCACCTTGGTTTCGAGATAGGCGTTTACTTCGATATCGACCAGACGTCCGCATTCTTCCTTCCAGGCCGCTTCTTCGGTTTCGCTCCATAATTTTTCGTTGATCAGATAGGTGCGTAGCCGCGAAATCGGCTCGCGTTCCCAGGCCGCTTTTACTTCGGCGTCGTCGCGATAACGGCGGGCATCGTCGGCGGTGGTGTGGTCGGCCAATCGATACGTTACGAATTCAATCACGCTGCCGCCATGGCCGTTGCGTGCGAGTTTGAGTGCGTGATCCATTGCGCCGCGCACCGCGATGATGTCGTTGCCATCCACTTGCACACAGTGCAGACCGCCGGCGATACCTTTCTGCGCCAGCGTTTTTGCACCTGTTTGTGCCTTGCGCGGAACCGAAATTGCCCAGCCATTGTTGATGATGCACAAAATAAACGGCAGCGTATAAGCGCCGGCGGAATTGATGGCGGCATAGGTATCGGTTTTCGATGAACCGCCATCGCCGACGCAGCAAACTGCCACGCGTGGTTCGCCGCGCAATTTGAAACTCAGTGCGGCCCCGGCCGCATGAAGACATTGAGTCGCAATCGGTACGCACCAGGCGTAATCATGCGGCGGGCCGGAAAAATTATTACCGCGTTCATCGCCGCCCCAGTACATCAGCACGTCGCGCGGTTTTACGCCACGCATGAATTGCGCACCGTATTCGCGGTAGCTCGGTGCAAACACATCGTCGTAATGCATGGCGCTGCCAATGCCGATGTGAGTAGCTTCATGGCCAAGGCAGGAAGCGTAGGTGCCCAATTTACCGGTACGTTGAAGGGCGACAGCTTTGGTGTCGAAACTTCGCACATACAACATGTGCTTGAACAACTCGAGAATGTTTTTTCTGTCTTTCGCGAACTCGGGCAAGTCCTCGCCGTTCAGTCGGCCATCCGGTCCGAGGTATTGCTGATATTCGATTTCAAAATTGGCAACTATTGGCATCTTGAGCCCTCCCAGGCAGCCTGATAGATAACAGTCATCGCACCCTAAAGGCAAGCCGTTCGCTGGCGAATGGATAAAAAAACCCGGCCGGAGCCGGGTTTTTTAAGGATTGCCAAGCGCGAATCAATTGCTTGGGGTGGATGGTGGACCAATCCTGCGCACCGGATTGATAAATAACGAGTAACTATCTTCGTTATTGCCGACATTGGCATCGGCGGTATCGGAAGAAACACCGGCGCCGATAATCAGGTTGGTCGAGACCATGGAAGCGGGTGCGGTGAAGGTCAATACGAACTCCGGACGGATGCCGACGGCCAATGGGCTGCTGTCGGTAATCGAGCACAGGAAACGTGCCGTTGGGTAAGCGCCATCGAGATTGCAAGTCCAGCCTGTAGGTGCGGCAATCTTGAGCGAACTTGATGGAGCGTTCGAGGTGATCGCTACTGCCACTTTGCTCGCGGCGTCCGGACCGTAATTGTCTACCACGATATTGATGCGGGCCTTGACGCCGACATTCACCGATGTTGCACCGCGTGCACGAATCGCGAGATTCGCGGCTTGTCCGATAATGAAGACGGAATCCGAAGCGATATTGTTTTCACTTGAGGTATCGCTTTGATCGGCGGAAATTGTCGCGCTCAGCGTCAGGTCTCCGTCGGCAAAGTTAGCCGGTACCGGCACCGCGACCGTGAAGCTGGCCTGGCTTGCGGCGGCAAATGTCGTGGCCGTGCAGGTAATCGTCGTGCTGGCAGCCGCAACTACCGGGGCCGAGCAATTCCAGCCGCCGGCTGGTGTCACGTTAACGCCGTTGATTGCGGCATCAAGCACAAGACTGATGTTCGCATTGTCGACTGCGACTGCTTGATCCAGATTGCCTGCGTCCACGGTGAATGTCGTGGTGTTCCCGGCATTGAGGCTGCTGTCGGGATTGCTGACGGCGATACTCAAATCAACATCGACGAAAGCTTTTGGTTTTACGTACAAAACGACCGGATCATGATCGGAGACGCGAACCGGAATGTCATACTCACCCGGCGTGGTCTGGGTGAAATTGCCGAACAGGATTTCCGCAAAGTCTGCGTTGATGCGTGCATGTTCGGAACGGATGCCGGCATCCATCAACAAGGCTTCGTTGACGACGGCATGATCGAGCGATTGCGAACTGCCGTCGAACGAGAACGAATATTTGTCCGATGGTGCGCTTACCGTCGTCATATTGGTCAACGGTGTACTGACGACAAAGCCGGAGTGATTCACCACGGTACCGACGGCGGTTTCCTGGCCGGTGATGATGCCCATCGAATCGACATAGCCGTCGCTGAATTCAAATGCGTTGAAGTCGCCAAGCAACATGATTTTTTCGTTTGGATTGGCGATTTGACGTGCCTGGATCAATGCCGCCAGAGACTCGGCCTGTTTCAGGCGTTTGGCGCGGATGCGCTCGCCGTCGGTAGCCCAGCCATTCGAACCCGGAGTGGTGTCGTTGACGCCGCTCAGGGAGCGCAGATGGTTGATCAACACGGTCACCGGATACGAAGCGCCGTTTGCATGATGCACGATGGCTTGCAGGCGCACGGTCGGGCGGTCGTTCAACAATGCCGTGCTGTTATCGACGTTGGTGAACAGCTCGCCTGCATTTTCCTGGACGACACTTAAAACTTCGACGCGAGGCGTGGTGCCTTCATCAACAATTTTCGTGCTGACCAGGAAGCCGACATCGATACCGCCGACGTCATTGCCCTCAAACAGGTAAGGCACATAGTTTGGCGCCGTGTTGCAGGAAGACACTGGCACTCCGCCGGTGACCTGGCCATTGTTGATAGTGTCGGCGAGGCGTTGCAGAACGCTCAGGTTTTCAACTTCGACTACGCCGAGGATGTCGGGTGTTTTCACGTATTCGCAAATCGCGTTGGCGGTTTTGCCGAGACGATTGTTCAGTGCGGTTGCAGTCAATATCGGATCGCTGGTAGCAGGATCATTGGCACTGTCGAAGAAGCGCAACAGGTTGAAACCGGCGACGGTAAATTCGTCTTCTTCGGCGGTACTGACCGGTGTGGGTACGGCGACAGCGGTATAAGTCTGGCCAGAGTAGGGCACCAGGGTGTAAGCGCCGAAACCATAATCGAGCACGCCCGAAATATTGCTTAAGGTGTCGCCGACGTTTGCATTCATTGCAACGCCGCCGAAGCCGGTGCTTTGCACGCGAATGCGTTCGGGATTGCTGTCCCAAACATCTACGCCGGGTGGAGTGGCGTAGGTATCGAGAACGCTGATGCCTTTTTCACGGAATGGGCGGCTTACGCCGGGCAGCACGCCGTAGAACACGCCGGTACCGGTCGAGGTGGCATTGGCCTCATTGATATTGCCGGCGGCCGGTGCAACGACGGTCAGCGAAGCGATGACGCGCATGCCTTCATAACGTTCCAGCGAATCGATCGCGCTGGCCGCATTGGCATCGGCCGATGTGAGCGTGACGGAAGTCGGCATTGGATTGCCGCTGCTCAAAAGGACAATGCCGGTGGGTGTGGTCAGTTCGGTCAATGGCAATTGGTTCGATGAGGCTGGAACAAATTCCGAAACGTTACCGGTGACTAGAATGAGATTGCCGACAGAAACGGTGGGTGCGCTGCTGGTGAAAACAAAGATACCTTGCGAAGTCGCAGGGTTTGCATCGGCATTAGCATCCGCGGTTTGCAGGAAGAAACCATTATTGCGCAAGCCCGTTACGATGCCTCGCGTCGTGACGCTTGAGCCAACCAGCGGTGACGTTGCACCGCTGCCTTGAATGTCATGGATTTCGGTGACGATCACATCGTCGTTGGTGATGGTGCCGAGGCCCTGGGCGTCAGTTACGTTTGCATTGGTGACATTGGTAACGTTGACGAAATAGGTTTCGTTGGACTCAACCGTCGCGTCGCCATTAATGACCACGTCAAAGGTGTAGTTGCTGCTTCCGGCCGGAATGGTTTGGGTTGTCAGGCTTTTCGCAACGTAGTCGTTATCGGCCGTGGTTGCTGTGCCATTCGCAGTGGCGATATCGAAGCTCACGCCGCCCGCAGGTGCAACAACCGACAGACTGACGGTAAATGTGGCGGTGACTGTGCCGGCGTTGCCTTCGACCAGGCTGACATCGTTGATCGATAAATTCGGTGTGGCGCTGACAGCGCCAGCCGTGATCGAGAAATCATCTACGGCGAGTCCATCATCGGCGCCGGTGGCGTCGGTATCGGTCCAGCGAATCCAGAACGTCGCGCCATTCGCAATACTCAGCGAGGAGATGGTGCTGCTTTTCGCGGTGCGGCTAGCGACGGCGTTGCCGTTTTTGGCGCCGGTCGTTGCCGTATCGGGAGTGACGAAATTCAGTGCCGCAACGCCGGTCCAGGTGCCGGTGACAAGATCGGTCGAATTGGTGCTGTATTCGAAATTGATCTGATCCGTGCGGGCTGCCGTACCCAAGCGCCATTGTTCGCCGGTATAGGCAACGTCGAGGCTGGTCAGGGTTGCGCCGGTGTTATTGGTAAAGCAGGCACCAATAACCGGAATCAGGGTGCCGCTGCGTAAGCTGCCGAGG
>Ga0208628_1000102_pt1 | contig 52339 bp, 42 predicted proteins | sample LakWasMet16_LOW5_2_FD_183864 | JGI IMG/M metagenome (GOLD analysis project Ga0208628, IMG submission 183864) | Freshwater sediment methanotrophic microbial communities from Lake Washington under simulated oxygen tension - Sediment Metagenome... | ecosystem: Environmental > Aquatic > Freshwater >... | reverse complement strand
GTGTTGTTTGGCAAATATGCCGGTACCGAAGTCAAGCTCGACGGCGTCGAATACCTGATTGCCAAAGAAGACGACATTTTCGCGATTTTGGGTTGATGCCCTGGGTGCGCCCCGGCGCGCCAACGACATTCGATTGAATTTGACGGTGCGCGATACGCGCACCCAATAAAAATTTAAATTTATTTTTTGAGGTAATACATCATGTCAGCTAAAGATATTCGTTTTGGTGAAGACGCACGTTCACGCATGGTCAAAGGCGTCAACATTCTCGCCAATGCAGTGAAAGCCACCCTCGGTCCTAAAGGCCGCAACGTCGTGCTGGAAAAAAGTTTCGGCGCACCGACCATCACCAAGGATGGCGTCTCGGTAGCGAAAGAAATTGAACTCGCCGACAAGTTTGAAAACATGGGCGCACAAATGGTGAAGGAAGTGGCTTCGAAAACTTCCGACAACGCCGGTGACGGCACCACCACCGCGACCGTTCTGGCGCAAGCCATGATCCGCGAAGGCATGAAGGCCGTTGCTGCCGGCATGAACCCGATGGATCTGAAACGCGGCATGGACAAAGCCGTTATCGCGGCGACCGAAGAATTGAAAAAACTCAGCAAGCCTTGCGCCACCAGCAAGGAAATTGCCCAAGTCGGTTCGATCTCGGCCAACTCCGATCACAACATCGGCGAGTTGATTGCCAAGGCAATGGACAAAGTCGGTAAAGAAGGCGTGATCACCGTTGAAGACGGTTCCGGCCTGGACAATGAACTCGACGTCGTCGAAGGCATGCAGTTCGATCGCGGTTACCTGTCGCCTTACTTCATCAATAACCAGCAAAGCATGGCGGCCGATCTCGAAGATCCGTTCATTTTGTTGCACGACAAGAAAATTTCGAACGTGCGTGAATTGTTGCCAGTATTGGAAGCCGTTGCGAAAGCCGGCAAGCCTTTGCTGATCGTTGCCGAAGAAGTCGAAGGCGAAGCCCTCGCTACTTTGGTCGTGAACACCATTCGCGGCATCGTGAAAGTGTGCGCAGTGAAAGCACCTGGTTTCGGTGATCGCCGCAAAGCGATGCTCGAAGACATGGCGATTCTCACCGGCGGTACCGTGATTTCCGAAGAAGTCGGTCTCGCATTGGACAAAGCCACGATCAAAGATCTCGGCCGCGCCAAGAAGATTCAAGTCTCGAAAGAAAACACCACGATTATTGATGGTGCCGGTGTTGCCGAAGGCATCCAGGCCCGCATCAAGCAAATCAAGGCGCAAATCGAAGAAACCTCTTCCGATTACGATAAAGAAAAACTGCAGGAACGCGTTGCCAAATTGGCCGGCGGCGTTGCAGTGATCAAAGTCGGCGCAGCCACCGAAGTTGAAATGAAAGAAAAGAAAGCCCGCGTTGAAGATGCATTGCACGCCACCCGTGCAGCGGTCGAAGAAGGTATCGTTCCCGGCGGCGGCGTGGCATTGATTCGTGCCCTGACAGCCATCGGTAACCTCAAAGGTGCCAACGACGACCAAAACGTCGGCGTGCAAATTGCATTGCGTGCAATGGAAGCCCCTCTGCGCGAAATCGTTGCCAACTGCGGCGAAGAGCCATCGGTCGTGTTGAACAACGTGAAAGCCGGTAAAGACAATTACGGCTATAACGCTGCAACCAGCGAATACGGCGACATGGTGGCAATGGGTATTCTGGATCCAACCAAAGTGACACGTACTGCCTTGCAAAACGCAGCCTCGATCGCCGGTTTGATGATCACCACCGAATGCATGGTGGCAGAAGCTCCGAAGAAAGAAGAAGCCGGTGGTGGCCACGGTCACGGCGGCGGCATGGGTGGCATGGGTGGTATGGATTTCTAATCCAAACGCCTCACTCGCGACAAACAAAAACCCCGCTTCGGCGGGGTTTTTTCATGAACCCATTCACGCATTTCAAATGGCATTCGATTGCCCTGCCGCATTGCTTGTTGTTACGTCATTTTCCCGTTACCGTAGCCTTATGATGGCAGGAGTTTCATGGGCGCAAGAGCATCATTACGATTGAAGCAGGAAGTGGCCGATACCTATCGGCTTGCCTTGATCGGCGGCTTTTTTTATCTGGCGGGTTGGCTTGTCGTTGCCGTATATGGTCGTGCGTTCATGCACAACACGATCGTTTCCTGGTGTCTCACGATCTTGTTTCTGTTGTTGGCAGTGGTGCGCCGTTTGCACAGGCCGCCACCGGAGAATGCCGATGATTCCGCGCTGAATAAGTGGTTGATGTTGCACTGGAGCATCGTGTTGTCCACGACCACGCTTTTCGGTCTGGTATTCCTTTGGACTATCCTTGATCGAAGAATGGAAGCGGGCCATACCGCCGTGCTCCTTTCGACGATGGGGCTTGCGGTCGCGATTGCGCATGCTTTCGCCATGCGTTTGCAATTGGCGTTAGTGAGCGTAGCGGTGATGTACGTTCCGGGACTGATAAGCTTGTGGCTCGCATCGAACGATTCGGCCAGTGCCTTGGTCATGTCGATTTATTTATTGTATGTCGGTGCGACTTTATGGCGAAGTCATAACGAATACCAGCACCGTCTCGATATCGACCAGAAATTACGCGACCAAAGTGATTTATTCGAGCAACAGGGTCGTACCGATGCCTTGACCGAACTGGCCAATCGCCGTTTTTTTACCGAATCCCTTATGCGCATGTCGCAGGAAGCAAAGGTAAGCAATCGTTCGCTGGTGTTGATGGTTTTGGATCTGGATCATTTCAAGAATATCAACGATCAACACGGACATGCTGCAGGCGATACCTGCCTGTCGATATTCGCATCGGAGTTGAAAACAAGGTTCGGCAATCACGGCGAACAAGCGGCAAGACTGGGTGGCGAGGAGTTTGGCGTTTTGCTTCAGGGCCAGACGCTGGAAGACGCCATGCGTCGTGCCGAAGCTTTTCGCGAATACTGGGCCAACGAGCCTATTCTGCTTGGCGATATTTCGATGCCGATAACGGTGAGTATCGGAGTGGCGGCTTTCAATCCCGAACTTCATCGTGATGGCGATGGCTTGTATCGTGCTGCCGATAGTGCGGTGTATCAGGCGAAAAATTCAGGCCGCAATCGTGTTTGCAGCCATGAGCCCGGCACGGCCAAAAAATTGTGGGGCGTGGGAGGGACGTAAGGCCCGAATGCCAATTCTGCGTTGGACTATTCGGGCCTTACGGCCCTCCCGCGGATTTTTATGCTCGTTTGTTGTTTGCAACAAACCCCGCAAACCCCTGCAGAAAACCGCTCAATAATTTACGGGTTGCTTCATCGCCAATGCTGCCATTCTCATCGATGAGTTTATTTGCACGTGAAAGCATCAGACGGCCGCCAGCCCATTGTCTTGTGCCGAGTGTTTTCAAAACAGGAAGCCAGGCATTTTGCGAAAGAATGGTGCCAAAACCGCCCGGCGATGCACCGATCAAGGCAACCGGACGGTCACCGAAAATCGCTGGAATATCAGCGCGTGACAACCAGTCAATCGCATTCTTGAAGACCCCGGGAATACCGTTGTTGTATTCAGGAGTCGATAGCAGCAGGCCGTCATTTGCGAGTATGCGTTCTTTCAAGGCGGTCACGGCAGCCGGAATGCCTTCGCGTTGTTCAAGGTCGCCGTCGTAAAGTGGAATGCCGTGCAATGTGGCAATTTCCAATTCAACATCATTACCTGCAAGCGATTGTGCCACTTTCAATAATGCCGTGTTGTAAGACTGTGAGCGCAAGCTTCCGGAAATGCCAAGAATATTTACCATGTGATTAATCCTCTAGATTTTTAGATGCAGTCCGGATGGGTCGGGCGCGATGAGCCGTTTCAATGGCGAGTTTTTTACTTCGGGGAAATGTTGATGCAGGTTCCAGTCTTCCGCAGCCCGGATGACTTCTTCGGGCGTACGTGCCACGAAATTCCACCACATCAGGATATTTTCCTCGAATGGCTTTCCACCAATCAGCAATGCCTGTGCGGCATTCATGCAAGTAATCGAAATGGAATGACGACCCAGGCCGAGATACAACAAGGTGCCTGGTTCAATCAGCTCGCCATCGACCTCCATCGCTCCATCCAGGCACAAGACTGCATGTTCGAAATCCGGGTTCAATGGCACATCGGTTTTTGCCGCGCCTTCGCTTTTTAAATCCATGCCGATCAAGGGCGTGTAAACCTGCGTCGGTGCCGTCACATCGAATGCAGTACCGACAAGCAGGGTGATTTTAAATCCTCCGGCATTGATGATCGGCAGATTCGGATAGTGTTTGAAATCCGGCGCGCGATGGCGTTCCGCATCGGGCAATGCTATCCACAATTGCGTTATATGTATGCGTCCGGCATCGTCGTTCAGCGACTCTTCCGCGTGCGTGATGCCGCTGCCTGCCGTCATAAGGTTCACCTGGCCGGGGCGAATGATTTGTTCGTAACCCAGGCTGTCACGATGCAAAATTTCGCCTTCGATCACCCAAGTGAATGTCTGCAAACCGATATGTGGATGCGGACCGACATTCATGCCGTTTCCGCGATCAAAATCGGCTGGGCCGACGTGATCCAGAAAACACCAGGCTCCCACCATGCGGCGTGCTTTTGTGGGTACGGCACGGCGTACGGTGAAGCTGCTGCCAACGACAGCACTACTGGAAGTGATTCGTTCAAGCACAGGTTTTGATTCGTTGGAACTCATGCGTTTTCCTTCTCAAACAAGCAGCGAGCTGGCAATGCGAATTTCACCCGTCAGGATTTTATGCACGGGGCAGGCATTGGCGATTTGCAGCAGGCGCTCTCGTTGCTCTGCGCTTAATTCACCTTTTAAATTGATTTTGCGAACGATGTCGTTACCTGTTGCGGGATCGCCTTCTGGATTGAGTTGCAGTTCGACGTTGATGGACTCCAGCGGCCATTTTTTTCGTGCCGCATACATCTGCAAGGTGATGGCGGTGCAGGCGCCGAGACTGGACAGCAATAATAGCTTCGGCGTTGGTCCGACATTGCCGCCGCCCTCGTCGAGCGGTTCATCCGCAAGCCATTCGTGGCCAAGATCGTCGGTCAGGCTGACCGTGTAAGGTGTGGTGCCTGCGAAGGCACGGACAGTGTGGATTATCGTCATGCGAATAGCTTCGGTGTGCTCGGGACGATGTTATCACTCGCCGATGACCTCGGAAGGCTCATTTATGCATCAGTTCGTTGCAGCTTTCTAAACCTCTGTGCGGTATGCCGCATCCAATAAAAATTCGCTAGGGGACAGGGGTGATCAATGACAGCTGAACAGGAATATTCAAAGGCAACAGGCCGCAACAACTGGCGTGAAAAAGTGGACTTTCTTGTCGCCATCTGTGCGCTAATCACCTCGATTGCTTCGATCTGGCTTTCAGTCACCCAGGGTGACGATATGCAGCGTCTGGTGCAGGCGCAGTCCTGGCCATTTGTCGGGTTCATTACCAGTAATAACGAAACCAATCCGGCGACTGGAAAGCAGGAGCCTGTCATCACCATGACGATTGAAAACCTGGGTGTGGGGCCGGCCAAAATCCAGTCGCTTGAAATCTTCTACAAGGGGAAAAATATTAAAACGAGTCGCGAATTATTGCGTGCCTGTTGTACCGATGCCTCGGGAAAACTGGATGAGGATGCATGGAAGCAGACCCCTATCCTCACATCCTCGGTGGTTGGCCGCGTATTGCGATCCGGGCAAACGATGCCTTTTATTTACTGGTCACGCCCCGAGACCGATAACGCAGTCTGGGAGAAATTCAACCTGGCCCGTTTCGAAGTCGAAAAGAAAATCTGCTACTGCTCGGTATTCGACGAATGCTGGACCAGCGATCTGGATTCGACACAGGCCACGCCGGTTAAAAGCTGCCCGATGCTTGAAAATTCCTATCGGCAATGAGGTGCCGAAGGAGCGGCGGAAGCCGCGATAAACAATATCGCAGACTTGTCCCGGCTTCCGCCGGTCCTACGAACATCAATAATTTCGCGGTGCGTGCAGGTGATACATCCGCATGGTGCCGTAACTTTTTGCTGCTGGAATCTGACCGACGTAATCACATGCGTAGGCATTCGGTTCAAGCGCCAGCCGCGCAGCGAATTGTTCCGTCACATAAACCTCGCCCGGCGGCGTAACCGGTTCGATGCGTGCCGTACGACTGACATGCGCGCCAAAATAGTTGGTCAGATGCAAAACCGGATCGGTAGTTTCGAAAACCGGACCGAAGTGACCGCCAAGACGAAGTGCCAAAGTGTCGGGTAGCCCATAGGCTTCCAGATCAATCATCGCCATTGCCGCCTGCAGTTCGAGTGCGCATTGTGCGGCGACGGGAGCATCATTCAGCACGACGAACAATCCGTCACCCCAGGTGTTTCGATACAGCACGCGATCACCATAACGTCCGAGCACTTCACCGATGGCACCAAGCAGGTGGCTGACAAAAGCGGGAATTTGCGCTTCGGTGAGTTTGCTGAAACCACGTACATCGCCAAACAGCATCGCCTTGAGCTCGCGTTGGCCTCCGGCAACCGGAGCGCTTGATCGATTGCTTACAGATGATTTCACTTCGGGAATTGGTGTGATGACTTCAAGCGCGCGACCGGCGTTGCGCCAGGTGCGCACATCGAAACCGGTGCCAGCCATGCCGGTCGTTTCAATGCCGTCCCAGACCGCCATTTGTACAACATCGGCATCGAGAAAGCGGGCGCGAAGAACGGCCAATCCCATCGCTACAAACGAGCCGTAGGCGAACACCCAGTCATGACCCAGATAACGGTCTTCGGTGGCATAGGTAATCGATGCCGCGCGTTGCATGCAGGATTCGAAACGCTCGACCCATTGAGGGCCCGCCGGCGCAACGGAAATTTCAATGAATTCGTCTCGCGCAAAAGGCAGCACGATATGCAGCTCCGCATCACGGGCAAGCAGGGCTTCTGCAAATAAAATATCGCCACCGCTGGCCAAGGGGCCGTAACCGAAACCGACTCGATGTTTTTCCAGTCGCTCGGCAATTTGTTTTGCAACAACACCTTCCTGGTCTGCCGGAAAACGCCCATGCGCACCCGCTGCGGCAATCATGTGGCCGGTGTAATTGATGACCGTAGGTGAAGCGAGCGGTTCAAGCACGTCGTCGCTGATATCCCGTGCCTTACAGATCATTCGCAATTGTCTTCTTGTGGCAGCGCGGGCAGCGAGATCATTGCCGGCATGGGCCGCGCGTTCAAGGGCGCGGCGCGCAGTCGCAATGTCGCCCAGCACCAAGGCGGCCTCTGCTTCGGAGGCCGGCAGATAATAGTCATCGATATCGGTATCGGAATTTGTCTGGCAAATAGCGAGTACTTCACATGCCACTTTTTCAGCTGCTGCATTCTGTCCGGCTAGCAATCGCAAACTGGCAACGTTTACGCCGGGATAATAATCATGATTGCGACGATAGAGAGTTTCGTAAAGATCGGCAGCATGCGAAAGCAGGGTGGTACGAACTTCGCCGACGGCATCGAGCGCGTGATCTTTCGCGATGCGTGCTTTTAACGCGGCAACGTCGGCATCATCCGAATTTTCCAAACCCAGTCGCTCGAATTCCATTTCCGCATTTGCGGTGGCGCCGGCTTTGGCAAGATTCAGTACGGCGCGATGACTCAAACGCAAATCACCGGGATGTTCTTCAAGACCATGCAATGCGGTATCGAACGCCAGCAACAATTCGCCGCGTGCTTCGAGCTGACGGACTTTCGCGAGCCAGGTGGATGGATCCGTCATCTCTGCGGCTTACTCTGCGGCACAGCGGATGCGGAGTATCGAACCATCTTCCGCTTCACCTTTGAGTGAGGTGAGTTTCAACATTTTGTCGTCGATAATGTCGAAATGAAAACTGTCGCTTTGGTCAGCCGTCGGGTCAAGAGGCAGGAAATCAAAACCGTTTCCTTTTGCCACCACGCGGGAAGCAACATCCCAGGGCTGTGCCTGCGGGTGATTGATTCTGGTCAGCACGGTATCGTTGCCGGTACGGATCACTTCGTAGTGGATGGTTAAACCGTTGTAGGGCTGGCACCAGTGGCCAAGTACGAAAGCGATGTCATTGCGTTTTGGACCGGCGGGTATGGGTGCGGGTGCCGCGACGGGTGCTGCCGTTGCGGGTGCAGATTGAATCGGAGGTGCTGTCGCTGGTGCCGACGGCTGTACGGGCTCGATTTCATCCGGTGCCAGCACCATGTTCGGTACCTCCGATGCAGCGTTTGCAGCAGTGCTCGTCGCTGCAGGTGTAGTTGCAGCCGGAGCTTGTTGAACGCTTGGATTGTTCTTGCTGGTGTACAACAGGGTTCCGGTAATCGCAGCGGCCAGCAGAGCAACCGTAGCAATGCCGAGCAATAAAGGCGAGTGCGAGCGAACAGGTGCTGGAGCAGGTGTTACATGCAGAGGTGCGGAACGCACGGGTGCCGAGTCCGGTGAATTCATTGCCTTGATGGCCGCCACCAGCGGCATCAGGTGCTGTTCCATCGGTGTCTTCCAGGCGTCCACCCATTGTGCCGATGAAATATAAAACTCAAGCGAACCAGACGGCGTTACTTCGCGAATGCGTACCGGCAAGACGACCTTGGTTTTACTGACGGCACGTTCGACTTCCTTGCGAACGAACTGTGAATCATTGGATTGATCCGACAATACCAGCACCAAGGCTTTACATTGTTCAATCGCATTGATGATGGCGTGGCCATATTCAACGCCCGGCGATACATCGCGTGGCGCGACCCAGCAATGAATGCCCTGGCCTTCCAGAAAACCGACGATGCGAAAAGCCGCATCGCGGTCGGCAGAGGCGTAGCTGACGAAGATATCGGGCATAGCCCGTCCCGTTGCGTGATTGATTGAAATCCAGTCTAGCCGAACCAAGGGAAAAGGCAACGGGGTGTGTTGTTATGACCTAGGCCTCAAAGACCTCAATGATGGCAATTTATCGGGCTGCCCAAGTCATCCAGAATCGGGCAGTCGGGACGGTCATTGCCGTGACAGTTTTTTGAAAGATTTTGCAGCGTCCTTTGCATCGACTGCATTTCCCTTATTTTCGATTCCAGTTCCGCGATATGGGCATTGGCCAGTTTTTTAACTTCCGAACTTGCGCGTTCCGGATTGTTCCAAAGTTCCAATAATGCCGAGATCTGCTTCATCGAAAAACCCAGGGTTCTAGATCGCTTGATGAAACGCAGCCGGTGCAAGTCCGAATCATTGTACAAACGGTAATTGGCGAAAGTACGATTGGCTTCGGGAATCAAGCCGATGCTTTCATAATGCCGAATCATTTTTGCCGAGACGTCGGTCAATGCCGAGGCTTCACCGATATTGTGAAAGCCTTGAACTTTGGCGTCGGATAATTCCGGTCGTGGCATGTGGCGTGGCATAGGGTCGCTCCCATTCGGAGAATCATTTGCATCAGGTTGGGGCCTCCCATAATGGGAAGGTCAAGTCGGCGATGCAAGTGCCATGACTAATCGCAGCAAATCCTGTTTCGCGTATTTGCCCATTCAAATATACATAACAAGGTGGCGATGGCCGAGGCCAATGCAATGCGCGCGAGCAGCGCACCGGTGTAGCTCAAGAAATCTGTTGTAGAGGTGTTCATGGCAAGCCTGGATCAGTCGGTGGGATCCGGCCGCCCAAAGGCGGCCGTTCTATGTTGTAGTTTGAAATACCCGGGTTTAGCCGCCGCATTTGCAGTCGTTGCATTTGCAGCATTTGCATTCGGTGCAGTTGCAACTGGCACATTTGCAGCATCCACAAGGGCCTTTTTGTTCCGATTGCACGGTGGTCGGGTTTGCTTTGCCTGCACTGGTTTTCGTGTTCATCTTGAAGTGTCCTGAAAAGAGCGGCCAATTGCCGCAGGACACAAGATCAGGCTTCACCCTATGGGAAGGTCAACAGGGAAAATCGGCCCGCCTGCAAAGCGCTGTCAATGATGCGCATGGCCTTCATGTGAATGCTTCGAGGGCTGGTCTACATCGCAGGCCTTGCTGCCGCAAGCCGTCGTTTCCATCTGCAAGGTCAGGTGATGGATGTCGAAACCTTCCTTGAGCTGGTCGGCAATCGTTTGTCGCAAGCGTTGCAGATCGGTCACTTCATCGGCGGCCACGATATGCGCGGTCATCGTCGGCGATTTGCTTGCAAGTGACCAGATATGCAAATCATGCACATCGGTAACGCCGGGGGTATTCAGCAAAAGTTCGCGAACCTCGGACAAGGCAATATTGTCCGGTACACCTTCGAGCAAAATATGGATGCTGGCCCGCAGCAAGGTCCAGGTGCGCGGCAGTACCCAGAGACCAATCAACACGGCAAGAATCGGGTCTAGAATCCACCATTGCGTAAAATAAATAATCACGGCGGCAATCAACACGGCAAGCGAGCCGAGCATGTCGCTCCAGACTTCCAGATACGCCCCTTTCATGTTCAAACTTTCTTCGCTGCCCGCTTTGAGCAAACGCATGGAAATAAGGTTAACCCCCAGCCCCAGCCCCGCAATCACAAGCATGCCGGTACTGGCGACTTCGGGCGGCTTAGTGAAACGACCGATGGCTTCCCACAAAATATAGGCGGCGACCACGAATAATAATGTACCGTTGATCAATGCGCCGAACGCTTCGAAGCGCGCATAGCCATAAGTGCGTTTTGCATCGGAAGGCAGGCGGGAAAGACGCACTGCGACGAGTGCGATCACCAATGCCAGCGTGTCGGTTGCCATGTGCGCTGCATCCGACAGCAACGCGAGACTATTGGTGAAATAGGCGCCGACGATTTCGGCAACCAGAAACGACGCAGTCAGCGCCAAGGCCCACCACAAAGGCTTTTCGTGCTTGATCGTATCCAGACCGTGATTATGATCGTGTGCGTGCGTGGCCATGTTATGGATGTTGAACCGAGAGTGTTGACATCATATCTTCCTGAGCCACTGCAATACTATTGCAGGTCTTTCAGTAAGGTCTTTAAATCGTCGGGAATTGGCATCGGTTTCAGAGCACTTACATTCGCACCCCCGGTATTGCCGAGCGGTACCCAGAGTTTGCTGAAAACCAGGGCCGCGATCATACGAACGCATTGACCGAAAATTTCACGCATGTCTTTTCTTAGCAAGCCTATGCGCAGCATGCCGATGTGGCTTCTTATATGGGGGAAAGTATATTTTTGACTCAAAATGTGGGCACGTTCGTAATGGCAAAATGCGAGATTCAAGTCGTTTTCATTCCGTGCCTGGTCCGCTATTTGCATTTCGTTGTGAAAGGCAGCGAGAATTCTTGCGTGATTCGAGTTTTTCCCATTTCCTGTCATTGCAGTCCTGTTCCTTTATTGCACCGGCATTTTTTTTCCTGATCGCAGAATCATCAAAACCGAAACTAGCGACACCGTAGCGCCGAATATGAAACTGGCCGAGGGGTTGATGTATTCCCATAGCATGCCTGCAATCGCACTGGCCAGCAGCAACCCCAGTCCCGATACAAGATTGAAAACGCCGAATGCTGTGCCCAGATAGGATTCGTTTGCCGTGTCTGCGACCATGCTCGCCAGAATGCCTTGGCTGAAGCCCATATGCAGACCCCAAAGGCCAATGCCCAGAAACAGCAGCCAGTAATTGGTGGCCACTGCCATTGCGAGGCATGCCAGCGTAAGCAAAATCATTCCGATCGCGAGCAAGTGGTGCCGCGGCATGCGATCGGATAATTTACCAACCGGGTAAGCCGATAATGCGTAAATCATACTCATTACCACCAATACCAATGGAATAAAGGTGAGCGGCAAGTGCAAATGCGAAGCTCTTAAAATCAGGAACGCTTCGCTGAATCTCGCCAATGAAATCACCGTGCCAAGCATCACTAATCGCCAAAAGGGTTTGCCCAGTTGTTTCAATCCTTCACGACTAATCGGCAGTCGGGCGGATTTCTTATTTCGAATATCGGGTTCCGGCACAAAGGTGAACAATAAAAATACCGCGATAAAACCGGGAATCACTGCAACCCAGAGCACAAGATTGATATTGTTGGTCGTTAGCCATAACAAGACCACTGCCAATAAGGGACCAAGCACGGCGCCCACGGTGTCCATCGATTGCCGCAAACCGAAACTCGCGCCACGTATTTCAGCTGGTGATAATTCGCTGATCATCGCATCACGAGGCGCGCCGCGTATGCCTTTGCCGAAGCGATCTAGTATGCGCGCCGTGGTGAATAGCCAGATGGAATCAGCGACGGGAAATATCGGTTTTACCAGGGCTGCAAGGCCGTAACCGAAAAGCACCAGTGGTTTTCGACGCCCAATTGCGTCGCTTATGTAACCTGAAAAAACCTTGGTTATCATCACCAATGCTTCGGCGCTACCTTCAATCAGGCCGATGGTAATAGCGCTTGCTCCAAGACCGGTTGCCAAAAGCAGAGGTAGCAGGCTGTGCACAATCTCCGAACTCATGTCGGTAAAAAGACTGACAAAACCCAACATCCAAATTGTTTTTGGAATGCGCGGGCGATGCGTATCCGGCTTGCGGCTCATCATGAACGACATGTTGCCATTTTATTGGCGCATTGGTTCATGTTTGCCGCAAACGTCACTCTCAAGGCAGAAAACGGCACATCGGGTATTTGCCGTTTGCGACTATTGATGGACGTATTTTCCGCCATTGAAAACATCATCTACCCGCTGGAATAGCGCGATTGCCTTGTCGCTTTTCAAGCTGTCGTCGGGCACCTTGGTCAAGTCGCCATCGGAACTTACCGAATAATTTTCAAGCCGTTTTTTTGGCCCCAAAAGCGTCAGGTGGCGAAGGCCGTCCGGTGTCGGGGTGAGATAGCCCAGTTCCTGGTAATTCACCAGAAATGCCCGTTGTTCCGGATTTTCGCCCAGCAGGTTTTGGCCAAAAAATACGCCGTCCGTTTTGATACCCAGCATCGCCAGGATTGTCGGGGGCAGATCAATCTGGCTCGACATGCCGTCCACGCGTTTTGCGGGAAGCAATTTTGGCGCATAGAGCAGGGCCGGAATCAGGTATTTGTTCGGCGGCAGGCTCAGCTTGCCCGCTACCGATGCGTTGTGGTCGGCCACGATGACGAACAGGGTGTCGTCGAACCAGGGTTTTTTCTTCGCTTCTTCGAGGAAGTTGTAGATTGCCCAGTCGGTGTATTTCACCGCGCCGTTGCGTCCCGTTTTCGAGGGAATGTCGATGCGGCCATCGGGATACGTGTAGGGACGATGGTTGCTGGTCGTCATGATATGCATGAAACGTTTCACGCCGTTTTTTGAATCGCCGTCCAGTTGCTTGATGGCTTCGTTGAACAGCATTTCATCGGCAACACCCCAGATGGTTGCAAATGATGTGTTCTCTTTCGAAAAATTGTTGCGGTCACTGATTGCGTAACCGTTGCCGGCGAAATAGGCATTCATATTGTCGAAGTAGCCGTAGCCGCCATACATGAACATGGGTTGATACGATTTCTTGCGCAGCATGCTGCCGAGTGTATAAAGATTCTGGTTGTTGGATTGCCTGACGATTGACTCGCCCGGAAGTGGAGGCAGACCGGCGGACATCGCTTCGAGTCCGCGTACCGTGCGAGTTCCGGTTGCATACAGATTGGAAAACCAGACGCCTTGCTTTAGCAGCTCATCGAGATGCGGAGTAATGTTGTCGGTGTTTCCATACGAGCTCATGAAACTCGCGCTCAGGCTTTCTATTTCAATCAGCACGACATGTTTCGGAGCGAGCGGCAGTGCGCTCGGTTGGTCACGCGCAAGGTCGGGCCAGACGGGGGCCTGCGCTTCATATGTGTGGCTTGGCAAAGTGCTGTAGTAACGTTTGAAGTTCAGTTCGTTTTCGCGTGATGCGAGCAAGAAGCTGGCGGGTCCGTTATGCGACAACTCCTGATTTGCCATGTTCTGGCTGTTTGCCTGGTTCGCATAATTTAGCGACCAGGTGCCAACTACGAAAAACAGGATAAGGCCGAATACCGAGAAGCCGGCCCTTTTCATAAAACCATGGCTGGGTCCGGGCTCAAGTTTCCAGTATCTCGACACCACGACGCTGACCAATGCCGCCGCTACCGACATGCCGCCGAGAATGGCGGGCATGGAATAGGATTCGCGGATATTGCCGATTACTTCATTGGTATAAAGCAGATAGTCCACGGCGACAAAATTGAAGCGTGCGCCAAACTCATTCCAGAACACGAATTCCGAGACGAATACGAATAACAGAAATGCAGCAAGCGCGAAAATCGAGATGCCGCGTTTTGCCCTGAATGGCCATGCATTCGGTCGGCCTGTGTGAGTCAAGGACGTGAAGATCAACAGGAAGCCCGCGAATGCGGAGCCGAACAAAAGATCGCCCAGCGCGCCGTGTGCGTATGCAGACAATAATTCGCCGAAAGAATGATCCAGCGTGGGCCAGGCGAATATGGTGAGGCCTATTCTGGTCAGGCTTGATATTGCGAAGCTCATCAATAGTGCAAGAGTCGGCAGATAAAAAGCCTGGTGGCGCAGGCTCGCCGTCATGAGAAGCATTCGCATTGGTTGAAGGTTTTGGCGGTGGCTGTTTATCGCCAAGTCACGAATCGATCCATCTGCAATATTTGTATTCATTAACTACGCTATTTGCCGGTTGCTACAACGCCTGCAATTTTATGGATGCGTGGCCGCGACTAAATTAGCGTTCACTAAGTAATGGCGTAAAAAAGCGTTTTATCCGGTAAAGTTTCGTTACCGCTAATTTATTTTGTGTTGCGTAACACAAAAATAACTCCCTGCTTGATTGTCCGGCCTTGGCTGAGCAATTTCCCGGCGCAGCCGGTGCTATGGTTAACCTAAGTCTCGCCGCACAACATGACGGCCATTTTTAAAATAAAGCGGCCCGGAAAAATGAATGATCCTGCGGATGGTGTGGCATCGCAAATAAGCGGCAAGCTGCCGAAAATAACGCTCTGGTTCTGGATAATGAAAATTGCCGCGACGACACTGGGTGAAACGGCGGGCGACTTGTTTTCCATGACATTGAATATCGGCTATGCCGTCAGTTCCGTTTTTCTGCTCGGCATATTTCTGGTCACGCTATTCGCACAACTGAATGCTAAAAAATTCCATCCACTGCTTTATTGGGCCGTTATTCTTTCCACCAGCACGGCAGGCACCACGATGTCGGATTACATGGACCGAACACTGGGGCTTGGTTATGCAAAGGGCTCGATGATTTTGATGGCGGGCTTATTTTCGGTATTGGCCTATTGGCGGTTCAGCGAAAAGTCTTTATCGGTCGAGAATATAAAAACGGGAAAGGCAGAAGTGTTTTACTGGATTGCCATTCTGTTTTCCAATACGCTCGGAACGGCATTGGGTGATTTTCTGGCCGACAGTTCAGGGCTCGGCTTCGGTGGTGGGGCACTGCTGGTTTGTAGTTTGATTGCGTTAGTGGCAGTGGCCTATTTTTTTACCTCGATTTCGCATGTTTTATTATTCTGGCTAGCGTTCGTATTAACGCGTCCATTGGGCGCAACGGCGGGCGACCTTCTGACCAAGCCCCTGGATAAAGGCGGGCTGGGCTTTGGTACTTATGGCTCATCGCTGGTTTTGCTGCTGATTCTTCTGGGCTGCATAGCCTATACGACATGGCAACGGCAGCGACGCCAGCCTGTGATTTGATGCAAACGCCGTCTTGCCAAATTCAGGCCGCCGCGGATTTTATGTCATCATTGCCGGGTTAATTTCGGATGACGGAATCGCAAGGGTCGGGCATGCGTGTGCTGCTGGTTGAAGATGATCGAATGATCGGCGAGGCAATCGAAACTGCATTGCAGGCTGCGACCTATGCGGTGGATTGGGTTCGCGACGGAAATTCGGCGCAGCGAAGCATCGAAAGCCTGAAATATGATGCGGTTCTGCTCGATCTAGGTTTGCCGCAGAAAGACGGCATCGAGGTGCTGCGTTCCATCCGCTCGAAAGGCAATTTGATTCCCGTGCTCGTCATCACCGCCCGTGATGCAGTCGAGGACAGGATTCAGGGGCTGGATGCCGGTGCGGACGATTACGTGCTGAAGCCTTTTGAAATGGCAGAATTACTGGCACGCATGCGTGCAGTGATGCGGCGCAAGGGCGGGACGGCAGCATCCCTGATGAGCAATGGCCTTATTGCACTGGATACGGCAACGCGCGAAGCCAGTGTAGGAGACGAAAAAATCCGTTTGTCCGGCCGTGAATTTTCGCTGTTGTATACCTTGATGGTTCGCCCCGGCGCCATCCTGTCGCGTTCCGAACTGGAAGAGCGCATTTACGGTTGGAATGAAGAAGTGGAAAGCAATGCGGTCGAATTCCTGATTCATTCGCTGCGGAAAAAGCTGGGTAGCGGCTCAATTAAAAATATCAGGGGTGTCGGGTGGATGGTTTCCAGGGAAAATTGAACAGATCGCTGCAATTCAAGCTGTCGGCCTGGCTTTGTTCGGCGATTGTCATTATTGCGATTGCCGGCGGAGCCTATTCGTTTTTCACCGCTTTCATCGAAGCCAATGAAATGCAGGATGATCAACTCAGGCAGACCGCGGCGCTGTTCAAAAGCCACGTAGCGGAAATTTCGTCGCCGGCGAGTCGGAAAATGGTTCCCGATCCAAATCTGGAATTCCGCGTACTGGTGGAAATTCTCGGCTCGTCCGGCGTGGAAGTTCTGGGCATACATCAAGATCCCTTGCCGCTTTCAAGCGATATCAGAGAAGGGCTACAAACCATAACGACAAAGGACGAACCTTGGCGAATATTCGTAGCCACGCTTAATCCGGATCAGCGCCTCGTGGTGGCGCAGAAAATCGCCATTCGCGACGAGGTTGCACGGGAAAGTGCAACGGCGACGTTGATTCCCTATGCAATCCTGATTCCCGTCTTGTTGCTGATCATCGCTTATCTGGTTCGCCAGATGTTTAAACCGGTAACCCAGCTGGCCAAGGAGCTTGATCTCCGCAAAGAACAGGATCTGCATGAAGTCAGCAAGGAAAACCTGCCGAGGGAAATTGTGCCTTTTGTGGCCGCCATCAATCGAATGTTGAAACGCGTGGACCAATCCGTTGCCCAGCAAAGGCGATTTGTCGCCGATGCCGCACACGAAATGCGCACTCCCTTGACTGCATTGTCGCTACAGACGGAACTGTTCGATGCAGAAGACATGTCGGAACAGGCAAGAGAGCGTCTGGCCACGTTGAAAAGCGGGCTCGAAAGAACGAGATTATTGTTGAATCAATTGCTGGCTTTTGCCCGTGCGCAGCAGGAAAACAATGCCGGGAATGCCGAGGCCTCAGTGAAGCATATTTTCCGGCTGGCACTGGAGGATTTGATGCCACTGGCTGAAGCCAAGCATATCGATGTCGGCGTGCTAAGCCAACACGATGTGGTGTTGCCGGTTCAGGAGTTTGATCTTCTGGCTTTAGTGAAAAATCTGGTGCATAACGCGATCAAATACACGCCGGAAGGCGGGCATATTGATCTATCGCTGGAAACCCCGCCGGGGAAAGTCATCATCAAAATAAGCGACAACGGCATCGGTATTCCGGAGGCAGAGCGTGAACGTGTTTTTGATCCTTTTTATCGAGTGTTGGGCAATGAAAACCAAGGCTCGGGATTGGGGCTGTCCATTGTTAAGACAATTGCCGAAAGGATCGGTGCCGAGATTCATCTTGATGATTCAAACAGGAATGCAGAAAACCCGGGCTTGTGCGTAAGTGTGGTTTTCGAGCAGTTGTGAATGCACTTGGCGCAAGTTTCGTCGGCTAAAAGTGCTGCAAGATTAAACCAGTGAAGCAATGCGGCGCCCTCAACATATTGTGTTGACGCTCACAAATATAGCCGTTATGTTGTGTCGGTCGGTCCCGACCTCGCGGTCGGGTTAATAGGGAAGCCGGTGTGAATCCGGCGCTGCCCCGCAGCGGTATGGGAAACGAAAGTCGCCACACGCACTGGATCCAGTATCCGGGAAGCGGCGATCAGTAGGAGAAGCCTCAAGGCTTCGCGTCCCGAGTCCGAAGACCTGCCGACAACCGTGTGAAGCACACCGCACGGTATCGGCCCAGAAGTCTCCGGGGGGAGATCGCCGATGTCGCAATCGCCGGTCCACCGGTGCGGCATTCCGTTTTTCTCCCGATGATTTCTCGCCCGCGAGTGCTATACGACATCGACGGATTGGTGTTGTGGTTCTCGTGTTCGCCGTCTCCGTGGGAGAGATCGCGATGTGCCTTACGCACTGGAGAAAAAACATGAACCCTACGACCGACAGCGAAGTCGCTCGCAACATCGATAACGAAGTTGCAAACACGCAACAACAAAACCATACACCGCAAAATTCCGCGTTCCTGCTGACGCCGCCGCCGCATACCGGCGTAATGGCAGTGACCAAACGCAACGGTCGCCGCGAAACCGTCGATCTCAACAAGATTGTCCGCGCCATCACCCGATGCGCAGAAGGGCTATTCGCCATTGATCCGATGCGTGTTGCGACCCGCACCATCTCCGGTTTGTACGACGGCGCAAGCACGCGCGAGCTGGATGAATTGTCCATTCGCACCGCGGCTTTGCTGACGGCGGAAGAGCCCGAATACGGCCGCCTGGGGGCGCGATTGCTGGCCGGCTTTATCGAGAAAGAAGTGACCGGACAGGAAATCCATGCCTTTTCGCAATCGATTGCGCGCGGCCATGAACTGGGCCTGATCAATGAGCGTCTGCTTGGTTTCGTGCAAGCCAATGCCCGCAAGCTCAATGACGCGCTTGATAACAAACACGATGCGCTGTTTGATTGCTTCGGTTTGCGCACTTTGTATGATCGTTATTTATTGCGTCATCCGACCGCGCGCACCGTGATTGAAACGCCACAGCAATTCTTTTTGCGGATTGCATGCGCGCTCAGCGAAGATGTTGCCGAAGCATTGGCGCTGTATCAACGCATGGCGCGACTGGATTATTTGCCGAGTTCGCCTACGCTGTTCAATGCAGGAACGACACACGAACAGTTGTCTTCGTGCTTCCTGCTCGATTCACCGGACGATTCGCTCAGTTCGATCTATCAACGTTATGGCGATGTCGCGCAATTGTCGAAATTTTCCGGTGGTATCGGTTTATCTTTCTCGCGCATTCGTTCGCGTGGCTCACTGATCCGTTCGACCAATGGTTTGTCCAATGGCCTGGTGCCATGGCTGAAAACCCTGGATGCTTCGGTCGCAGCGGTGAACCAGGGTGGTAAGCGAAAAGGCGCGGCCTGCGTGTATCTGGAAACCTGGCATGCCGATATCGAGGAGTTTCTGGAATTGCGCGACAACACCGGCGATGAAGCGCGCCGCACGCATAATCTGAATCTGGCCAACTGGGTTTCCGATTTGTTTATGCGTCGTGTTGAAGCAGACGGCATGTGGTCGCTGTTTGATCCGAAAGTCGTTCCGCATCTTGTCGATCTATGGGGCGATGCCTTCGAGCAAAGTTATGAAGCCGCCGAAATTGCCGGCCTTGCAGTCAAGCAAGTCAAAGCGCGCGAACTGTATTCGAAAATGATGCGCACGTTGGCCCAGACTGGCAATGGCTGGATGACCTTCAAGGACAAATGTAATCGTGCCAGTAATCAAACCGCGAATGCGAAGAACGTGATTCACTTGTCGAATCTATGCACCGAAATTCTTGAAGTCACCACTTACGATGAAACCGCGGTTTGTAATCTCGGCTCGATCAATCTCGGTCAGCATTTGAACGAGTTCAAGGGATTCGATTTCGATAAACTCGCTGAAACCGTTCAACTGGCGGTGCGTCAGCTTGACCGCGTGATCGATCTGAATTTCTATCCGATTGAATCGGCCCGCCGCGGTAATTTGCGCTGGCGTCCGGTCGGTCTGGGGATGATGGGTTTGCAGGACGTGTTCTTCCAGATGCGTCTGGCCTTTGATTCCGAAGCTGCGCGCAAGCTGTCGGCAAAAATCGCCGAAGAAATTTATTACCAGGCTTTGTCGACCTCGACCGAGCTGGCACTGGAACGAGGTGCACATCCTTCATTTGCCGAAACACGGGCGGCGCAGGGCGAATTGCAATTCGATGCCTGGAATATCGTGCCGGAAAACACGGCGCGTTGGGATGCCTTGCGTGAACGCATCAAGCAGCAAGGTTTGCGCAACTCCTTGTTGATCGCGATTGCGCCAACGGCAACCATCGCCTCGATTGCCGGTTGCTATGAATGCATCGAGCCGCAAATCTCGAACCTGTTCAAGCGCGAAACCCTGTCCGGCGATTTCCTGCAAGTGAATCGCTATCTGGTCGAAGAGCTCAAAAAACTTGGCCTGTGGACACCGGAGGTACGTGACCGAATCAAGCTGGCCGAAGGTTCGGTGCAAGCCATGTCGGAAATCCCGAACGAGCTGCGTGAAATCTATCGCAATGTCTGGGAAGTGCCGATGCGTTCCTTGATCGATATGGCGGCCGACCGAGGCGCATTCATCGACCAATCGCAGTCGCTGAACCTGTTCATGGAAAGCCCGAATATCGGTGCGCTGAGCTCTATGTACATGTATGCGTGGAAGCGCGGCATCAAGACCACGTACTACCTGCGCTCACGACCTGCAACCCGTATTGCGAAAACCACGGTGACGAGTACCGAACAGGATACGGCGGCAGTAATTTGTTCCTTGGAAAATCCGGAAAGCTGCGAGGCATGCCAATAATGAGCAATTTACTCGATCCCGGCTTTGCATTAACCCTGAGGCCAATGCGCTATCCGGCTTTCTATGAAATGTATCGCGATGCTGTGCGTAATACCTGGACGGTTGAAGAAGTTGATTTTTCGCTTGACGTGAACGATCTTCGCAACAAATTCGGACCGGCCGAACGCCATCTGATCGAACGACTGGTCGCGTTTTTCGCGACCGGCGATTCGATCGTATCGAATAATCTCGTACTGAATCTCTACAAACATATCAATGCACCGGAAGCGCGTTTGTACCTGTCGCGACAATTGTACGAAGAAGCCCTGCACGTGCAGTTCTATCTGACCTTGCTTGATACTTATTTGCCGGAGCCGGAAGCGCGTGCCAAGGCATTCACTGCGATTGAAAGTATTCCGGCCATTCGTCACAAGGCAGAATTCTGTTTCCGTTGGATGGACTCGATCAATCAACTCGATCGCATCGAAACCAAAGAACAGCGGAAACAGTTTCTGCTGAACCTGATCTGCTTCGCTACTTGTATCGAAGGCCTGTTCTTCTTCGGCGCATTTGCCTACGTTTATTATTTGCGTTCGCGAGGCTTGCTGCACGGACTGGCTTCCGGCACCAACTGGGTTTTCCGCGATGAAAGCGGGCATATGGCATTCGCCTTTGAAGTCATTCGCACCGTGCGCGAGGAAGAGCCGGAATTGTTCGATGATTATTTGAGCGAACAAATACTGAAAATGCTGCAGGAAGCGGTCGAGTGTGAAATGGTATTCGCGCAGGACGTTTTATCCTGGGGTGTCGCCGGATTGTCGATCAAGGACATGCGCGAATATCTGGAATATGTGGCCGATCAGCGTTTGGCGCAGCTGGGACTACCGAAGCACTTCAACTCGCGCAATCCATTTCCGTTCATGGAATTACAAGACGTGCAGGAGCTGACCAATTTCTTCGAACGCCGGGTTTCGGCCTATCAGGTCGGCGTCGAAGGTGACGTCGCATTTGACCACGCGTTTTGATGATCTTCGTAGGAGGGCCCTTGGGCCCGAGCACGCGATTTCGTTCCGTCGGGCCCAAGGGGCCTCCTGCGATCTTGGCCAGCTTCGACCTTTAATTGCGTTGTCTCGATTCAATGGTGCGCCAAGGCGCAGCCTGTGGCTATACTCGGGCAACACGAATTGAAAGGATGACGGCTTATCATTTCTCCTCCGATGGATGTTTCGCTTCGTTCCCTGGCCGAATTGGCTTCGGCGATTCTTCGTGATTGCCGAAGCCTCGCGGCACTGGGCTGGGATCCGGACTTGCTATTGCAAACGGTCGATTCACTGGAACGATTGGCGGACGATGCCGCGAAACATGATTTGCAGAATGTTCGCGACCAGGCACTGGATTTGTATTCGTATCTGTCGGGCATGCAGGAAGAGCAGACGCCGAGTCTTTCCCATTGCGAGTTATTCAACAGGTTGACCGAACGACTTGGCAGCTCGCTTTCGGAATATATGCCGCAGGGCTCCGAAAAAATCCGTTACATCGCCATTCTGTCATCGGAAACCAAAATTCCGCCGGGCATGCTGAAAGCTTTCGAAACGCGCGGCTTTCGATTACGCAGTTTTACCGACAGAACCCTGCTTGCGGAATCGCTGGCACAAACACCGGCGTCGGCTTTGTTGGTGGAAGCGGCGCAGGTGCAAGCGGTATGCCAAATGATTGATACCTTGTCCAGGCAAGTGCCGGCCAATGGCAGTACGGTAGTTGTCGCTATCGGGCAGGGAAGCGTTTATTCGCGCTTGCAGGCAATGCTGCATGGCGCAGAGTTGTATTTCGACAGACTCGATGACCTGAATTTGGTTGCGCGCGTGATCGAAGTCATCGAACGTTCGAGCGAAGATCCTTATCGGGTTATGGTGGTCGATGATGATGCCGGTACTCGAATGTATTTGCGCCTTGTGCTTGAACAAGCCGGCATGTCGGTACTTGAGTGCGCAGATCCGAATATGGTGCTGGAACAAGTAGGCACCTATCAGCCCGATCTACTTTTGATGGATCTTTACATGAAAGGCCAGGATGGATTAAGCCTGACCATGGAATTGCGGCAACATCCTGAACTCTCGATTTTGCCGATCGTGTTTATTTCCGTAGAGCAAACCGATGAAACCCGCTTTCGCGCGATTCAGGCCGGTGGCGATGATTTCCTTACCAAGCCGATACGACCGCGCATCCTGATTGGCGAAGTTCGCAGCCGCATCAAACGCGCGCGTCTGGTAAAGCGGCAATTACCTGTAACATCCGGCGTGTTATTGCGTGGTGGACAATTAAGACGCGGCGATTTTCTCCAGCAGTTGGCCGCTGTGCTGCGACGGCCGAAAGCGGACTGGCAGGTGTTGCTATCGGTAAAAATCGACCAGGCCGACGATCTCGGGAAACAATTGGGGCTCGCAGGTGCCTACGAACTTGAACAAACCGTGGCAAAACGATTTGCCGAAGTACTGCGCGAGAATGATGCCTATACGACATGGCTGGAATTCGGTTTCGGTATTTTGTTGCAGAGAAACAGTCGCGAAGAGATTGTCGAGCTCGCACAATCGCTGTGTAAAAAAATCGCGGCACTGCCATTCATGGTGCGGGGCAAGGAATGCAAGCTGACGCTTTCCATCGGCATTGCATTGGCGCCGACGGGCGTTGACTCCGGTGATGCCGATCGCTGGTTTGCATCGGCTTACGCGGCGCACTCGATTGCGCATCGACTGGGCGGCAATCGTTATGACGGCGTGTTGACGCATGAACATGGTTCCATGCCCGCCGAGCGGGTGATGATTATCCGTGAATGGGTGAAGGAAGCCGCTAAAGGCCAGAATATAACGATCGAGTTCCAGCCCATGCTGCCCTTGCATGGTGACGGGGTCGGCCTGTATGCGCTGGATGCAAAATTGCGCGACTACCGGGCACCGCTTGCGGGCGTGACCCGCAAGGAATATTTGAACCTGGCGCGGGATGCCCACGCTTTGTCGATGATCGATCGAATCAGTTTGTTCAGCGCATTCGAGGCGATCGAAGAACAACGCGCACGAGGCCGCGACACCCGTGTTCTGGTGCCGATGGATCTGGCTTCTATTACCGAAGCGCAGTTGAATTGGCTCCAGGGGGAATTGCGGCGACGCAAAGTGCACGCGGGCGGTTTGCTGATCGAATTCGACGCAACACTGTTGCTTGAGCGACCCGAGCTGGTCGATATCGTCCGGCAGATAGAAAGTTTCGGCGTCACGATCGTGCTTTCCGACGACTCCGGCGGCCTGGCCAGGATTGAAGCCTTGCAACAGTTCCCGGTCGCCATGCTGCGTCTGCCTTATGGTGCGGTTGAAAACGTGCCTTCGAACACTTTCATGGAACTTATGCGGCCATGGTATGCGAGCGGTAGAAGTTTGATTGTCGATCGCGTGGCAAATACCGATGCCGTTGCACAACTCTGGGTTCTGGAGATTGCCTATTTGCAGGGTGATACGTTGGCCGCCAGCGGTCCCCGACTCGATTACGAATTCGTGGAATACGGGGTGTAAGCGTTTATCGCGGCCGATAAAAACTTCCGCACCCCGCAGCGGAAAATTTCGCAAGCGCATACGGGAACTTGTTTTGCAGATCCGGGTCGATAGCGCTTAGCCATAGTTCATGTGGCAACTTGCATCATGCTTGCCGATATTTCGATCAGACACGTCAGACACAAACAGGGTGGTTCCAAATGCGATTGATACTTTCCATGGCCTTGTTGCTCGGGCTGCAAAGCCTGCCAGCCTATTCACAGTCGGCGACTCCGGAAGAAGTGATTGTCGAGGACGACACGCCGTTGCCGGAGGGCGTAAAAGTACTGGACGTGATGGTTGTGTCCGGCGCACAACCGGGTCCGGGCATGTGGAAAGTATGGAAGGGTGATCACGTATTGTGGATCATGGGTACGCAGTCGCCACTTCCAAGGAAAATGGAATGGGTCTCGCACGAAGTTGAAAAGACCATTGCCCAATCGGACGAGATTTTGTTTGAAACCAGCGTGAGTGTTTCGACCGATCGCGGCATGTTCGGGAATTTGTTATTGATTCCGTCCCTGTATGGCGCCCGCAAAAACCCGGATGATGCGGAACTGAAAGACGTGTTGTCGCCCGAGCTTTACCGGCGCTGGTCGGTATTGAAAGCCAAATATATCGGTCGCGATAACAGTATCGAAAAATGGCGGCCGATTTTCGCGGCGCAGGAGTTGTACGACCAGGCGATCAAAAAATCGGGACTCAGCTCGGACAATGTCGTCAGGCCGATCGTGGAAGATGCGGCAAAAGACTACAAGAAAAAAATCATCCGGCCGAAAATAGAAGTGAAAATCGAAAAGCCGAAAGCGGTGATCAAGGAATTTTCGAAAACTTCGCTGGCCGACATCGATTGCTTTTCCAAAACGATGGATCGTCTCGAAACCGATCTGAATGCAATGATCGAGCGCGGCAATGCCTGGGCGATTGGCGATATCGAAGGCTTGAAGAAGCTTGCTTTTACCGATCAGTCGCAATCCTGTATTTCGGCCTTGACCAATGCCGCCATATCGCAAAAAAACGGCTTTGACGATATTCGTCCGAAAGCAAAAACGGAATGGTTGAAAGCCGCCGATGCCGCGCTGGTGAAAAACAAATCAACTTTCGCCATTTTGCCAATGGGAGAGATGGTCAAACCGACCGGCTTGTTGGCCTCACTGCGTGAGAAGGGTTATCAGATAGAAGAGCCCTGATGATCTGAAGATGGCTACCTTGATAAGCGCTGGCTCAGCCTATGTGAAATGCCGGTAATCCGACAAATTAGCCAAATAGACATACTTTTCGGCTACCCTTAGCGGACTCATTCACCGGTTCCGGGGTTGCTGTGACTAACGAATCTGATTCTCTTGCGCAGAAAGTCGGTGCTCTAGACACCAAGACGGCGATTGAGCGGCTGGATTTACGCAACCCTGCCGAGGTGGCCCGCCTGCTCGCCGGATTGCCGCCGGCACGTGCCAACAGCATCCTTGCCGCCATGAGCGTCGAAACGCGTGAACGGATCATGGCCGCCGCTCCGGCCGGAACCGACTGGATGGATGCGCAGCGTTACCCCGAAGGCAGCGTCGGCCGATTGCTGGAAGATCCGCCGGCGGTATTCCGCAGCGGTACCAGTGTGGCATCGGCGATTGAAGTTCTGCGCGATACGGTAAAGCAAAGAATGGTCACGTATCTGTTCGTGGTCGATCGCGAAAACCACCTGCTCGGCGTTGCCGCATTTCGTGAATTGCTCTATGCCGAAAAAATGCAGACGCTGGACGAAGTGATGATTCGCGGTGCGTTTGCTTTGCGTCCGACCATGCAATTGGTTGATGCGATGAAAGAAGTTGTTACGCGCCACTATCCGGTGTATCCCGTTTGTGAAGAAGACGGCACTCTGGTCGGCCAGGTTCGCGGTCAGGTATTGTTCGAACAGCAAGCTTTCGAAATTTCCGCGCAGGCCGGTTCCATGGTCGGTGTCGAGAAAGAAGAGCGTCTTGCAACGCCGCTGATGCGCAGTTTCAAATTCCGCCATCCTTGGCTGCAAATCAATTTGCTGACGGTCTTCGTCAGTGCCGCCGTCGTCGGTATATTTGAAGGCACGATCGATAAAATCGTCGTATTGGCGATGTTTCTTCCCGTGCTGGGCGGGCAAAGCGGCAACCTCGGTTGTCAGGCCATGGCCGTATTGTTGCGCGGCATGACACTGGGCGAACTGAAAGGCATGCCGATCATCAAGCTGATCATGAAGGAAGCGACATTGGGACTGATGAATGGCGTAGTGACCGGCGCCATGGCAGGTATTGCGATGTATCTTGTCGCAGGACGAAACTCCGGTGCGGATCCCCTTGGTCTTGCCTTGATTACCATGTGTGCAATGTCATTCAGTTGCATGTTGGCCGGCATTGCCGGCACCAGCATTCCCTTGGTGCTGAAACGCCTCGGTGCCGATCCGGCGACGGCGTCGAGCATTTTCCTGACCACCATCACCGATGTAGTCAGCATGGGTAGTTTTCTTACAATGTGTACGTATTTCCTGTTGTAGAAAAATCCGGAGTATTCTTATTGTTGCACCGCAACGTGCAAGAAAAATGATGCTGGGTGAGACTGCGTGCACTCCGTCATGGGGGAGGGAGCCTAAAGCCCGAAGCTGCGAAGCGGTTTCGGGCTTTAGTTTTTCTGAAGATTGTAGAGCTTGTGCCACAATTCACCCATGACAAATATTGAGTCGACAGAATTGGAAGCCCAATTGCAGGCGCTTGTGCAGCGTCACCTGGATCGTCTGGTTCAGGCCAATACAGGCACACTGGGCAAAAATGAAATAGAAAAAAAATTCGCTACGCTTGCGATAGTCAGCGATTTTGCGATCGACACGCTCTGCCAGCAGCCCGAACACTGGTGCGAGCTGGAGCAGTCGACAATTCCGTCTCTGGAATTTGCAGGCGATGACGATAGCCAGTGGCCGCAACAATTGCGGCGCTGGCGAAGATTGCAATCAACGCGGGTCATCTGGCGAGATCTTCATGAGTTCGATGATGTCGAAACCAGTCTTGGCACGATCAGTGAAGTCGCCGATATTGCCTTGGGCGAATCGGTACGTGCCATTTCCGCACTTTTCGTGACGCGATACGGCGAGGTTAAAAATACCAGCGGAGAAGCACAGGCGTTTGTGGTTTTCGGTTTGGGAAAACTCGGAGGGGGGGAATTGAATTTTTCGTCCGATGTCGATCTGGTGTACGCCTATCCGCAACAAGGCGAAAGCGACGGAGCGCGAAGTCTGGACAGTGAAGCCTACTTCACGCGTCTGGGCCAGCGTCTGGCGCAATTAATGGGCGATATCACCAGCGATGGATTCTCGCATCGCGTCGATTTGCGTTTGCGGCCTTATGGCAACTCCGGTCGTTTGGCATTGAGTTTCTCCGCGATGGAACATTACTTCCAGACCGAAGGTCGCGATTGGGAGCGTTACGCCTGGGTCAAGGCGCGGCCGGTGGCCGGTGATATCGAAGCGGGCGAACGCTGTCTTGAATCGCTGCGGCCATTCGTCTATCGCCGTTATCTCGATTACACGGCGCTTGATGGCTTGCGTGAGATGAAAGCGATGATTGCCGCTGAAGTGGAAAAACGCGAACTTGCCGATCATCTGAAATTGGGCCCCGGCGGCATTCGCGAAATTGAATTCCTGGTGCAGGCATTGCAACTGATACATGGCGGGCGCGAACCCGGCTTGCGCCAACGCTCATTGTTGAAAGCCATGCAGACCTTGGTTCAGGCAGGGCATTTGGCGGAATCGACGGCCGGTAAACTGAAAGATGCCTACCTGTTTCTGCGCCGCGTCGAGAATCGCGTGCAGATGCTTCGTGACGAGCAGACCCATAGCTTGCCGCAGGATGCATTCACGCGCTATCGAATCGCGCGTGGCTTGAATTATGCCAATGCAGCCGAGCTTGAAAACGCGTTGCAGGGGCATCGCGATTTTGTATCGGAAGAGTTCTCCAATCTTTTGGCGTCCAAGCGGCACAAGGCAAAAGTGAGCGCCTATATCGATTACTGGCGTGGCTTGCCGGATCAATCCAGCGCCACGCAATTGTCCGGTCTGGGCTTTAATAATAGCGAAGACCTGCATCAGGCACTGCTGGATTTCTGCAAGCATTCTACGGTGCAAACTTTCAACGAGAAAGCGCGTGCACGACTGGATCATGTGTTGCCATTGATATTGGAAGCGGCGGCAAAAAGCGTTGCACCGGAAGCCGCGATGACGCGCAGTTTGAGCTTATTGCATGCTATCGCCAAACGAACCAGTTACCTGGCCTTGCTGGAAGAAAAGCCTGCGGCATTGCAACGCCTTGTGGATGTCGTCGCCCGCAGTGCCTGGTTATCGGAACGATTGGTCGAGCATCCCTTATTGCTCGATGAATTGCTGGACCATCGCGTAGCTCAGGCATTTCCCGATCATGTGCAGTTACAGGCTCTTGCAAAGCAGGCCTTGTCGGTTGGCGATACCGAACAGGCATTGCACGGATTGAACGAAATGCGACAAAGCCTTTCGTTCAGGATCGCGCAGGCCACTTTATTCCAGCAACAAGCCGCCAGTGAAAGTGCCGGACAATTGGCGATGCTCGCCGAAGTTATTTTGCAGGCTGTGCTCGAGCTTGCGAAAGCGGAAATCCGGATGCCGCACGGAGTCATCGAAGGCGCGGGTTTTGCGATCATCGGCTATGGCAGCGTGGGAGCGAAAGAATTGGGTTTCGCCTCCGATCTGGATCTGGTTTTTTTGCATAATGCATCAGCGAATGCGGCTTCGAATGGCAGCCGTACACTTGACGCATCGCGTTATTTTGCAAGGTTGGCGCAGAAGATTATCAGCCTGATGCAAACCATTACGCCGGCGGGTCGATTGTATGAAGTCGATATGCGTTTGCGCCCGGATGGCGCCAAGGGTTTGCTGGTATCGAGTCTGGACAGTTTCGAAGAGTATCAGCGAGAACGCGCATGGACCTGGGAACATCAGGCGCTGGTTCGTTCAAGATCGCTGGCCGGTGACCGCCAAGTGTGCGCCCGCTTCGGAGAGATTCGTGCAAATGCGTTGCAAGCGCACCGTGACCCGGTGCAGCTAAATCAGGACGTAAGCGCGATGCGCCTGCGCATGCGTAACGAACTCGATCGAAGTGCCGGAATCCGTTTTGACCTCAAGCAAGGCCTGGGCGGATTGGTGGATATGGAATTTTTCCTGCAATCGCGGGTTATGGCATTGGCAAATGCGAATCATGAAATGCTTGGCGTGCAGGGATCGCCGGAAATTCTGGGCGTTCTGGCAGCCATCGGCGATGTCGGAAAAGCCGATGCCGAAATTCTGCATTCCCATTATGAAAACTTGATTTCCCATTCGATGGTTTGCAGTCTTGATCAGCGGCCGCGAATCGTGAATATGTCTGACGAGTTGCAAGAGCAATGTCATCTGGCCTTGGAAATTTATGCCGGAAAGGGCCTCGGTTTTAAATCGTAGGTCGGGCCCCGGCCCGACACGGCCACATCGCAATTTGTGTTAAGCATCGGATCGTGGGCCGATAAGGCCACATCGCAATCTGTATAAAGCTCAAGCCTTGCCATCACCAACACATCGCAGCCTGTGTAAAGCGTCGGGCCGGGGCCCGACCTACGTTAGAAACCGTTTCAATTGCGTAACCACATCCGGCATCGTGTTCAAGGCCGTCACAGGAGACGAAATCAATTCCTTCGCCAAAGGTTTGATTCGCCCCATTGCCTGCAATTGATCCAGAAAAATCCGCAGCCGGCCCGTGGCACGTTCGGGTTGTGCAATAAAAACCGGCAGCTCGGTCGCGCAGGCTTCCGATATCATGTTGACCGAATCCGGCGTCAGCACGATGCGATCCACGTTGGCCAGGATCGAGTGGTAAGGATTTTCTCCATCGCGATCATCAAACCAGACCGGAAAACTGGAATCCGAAAAACGTCGACGGATTTTTTCCGCGATGGCTTTTGGCGTGCGACGCGAACCGCAGATAATCAGGCTGCCGCCATGCTTGGCCAGTTCGTATTCCAGTTGGCCGAACATCACTTCAATCAGGCCTTCGTTGAACAAAGCCATCCGGCTTGGCCCACCGACAATTACGGCAGTAAGCGGTGCAGCCGAATGCTTCAATGCCGGTGCTTTCGAACGCCAGACGCCCAAAGACGCCGCATTGACATCATGCAAGCTGCCCGTGCAGCTAATCACATTATTGCCTTGCAGGCGGTCATGGCTGGGTGCAATCACGACGTCCCAATGATGGCTTGCGATTCGCGGATTTAAAATCTGTATCGCGAAACTGCCTGCCTTCTTCATTAAACGTGTCGCCAGTCCGGCCTGTCGGCCGCAACCAATCACATACGCCGGCGGATTTTGCATTGCGGCTGAAAAATCGCTTCCGAGTGGCTGCCTTATAAAAGGCGGCAGGCGTGGTGCGACCAGTTTTGCCAATGGTCCTGGGGCGATTGTTTTGTCTTCAAAACTCCAGGCCAATGCCTCGGCCAATGCAACAGCCTGACGCCGATTACCGGCTACGCCATCATGAATTACCCAGCAATGGTCGGGCTTGCTTGTCATCACGTCAGATTAACAGAAGCCTGTTGTTATGGCTGCTGCAACAATACGTTGTGTCACCGGTACTATCAAAATCCGGAATAGGCCATACACTTGTGAACTTGGAAAACCCCGCCAGTTTGGAGATGTACCGATGTCCGTGTTGAATGATGCTGCACTCGATCAATTGTTCCGTACTGCCCGTACCCACAATGCCTGGCTCGAAAAGCCGGTGAGCGATGATCAGCTGCGCGAAATTTACGAGTTGATGAAGTGGGGTGCAACCAGTGCGAATTCTTCGCCGGCGCGCATCGTATTCATCAAGTCGCAAGAAGCAAAGGAAAAACTGGGTCAGGCCATTTCCGACGGTAATCGCGCGAAGACTCTGGCGGCTCCTGTAACAGCGATTCTGGCGACCGATTACGCTTTCTACGAAAAGCTGCCGCAATTGTTCCCGCATGCCGATGCAAAAAGCTGGTTCGTCGGCAACCAGGCATTGATCGATACCACTGCGTTCCGCAATGCAACTTTGCAGGGCGCTTATCTTATGTTGGCGGCACGCGCCGTTGGCCTTGATTGCGGACCGATGTCGGGTTTCGACAATGCCAAGCTCGATGAATTGTTTTTCGCCGGCACTGCGGTTAAATCGAATTTCCTGATTAATCTTGGCCACGGCGATGTCGCCGGTCTGTTTCCGCGTTCGCCGCGTCTTTCGTTTGACGAAGCGGCCAGTATCGTTTGATTTGTTTCATCGTTTGATTTGTTTCACCCCCACAATATTTTTTGCAAGGAGATTTTCATGTTGAAACCATTATTACTTGGCTTGATGTTAGTCGGCAGCATTGGCGCGGCACATGCTGAAACCAAGGCTTATGCCATTGATCCAAATCACACCCAGGTCTACGCCAGCTATCTGCATGCCGGTTTTTCGAATATCGCCATTCGTTTCAATACGGTCGAAGGTTCGTTCCTGTTTGATGCCGCAAAACCGGTCAATTCCTCACTGGATATCAAAGTGCCAATCAGCAGCCTTGATACCGGCGTTGAAGTTTTCGACGGCCACCTCAAGGCCGATGGTTTCTTCGATGCAGCAAAGTTTCCCGAAGCGACTTTCAAAAGCACCAAGGTAACGGCGGCCGGTAAAAACAAATTGACCCTGCTGGGCAACCTGACCATTCACGGCGTGACCAAGCCGGTGACTTTCGACGTGACGATCAACGGCATCGCCGTGCATCCGATGTCGAAAAAACCCACTGCCGGTTTCGATGCAGTTACCAAGATCAAGCGTTCCGATTTCGGCGTGGGTAAATACGTGCCGATGGTCAGCGACGAAGTCACGCTTCGTATAACCATGGAAGCTTCCGAAGCCAAAGAAGCCAAATAACCATGCTTATTCACCGCCCCGCCAATGAACGCGGAAAAGCCGACTTCGGTTGGCTCGATTCCGCGCATACCTTTTCTTTCGGTCACTATCAGGACGATGCCTGGATGGGTTTCGGTCCCCTGCGCGTGATCAACGAAGACCGGGTTTCGCCGGGCGGCGGTTTTGCCACCCATGGCCACGCCGATATGGAAATTATCAGCGTGGTTCTGGAAGGCGGCTTGCAACACAAGGATAGTATTGGAACCGGTTCGGTGATCCGCCCGAACGAAGTGCAGAAGATGAGTGCCGGGTCGGGTATTCGTCACAGCGAATTCAACGCCTCGCAAACAGAACCGGTACACTTCCTGCAAATCTGGATTATCCCGGACAGGAAAAATATCGAACCATCCTATGAACAAAAGGCGTTCCCGAGTGAAGAGCGCAAAGACCGTTTGCGTCTGGTGGCATCTGGCGACGGTGCCGAAGGTTCGTTAAAAATTGCCCAGCAGGCCAGTCTTTACAGCGCAGTATTGAGTCCGGGCACGGCCTTGAAACACCCATTGAAACCGGGCCGTCTGGGTTGGGTGCAAGTGATTTCGGGGCAAGTTACGGTCAATGGCCGGGTTTTATCCGTCAGCGACGGCCTGGGCCTGCGTGACGAGTCAGAAATATCGCTTTGGGCGGATCAGGCCGCCGAACTCCTGGTATTTGATCTGCCGAGATAAGCAGGGTGGGCAATGCCCAGCTTCGCGCTATGCGGTTAGAATAGCGGCATTGATCAAGGATGCCTTATGACCGCCGACTCGATGTTGACCGCCGCCAATACCAAAACCCATTACGAAGTTACCCGCGACGCGCTGCCCTTGAGTTGCCCGACGCCGGCGATGGCTTTGTGGAATTCGCATCCGCGCGTGTATTTGCCGATTGAAGAAGAGGGCAAATGCGTCTGCCCGTACTGCGGTGCCGAATACGTTTTAATCGATTGAAATGAAGCGCATCACCGTGGTGCAGTGTCTACCTGCATTGCATAGCGGCGGCGTCGAACGCGGTACTCTTGAAACCGCACGGGCCCTGGTTCAGCGCGGACACCGCTCCATCATCGTTTCAGCCGGTGGCCGCCTGCAGGCACAGTGCGAAGCCGAAGGCAGCGAACATTACACCTGCGAGATTGGTAAAAAGAGCCTGCTGATTTTCCGCTCCATCCACAAATTTCGCGACCTTCTGAAACAACTGCAACCCGACATCGTGCATGCGCGTTCGCGTTTGCCGGCATGGTCGGCTTTATTCGCGATGCGCGGTCTTGAACGCAAACCCAAGTTCATCACCAGCGTGCATGGGCTGAATTCGCCCGGATTTTACAGTGGCGTAATGCTGCGCGGCGAAAAAATTGTGTGTGTTTCCGAAACGGTAAAAAAACACGTACTGAATAACTGGCCCGATACCGATATCAAAAAAATTATCGTGATAACACCCGGTGTGGATCTGGAGGAATTTCCGCGTGATTTGGCAGTGGATGAACAATGGCGTCAGGATTTTCTGCAGAAATATCCGCGTTTGCACGGCGAGAAATTATTGCTGTTGCCGGCCCGCGCCACGCGTTTGAAAGGCCATGTTTTTGCACTGGATTTGCTGGCGGGCTTACGACGCGAGCTGGGTGATGTGCGCCTATGTTGTCTTGGCGCGCGCCGGGGTGGTCGTGAGCCTTATCTGCATGAACTGGAACGACAGGCCACCCGCTTGGGCATTGCCGATTATGTCGAATTTGTCCGGCCGCTCAATGCGATGGATAAAGCCTATGCCTCGAGTGATTTGGTATTGCAGCTTTCGAACAGGCCCGAGGCCTATGGCAGAACCGTGATCGAAGCCTTGAGTATCGGCCGACCGGTGCTGGGTTGGAATCTGGGTGGCGTGGGTGAAAATTTACGGCAATATTTTCCGCAGGGTCTGGTCGAGCCATTTGATGAAAACGCGTTAATCCAAAACGCAAAAAAAATCCTGCAAGAGAAAATTCTTCCGGAACGACAAGAGCTGCCAAGTCTCGCGACCATGCAATCGAATATGATGGCGGTATATGAACAGCTCAGCGCCTGATTCCATTTATCGATGGGTGCCTTACTGGATACTGGCGTTCGTCGCCTTGTGGCCAACGGTAGGTATCGCGGAAGCGGTAATGAGCCTGGGTGCAGTGTTCGGTTTTTTCCTGATGCTCTGGCAAAAAATCGTGCATCGTTCGACATGGTTGAGCCGAGAAGCCTGGTTGATGACGCTGGCGTTTTTCCTTGCCTATTGGTTGCCGGAATTTTTTTCGGCCTTCGATGCCGTCAATGCCAATCGCGCATGGCGTGAAGTCTTGCTCGATTTGCGATACCTGCCATTTCTTTGGTTGATCGCCTTGTCGGTGTCGAATGAAAAAGGTCGCAAGCTGATATTTTCCGGCTTGGCGCTGATCACTTTGTTCTGGGCAACGGACGGCATGGTGCAGGTGCTCACGGGCTATAGTCTGGGCGGTGCAATGACCGAAGATCGCCTGAGCGGAATTTTCGGTTCCGGCAATTTGAAATTGGGTTTGGTGCTCGCTGCCTTATCCCCTTTTACGCTCGACTGGGCTTACAGGCGTGGCGGTGCGCGGGCCTGGTGTGCCGCCGCCCTGCTGGTCGGTACCGTTATTTTATGGGCGGGTGCACGTGCCGGCTGGGTAATGTTCGCATTGGTTTTATTGCTGCATGGTTGGCGCGTCATCGGCAGGAAACGCTTGCTGGTTTTTCTGCTGGCATCGACGCTGGTGTCATTGCTCAGCTATTTTGCATCGCCGGAATTGCGGGCGCGCTTCGAGCGCACCGAAACCGCGTTGATGGGTGAAACCAGCGGCATCGATCATGCGCTTTCGGGTCGCATCAGTATCTGGAAAACGGCATTGGAAATAACGGCCGATCATCCGGTGAATGGTGTCGGGGTACGAAATTTCCGTGATGTCTACAAACAATATGCCGAAGCCGATGATCCGTTCACCAGTGGCGACCAGCAGGGTGCATTCCATGCACATCACTGGGTGCTTGAGGTCTTGTCGGAAACCGGCGTGGTCGGATTGATCTGCTGGTTGGCCGGCTTCTATGCCATGTGGCGCGCCTGGCGCTGGTCGCCGCCGAACGCACGCCAGCTTGCGTTTGTGCCGATGCTGGCCTGTGTCGCGGTATTGTTTCCGCTGAATACCCATCTCGCCTTCTATGCGACATTCTGGGGCGGTTGCTGGTTGATGCTGCTGGCCTTGTACGCAGGCTGCCTCGGCGCGCAGGATCGTTTTCAAGCATCACGTGTTGAAACCGAATGAATACGATCAGTGCCGTCGTTACCACTTTCAACAATGCCGACACCTTGTCGAAGTGTCTCGAAGGCTTGCGGTTTTGCGATGAAATCATCGTGCTCGATTCCGATTCGACCGATGCAACGTGTGAAATCGCGGCCGGTTACCATTCGAATATCCATGTCGAAGCTTTCAAGGGCTATGGCCCGCAAAAGCAATCGGCAATCGACAAGGCCGCTTCGGATTGGGTTTTGCTGCTGGATGCCGATGAATACATCGATGCATCGGCCGCCGATATTATCCGCAAAGCGATTGCTTCGGATTCCATTGACGGCTATCGCTTGCCGCGTCGGGAGTGGTTGTTCTGGCGATGGGCGCATGATTTTACACGCCCGAATTGGCAACTGCGTTTATTCCGCAAAGAAAAAGCAGCGATGAATCTTGTGCCGGTGCACGCAGCGCCGGAAGTGCGGGGACGGGTCGAAAATCTGGAACTGGCTTTTTTTCACTTTGGCGAAAAAAATCTGGCGCAACGCGTGGAGAAAATAAACCGGTACTCAAGCGGTTTGCTCGAGCGAAAAAAACAAAAAAGTTTTATCGCATTGCGAATCCTGTTTTATCCGGGCTTCGTTTTCTTCCGCTTTTACATATTGAAGCGATATTTCCTGAACGGCTGGGCCGGTTATCTTGCGGCCAGGACGCAGGCGTTTTACGCTTTTCTGAAATACGCCAAGCGTCTGGAACAAGACAAAAAGCGGGAGCGTGATGCCCCATGAACGCTGCTTGGCACTGCATTTTCGTCCGGCCATTTTTCTGGCTCGCCATGTGGAGTGCACGTCTGCCGCAGAAATGGTTGATGCGCGTCGGCAAGCTGGCATGCCTGGCGTGCTGGCCTTTTTTATATCGCCGCCGCCGGGTGGCATCCACCAATATCGAGCTTTGTTTTAAAAACCTTCCTCTGACGGAAAGGCAGGATTTGTTCAACCGGAATTTATTGGCAACCGTTACCGGCGTGCTGGAATTGTTCCGTGCCTGGTATGCGCCGGCAAAAACATTGTCCGGCTTCGCGGATATTCACGGACTGGATCGACTGCAAGCCGCATTGGCCGAAGGCACGGGCGTATTGTTGCTGACCGGGCACTTTACCCATACCGAACTTGCCGTGCGTTTATTGGGAGAGGCACTGAACAGGAAAGTGCGGGTGGTCGTACGGCGCCACAACAATATTTGCATCGAACATGCTTTCGAGGAAGCACGGTCGAAAGTATTCGGCGAGAGTATTGAAAAGAAAGATATGCGTGCCTTATTGAAGGCTTTGCGTGCGGGCGATGCAGTCGTGTATTCCTCTGATCAAAATTTCAATTACCAGCATGCGTTCGTGCCCTTCTTTGGAATTCCGGCGGCGACCTTGACTGCGACTCCGAACATGATTGAACGCAGTGGTGCCAGGGTATTACCGTTCTGGTTTTATCGGGATGCCGATAACCGTTATCAAATTACGATTGGCGAGCCTTGGGAAAATTGGCCGAGTGGTGATCAGGTTGCCGACACGCATGTCTATATGAAAAAGCTTGAAGCGGTTGTGCGCCAACACCCCGAACAGTATTTGTGGGTGCACAGAAGATTCAAGACCAGGCCAGCAGGGTCACCTAATATTTATTCGTAGGAGCGACGGAAGTCGCGATAAATCCCGCCGGACCTGTCGCGACTTCCGTCGCTCCTACGGAGAGATCAAGAATAATGCGTCGATTTTCCATCCGGCGTTCTTTTGAAACGCTGGTGTATCCACAAATATTGTTCAGGTGCGCGGCGGATTAATTGTTCCATCGTTGCCATGATGCGTGCGGTATCTTCGGTCGCATCCTTGCCGGGAAAATTTTCAAGCGCCGGCCATATCTCCAGACTATAACTGCCGTCGGCATTGCGCTGATGGAAAAACGGCAGCACTGCTGCACCGCTCATTCTCGCCATTTGATGGGTTGAAGTAAGGCTGGAAGCCGGCTGCTTGAAGAAAGGCACGAACACGCTTTCGCCGCGACGCGTTTCCTGGTCTGGTGCAAACCAGAGCACACCGCCTTGTTTCAGGCAGCGCAGTGCCGGCCTTAATTCATCGCGACTGAACATTTGTTTTGTATACCTTGCGCGCGCTTTTTTGACTGCCCATTCCAGCGCTTCCGATTCATGTGGTCGATACATGCCGTTTATTTCGACGTCGCGACATAAAAGACGGACGCATATTTCCAGCGTAGTGAAATGCGCCGATACCAGGATCACGCCCTTGCCGAGCGCCTGCGCAGCATGAAGATTTTCCAGGCCTTTCAAGGTGTATGCGGGATCATTCGGGCTCAATCGTCCCCACCATGCGCGTAGAAATTCGAATACGCCCAGACCGAGTGCAGTAAACATATCGTGCAGCATCCGTTCGCGCCGCGCTTCGTCGAGCTCCGGAAAACACAGTGCGATATTGGTGCGTGCATTCCGGCCGCGTCGCCACATCAATGCCTGCATCAATCTTCCAAGTGCCTTGCCACCCAGAATTTGCAGTCGCGAAGGCCAATGCGCCAGGGTCCAGCCGAATGCGATGGCTATCCAGACGGGCCAATGCTGCGGGCCGAGCGGTGGGCTGGTACTTTTGTTTTCATCGGTCATGGTGAAATTCTAACCCGCTTTCGCAGGGGCTCGGCTATGCCTAGGGCTTATTCAAGGATAAGCTCTTGCCCCATGAGCCTGACATTTTTACAACGCATCAGCCTGGCTGTTTACTCGCTGGTGATGTATGCGTTGACACCCTTGACCCTTATTCATCTTGTTTCGCGCGGTTTTAACCAACGCGAATATTTCAAGCGCTGGAGCGAGCGCTTTGCGATGTATCGCGCTCCGGCCAAGGCGCCTTGTCTCTGGTTGCATGCCGTGTCGGTCGGTGAGGTCAATGCGATCACGCCTTTGCTGCAACGTCTGCGCATGCATTATCCCGGCACTCCCTTGTTGATTACCACGACAACGCCGACCGGATCGGCCCGCGTAAAAGCCCTGTTTGGCGATCAGGTACAGCATGTCTATCTGCCTTATGACACGCCGGGTGCAGTGAACTATTTCCTGAATTATTTTCAGCCCAAAATCGCGATCATCATGGAAACCGAAATCTGGCCGAATTTATTTGCCGAAATCGGCAAGCGCCATATTCCCTTGTTGATAGTCAACGCACGTCTGTCGGAAAGATCGATGCGCGGTTACCGGGTAATCGCCTGCCTGATGCATATCGCCATGCGATCGGTGACCCAGATTGCCGCGCAGTCGTTGGCAGATCTTCGGCGTTATCAAAAACTGGGTGTCAGGCCAAACCAGGGGCAAGTGACGGGTAACCTGAAATTCGACGTCGAGTTGCCGACGAAATTAAGCGAGCAAGCCGTCCATTGGCGTGCCGAATGGGGCGCGCGCCTTGTCTGGATTGCAGCGAGCACACATCCGGAAGAAGAAGCCATCGTGGTGGCGGCACACCGGAAAATTCGCGAGCAACATCCGGATTCACTGCTGCTTTGGGCACCGAGGCATCCGGAGCGTTTTGAATCGGTAATGGAATTGGTCAACGAACAACAATGGCGGGTGACGAATCGCGTTGCCCACCAGCAACCCGATAGCGACTCTGATGTGTTCATCATCAATACGCTGGGCGAGTTGCTGGCGTTTTATGCCTGTGCCGATGTGGCCTTTGTCGGCGGCAGTTTCCAGGCGATCGGCGGACATAATCTGCTCGAGCCGGCTTCGCTTGCCATTCCATCTGTCGTCGGCCCGCATACCTTCAATTTTGTCGATATCACGCAATTGCTGCTGGAAGTGGGAGCCGTACAGCAATTGCAAAGTCCGGAAGAGTTGGCGGATGCCATCCTGCGGTTTCTCGATGACAGAAAACTGGCGCAGCAATGCGGCGAAGCGGGACGCAAAAGAATCGAACGCGAGCGCGGCGCGCTGGATCGTACCTTGAAATTGATCGGGCAATATTTGAAATGATGTGAAAAAAAACGGCGCCATCGGCGCCGTTTTTATTTCGAACCGGACTGCTTGACTTAGTTGTTGATCAATGCGGCTTCCGCATCAACGGTCAAACTGCGGTTCACGTTTTGTACGTCGCCAAGTTCCAGTACACCGGCAGCCTGACGCAGTCGCAGAGTGTTCACGAGGAACGCATGGCGGGCACGGGCATATTCGCGTTGTGCCAAATACAATTGTTGCTGGGCAATCAACACGTCAACAATGGTGCGGGTGCCGACTTCAAGCCCGGCTTCGCCGGCTTCATAAGCGGCTTGGGCAGAAACAACCGCCAAACGACGGGCTTCGACTTCTGCCTGACCCGCCACCAGTGAACGATAGGCGCTTCGTGCGGAACGCGTAATCGCACGTTTTTGTTGTTCCAGTTGATCGGCGGCGATATCGCGCTGGTTTATGGCTTGACGAACGCGAGATTGGGTCGCAAAACCGCTGAAAATGGGAACGCTTAACTGCACGCCAATATTTCTGCTGATGCCGCCATTGTCGAATGTATTTATGGCGGTGAGGGGCTGCAGCCCCTGGCTTGAGCCATAACCACCGCTGGTCCGCCAGCTGGCGGTTGCGTCGAGTGTCGGATAGTGCGCGGCGCGGGCTGCGTCAACATCTTTCTCGGCGGCAGCCAAAGCTTTTTGTTTTGACTGCAGGCTTGGATTTGAGTCCATCGCCAACGCTACCCATTGATCCAGGGTACGGGTATCGTCGTTCTGTGGTTGGTAGTTTGATGCCAGACCACGAATGTTCTCGATGGGTTGTCCGGTGATTTCCGAAAGCGCTTCGTTGGCATCGTCGAGCGTATTGGCAGCAGTAATGGCATTGGCGCGGGCGCTGTCATAACGTGCACGAGCCTCGTGTACGTCGGTGATGGGCGCCAAGCCCACTTCCAGGCGTTTTTCCGCCTGGTCAAGCTGACGTTTGACCGAGCGTTCTTCAGCGCGCGATGAAGCTAGCGTCTCGATTGCGGTGAGTACATTGAAGTAGGCATCCGCGGTTCGCACGATCAACGCATCGTTGGCTGCATCGAAATCGGCTTCCGCTTGGGACGCGCGAAATTTACTGGCGCCGAGGCGAGCATAATCACCATGGTCGTAGATGCTTTGACGAAGGTTGAAACCATAGCTTCGATCGGTTGAATCTCGGGTATTGACGGACGCGGGCTGTACTTGCGAGCCAAACACTTGCGAGCCGTAGCTATCGGAATTGCTATTGCCATAACTGGCGTCACCGCTCAGTTGCGGCAATAAAGCCGAGCGCGATTGGACTACACCTTCACCTTGGGCATTTTTTTGCGATTCAGCTGCAGACAAGACCGGGTCGCTTAGGCGTGCCATTTCATAGGCCTGGAGCAAATCGGTGGCCTGCGACTGTGCGCTGATTCCGGTCAGTAATAAAGCTAAAGCGAGAGGGTGCAAACGCATAGTGAATCCCTTTGAAATTATAAAATTTATAAAGTGAAGCTGGGTTTAGGTTCTGCGCCGTGCAAATACGGCACATCGGTTTCGAACAGACTTTCTTCGTGCAGACTTTCGCCGCGATGGGTAACGCGCAGCGCTTCCTGTACCGGTGACAAACCACGAATGATGAACATACGGCCATTGGGTTTCAGCCACTGGCCAAAAAATTCCGGTATTTCGGCAACGGCAGCGGAGACGGCTATCGCGTCAAAACGGCGGTCGTTCTGCCAATTGAATACATCGGCGCATTCCAGACGAACATTGCGAAGGCCGGCAGCGAGCAATTTCTGTTTTGCCTGCTCGATAAAATCGGCGTGGATATCGAGACTCACAACTTCGCGTGCCAAGTGCGACAGGCATGCGGTGACAAAGCCGGAACCGGTGCCAATTTCCAGCACGTCATCCTGTGAATTCAAATCCAGTGCCTGCAGCAAGCGGCCTTCAAGCACGGGCTTCATCATGATTTCATCATGACCGAGCGGCAGTGCAATATCCGTGTAAGCCAGATTGCGGTATTCGACATCGACGAAATCTTCGCGTTGAAGTACATGCAATACGTCAAGCACGCGTGGATCAAGCACGTCCCAGGGGCGAACCTGTTGCTCTACCATTGCGAATCGGGCTTGTTCAAAATTGACTGACATACTCAAAGGTCCTTGGTGCGCAAAGAGCGGTATTTTACGCTCGAAGCGGCTTGGCTGGTGAAAATAATGCCGTATTACTACACCAGCACTCAGTGCCGGAAGTCATCGGGACCAGAGTCACGCTACCGGCATATTCTCGATATCCCATCACTAGATGCATGAAGTGCCGTCCTGGTTGCGTTTTCCATAAGCGCGCAGAAATACGCTGACCACTTCTTCGGCATGCGCCAGACGCTCCTTTGCGTCAGGCAGCGGCGCAACGCCGACCAGGGTACGCATATGCCTTACACCTTTGAGCATTACAAAAAAATGTTCGGCCGCCTTGCTAGGAACCGGTATGTCGAGGTCGCCGCTGTCGCAGCGCTGGCTCAGGAACATTTCCATATCTTTCAATGTGCGGCGTGGGCCGACCGTGAAGAAGATCTCCGCAAGTTTGGTGTTCTGTCCGGCTTGCGCTGCCATGATCCGGAAAAGCTGGATCGCACATTCGTCCATGGTCAGTTCCAGAAAGCCCTTGGCGATATGCATCAATGCTTCGCGCACGCTGAGTTCCGGGTGCAATTCGAATGCTTGATGTGGCAACTGGTGTTCGCAGAATTCTTCCACGGCAGCACCAAACAAGGTGTCCTTGTCGGTGAAATGGCTATAAAGCGTCAGTTTTGAAACACCGGCCGCTTGGGCGATGGCGTCCATACTGACCGCGTCATAGCCCTTGGAGGGGAATAGGGACTGCGCGGCCGCCAGAATAGCGGCACGTTTCTCGGGGTCTTTGGGGCGACCGGGGGCATTGGGGCGGGAAGTGAGGTTCATGGGTGAATATTGTAAATAGTTATTGAACTGACTGGTAAACTAAATATACTATACCGCGAAGTTCAGTAATAGAGACCTCTTATGAAATTGCATCAAATGGCTGGCAGCATTGCCCTGATTTCCTCGCTTTTGCTGCTGACAGCTTGCAATGACGAGCCTCTTGCCGAACCATCGCGGCCCGCCTTGGTTGTTCAGCCGGGAGCAGGTATTGCCTCGGCAAGCGTCTATTCCGGTGAAGTGCGCGCGCTCGAGGAGCCGCAACTATCATTCAGGATTAGCGGAAAAATCGCCAAACGCTTCGTGGATGTCGGTACTCCGGTCAAGGCTGGGCAGGCATTGGCGCAGCTGGATGCCAATGACGTGAATCTTCAGGCGCAATCTTCCCAGGCAGCCTTGGCCTCGGCGCAATCGGATCTGGCCTTGGCCAAATCGGAACTTGAGCGCTACAAGGCTCTGGTAGACAAGCAAGTGGTCAGCCGCTCTTTGTATGAAACACGGTTGTCGGCCTACCAGGCCGCGGCAGCCCGCGTTAAACAAGCGCGAGCAGCGGCCAATGTATCTTCCAACCAAACAGGTTATGCGATTTTGCGTGCCCCCAAAGATGGCGTGATCGCGCAGCGCATGGCGGAAGCCGGACAAGTGGTCGGCGCCGGACAGACCATTTTCGTATTGGCAACCGACGGCGCGCGCGAAATTTCGATCAGCGTTTCCGAACAGTTCGTTTCGCAGTTTCAGCCTGGCCGCAAAATGCAGGTGGAATTGTGGGCGGCACCAGGGAAAATATTTCCCGCCACGCTTCGCGAAATTTCTCCGTCCGCCGATCCGCTCGCACGAACCTTTGCTGCCAAGGTGAGTTTCAAGGCAGATGGCGTGAAAGCCGAAGTCGGCCAGAGTGCCAGAGTCTATGTGCAGGACGAGAACGACAGCAAAATGAGTTTGCCGCTTTCTGCCATTCACCAGCTCAACGGCAAACCGGCAGTCTGGGTGCTTAGAAAACTTAGCCCCCCAAAAGATAAAACCCTCAGCGACGAAGAACAAAAACAATTCCAGGAACAGGCCAGACGCGAACAGCAGGTGCATCTGGTGCCGGTACAGATCGGCCCGTACGGTGAAACCAGCGTACCGGTTTTATCGGGCGTAAGTACATCGGACTGGGTGGTTATCGCCGGCGTGCATTTGTTGCGCGAAGGCCAGCCGGTTCGTGCCGTCGACAACAATAATCGCGAAGTTGCGGCCGCATTCAATGCGGTTGCCGCCAGCAAAACCGCAGCCAACTGAGATTCAACATGAGCAATTTCAATCTCTCGGCTTGGGCGCTGAACAACCGCACCCTGGTGCTCTTCATCATGATGGTGCTCGCGGTTGCGGGCGTGGTCAGCTACCAGCGTCTCGGCCAGTCGGAAGACCCGCCGTTTACCTTCAAGATCATGGTTGTCCGCACCATGTGGCCGGGTGCGACGGCCGAAGAAGTATCGATGCAGGTGACCGACCGTATCGAAAAGAAGTTGATGGAAACCGGCAGTTACGAATTCATCCGTTCGTATTCGCGCCCGGGCGAATCCCTGGTGATGTTCATGGCCAAGGATTCGATGTTTTCAGACAAGCTGCCCGAACTGTTTTATCAAGTCAGAAAGAAAACCGGTGATATCAAGCCGACGTTGCCGGAAGGCGTGATCGGGCCTTTCTTCAATGACGAATTCGGCGATACCTTTGGCAATATTTATGCCTTGTCGGGTGACGGTTTTGATTATGCCACCCTGAAAAATTACGCAGAGCGGCTAGAGCTCGAACTTCACCGCGTTCCGGATGTGAACAAGGTCGATTTGCTCGGCTTGCAGGATGAAAAAATCTGGATTGAATTATCCAATACCAAACTCGCTACGCTTGGCATCCCGATGGACAAAGTTCAGGAAGCCATCGACCAGCAGAATGCCGTCACGCCGACGGCTTTTTTCGAAACCGGCAGCGACCGCGTACAACTTCGCGTTGACGGTGCGTTCGACAGCGTCGAACAAATCAAGAATTTTCCGATTCGCGTCGGCGACAGAAGCCTGCGTCTGAGCGATGTGGCCGACATCAAGCGCGGCTTTACCGATCCCGCGCAACCGCGCATGCGCTTCATGGGCGAAAACGCGATTGGCATTGCGGTATCGATGCGCCCGGGCGGCGATATCATCGCGCTCGGAAAAAACCTGGATGCCGACTTCGAAAGACTGAAAGAAAGTTTGCCGGTCGGCATGGAGTTGCGGAAAGTTTCCGACCAACCTGCCGCTGTTTCCAGCTCGGTCAGCGATTTCGTGCGTTCATTGGCGGAAGCCGTAATCATCGTCTTGGCAGTGAGTTTTTTCTCGCTCGGCAAACGCGCCGGTGCGGTCGTGGCCTTGTCGATTCCGCTCGTGCTTGCGATGACATTCGCGGCGATGGCCTATTTTGGCATCGGCTTGCACAAGATTTCGCTGGGCGCGCTTATTCTTTCACTGGGCTTGCTGGTGGATGACGCGATCATTGCGGTGGAAATGATGGCGGTGAAAATGGAGCAGGGGCTTGATCGATTCAAGGCCGCCAGCTTCGCCTATACGAGTACCGCATTTCCGATGTTGACCGGTACACTGATCACGGCAGCCGGGTTTTTGCCGATTGCGACCGCGCAGTCCGGTACCGGTGAATACACCCGTTCCATCTTCCAGGTCGTGACGATTGCTCTGATATTGAGCTGGATTGCGGCGGTTATTTTCATTCCGTATCTGGGCGACAGATTATTGGCGGATCCGAAACCGCTGGCGCACGGGCAAACCCATCACGAAGTTTACGATACCAAGTTCTACAAGAAATTCCGCCGGCTGGTGGCCTGGTGCGTGAATTACCGCAAGACGGTGATTCTCGTGACCTTTCTGGCGACGGTATCCTCGGTTTTCCTGTTCAAATACGTGCCCCAGCAATTCTTCCCGTCGTCAACGCGACTGGAGTTGATGGTGGATCTGGAATTGGCCGAAGGTGCTTCGCTGGAAGCCACCGAAATAGTCGCCAAACGTTTCGAAAAAATGATCAAGGATCGCAGTGAGCTCGACAATTTCGTTGGCTATGTCGGCACCGGCTCGCCACGTTTCTATTTGCCGCTGGATCAAAAACTGCCGCAGGCCAATTTTGCCCAATACGTGCTCACTACAAAAAGCAATGCAGAGCGCGAGCAAATCCGGAAATGGTTGATCGAGAAATTCAAAACCGATTTTTCCGATGTGCAAGCGCGCATCAGCCGTCTCGAAAATGGTCCGCCGGTTGGCTACCCAATTCAATTCCGCGTGTCCGGTGAACATATCGACAAAGTACGTGAATTGGCGCAGCAAGTGGCGGAGCAAGTAAGAGCCAATCCGAACGTCGACAACGTGCATCTTGATTGGGACGAGCCCAGCAAGGTGGTGCGCATTCATATCGACCAGGAGCGCGCGCGTGCGCTGGGCGTGAGTTCGGCACAGGTGGCCTTGTTCCTGCGTGGCTCGCTGTCGGGTACGCACGTGAGCACTTTCAGGCAGGGCAACGAATTGATCGAAATCGCTTTGCGCGGCCCGAACCAGGAACGCGAAAGCTTGTCCTTGCTCGGTAGTCTTGCCGTGCCCACCAGTAATGGTCGTGCAGTTCCGCTGTCGCAAATCGGTACGCTGGAATACGGTTTCGAGGAAGGCATTATCTGGCATCGCAATCGATTGCCAACGGTGACCGTGCGTGGCGATATCTACAAGAACGTCACACCACCTGCAGTGACGGCGCAAATACTGCCGAGCCTGGAATCCATTCGTGCGAAATTGCCGAGCGGTTATTTGCTGGAAACCGGCGGCACGGTGGAAGATTCCGGTCGTGGTTCGAAATCGGTAGCGGCCGGTGCGCCCTTGTTCCTGTTGGTCGTGGTGACCCTGCTGATGATTCAGCTGAAAAGTTTCCGACGCATGTTCATGGTGTTGTTGACGGCGCCTCCGGGCTTCATCGGCGTCACCTTGTTCTTGCTTATATTCCAGGTGCCGTTTGGTTTCGTCGCGATGCTGGGCACCATCGCGTTGACCGGCATGATCATGCGTAACTCGGTGATTCTGGTGGATCAGATCGATCAGGATATTGCGAGCGGACATTCGCCGACCGATGCGGTGATCGATGCCACCGTGCGCCGCTTCCGCCCGATTGTATTGACCGCGCTTGCCGCGATGCTCGCGATGATTCCGCTTTCACGCAGCGTGTTCTTCGGTCCGATGGCAACCGCGATCATGGGTGGTTTGCTGGTGGCAACGGCATTGACTTTATTGTTCCTGCCAGCCTTGTACGCCGCCTGGTTCAAGGTGCCTTCACCGGATATGAAGCAATACAGTTTGTAACTTTGTCATGGTTTTCGCGACCGAGTCTGTCTGCCTGGCTCCCTCCCCCTTGTCACGGACAGACTCGGAACGCGTTTTGATAGTGCCTTTGTGGGAGCGGCTTTTGTGGGAGCGGCTTCAGCCGCGATAAAAAGTTGGGTGTGCGATGTTGTTCGAGATTCAATCGCGGCTGAAGCCGCTCCCACGGTGAAGAATGTTTGTAACCTAGCGCCAGGAAGAAACATGCAACAACTCCAAATCACCGTACAGGAAAACGATCACGTCGCTGCAACCTTGTTTCCGGCGAAAGCCGAAACGAAATTGCACCGCAGCGTGATCGTCGGCCCGGCCGCTGCCGTGTCGCAAACTTATTACACCGGCTTTTGCCAGTATCTGGCCGAGGCCGGTTTCGACGTGATGAGTTTTGATTTTCGTGGTGTTGGCCAATCTAAAACTCGGGATATCCGCGAATATCGTGACATCGGTTTTCTTGCCTACGCCGAACACGATTATCCGACGGTGGTGAATACCATGCTGGCAAAATTTCCGGACCAGCCTTTGTATATCGTCGGTCATAGCGTCGGTGGTTGGATGCCGGCATTGACAAAAATCAGCGGCAAGATAGATGGCTTGATCACGGTGGCGGCATTGTCTGGCTACTGGCGTTTGATCGCGGCACCGCAACGTTATCTGCATTTCATGGCCTGGTATTTCATTGCGCCACTGGCTATCCGTATCTACGGCTATTGGCCTGGTTGGGCGGGCATGAAAGCCGATACCTCGGCCGCACTCGGGCTAGATTTTGCGCATTGGGCAAAAAAACCGGGCTTTATTTTCGACGAGCCCCGCATCAATGCGACCGAGCATGCGAATCGGTTTCTGGGCCAGCTGCATTTATTCCAGATTGCGGACGACAGTTGGGGCACACCTGCCGCAGTAAAAGCGGTGCACGACCGTTATCCAAATGCCAAAACCCGCGCAATTGAAGTCATCGAGCCAAAAGAACACGGTATTCCGTTTATCGGCCACTTCAATTTCTTTCGCAGTGCCCATCGGGATACTTTGTGGGCGCTGGCCCTGAAGCGTCTGAACGAGTTCGGATGAATATCCGATTCCACTGGCACCCATCGTCCCTTCATGCTGAAATAGCGCCTGAAGCGGGGGTGCCGTCGTACTGGCTGAGAAATACCCTTTGAACCTGATCCGGTTAATGCCGGTGTAGGGAAGCTCGCAAGTCTGACCCGTCCATGGGTTTTTCTGGCATCGCCGTTTCGATGATCACTCAAAGGACGATGCCATGAATGCTTTACCCACCGAACTCTTGCGCCAGGCGCAGGAACTTTCCGAATCCGTGACCAAGCCGTTCACCGGCTCGAAAAAAATCTACGTGCAGGGCTCGCGTGACGACATCCGCGTGCCGATGCGCGAAATCGAATTGACCGATACCCGCAAGATTGTCGGCGTTGAAAAGAATGCGCCGTTTTGTGTTTACGACAATTCCGGTCCTTATACCGATCCGAATGTGTCGATTGATCTGGCGCAGGGCTTGAGCCCGCTGCGGGCGAAATGGATCAAAGAAAGAAACGATACCGAATTATTGACTGGCTTGAGTTCGGAATTCGGCCGCGCGCGCGAACACGATGCCAAATTGAATTCGGTGCGTTTCGGCAATCGTCCGCTGCCGCGCAAGGCGAAAGCCGGCATGAACGTGTCGCAAATGCATTACGCGCGTCGCGGAATCATCACGCCGGAAATGGAATTCATCGCGATTCGCGAAAACCAGAATATCCAGGCGATCCGCGAAGAACATTTATTGAAGCAGCACGCCGGCGAACATTTCGGTGCGAATTTGCCGAAGCTGATTACACCCGAATTCGTGCGTTCGGAAGTGGCTTGCGGTCGCGCGATTATTCCGGCCAATATCAATCACCCGGAAATCGAACCGATGATTATCGGCCGTAATTTTCTGGTCAAGATCAACGCGAACATTGGCAACTCAGCCGTCAGCTCCGGCATCGCCGAAGAAGTCGAAAAGCTGGTCTGGTCGATGCGTTGGGGTGGCGATACCGTAATGGATCTTTCCACCGGCAAGCATATTCACGAAACCCGCGAATGGATTATCCGCAATTCGCCGGTACCGATCGGCACCGTGCCGATTTACCAAGCATTGGAAAAAGTCGATGGCCGCGCCGAAGAACTGACCTGGGAATTATTCCGTGACACTCTGATCGAGCAAGCCGAGCAGGGCGTGGATTACTTTACGATCCATGCCGGTGTGCTGCTGCGTTATGTGCCGCTAACTGCAAAACGCGTTACCGGTATTGTGTCGCGCGGTGGTTCGATCATGGCGAAATGGTGCCTGTCGCATCACAAGGAAAATTTCCTCTACACGCATTTCGAAGATATCTGCGAAATCATGAAAGCCTACGACGTCAGTTTTTCGCTCGGTGATGGTTTGCGTCCGGGCTCGATTGCCGATGCCAACGACGCCGCACAATTCGGCGAACTGGAAACCCTCGGCGAGCTGACAAAAATCGCGTGGAAGCACGATGTGCAAACCATGATCGAAGGCCCCGGCCATGTGCCGATGCAATTGATCAAGGAAAACATGGACAAGCAATTGCGTGAATGCGGCGAAGCGCCTTTCTACACGCTCGGTCCGTTAACGACCGACATCGCGCCAGGCTACGACCACATCACCAGCGCGATTGGCGCGGCGATGATTGGTTGGTATGGCACCGCGATGCTTTGCTACGTGACCCCGAAAGAACATTTGGGCCTGCCGAACAAGAACGACGTGCGCGAAGGTTTGATGGCCTACAAAATCGCCGCCCATGCGGCTGATTTAGCGAAAGGCCATCCAGGCGCACAGGCAAGAGATAACGCCTTGTCGAAAGCGCGTTTCGAATTCCGCTGGGAAGACCAGTTCAATCTCGGTCTTGATCCGGATCGTGCCCGCGAATACCACGACGAAACCATGCCGAAGGAAGCGCATAAAGTTGCGCATTTCTGTTCGATGTGCGGGCCGCATTTCTGTTCGATGAAAATCACGCAGGACGTACGTGATTATGCCGATGCGCAGGAAATTGAAGCCGCAGAGGCGCTCGAGAAAGGCATGGCGGAAAAATCGAAAGAATTCCTGGAGCAGGGTGCTGAAGTCTACAAGCCGGAATAATATAATCGGCGGGCGGTTCCTTGCCGTCTGCGCGTCAATCAATTTCCAATGGTATTCATGTCATGAAACTAGAACATCCTTTTATACAATTGCCGCTGAAATTCGATGCGGAATTGCTTGCGCAGGAAGTTTCGGCGATAGATGAATCCGCCTGGCTGCCGCACCCGCAGGGATTCGCGGGCAATGACGCGCTGACATTGATAACACCCTACGGAGACAAGAATAGCGATCTGCTTTCGGGTCCTATGCAACCGACCGAACATTTGCTCAGGTGTCCGTACCTGATGCAGGTAATGCAGACCATCGGCGGCGTCTGGGGCCGGACACGGCTCATGCGCTTGTCAGGACAGGCGGAAGTCGAGCGGCATGTCGATGTGCACTACTACTGGCGTGAGCGCATGCGTGTGCATGTGCCGATAGTGACGCAGCCGACCGTACGCTTTTCCTGCGGTGATGAAGAAATAAACATGGCGGCGGGAGAGTGCTGGATATTCGATACCTGGCGTTGGCATCGTGTATTGAACGACAACGAATTGGCGAGAATCCATCTGGTCGCCGACACGGTTGGCGGCGAACAATTCTGGTCCTGGTTGTCCGACAGCAAACCTTCCCAAATAAACATTCCGGGTTGGAAGCCACGGTTCATCGCCAAAAACAACGAAGCTTCGCCGCTGCTGCGATATGAAAGTACCAACATGCCGAATGTCATGACGCCCTGGGAGATGCGCGATATTTTTTCTTTCCTGTTTGGCGAAACGGTTGCGCATCCGCGCCTGAACGACTTTGCGGGAAAGACCATGGATTTTTGCATGTCATGGAATGCGCTTTGGGCCGAAATGGGTGATCAGGAATCAGCGTATCCAAAATACCGTTTATTGCGGGATCATTTTCGCAGGGAAGTCATGCCGTTTGCCGACATTTCACTTTTGAACGGCCATAAACTGGTGAATGCCATCGTGCAAAGCCTGTTGCCGTATTGCGTGACCGAGCAACAGCCGGTCAGCTTCGTCGAGACCAGAAATTCCGGACTCGAAACCGCCACGTCGACTCAGGTAGCGAGTATCTTCACCAAGGCGCAGACGGATGAGCAAGCATTGATCACGAAACCGTTGATCATCGTCAGTTCACCAAGATCCGGTTCGACCATGTTTTTCGAGGCGCTGGCGAACTGCCCGGATCTTTACACAATCGGCGGAGAAAGCCATCTCGCGATCGAATCAATCGAAAGCCTGAATCCGGCCAGCAGAAATTATGATTCGAATATTTTACTGGAGGCCGACTGCAGTCCCGAAATAGCGAAAAGACTGAGTGATAATTTCTACAAGGATTCGCGAAAACACGATGGCACCCGGCCACTGGATTCGGAGTCGATCAGGCTGCTCGAGAAGACGCCAAAAAATGCATTGCGAATTCCCTTTTTGACGAAGCTGTTTCCGGATGCCGGCTACATCTATTTGTATCGCGATCCTCGCCACGTGATATCGAGCATGATCGATGCATGGCAATCTGGTCGCTTTCAGACCTATCCGCAATTGCCGGGATGGGTCGGTCAACCTTGGTCGCTTTTGCTGATCCCGGGTTGGCGTGGTCTGGTCGGAAAGCCACTGCATCATATTGTTGCGCATCAATGGGCAACGACATCCAGAATATTGCTGGACGCTCTGGAAAACATGGATTCACGTAATATCGAAAAAGTGCGCTACGAAACTTTTGTCGCGCAGCCACAGGCGGAAATCAACCGTCTTTGCCGCGCTTTCAGTTTGAACCCGAACACCGATCTGGCGGATTTGCCATTGTCGCAACACACGCTGACGCCGCCGCATCCGGACAAATGGAAACGCAATGCCCATCTGATAGATGAAATCTGGCCGATGATCGAAGAACAGGTTTTGCGGGTGGAAAATTTCATGAAAGCTGTTTCATGAAATGAATGCGATGCAATTAAAGATGCAATAAAAAAGGCCGCATTGCGGCCTTTTTTGCAGATGCTTAAAACAGGGGTTTGTCGGGCAGGGAGTTGTAGCGTTCAACCGCTTCGATGATCATTTCCTTGGCCTTGTCGGCATCGCCCCAGCCATTGATCTTGACCCATTTGCCTTTTTCCAGATCTTTGTAGTGTTCAAAGAAGTGGCCGATACGCGCCAATGCCAGTTCACCCAGGTCATTGGCGTTGACCACATGGTCATAGCCTGGGAAAACCTTGCTCACCGGCACCGCGATTATTTTTTCATCGCCGCCGGCTTCATCGGTCATCAACAAGACGCCAACCGGACGTACGCGAATCACGGACCCGGGAATCAAGGGCACCGGCATCACGACCAGGACGTCGGCCGGATCGCCGTCGCCGGAAAGCGTGTGCGGGATATAGCCGTAATTGCAGGGGTAACGCATTGGCGTGGTCAGCACGCGGTCAACG
>Ga0208628_1000100_pt1 | contig 52795 bp, 41 predicted proteins | sample LakWasMet16_LOW5_2_FD_183864 | JGI IMG/M metagenome (GOLD analysis project Ga0208628, IMG submission 183864) | Freshwater sediment methanotrophic microbial communities from Lake Washington under simulated oxygen tension - Sediment Metagenome... | ecosystem: Environmental > Aquatic > Freshwater >... | reverse complement strand
CTCGTCGCGCAGCGAAGCATCGCGCCGACCGAAACTCTGGCGCGTATCGGCGATTTTGATATTGCAGATTGTCAGTGCGTTCTGCCTGTATTTCACCTTGTTCCCGCTGCCGACTTTCACCAGTGCCGAGCGTCTGGTGATTTTGACGGCGAATGCCGATACCACGAATGCAAAAATTTCCGGCCGTGTAATGGCATTGCCTGAAGCAAGACCATCGGCAAATTCGGAACCGGTTCCTGATCTGGCAACGACATTGCGACGCTATCCCGGCGTCGATCATTTGCAAATTATCGGCGACGGCTTGAGCCTTCGCGATCGGGACGCGGCTCATGGCTTGACGATTGAATTCGATCCTTCGCCTTTGCCGCGCGGTTTGGTCGAATTATCGTTGCCGGAAAAAATTTCCGGCGGTGCGCGCTGGTCTTTTCAAGGTCGCATCAATCAAATAGACAAGGCTCGTGTCGAGTTGCTGGATCCGGGCAACGCCATCGTGGCCAGTACCCAAATCGATGCAGATGGAAACTTCATTCTTGCCGATACTGCACGCAGCGCCGGACTTGCGATGTATCAGCTGAGGATTCTGGATGACCGGAAGAAAATTCTCGACACCATCAAGCTGCCTTTGAACATCGTGCAGGAAAAACCACTTCGGGTGTTGAGCATGTCCGGCGGGCCGAATCCGGAATTGAAGTATCTGCGTCGCTGGGCCTTGGATACCGGCGTCGAATTGCAGAGCCAGGTGAACTTGAGCGTTGGCGTGCAAATGAATAATGCCGCCATTTCCTTGACCGCAAACAGTCTGAAAGATACCGATTTATTGATACTCGACGAACGCGCCTGGGCTACGATGAATCGCGGCAGCAAACAATCGGTGATCGACGCCCTGAGTAACGGCATGGGTGTGTTGTTGCGGATTACCGGGCCGGTATCCGCCAATGATCGCGGTGAATTAAAAGCGCTAGGTTTCACGGTGAACGATGCGAATATCGTTCAGGGCATTCATCTCGACTCTGACGGCGATAAAAAATCCCGGCCAACTCTCACCCGACGACCGCTGCAAGTCACCAGTCGTGACGGCGTCACCTTGTTGCGCGATGATGCAAATAATCCACTCGCGATATGGCGCGCCGAAGGCCGTGGCCGGATCGGCTTGATCTGGCTGACCGACACTTATAAATTGGTATTGAACGGCGACAGCAGCGGGCACGGACAAATCTGGCACGATGCCATTTCAACCCTGGCCCGCACCCGAAATGAAAAGGCGGTGTATCTGCGCGACCGCAACGCAGGCATCAATGAGCGCATGGTGCTATGCAATCTAGCGACGAAAACCTATGTGCAGGAACCGAAAGCAGGTATCTCCTATCTCGCAATTGATACCGCAACCGGATCAAAAAAATGTGCAGCCTTTTGGCCACGATATTACGGCTGGCATGTGCTTGTCAGCGATACGCAGGAACTGCCTTTTTATGTCCGCGATGCCGATGAAACACCGGGCATAAAGGCCAACGCCAAGCGCGAAGCTACATTGTTATTGGCGGCAAAACATTCGACCGGAAAAAATACCAGCCGCATTCCGGTACCCGGTTCACCCTGGCCGTGGTTTTTCGGCTGGCTGTTGTTTACCGCGTTCTTGTGGCTACTGGAAAGATCGAAACTTGGAACTCAATAAAGTAGTGCTTGTATTTCTCTCGCCGCCTCTTCAATCCCCTGCCAATCCGATTTAGCCAGGCGCTCCGCCGTCGTTAGCCACGAGCCGCCGACACATAGCACATTGCTCAAGCGCAAATAATCCGGCGCCGTTTTTAATGTAATGCCGCCAGTCGGGCAAAACACCACGTCGGAAAACGGACCCGCGAATGCCGACAACAGTGCAGGGCCGCCTGCCTGCGCAGCCGGAAAAAACTTGAAGCAACTCAAGCCCGATTGCAGGCCCTGCATCAATTCCGATGCGGTGGCGATGCCGGGCAGATAAGGCAGATTGGCGTACTGTGACGCTGAAACCAGCGATGCCGTACTGCCGGGTGATACCGCAAACGCGGCACCGATTGCGGCAACGGTTTCCATCTGCCTTGTGGTAACTACCGTGCCGGCACCGATCGCTATACCCGGCGAGATTTCGATCATCGCCTTCAATGCATCCATTGCAATGCCGTTGCGCAAGGTCACTTCTATGACTTCGATTCCGCCGCGCGCCAACGCCTTTGCCACCTGTACCGCTTCATCCACGCTGCCGGGCGTATACACCGGAATCACCGTTGCGCGCGTCATGATTTCGCGCATGCGATTATCAGCGTCGGACATCGAAACGCTCCTGTGCCGCGCATGCAGCGACATCGTCGACACCGAGCAAATTGAAATCGCCCGGGACCGAATGTTTCAGGGCAGCGGCAGCCAAGCCGAAACTCAATGACTGCCTGTCATCCATGTTGCTGATCAAACCATGCAGTACGCCGGCCGCGAATGCGTCGCCGGCACCGATGCGATCGACGATTGACGTCAGTTCAATCGCCGCTGCGCGATGCACCTGTCCATCGCGAGTCACCATCATTGCCGAGAGCGAATGATGATCGACACTGTGTTGCACACGAATGGTGGTGGTGAATTTTTGCAGATGCGGAAACGCCTTGAATGCGGCGCTTGCGGCGGATTGGATTTGTGCTTCGATATTTGATTCGTTGAAATCCGTTTCGAACACCACCGCCATATCGCGATGGTCGGCAAACATGATGTCGGCCTCGCTCATTACCTGAGGCAGGATACTCGGCGCATGACCTTGCCAGGCCTGCCAAAGTTTCGGCCGGAAATTTCCGTCGAACGATACTTTCAAGCCGAGCTTCCTCGCCGCCCGTACCGCTTCAATCGCGGCCTCTGCCGTACGCTCGCCCAATGCCGGCGTTACGCCGGAGACATGCAGCCAGTCGGCACCGGCCAATAATTTCTGCCAGTGGTAGTGCGATGCCGGGGTCAATGCAAATGCCGATTCCGCACGATCGTAAATCACTTCGCTTGGTCGCTGCATCGCGCCCGGCACCAGGAAATACAATCCCATCCGGCCCGGTCCGCTGGTCACGTTGCGGACACCCACGGCATGTTTTCGAATCTCGGCGACAGCCGCCGCGCCAAGCTGGTTTTCCGGAACCACGCTGATCAATGCCGCATCGTGGCCAAATTTTGCCAGCGATACCGCGACATTAGCTTCGGCCCCGCCAACATGAACCTCGAACCCCGGCGATTGCAGCATCAGCTGCCGTCCGGGGGCGGCAAGACGTAAAAGCAGCTCGCCAAAACAAACAATACGTGTGGACATTTTGTCTCCCATCCCGGATACCACGGCCGCAGCTCGCCGCCGCAACCGGCAGGTTTGGCCCGGGTCACGGATTCGGCGCCCGCCTGCAAGCCGGTAAACAAGGGGCTTGTACATGGCAGTAATTCTTATGCTACGCTTTAATGACCACCGGTGTCAAAACGAGACATTGAAAATGATACCGGTGTCAATTGATTTGTAAGAAGGCTCGACTATCGGTAAAAACTATCCTGGGAGGGATACCACATGACGTCAGCACGCAAAGGGCCGCAGGGCCCCTTTACCGCCGCACTTTCTGCGGCAATTGCTTTGGCTCTGCATATGCCGGCAATGGCTTATGCGCAGGACAACGCTGCGAAAAACACCACGGCTGCTTCCTCCGAGGAAGCGGACGGCACCGCCGATGCGAAAAAAGCCCCCCGCAACAGCGATGAACCGGTAGAACTCGAAGCCGTACAAGCCGTCGGCTTTCGTTCCAGCCTCGAGAAGGCGATGGAAATCAAACGCGCCGAAACCGGCGTAGTCGACGTTATCGTCGCCGAAGACATCGCCGACTTTCCCGATTTGAATCTTGCTGAATCACTGCAACGCGTTCCCGGGGTTTCGATCTCGCGCGATGCCGGCGAAGGCAGAAACATTTCCGTACGCGGTCTGGATTCGCAGTTCACCCGCGTTCGCATCAATGGCATGGAAGCGCTGACCACCACCGGCGGCACCGACAGCTCCGGCGGCGCCAACCGTGGTCGCGGTTTCGACTTCAACGTGTTCGCATCCGAATTGTTCAATCGCCTGACGGTACGCAAAACCGCTTCGGCGAATGTCGAAGAAGGTTCGCTCGGTGCCACGGTCGATTTGCAAACCGCCAGACCGTTTGATTACGAAGGCTTCACGTTTGCGGCCGGTGCCCAGCTCGGTTACAACGGTCTTTCCGGCGACAAAGACCCCCGCGCTACGTTGTTGATGAGCAATCTCTGGGCCGACGGAAAATTCGGCGCATTGCTGTCGGTGGCCTACACCGATAGGCAATCGGTCGAAGAAGGCCACAGCACCGTGCGCTGGGACAACGGCACCAGCAGCGGCAACTTCAATGCGGCCTCGCCTTTCACCGGCGCACGGCTGGCCACCACCTTCCATCCGCGCTTGCCGCGTTACGGCATTCTCGAGCACGACCAGAAACGACTCGGTGTGACTGGCTCGCTGCAGTTCGCGCCAAGCAACAAGACCGAATTCAATATCGACGTGCTGTACGCCGACTTCGACGCGAAGCGCACAGAAAATTTCCTCGAAGCGATTTCGTTCAGCCGCACCGGCACCGGCAAGCCCCAAACCGTCGTGGTTGATGGCGAGATCGACGAGCACGGCAATCTTGTCTATGGCGTGTTCAACGATGTCGATATCCGCTCGGAAGCGCGCTATGACGAACTCAGCACCACATTCACCCAATTCGGTTTCTCGGCCTCGCACAAATTCACCGACAGCTTCAAGATGAGCGCTTTCGTCGGCCGCTCGAAATCCGTTTTCGACAATCCGATCCAGACCACGATCACGCTGGATCGACTGAACACCGACGGCTATAGCTGGGATTACCGCGGCAACGACCGGCTTCCGGTGATCAACTACGGTTTTGATCCGAGCGATCCGGCCAACTGGACCTTCGTAAACGGCATTTCGGAAATTCGCTTGCGTCCGCAGTATTCTGAAAACACGTTCGATACCGCACAAGTCGATTTCAAATGGAATATTTCGCCGGGCTTCAAACTCTCCGGCGGCCTGTTGTCGAAAAAATACGAATTCGTCAGCAAGGAATGGCGGCGTGCGTCCGAACTGGCCGTTCCCGGATTACCGGGCGGCGTGACGCTGGCCGACCTGACCACGCAGATCGGATTGAACGGCACCAACGGCGGCTCGTTCTGGTTGATTCCCGATATCGCCGCGTTCGCGCAGCAATTCGACATCTACAGCAATAGCGGCACCTTCGCGGTAAGCCAGGATGTCGCCAGCGTGCGCGGGAACAATCGCGACGTGGTCGAAAAAGATTTCGGCTTCTATGTGCAAGGCGATTTCAGTACCGAAATCGGCAGCATTCCGTTGAGCGGAAATTTCGGCGTTCGTCATGTGAGAACCGAACAGGAATCGACCGGCTATTCCATCACCGGCGGTTTGCCGGTGCTGACAACGGTAACGCGCGACTACGACGATACTTTGCCTTCGTTGAATCTGGTCGCCGATTTGAATGAAGATTTGTTGCTGCGTTTCGGCGCATCCAAAGTGATGGCGCGTCCGGGCCTGGGCAACCTGACTCCCGGCGTCACCGTCAGCGTCAGCGGCGGCAATCGCACGGTCACGGGTGGCAATCCCTTGCTCGAACCATTCCGCGCGAACACTTACGACCTTGGTCTGGAATGGTATTTCGCCGAGGAATCGCTGCTGTCGATCGGCGTGTTCTATAAAGACATCGCGAGCTTTGTACAAACCTCGCGCGAAATTCGTCCATACAATACTTCCGGTTTGCCCGACAGCTTGCTGGTCGGCACCGGTGCGCTACCGACCGATGATTTCCAGTTCAATATTCCGGTCAACACACCCGGCGGCCCGCTGCGCGGTTTCGAGATCAGCTATCAACAGCCTTTTTCTTTTCTTCCCGGCAAATGGGCGAACTTCGGTACGCAATTGAACTACACCCACGTCGAATCGAAAATTCAATATGTCACCTCGACCGGCGTGCCTTCGCTTGAAACCGATCTGACCGGACTGTCGAGCAATGCCTACAACGCAACGCTTTACTACGAAGGCAAACGTTTCGGCGCGCGCATTTCGGCGGCATATCGTGACGACTTCCTGACCACCGTTCCTGGCCGCAACAACAACGATGTCGAAGGCACCAAGGGCGGCACCACTTTCGATATGTCGGCTTCCTGGAAGGTGAACGATCAATTCGAACTCACGCTGGAAGGCTTGAATCTGACCGATATGTACCAAGATCAATGGGTGGATTCGGTCGCCGACCGCGTGTCTGTCTATCACCACACCGGCCGCCAATTCTTTGTCGGCGTGCGCTTCAAATTATAAGTGTTACTGACTTGAAGCCAGGGCAGGATTGTTCCCGCTGCCCTGGCTTCCTTCTTTGGCCATGAAGCGAAGAAATTTTATCCGTGCGGGTTTGCTGGTACTGCCTGCATTGGCGGCTTGCCGAAGCCTGTCTTTCGGTAAAAAATATTTTGATGCCTGCGTTACGAAAAATTCCGTTTCCGGTATCGCCTGTTTTGAGTCTGTCGCCGCCGCCATTGCTGCGGCCCCTGCCGATGGCAAACTGCCTTATCGAATTAGAATCACGCGCGGTATCTGGCGCGAAAAACTCGTCGTCGATAAACCGAATATCCATTTGATCGGCGATGACCGAAACGATTGTGTTTTAAGCTTTGATGCGGCCGCCGGCATGTTGCGGCCCGATGGTTCGCCCTGGGGAACCTGGGGTTGTGCAAGCGTGATCGTGCGCGCAGCGGATTTTCATGCGGAAAATATCCGGATCGAAAATGCGTTTAATTACATCAGTAATTTGACTGCGCCGAAGTTTGAAGTGATCGGCCCCAATGGTGCGCAAGCGGTTGCCTTGATGCTGGATGCCGGTGCGGATCGCAGCGTATTGAAGCATGTCGATATCGCCGGACATCAGGACACTTTGTTTGTTGATGCAGGTCGCAGCCTTTTTCAGCATTGCAGAATCAGCGGCAGCGTCGATTTTATTTTCGGCGCCGGTCAGGCGTATTTTGAAGATTGCTACATTGTTTCGCGTTTTCGTCCAGGCAAGGAACGCCAAGGTTATATCGCGGTGCCGAGTACCTTGCAGATGCAAACGCATGGCCTGATTTTTTCGCGTTGCCGCTTGCTGCGCGAAAAAGAAATTCCCGATGGCAGCGTGGCACTGGGTCGCGCCTGGCGCCCAGGCAAACAATTTCCTGATGGGAAGTACGGCGATCCCGCTGTACTTGGCACTGCGGTATTTTTATCCTGCTGGATGGACGCGCATATCGATCCGAAAGGATGGGATGCCATGGCCTACACCGCCCGCGATGGGCAACGCGTCATGCTGCAGCCGGAAACCGCGAGGCTTTATGAATACGATAGTCGTGGGCCGGGTGCCGCACATTCGCCAACAAGGCGGTGGTTGGATAAAGCACAGGCGAATGCGTATTTGCCGTAGGTCGGGCCCCGGCCCGACGCTTTTACAATTTGCGAAAATGATTATCCCGATCCCGGCCCGACGCTTTTACAAATTGCGAAAATAATTATCCGGAATCACCCGACGCTTTTACAAATTGCGAAAATAATTATCTGGAGTCGCCCGACGCTTTTTGCACATTGCGATTATGTTTATGTCTCGCCACGCTGAACCAACGAATCATCCCGCCCAGTCTTCCGGATAAATCCCACGCCGCACATCCCGATGAAAACTCGAATACGGCCAATCGCACACTTTCGTCACATAGCCATGCTTCAAGGGATTGATATAAACGTAATTCACATGATGGTTTAAATCATCGGCATCGACGATGCTATGTTCCCAAAAGCGACGCTGCCAAACTCCGCGTTCACGTTTTTTAGATCGCAGCTTCGAACGATATTCATCAAGTTCGAGCCTTCGGGAAAATTGCGATTTAATCTGAGACCAGCGATTCGAATAGTCGTCATCACCTTCGGGAAGACGCCAAACACAATGCAGATGATCAGGCAAAACCACAACCGCAATATTCTCGAACGGCAACCTCCCCTGCGTGACCCGAAAAGCCATTCTCAGAATATCGATATGCTCCACCAATAAGCGCCGCCGACGTTCAAGCAGATTGACCGTAAAGAAGTATGTGCCGCCCGGCACACGTACGCGGCGATAATTCGACATGGCTTGAAGCATGCCGTGCGAGAGCAGAATTGTATGTCAGGCAGTCAATCGACAAAGCGTAGGAAAATCCTGACGTAGGTCGGGCCCCGGCCCGACATGGTCGATGCAGCGATGCATGCAAGCATCGAGCCGGATTCAAAATTAACCATGTCGCAATCTTTAAAAGCGTTGAAGAATCGCTCGGGTTATGCAATGTCGCAATTTTTAAAAAGCGTCGGAGCATCGCTCGGTTTTATATCATCGCAATCGGTAAAAAGCGTCGGGCCGGGGCCCGACCTACAATTTGCCCGACTTACCGCGTTATCAACGGTTCTGTAAATAGCCCGTCTCAAATAGTGGGTGTCCAGGATTTTGCCGCCAAAAATGCACCCTCTGCTCTCAAGAAGACAGGTTGCTCAGCGGAACGCTGGCCCATTCAAGTCAAAGCCGTCGGTTCGGGTTATTGGCGAATGATTGGCAGCGCAGAACAGCTGATGGACAAAGCTGAAGCGATTGGACAACGCTGGTTAAAAGGTATTGCTGTCGCACGGCAAATTCAGAAAGCGTGAGGTTGCAGAAAACCTGTTTCCCGGTAACGGGAGGAAGAAGTGTGGACGATGGAAAAGAAAAGCAAAAAAAGTCGAGTCAAAAAATTGGTGTTTTCGAGCTATCAAGGGTTCTCTTGATAGCTCGTCTCAAATTGTGTGTGTCCAGGATTTACCGTTGTCCGCCTTACCGCGTTATCAAGGATTCTCTTGATGGCCCGTCTCGAATAGTGGGTGTCCAGGATTTGTCCACGAATAGTGGGTGTCCAGGATTTTGCCCGCAGAAAGTGTGTTTACCGGTAACCGGAGAAAGGAGTGTGGGCGATGGAAAAACAGAGACGAAATTCAGATAAGAAAATTGATGGTTTCGGGCTATCAAGGATTCGCTTGATGGCCCGTTTCAAATAGTGGGTGTCCAGGATTTTGCCCAGGTAAAGACAGAGATGAAATTGAGATAAGGAAATTGATGTTTTCGGGCTATCGAGGATTCTCTTGATGGCCCGTCTTAAATAGTGGTGTCCAGGATTTTCGCCTAACCTGACCCCTTTCTTCAGGATTGGCCACTTTTTTGCGTCCTATATGGGCGGCAACTGAAATCTGATTTTAACTTTGAAGTTGCCGTTTTTATCTATTGTAATATCAGCCACATCATATTGTGCTGCATTAAGACAGCCATCAATTGAAGCCGATGCCTTTCCATTTTTCCCTATACGATAGCCAAAGATAGTCAATGACTTATTAGTACGAAAGCATTGCTGCTTTTTCGAGTCAGCCAAAAAACTAAATTGCGTAGTGTTTCCACTTTTCTGCCACTTCGCGAATGCAACGAGAAACTTTTCATACTGGTCATAAACTTTGTACTGCTCCTTCATGTCAAGCTCTGCATCACCGATTGAGCCATAGCTCAAATATGGTATAGCAGCACATGATCTCCCGTGCGCCCGGTATGCGTAAACTGTTTCAGTTCTGCTTTTGTTTATGGATTGAATAAGCTCATGGATATTTAAAGTATGAACTCCGGTAACTCGCTTAGAAGCACACAAGAATTCCGATTCTGTAGGAATTGTATGAAAAACATATTCATCACCTTGCAAACGAACGAACGAACCATACAAAACATCTTTCCCGTCAGCACCCTTTATGTAAACCGCCGTCTCGTCATTCGCAAATGATGCGGATATGGAGAGAAACATTCCTGACAGAAGTAAAATTATTAATGGTTTTGATAAGTTTTTCATTTATTTATCCTTCCGTTTTTCATAGTAAATCCGGTTTATCTCATCTAAATCACGTTTATTCAAGAACCGATCTTCCCCATAAGACTTTATGAAATTTGTAGCTTTTGCGTCATGTCCACTGCCAGTGAGAAAATGCATCATTTCATGTACATTAACAAAGCGTGGTCTTAAATTTCTAAATGGCGTGTCGCTGTTAATTATCAACGTATTTGTCTCTGTTCGCATCCAACCTCTAGTCAATGCCATTCGTTCACAAGAACAACCACCACCGCCAAAAATCTTTGCAATGTCTCGAGTTTTCATCGCCTCAATGTTAAGCAAAGACCGTTCGCCCGCGACGGCCGGGCGCAAATTCATTACATTGCCAAATTGCGACATTTCACCATTGATTTCTTTTGCTGTACTTTTTACGAGGCTGTTATTGTTGGATGAATAATATGGAATTTCGGCATTAAATGTTTTTCCATCCGTCACAAGTGCGCCGCTTTCAAGTAACGCCGTATTTACTTGATACAAATCGCCAATGCCCGCTGCTTCGCCTGTGGCGCTAAGGCCACAAGTGTTTGTAGCTGGCACATAACCTGCACATATGGACTTCAGTTTTTTCTCAAAAGCGGCGCGCTCTCTCCCTGGCTCCATTCCTGCTAATACATCGGATGTTCTATCTGCATCTTTAGCATCACCGCCTTCCACATTTTCATCTTGACCTTCTGAGCCATTTCCGCCCTCACCGCCGCCACCTGACGGCTTATGTATATTGCCATCTGCTCCGCAGTAAATCGTAAACATGCAGTGCCCTCGCTGTCCGGGCTGCTTTGGAGCGCTATCGCACCCAGCATCTCCTTGCATACAAATTCCATCAATCAAATACCCCGTCGGATCCGTCCCACTCAACGGATTATTCATGATGTAACTATAAGGATTCATCGACTGCGAATTCGTCGGCATCTGAATAAACGGATCAACACCCAGGAATCGGCCCAACTGATAGTCATACATCCGCCCATTCATGTGAATCAACTGCACGTTGTTCAGATGTTCGTGCGATGTAAATCCTTTCGGCGTAATCGCGGTGCTGGCGATCTGACTCGCATCACCCCAGGTTCCCGTTCTTGGTGCACCAAACGCGTCGTAACCACGAGTTTCGACCAGATTGCCATTCCCATCGGTCACCGCATCCACACTACCCAAGCGATCGGTCAGGAAGTAATTCAACACTCGGCCACCAGTACCGTTGGTGACCTGAGCGTAATTGCCAAGTGACACTTTGGTTTGACCCGCGGTAATCCAGTCTTCGTAACCCCCCAGATACACCTTGCTACCGTCCGTACCGGTTTGGCGGGCCTTCGCATTGTTCGGACCGTAGGTGAAGTAATTGATCACTGCACCGCGTTGCAGTTTGGTGGCCAAATTCGCGTGATCGTATTTCGCGGCAAAGCCGGCATTGTCGGCGGTCATATTGCCGCTGGCATCGTAGCCGTAACTACGAGTACCGCCGCCAATCAAAGTGACTGATTTGACCGCATTGGCACCACCGCCTCCCAAACCACCGGTCGCAAGTTTGTATGGCGTACCGCTAAATCACTGGACACCCACTAAACCCATATCTCCTGACAAAGCTATCAGGCTTTCCCTACATTGTCGTTTGCGATCAATTGCCATCATGAGTCATGGCTACCGCCCGCTCTCTCTTTGTTTTAGAAAATACTTCCGGCACATATCACTGTGTGTCGCGATGTGTGCGGCGAGCTTGGTTGTGTGGTGTCGACGTCTATTCAGGCATTGATTATTCGCATCGAAAAACACTCGTGGAACAACGCTTGCAAGAAGTAGCCTCCTGCTTCTCCATCGGTATTTATGGCTATGCCGTAATGAGCAATCACCTTCACCTAGTCGTACATGTCGACGTGAATGCAGCCCAGCAATGGTCGGAGGAAGAGGTCGCAGAGCGCTGGTGTCGCTTATTTCCCTGTCGCAATCAGAACAATGAACTTCGTATCCAGCGATTGCTGAAGCAGGTACAGCGTCTGGCAATGCTGAGACAAAGGCTTTGTTCATTGTCCTGGCTCATGCGCTGCGTCAATGAACCCATTGCACGTATGGCAAACCAAGAAGACGGCTGCACAGGTCGATTCTGGGAGGGGCGTTTCAAATGCCAGGTGCTGGCAGATGAACTTGCCGTATTGGCCGCCATGGCGTATGTGGATTTGAATCCGATTCGTGCCGGCATGACAGTTCGGCTGGATCACAGTCATCACACCAGCATTCAACGGCGAGTACTGACCTGTCGATCCGATGAAACGAAAGCGCAACAAAAGCTGAAACCGCTTCTGGGCTTGGCTCCAGCGTTGTCATTGAAACAAGGCGACTACATTGATCTGGTGCAATGGACAGGACAGCAAGTACGGGCCGACAAGAAAGGCGCTATTCCCAAAAATGCGCCGCCTGCTCTCAAGAAGACAGGCTGCTCGGCGGAACGTTGGCCCACTCAAGTTAAAGCCGTGGGCTCGGGGTATTGGCGAATGGTTGGCAGTGCAGAACAGTTGTTGGAGAAAGCTGAAGCGGTCGGACAACGCTGGTTAAAGGGTGTCGCTATCGCTCGGCAAATTCAGAAAGCGTGAGGTTGAAGGAAGTCTGTTTCCCGGTAACGGGAGAAAGAAGTGTGGGCGATGGAAAAGCAAACTAGTAATTCGGATAAGAAATTGAGTGCTTTTGGGCTATCAAGGATTCTCTTGGTAGCCTGTCTCAGATCATGGGTGTCCAGGATTTGTCTACGGGGGCGGTGGTGTTGCTTTGATGCAGGAAGTCGCTGGGTCCCCGATGGGAGCGTTCGGGGATGACGGTTGTTTTGTTATTTGGAAAATCGGGTTCTTGATTCGTCGGGCCCGAGGGCACTCCTACGATGAGGATGTTTAATCGGCGGCATCGGAAATAAACCGCAGGCCTACTCCGGCTTCGGTCTGTATATATCGCGGTGCCGCCGCATCATCGCCGAGTTTTGTTCTCAGCTTGGCGACCAGGATTCGCAGGTAATGGGTATCTTCTTCATGGGTCGGGCCCCAGAGTTCACGCAATAATTGTGGTTGCGTGACGACTCGGCCGGAATGGCGCATTAATAAATTCAGCAAAGACCATTCCTTGCGTGTCAGTGCAACGGCTTCGCCATTACGCGTAATTTGCCGACGCGCCAAATCGATTTTCAATACGCCATCATCGAACAGGGCTGCCTGATCTTCTTCCGGTCGCAATCGCAACAAGGCACGCAAGCGTGCCGATAATTCCTGCACGCCGAAGGGTTTGGTCACGTAATCGTTGGCGCCGGCATCGAGGGCTTTTACTTTTTCGGCTTCGCCGGAGCGCACTGATAAAACAATGACAGGTACGCTCGACCATGCTCGTAATTCACGCAGCACTTCGTGCCCATCCAGATCGGGCAATCCCAAATCCAGAATCACCGCATCGGCACCGCGGCTTGCCAGCATTTCCAAACCGGAGCCGCCGTTTTCCGCTTCCAGAACTTCATAACCCTGTGCCCGCAAACTGATGCCGAGAAAACGCCGGATCTGCGCTTCATCATCAATGATTAAAACGCTGGCACCTGTGGGTTCCGACATTCATTCTTCTCTTGCGGTATCGAAAGGCAAATCGCTCATCGGCAGCATAATACGAATGGTCGTGCCCTGCCCATCGGGGCCGACCAGTGCTTCGATCCTGCCTTTGTGCGCGGCGACGATGCCCTGGCAAATGGCGAGACCCAAGCCGGTACCCGAGCCGCCATGCGTGCCGCGATCACCGCGTTCGACGCTGTAGAACATGTCGAATACGCGGTGACGATCTTCTTCGGGAATGCCGGGGCCGTGATCGCTGACGTCGATGCAAAGCCGGGCTTCATCAAACTGTGCCTGCAATACAATTGGATACATCGGCGAATTGAATTTCGCGGCATTTTCGAGCACGTTGAACAAGGCTTGTTCGATCAAGGCCGGATTCACGTGCAGCAGTGGCAATTTGGGCGGAAGAATCAGCTCGACATTCGTTGCGGGATAAAGTTTTTTCAGTCTGGGCAATACGGCACCGCAGAGTTCGTCCAGACCCACCCATTCGCGTTCAACCGCGAGCGAGCCATGACCGATGCGCGTCATGTCGAGAAGATTCTGGATGTAACGATCGAGTCGCTGGCCTTCGATCAAAATATTTTCCGCCAACACATATTGATCTTCGGCCGACAATTTTTCACGATATACGCTCAGGCTTTCGGCGCTACCGATGATGGTGGATAGCGGCGAGCGCAAATCGTGTGATACAGATGACAGCAAAGCGGTGCGTAAACGCTCGGTTTCGCCTTGCACGCGTGCGAATTCGAGTTGATCGACCAATCGTGTTCTTGCCAGCGCCTGCGCCAGATCCTGCACCATGGCTTGTGCCAGGCTGATTCTTTCCGGATTGATCGATTCGTCTTTGTCGATAAAGCGCAAACACACCACACCGAGCGCCTGCTCGCTAACGGTCAGAGGCAAACACCACCAGGCAACATCACGCAAGGTATCGGTGCTGAAACCTGCAGGCTGCTGATGTGCCAGACACCAGTCTGCCGCCGCGCGCGCCGATACATCCAGAATAATATTTTTCGGTTCGGAAGCGAGCTCCTGCATGCGCGATTTGTCGTCGACCGAAAGCACGACCACTTCGGCCGCCAATGCGGTATTCATTGCCCGCAATGCCACGTGCAGAACTTCTGCTTCATTGGCAGCGGCGGACAGTTGCTGGCCCAGTCGCTGCATCACTTCGGTGTGGCCATGCGCGCTGCGCAGCAAAATGACTTGCGTGCGCAGGCGGTTCGCCAGGCGTCCGCAAATCAGCGCGACGATCAAGAACATGATGACGGTGGCGACACCCTGCCCGGCGGAAATATAGAAAGTGAAGCGCGGGTGGATGAAGAAAAAATTGTAGGAAAGAAAACACAGTATCGCGGCGTAGACGGCGACCGACATCCGGGTTCTGACCGCGACGAACAGGACGGCGGTAATGAAGATCAACGACAAATCGTCGAACGACAAAAAACGTTCGGCCAGCGCGGCAAGCAGAACGGCAAAGGCGGCGGCAAGGCTGGCGTAGAGGATTTCCGGAAATAGCACCGATGCTTTTGGTGCATTGCCTTCCAGCGCGCGCCGTGCTTTTGCACGGGCATAGGGTGTGTTGATGATGGTGAGTTCGAAGTGCGCGCCTTTCTGCAACAATTGTTGTGTCAGCGTGCGATTGAACATGCGGGCAAACGGCCGCTCGCGCGTGCGGCCGATCACGACGGTGGATACGGCATTGCGGCTGGCATAGGCCAGCAGTTCGTCGACCACTGCCAAACCGTGCAACACCATGCAATCGCCGCCGAGTTTTCGCGTCAGCGTAAAACATTGCTCGACGACCTGATGCCGCTCGCGACTGATATTGCCGTTATCGACAAACACCACGGTCCACGGCGCTTGCCGTCGTTCGGCGATTTTTCTCGTTGCCCGCACCAGATATTCGCTGTTATCGAAACCGTCGATGGCCGCAATCACGCGCCGGCGGACCGGCACGGTATTGGTGCCGCGTGCGGTCATTTGTTCGCGCATGTCGGCATCGACACGGTCGGCGATTTGCTGCACGGCCAGATCGCGCAAGGCGGTCAGATTCGAAGTCGAGAAAAACGCCTGCAAAGCGGACGCCGCCTGCTCCGGCATGTACACCTTGCCTTGCTGCAAACGCTGGATCAGTTCGCGTGGCGGCAAATCGACCAAGACGATATCGCGGGCACGATCCAGGAAGGCATCCGGCACGGTTTCACGTACATGCACGCCGGTAATTTGTCGCACCACGTCGTTCAAACTTTCGATGTGCTGGATATTGACCGTGGTGTAGACATCGATGCCGGCATCGAGAATTTCCTCGATATCCTGATACCGCCGCTCATGCCGGCTACCGGGAATATTCTGGTGTGCGAGTTCGTCGATGATCGCGACTTTCGGCTTGCGGGCAAGCAAGGCATCCAGATCGAATTCGTCCAACGCCTGCGTTTTGTAGGCGACCTGCCGGCGCGGCAAACATTCGAGGCCGTCGAGCAGGGCCTGGGTTTCGACACGGCCATGGGTTTCGACCAGGCCGACCACGACATCGATATTCTGCCGCTGCAATTCGCGCGCGGCACTCAACATGGCAAATGTTTTTCCGACGCCGGGCGCGGCGCCGAGAAATATTTTCAGTTGACCGCTGCGCTCGCGCTGCAAATTTCCCAGCAAGGCATCGGCTTGAGCACTGCGGTCGGCGTTCATCGGAAGACGTTCATTCGATCAGGTGTTCACTTTATCAAAGCTTTGTCGCATCAAGAGCCAAGTTTAATTGGAGCACATTCACGCGTGATTGTCCCAAGATGCCGAAGGTCCGTGTCTGCGTATTGGCAAGGATCAACGCCTGCACTTGCGCTTCGGTCAATCCACGAGCTTTCGCGACTCTGGCCAGTTGCATATGAGCCGCTGCGATTGAAATATGCGGATCGATACCGGAACCCGAGGTCGTTACCATGTCGGCCGGAATGGCGGTGGCAGCAATATTTTCGCGCGCGGAAATGGCTTTCGATGATTCGATGATGCGTTCACGCAGTGCCGGATTGGTCGACGCCAGGTTGCTGCCCGCCATCGCGCGCGGATCGTAATTGGCGGCGGAAGGACGCGACTGGAAATATTTGTCGTCGACAAAATTTTGCGCTACCAGTGCCGAGCCAACGGTTACGCCATCACGCACGATCAGGCTGCCGTTGGCTTGTTGGGGAAACAAAAGTTTTCCGGCATAGGTCGCCACCACCGGATACAGCAAGCCAAACAGCACAATGGAAACAATCGCGAAACGAATGGCCGGCAGCAACCCGCCGGCGGCTTTGTCGTCGATTGCCGGATCAATAAAAGTATTCATGTTCATGCTCCAATCACGGCGACCAAAAGCAGGTCAATAAGTTTGATTCCGACGAAAGGCAGCAACACGCCACCCATGCCGTAGACCAGCAGGTTTCTGCGCAGCAAGGCCGAAGCACTCGACGGCGTAAATGAAATGCCGCGCAACGCCAGCGGAATCAATGCAGGAATAATCAGCGCATTGAAAATCAGTGCCGACAATACCGCGTTGTTCGGGCTGGAAAGTTTCATCACGTCCAAAGCGGCAAGCGCCGGCAACTGGGCTGCGAATACGGCGGGAATAATGGCGAAATATTTTGCGACATCGTTCGCCAGTGAAAACGTGGTCAGAGCGCCGCGCGTGATCAGAAGCTGTTTACCGATTTCAACGATCGACAATAGTTTGGTCGGATCGGAATCCAGATCGACCATGTTGCCGGCTTCCTTCGCTGCCTGCGTGCCGGCATTCATCGCCAGACCGATATCGGCCTGTGCCAGTGCCGGAGCGTCGTTGGTACCGTCGCCGACCATCGCGACCAATTTCCCCTGCGCCTGTTCGTCGCGAATGCGCTTGAGTTTATCTTCGGGCGTTGCTTCGGCGATGAAATCGTCGACGCCCGCGGTCGCGGCGATGGCGGCGGCGGTAATCGGGTTGTCGCCGGTAATCATGATGGTTTTTACACCGAGTGCACGCAGACCGGCGAAACGTTCACGTACACCGGCTTTCACCACGTCGGACAGGGCGATCACACCCAGCAGATGTTTGCCTTCGGCAACCACCAAAGGCGTGGCGCCACTGCGGGCCACCTGCTCGATCCAGGTATGCAATTCGATCGTGACGGTTTGCGAACCCTGCTCTTTCGCCCAGCGTTCGATCGAATCGCCGGCGCCTTTGCGAATACGGCGCTCGCCGATATCCACGCCGGACATCCGCGTTTGCGCACTGAACGGAATGTAATGTGGATTTTCCGGATCCGCCAAGGTGCAACCTTGTTTACGCGCAAGAGCAACAACCGATTTTCCTTCGGGAGTAGGGTCAGCCAGTGAAGACAACAAAGCTGCGTCACGCAATTGCGCCTTGGTGACGCCGGCAAGCGGCATGAAGTCGGTGGCCTGACGATCGCCGTAAGTGATGGTGCCGGTTTTATCGAGCATCAAAGTATCGATATCACCGGCCAGTTCAACCGCCTTGCCGGATTTGGCAATCACGTTCGCCTGCAGCGCACGATTCATGCCGGCGATGCCAATCGCGGGCAACAGGCCGCCGATCGTGGTGGGAATCAGGCACACCAGCAAGGCAATCAATATCACTACGTCGACCTTTGCGCCGACAAAGCTGGCGATGAAAGGCAATGCAACGACCACTACCAAAAAGGCTAAAGTCATCGCCGACAATAAAACCGTCAGCGCCAATTCGTTCGGCGTTTTCAAACGCGATGCGCCTTCGACCAGCGCAATCATGCGATCAAGAAAACTGTGGCCGGGATCGCTGGAAATTTTTATCAGGATTTCATCGGTCAGGACTTTGGTGCCGCCGATCACGCCGGATCGGTCGGTGCCGGCTTCGCGAAGCACAGGCGCCGATTCACCAGTCACCGCAGCTTCATTGATGCTGGCAATGCCTTCGATGATTTCGCCGTCGGCCGGAATCAACTCGTTGGCGGCAACGCGGACAAGATCGTCCTTGCGCAACAGGCTGGCGGATATCTTTTCTTCACCATTATCGACGACACGCCGTGCTACCAACTCGGCGCGCGCCGAACGCAGGCTAGCTGCCTGACCACGGCCGCGCGCTTCTGCAATCGATTCGGCGAAATTGGCGAACAATACCGTCGCCAACAAAATGACGGCGACCGCAAACGTGAAATAAAACTGTGGATGCGATGGGCCCATCGCAAACAACTGCCAAACACTGATGACGGTGCCCAGCAACACGACAAACATGACCGGGCTGCGGGCGGCGACGACCGGATTGAGCTTCAACAGCGCCGCCTTGCAGGCCTGAATGATTTGCGCCGAATCGACCGATACCGGATGCGCTTTGATTCCATGAGCAGATTGGGTTTTCATAATGTTCTCGTTGGTCCTTAAATGGCTGCAGTCAAGGACAAGGCTTCACCAATGGGTCCCAGGACCAATACCGGCAGGAAGCAAAGCAGGGTCAGCAATACGATCACGGCAATCAGCGTGATCGCAAACGTTGGCGTTTCAATATTGAGCGTGCCGCTTGTTACCGGCGCCACCCGCTTCATCGCGAGTCGACCGACCACGGCAAGAGGAATGATGAAACAGGCATAACGGCCCAACAGCAGTACGACCGAGCAACTCAGGTTCCACCACTTGGTGGCATCGCCCAAGCCTTCAAAGCCGGAACCGTTGTTGGCGAAAGACGAGGAAAATTCGTAGAACACTTGCGATACGCCATGGAAACCCGGATTGGAATTTCCGGTGATGGACGGTATCGACAGGGTAAGGGCCGTTGCTGCCAGCAGGATCACCGGTTGCAGCAGAACCAGCACCGACAATAGACGCATCTCGCCGACTTCCAATTTGCGGCCGTAGATTTCCGGCGAACGACCGATCATCAAGCCGGACAAGAATACCGTCACCAACAGATAGACGAGAAAGTTCACCAGTCCGCAGCCGATCCCGCCCCAGACACCGTTGATCAGCATACCGCTGATCGCCACCAAACCAGCGACAGGGTTCATTGAGTCGTGCATGTTATTGACCGAACCATTCGATGTCTGCGTCGTCAATGTTGACCAGAGCGCGGAGGAAGCCGGACCGAATCGCTGTTCCTTTCCTTCCATATTCGGTTGCGATGTCGCCAAACCCTCGGCGGCAATATTCGGTTGCGATTCGGACCACAGAGCCGAACCGATGAATGCGAGCGAGAAAAACGCCATCACGCCGAATGTCAGCAAAGCCAATTTGGGGCGGCGGGTAAAACGGCCCATCATGAATACGATCGCCATTGGGATCAAAACGATTGAAACGAGTTGAAACAAATTGCTCAGCGGTGTGGGATTTTCCAGCGGCACCGCACTATTCGGTCCATACCAACCACCGCCATTGGTGCCAAGTTGTTTGATGGCGACCATCGGTGCAACCGGGCCGACCGGAATGATTTGTTCTTTCACTTCGGCGGCCGCATCAACCGGCGTAATTTGTTTTGCGCCGTCGAACGTCGAAGGCACGCCTTGCCAGGTTAACAACAGCGACAGGAGCAATATCAAAGGTAGCAACACGCGACCGGTGACACGCACGGTATCGGCATAGAAATTACCCAGATCACGCACCTGGCCTTCTTTTGCGGTGGCCGAATTACGGCCGCCAAACAGGCCGCGCAAAACGGCCATCGCAATCGCCAGGCCCATGGCCGGCGTAATCACCTGAAGAGTGACGACACCCGCCAGTTGCGAGAAATAACTCAGCTGCGCCTGACCGGAATAATGCTGCTGGTTGGTATTGGTCAGGAACGAGATCATGGTGTGCAGCGCCAGATCCCAGGACATGCCGGGAATATGGTCGGGATTCAGCGGCAACCAATGCTGGAACATGAAAATCGCTTGCACGATGACGGCGAGCACCAGATTGCTGACCAGAAACGCTTTTGCGATTCCTTGCCAGCTCATGCCTTTGTTTGCGTCGATACCGCCTAGGCGATAGAAAATTTTCTCTGCCGGCGCGAATACGCGATCAACACGCGAAGGCGTGTCGCCCAATGCCGCCGACATATATCGGCCAAGAGCCCAGGCGGCGGCGATGATAATCGCCAGCGTTACGAATACTTCCCACATACGCACCTCAGAATTTGTCGGGATACAACATGGCCACGACCAGATAGATCGCGACCAGGAGGATTAACAGCCAAAGCAGAAAAGCGCTCATCGCGCTTCGTCCGTGGCAGGAGATTTTTTATGGAGAGTCATCGCTGGCACCTGTTGCTGTAAACAAGTGCGAAGTGTGGGCGCCGGCCGCGTAAATTCACCAGATGGCGATGCCGGGCTTCGCGTAAATTTGGTGTAAATTATTTTTGTGATCGATGCTTTTTTGTTGCTGGAACAACTGTTCCCTCGTAGGTCGGGTCCCGGCCCGACGCTTCAAACAACTTGCGACAATCTGTAAGTTGAATCCTGGTCCCGCGTGGGGAACACCGAAATCTGCGAGAAGTGGCTGAGGCCAGCGTAAACATATTCGTGATTGATATGGAGCGTCGGGCCGGGGCCCGACCTACCGCGCTACGCGGGGAAGACGATCAATTTTATACAGGCATTGCTCCCACGATAAACACGACTGATAGGCACAAACAAAAGGCGGGGTCATTGACCGGCAAAGACTGCCGATAAATGATCCCGCCCATGTAAGCCCGCGATGTTGCGCGATGCTTATCGCCCGATTTGTACTGGCTTGTCCGGCGTCGGTTTGACGGTGCGGTACATTTCAATACCCATGATGATCAATGTAAAAACCACGATAAGCAGCATGATTGACTTGGTCATGCCATCACTGGTTGCTGTCATGAATATCGGACCATCCATAATGGCCCACAGCATGACGGCACAGGTGAGCAGACTCGACGCAGTTTCAATTCGCCGCAACATTGGCGTGTGCCGACCTTTCACGATCACCGCGATAAAAAACGGGATGTAAAGCAGGATGAGTGCGAACAAGATCGGCCCCTGCAACTGCAAAAAGCTGTCGGTGTAGGTAAGTGCCTGATACGCCACGGGTGCCGCGTGACCGCCCCAGACGACATCGAGCACCCAAGTCGGCTTGGCCAAAATATACAAACCGAACATCACACCGATAAGCCCCATCACGATACCCAGGCGACCGCCGCGAATTCGATCATTCGCTTTCGGTTTCCACTCCGTTTTTTGCGGCCAGCGACGACCCGCCCAGGCGCTGATACCAAAGCCTGCCACCAGTACACCGGGCCACCATAGCGAACCGATGACCGTGCCCATCCACCATTTGGCGAGCGCATTGAGAAAGCCCACCTCCGGTGCGGTTTGGAATAATTCCAACAAACCCAAGCCCCAGATAATCGCAAGCCCGATGGAAGTGGCGCGCCAAAATTTTTGTCCATCGGCGGGATCGATAATGTTCAATGCGGGACGATAGCGAGCCGCGACCGTTTCCGGATGACCAAAGGCATTCAGGAATTCCGTTGCCATCGCGGCATCGACGGCGCGACCGGTTTCCTCGGCTTTATCCTGCAGTCCTTCGTTGATCAATGCACGCAATTCAAACGCCACGTCGTTGCGTTGCTTGCGTGGCAACTGCAAGGCAACATCGGTCACATAGGCTTCGATTACGTCATTTGCATTCATTTTCATTATCAGTCCTCCTTCAACAATTCATTCATGGCGTCGTTCATGCCCTGCCATGACTCGGTGAGTCTTTTGAGCAATTTCCGTCCGTCGGCATTCAACGAGTAATAGCGTCGTTGTGATCCGCCTTCGAGTTTCCACTCGCTCTGCAGCAAGCCCTGGGTTTCCAGACGGCGCAGCAAGGGATACAGCGTGCCTTCTTCAATCGGCATGCCTTTTTCGGCCAGCACTTGCCGCAGTTCATAGCCATAACGCGGAGCCCGCAATTGCGAGAGCGTGGCCAAGACCACCACTCCGCGCCGCAGCTCGAGTTCCAGTTTTCCGAAGGTGTCTGTATTAACCATGTTGCGCACAGTACTGTGTGATGCACAGTATGTCAAGCGTGGTTTTGAGTGGCCGGCCTATTTCCGTCACCCTATGCGTTCGCCGCACTATTTTATTTCAGATCAATGACTTAGGGTTTCAGCCCGGCCGAGAGGAAATCATTCCGGCACGGTTCTGACTAATTCAACGCCCCGCCACAACTGGAACCCTGACCGGCGGTGCAGCCGTAGCAATGCTGGCCGATGGCTATTTTTCGCGGCGCAGAGGTTTCCAGCAATGAACGGATATGGCGCGGTTTGGCTTCCGCGCCCATTGGCAGTTTCAGCATCTGGTTGAAATCGCAGTCGTAAAGATTGCCCTGGTAATCCACGCTGATCAGATTCCTGCACATCACGTTGTCCAGGTTTTCGTCGCGGTGTGCGGCGACCAATATGTCCATGTAGTCGTCGTATTTACCTTTCGACAACAACCACGACCCGTAACGCTTGATCGGCATATTGGCAATGGCATAAAGATGATTGAATTCGATGCCGAATTTTTCACCGAGCAGGCGCTTGTAATCGGCTTCCAGTTTTTCCTGGTTCGGCGGCAGGAATGCGCCGTTGGGGTTGTAAACCAGATTCAAAACCAGGTTTGAATCCTGTTTGCCATAGCCAAGCTGGTTCAGTGTTTTAAGCGCCTTGATCGAAGCTTCGAACACGCCGTCACCGCGTTGTTCATCGACATTGGCTTCTGAATAGCAGGGCAACGATGCCACGGCTTCAACCTGGTGTTTCGCCAGAAACTCGCCGACCCATTCGTAACCGGGTTCTTCCATGATGGTCGGGTTCAATCGGTCCATGACATGAATGCCGCGTTCGCGCGCCTGCTCTACCAGCCAGCGAAAACGCGGGTTCATTTCCGGTGTGCCGCCGGTCAGATCGAAAGTATGGATGTCCAGCTTTTCGGCAACCTGCAAGGCGGTTTCCATCGTGGCCTTGTCCATCAGTTCCTTGCGTCTCGGACCGGCATTTACATGGCAGTGAATGCAGCTGATATTGCACAAATAGCCCAGATTCAATTGCAGGGTATTCAATACGCCGCGTTCAATCGCAGGGAAGCTAGTGTTCTTGAGTAGTGGCCAGGTGTCACGCATGTTCGTTATCCGGAATATTTTTTACGTTTTGAAAAGGTTGCATTAAAAGTGCGCCAAGCGTTTGTTCCGGCGAGGAGCGGAATTCCGCCAGCCCAATCAGCATATTTGTATGGCCATCGCGTGGCTGTGCCCGATAGCTGCCAAACAGACGGTCCCACACCGAAAGTATGTTTCCGTAGTTGCTGTCGGTTTCCTCCGGGTGCACTGAATGATGCACGCGATGAAAATCCGGCGTGATAAAAACCAGTCGCAATATTGCATCGAGCTTCGCAGGCAATCGGATATTGCCGTGGGTAATCAGCGAGAAACCAAGCAACAGGCTTTCATAAACAATCACCGCGATAACCGATGGCCCCAATATGGCAATCCATGCGAGCTTGTAGGCTTTCGACAAAACGATTTCAAAAGGATGGAAACGTATTCCCAGACAGGCATCGAACAACAAGTCGCTGTGATGAACGCGATGCATGCGCCAAAGCGCGGGAAACCTGTGGAAGAAGCGATGCTGCCAGTAAATGGCGAAATCAAGAACGATCAGGCACAGAAAAATTTCCAGGCTCGCTGGCCAGTCGACGAGTTGGAAAAGACCGATACCATGGGCATCCGTCCACAGGCTCAGCGCCACAGTCGCCATTGGAAAAATCAATTGCGCCGATATCGTCGCCGCCACGATCAAGCCGATATTGGCAACCCGGCGCTTAAGCGTATTGGCCTGATGCCGGCGTGCGAAAAAATATTCCAGTACCGAAAGCAAAACCAGCAAACCGACGAAAACGCCCAGCTGCGCCCAGGCACCTATCAAATGATAGTCAGGAATATTCATGCCGAGAGCGCTACATGGTTGTAAGCATTGAGCAGCGCTTTTTGTTCGGCCGTCGGGTGTTCGAGTTTTCCAAGCTCGCGATGGCAAGTCGCCAGGTCGCCTACTTCATCGACATCCGACAAGAATCCAAGATTGAAAATTTCCGCATGCGGCGAAAATGCGGAGACGAAATCGCGGTAGGTTTCTGGCTGGCTGTAGTTCACCGATTGCCAAAGTTCGATCGGAAGCTTCACATTGCTGCCCACGCACCAGAAGCCGCCATCGCTTGCGGGCCCGAGTACGAGACGCGGTTTTTCGTTATTCAAAAATTCCGCCGCAGCCTCGATATCGCCGGCGCAAATTTGCGGTGCATCAGCGCCGAGCAGAATTCCGAAACCATGCTGGCGAATCAGCATGCGCATCACCCGCCCCATGCGTTCGCCCAATCCTGCCTGACTATCGTCCGACTGTGCGAGTCTTGGCAGCGATTGCCACAGGCTATTTTGCATACCCTCGCTTTCCGCGACCGCCCAGTAGGCATTGATGCCGGCACGGGTCTGCGCCTCGAGAACGACGCTTTTTACCGCGTCGACGGCAAGCCGATACCAGCGTTCGCTGTCGGCGCCAATGCCGGCAGCAAGCCGTGTCTTCACGGGCGAAAGCCCCGGCGTTTTTACAAAAATGGCCAAGCCGCCCGGCATCAGGGTTCAGCCTGCCTGGAAAATTGACGTGCCTGTTTCCAGGTTTCCCGCAAATGCATCCGGGTGGTTTTGCCCCAGCCGTATTGCGCGTATTTTCTCGAGCTGGTTTCAATGCTTGCATCGAAATGTTTCAGGGCAAAGCCGTTTTTTCTGGCGGCCCAGACGAAAGCATGGTCTTCGCCCGAGCTTAAATCTTCGCGGAAACCGCCAAGCAGTTCGAAGCCGGACTTCGAAATGACGAAACCCTGATCGCCAAACGGAATCTTCAGAAAACGCGAGCGAAACCAGACGCCGAAGGTATTGATGCCCATCTTGCCTGGCCCATCGTCGCGAAAACGCAGGCCAAAATAACCAAGCTGTTTTTTCGAATGATCGAAGCCATCAATCGCTTTCAGACAATTCGCCTGCAGTCGTGAATCGGCATGCAGAAACCAGAGGCAGGCATTTTTTGCAGTCCGGGCTCCGGCATTCATTTGCTGGGCGCGCCCGGGTTGGCTGCAGACAATTTGCAAGGCGACCGGGCTTTGAAAATCCAGCGCGGTTTGCTTTGCCTGTTCCGATGCGGCAACAAGAATGATTTCCGCATCATGAGGCAACGTAATCAGATCCGGCAACAAAGCCTTCCACGCCATATCGCTTGGCGCGAAAGGAATGATGATGCTCAGTTGTTGCAGCGTCGGCATTTCAGCAGCAAGCGCCGGTATTGCCGGAGCTACCGATGCCCGCGGCAGACGGTGCACAATCGAATAATCCGTAATGCGTGGTTTTCTCGCCGACGACATCGAAATGCGAAGCGAAGCGTGATTGCGAAATCATGTCGGCGGTATTGCCGCATACCAGCATCGGCTTGTTGATTTCAAAACGGTGATGGTCATCCAGATCGAAAAACACCGGGCATTCCGCGATGCCGCCACGGTAATAGGCGACCTGGCCGAAATCCTCGCATTTGTCTTCGAGTTCGATCTTGAATGCACGCACGGTTTTGGAAGTAAACCCGACCATGCCGATTTTCGCATTGAGTTCTGCGTCATCCACCGTCAGCACGCCGCTCGAAATAATGCGGGCATCCTTGCAGCCGATATCGGCCAGCGTGCGACGGAAATCCTCGACATACATCGCGCCCGATAAACATTCCCCCAACAGCACGGCATCATTTCGCAATGCCACGGGTATGCGACGGTCGGCGAACACATCGGAGAAATACAATTCGCCGCCGGGTTTCAGAACGCGGAAAATTTCCCGGAAGACCCGCGATTTTTCCGGCGACAGATTCAATACGCAATTGGATACCACGACATCGATCGAATTATCGGCAATGCCCAGCGTCGCCAGATCCTCGATGAAGCCTTCATGGAATTCGACATTCGATTTTGCATAACCGTAACGCTCGGCATGCCAGGCCTGATGCTTGCGCGCCACCGCCAATTGTTCGGCCGTCATGTCGACCCCGATCACGCGACCATGCTCGCCGACCAGACGCGAAAGCAAATAGACATCGCGCCCGGTACCGCAACCCAGATCCAGTACCGTGCAGCCGTTCAGTGCGGCCGGGATCGGCGAGCCACAGCCATAAAAACGGTCGCGAATTTCTTCGTGGATGTCCATGACCAGTGGCCGTAGATATACCGGCATCGCCTCGGTCGGGCAGCAGGCCGAGGTTTTCAGGTCCTTGCTGGAAGACAGCACTTCACCGTAATAATTTTTTACCGAATCGAGTTCGAGTGATGTGTCGGACATTAGTTGCCTCCAGAAAAAGTAAGTAGTTTGGCTGCGATGTAAGCCAATACGGCGGCAAGTGGCAGTGTACTTATCCACGATAACAGGATGGTGAAGATGGTCTTCAGCTTGCCGCGTCCATTGCCTGCCGCCAGGCCGAACAAGGCGCCGCAGCTGACATGCGTGGTGGAAACCGGAAGTCCGTATTTGGAAGCGAGAATAACCAGCGTAGATGTCACCAGGTTTGCCGACAGCCCTTCGATATGCGTCATCAAAGTAATATCTTCCGACATGGTCTTTGCCACGCGACGCGCCGTCAGAATTCCACCGATCACCATCGCGATGCCAATGCCAATCACCGATGGCAATCCGGCAAGTCCGGTGGCGACCAGAATCGCCGCCATTTTCGGCGTATCGTTCAATCCGCGCGCAAAGCAGACTGCTGCGCCACTCGTGCAATGAACGAAGTCAAAAGCCTTCGATGCGGAAACGCTGACGATCGCGTTATGAGTCCTTGGCGGACAGCTTTCCAGCGTGCCGATCCCGAATGAAGTGGATGCCGTTGCAACAGCATTGCCCGCCACCAGCGTTTCGGTTTCGCACAGGCAAACCTCCTGCTTGGCAATGGCGGGCTTGTCCAGTCTGCGTATCAGCGGAATCAACAGCAGACTCAACAAGATCGCAACGACCGGGGACAGCAGCAGAGGAAGAAAAAATGTCTTGCCCAGCACCGAAACATCGAGCGCCTGCGGTGCCAGTGCAAATCCGGCACCAAGCAGTCCACCAACCAGTGCGTGGGTGGTCGATACCGGAAGACCGAAACGTGTCGCCAAAGCAATCGTTATCGCCGCAGCAGCGCTAACCGAGGTGATGAACAGACTCGATTGCACGATGGCATCGGGCACCAACCCTCTTCCGCCGAAAGCGGTAATCAGGGCCGCTGCAAGAAAAACCGAGGTCAATGCACCCAGCGCGGTGCTGATACTGGCAAGCCACAGCGCTTTGCGATAGCTCAATACCTTCGAGCCCAGCAGGGTGGCGACACCTTTCAGGTTGTCGTTGCCGCCATTGACGAAGGCGAGAGCGAAGCTGAAAAAAATGGCAAGAGCAATCAACATTAGCGCGCCTTGTTTAAGGACCAGTCGTAAACCGAATAATCGATTTTGAAATTTTTCTGTTTTAGATAGCTGATTTCGGCCGGATACATTCCGGTTTTGTCTGCATAGCGGACCAGAAAGGATTTGACCCCGCCGGCATGGCTGTCGAAGTCGTCCTTGTACCAGTCGAAAATCCTTGAAACCACATACCGTCCCGTCTTCAAATCCAGGGAATTGCGTGATTTGTCACTCAGGAAACGCAGGGTTTGGTCTTCCAGTTGCGATGCCAGCTTCGCGCCGGTATAGGCTTCGTCGCGCAAGGCCGGGCAACCCACGGAAGCGCAATTCACGGCAAAATGAATGCGCGGTTCGCGGTAGCGTTTATCGCCACGCAGCAAGCGGTGCTCAACATCGTCGAGACTGCGTTTTTCGCCGAGCAGATTGAAGTACTCCAGCTTCCACGGGGAAGAAAACAGACTGCCCAGCTCTTTTATCGATTCCAGATTCGGGTAGCGCGTCAGGATCAATTGCACGGTATGGGCGTTGTAGGCATTGATCAAAAACGCCTGCTGCTCGTTCAAGGGCCAGTTCGAATATTCCTGCTTGCCGACCATGGACAGGCTTTTCAAATAATTATCGAGCCTGCCGCGATCTTTTACGAAGCCGGCATAGTCAACCGAGCTTGCCGTACCCTTCTTGTTCCAATGCACATGCTGCTTCAGCAAGGCGTCCCATTGCCCGTGTGTTGCATCGAATGCGGCCTGCAAAGGCATGCTGGAAAGCATCAAAACGAAGACGGCGAACAAAATTCTTCGCATATCAGCCCCGGCGCCAGGCAAAGAATTTTTCCGCCAGACGCAATGCGAATTGCGGCGCATGCGCCCGCTTCCAGTTGCCGGCCGCATATTTGTTGGCTTCGGCCATGGTTGGATAAATATGGATCGTGCCCAGCAATTTATTCAGACCGATATTCCATTTCATCGCGAGTACGAACTCGGCCAGCAGGTCGCCGGCATGGGCACCGACAATCGTGGCGCCAAGAATTTTATCCTTGCCGGGAACCGTCAATACTTTGACGAAACCGTGATCGGCACTGTCGGCAATGGCGCGATCAAGGTCGTCGATGCCATAACGCGTCACTTCGACGGCAATGTTTTTCTGTTTCGCTTCCTCTTCCGACAAACCAACGCGCGCCACTTCCGGATCGGTAAAGGTTGCCCAGGGAATAACGCGGTAGTCCACCTTGAAACTCCAGAACGGTGCAAGCAGGGCATTCACCGATGCGTACCAGGCCTGATGCGCGGCGACATGGGTAAATTGATACGGGCCGGTCGCGTCGCCGCAGACATAGATATTCGGGAAGTTGGTTTGCATCAATTCATTGGCATCGATCGTGCCGCGCTGGTTGATCGTAATGCCGAGTTCTTTCAGGCCGAAGCCCTCGGTGTTGGCAACGCGACCGAGTGCCAGCAGAATTTTGTCGAAACCGAATCGGACTTCGATTCCATTGGCTTCACAAACGAGGACGTCACCATCGCCGTCTTTTTCGACGCGAAGCGCTTTATGTCCGGTTGCGATCTTGATACCTTCACGGACAAATTGTTGCGTCACTTCATTGGCGGCATCGGCATCTTCGCGCGGCATCAGCCGCGGCGCCATTTCGACTTGCGTGACTTGCGATCCGAAACGGGCAAAGCTTTGTGCCAGCTCGCAGCCGATCGGCCCGCCACCCAGTACGACAAGGCGCCTGGGTAGTTCTCGCAGGTTCCAGATAGTGTCGCTGGTCAGATACTCCACGTTATCGAGCCCGGGAATTTTCGGCACCAACGGGCGCGCGCCCGTCGCGAGCACAATGCTGCGCGCCGACAAACGCTTGCCGTTGACTTCCACTTCCCAGGGCGAAACGATTTTGGCATCACCTTTGAAGCATTCCACGCCGAGACCGGTATAACGTTCGACCGAATCATGCGGTTCGATTTTATTGATCACGTTCTGGACGCGTTCCATTACATCGGAAAAATCAAACCGGGTCTCGCATTTTTCAATACCGTATTTTTTGCTGTGGGCCGCTTCGTGCAACAGCTTTGCCGACCGGATCAATGCCTTGGATGGTACGCAGCCGGTATTGAGGCAATCGCCGCCCATTTTGTGTTTTTCGATCAGGGCGACTTTGGCCTTGATCGCGGAACCGATATACGTCGTAACCAGGCCGGCCGAACCGGCACCGATGGCGATCAGGTTGTAATCGAATTTTTTCGGTTTCTTATACGGCTGCATTTTTTCGCCCCTGAAACCATTGCAAACATTTTCGCGTCACAATCGGGAGCAGGCCGAGGATTACCAGCGCAGTAATCAGGCCCGGGGACAACACATCCTTCAGACTTTGGATTTGTGCCAGCTGCGTACCGGCATAAACAAAGGCAAGTGTGCCGGGAATCATTCCGAGCTGACTGAAACCATAAAATGTTTTTGCCGGGATATTGGTCAAACCCATTAAAAGATTGACGATGAAAAACGGAAACAGGGGAACCAGGCGCAGGCTCAGCAAATAGAAGGCGCCATCTTTTTCCAGACCTTTTTCAATCGGAGCCAATTGCTCGGCAAACCGTTTTTTGACGGCATCGCGAAACAGGAATCTTGCCCCCAGAAACGCGAGCAGGGCACCGATAGAACTGGCGAACGAGACGGTGACAAATCCCGTTACCAAACCGAAGATCGCGCCACCGGCCAGCGTCAGCACGGCGGCACCGGGCAAGGAGAATGCCGCCACGGCAACATAAACCAGAAAAAAGACAAGCACCGAGAGTCCAAGATGCTCATTTACCGTCATCGATAGCGAGGCTTGCTGGCTTTTAAGATTTTCCAGGCTTAACCATTTGCCCAAATCAAAATAGAAAAAGGCAGCGATGGCGGCAAGGGCAAATAATCCGATCAACCATTTAGCATGTTTCTTTTCAAGCGCCATTATCATTCCTGTAATTTCTTGAACGGTTTCCAGCTTGCCACATTTGGTCCTGCCTTTTGAATGCCAGTCTGGATAAGAGGCAGGCAGGAGCAAAAAGGGTTCATCTTTGCCGTAAAATTCAGGGACATGGCATTTTCAAAGTGTTGCGTGAATTTCGCACCGGCTCAAAAAGACCGAATCATGAAAAGAACACCAACACCAAGTCTTCCGGATTTATTCAAGACAGCACCGGCGTCGTTCCGTCATTGGCATCTTGCGACAAGCATTGCCGGCTATCCGGCAATGCCGATGTGCAGGTAGATTGCCCATCAAACATTTTTTCCAAACCAAACCTGCACTACTTTCAGCTTGTAAACTTGAAGAGCTACCCTTTGACCAAGGCTTTCACGAGCATAAATCGCTTGGATCAAAAGCCTGTCCCGGCGAGGCTAGCTGCTCGCGAGCGAGCAGTCTGGCGCGATGCAATCGCGACTTGGTGGCAGGCAAACTCAGATTGAGGTTCGACGCCAATTCCTTTAGTTCCAGGCCCTCCACGTCGCGCAGCAACAAAATAACGCGGTACTGCGATGGAATATTCGCCATCATATTGGCAACCTGACGCTTCCACTCTAGCGGTGCTGGTGTTTCATGCGCCTGGATACTCTCGTCGATTTCATGATTGGTTACCATGCGCCAACCACGCCGCATGCGATTGCACTCCCGTTTGACGATGCGAAACAGCCACGAGCTGAATTTATCAATCGAACGAAGCTTCCCCATTTTATTTGATGCGACCAGCAGCGTTTCCTGCACGGCATCTTCAACGTCATTGACTACACAATGGTATTCGGCATAACGGCGCAGGTCCTGCCTCGACGAGGAAAGTACCTTGTTCAGTGCGTCCGCATCGCCCGCTTGAGCAGCAGCAATCAAGAGAGGATCAATCGACTTCGAACTCATTTTTTTGGCCTGGAAATTTAATGCATTGCACTGTCATCAAACACTATACACAGGCATTTGAAATTTATTTATATCCCGCAAAAAAAGCCCCGCAATGCGGGGCTTTTCATTTCCCTGTCTATATCGAGATACGATCAGTTACCCGCCGTACCATTGATATAGGCCTGCGCCAGATCATAGGCCTGAGCGCCAACCTTGCGTCCAAGTACACGGCTCTCCAGGTCTCCCTGGACAAAATGGATGCCGCCATAACGTCTGGATATGCCGGCTTCATCTGCTGCGGCGGTAAAAGTCGGCCACGACAGCTTCACGTTGCTGGCAGGTACCAAGCCCGGCTCCACTCTCGAACTTCCGGCCGGAATCACCACGAAGGCGCCGAACGAATCGCTGCCGGTATAACGCTTCAAAACCTCGGCGGCGGCCGAGCTGAAAATGCTATGACCGGAAATGTATTCGGCAAACGGCGGGGTAACGACCGTAGCTGCTTGATAAGGGCGCCAGTTTTGGCCAAGAATCAAACGCGTGCCGAGACCTTCACCCGCCCATGCGAAAATAGGGCGATCCTTGAAAACAAAATGAACGGCGGAAACCGGACGGATATAGTCGTATTGGCGTTTATAGCCCCAGGACGCGATGCTGGCGTCGAGCACGGCATTGGTCATGGCGAAGTGCATTTTTACGTCTTCGGACAAGGAATGATGGTCGCGGTCGGACACGTATTTTGCGAATAACACCCAATGTCCGGGCGGCAGCTCGGAAGTTGGGCCGTCTGCCCAATACTCGGCAATTACCTTGCGACGATCATTCAAGGTAGCGCTGTAAGCTACGACTTCAATGACCTGGCGCAAGTAAGCAGTACTTCCGTAATTTGCCGGCGGATTGACCGGAAACTGGTTGTAACTGCTTAGTGCGAACGGCTTTACGTTGCCCCAAAAAGGCGCGATAAACTTTTGCGTTACGAAACCGCCATGGCCATCGGATACCTGCAATGGCTGCCAGTGGTTGGCGCTAAGAATTTGCGTCGGCGTATTCACCGGCGCATAACCCGAATAATCGCTGTAAGCGCCCGGATTCAGGTTACCAAGCTGGTTTGAACCATCATTATGGCGATAAGCCAACAATGCCGCCGCAGCCACATTGCCTACGCCTGCTGGCGTGGTGATGTCGGACGTGTTGTCGTTTGGGTCATAGCCAAGCGCCAGCATCTCGGCATCAAAACTCGGTTTCTGGGTGGGGAAAAGATCCACCAGCGCACGATATGCGGCATAGCTGACGGCTTTTTTACGATTCGCATCGGTGTGTTCGCCAACCGGCCGACGCAGTTCGCCGGCAAGCTGTGTGCCGTTGGCGGTGGTGCTGTAGGCGGCCCATGCGTCGTACATCGAGGTATTGGTTATCGCGATCATGCGGGCCACCATCGGCGGGCCGGGATGCGTAATACGAACGGCATCCAGAGCTTGTTCGTTCCAATCGGTTACGACCGTACTGGCTTGCGCAGTACTTAAACACCCGAATGATATTGCACACGCCAAGGTTAATTTGGCGAAGCGTGATAAAGACAGCATAAGTAACTCCCTGAGTATTGATTCCTGAATCCGGTTTTTAGTGATCGAGATGGAGAAACCCCTTCTTCACATCCGACTTCACAATTTAACGACATACTCAGATTGCACAGGCCAATAAATTTCCGAAAATGACGGCTCAAGCAGAAATGAAAAAAATATCCGTTTTTTTGAATCCTTTTGGCTTTTTGCTCCCACATACCGCAATGGCCTAAATCCGTTACGATACATTTTCGCCTTCACATGAAGGTGGCTGATGAAAACCTCAGTCGGCCCAGGCATATTTCACGTCATAGTTTTGGAAACAAGTTCACGGCACCGTAAGCGCAATGATCAAATGCGCGTTGCGAGTCGAAATTCTCAATGGTCCGATGCCGCGGCCTGCTCAAGATCATAAACGCGACGCTTGAGCGTTACTTCAACGGAGCCCTTCTTGCCAAGGGTTTCAAGGGTTCCATGGTGTCGAGATTCCAATCGGCGGGTACGAAAATTTGCCGTGTTTCCGTTTGCACGGGATAGCCGCCGACTTCGTTTTCGCTGTCGATGATTTTGCCGCGGCCTTCGATAACGTCGGCAAGGATTCGGCGATCGATATCATCGCGATCCCAAGGGCGGGCGCCGGCTTCTGCAACGACGGCATCCTGCACTTTCACTGATGGCAGCACGCTGACGCCGAACGGTAATGCAGGCGCCTGCTGCAAGTGATTCACGAAAACCGCCGCGGTGGTATAGGTGCCATTTGCAGGCAATAGATTGCCGATGCGATCAACGACAAGATTGTCTTCGGAAAAAACATCGACATTGCCGGAACCGCCGATCATGAAAAAAGCGAGTTGCTCGGTGGACGGGCCGGCGCGCATCACATTGCCGCGCATCACCATTTGCCCGGTCGAATATTCGTGGCCGATCCATTCTTCGGCGATCAGGTTGTAATGCATCGCGCGTTGGCCGGGATCGTAAATCAGGTTGTTGATGACTTGCCCGCGTGCGCCACCCTTGAACAGCGGATTGCGTTCGTAGTTATGCGCGTACAAATTTCCGATGATCAAAATATCGTTGACGTGATCGTGGATCAGCGAACCTTTCGAATGCTCGCCTTTAATATGATTGGCGTGCGCCAGACCTTCGGCAATCAGGTTGTTGCTGAAGGTGATGCTGTGCGAGGCCGATTTTTGCCAGGCCGCTTCGTCTTCGCCAAAAAAACGCGTGCTGGATGCGGAAAGATTTTCATCGGTGGCCCAGGTCAGCGAACAGTGATCGATGATCACGTCATAGGCACCGCGCACCGTGCTGATTGCATCAAAATCGTTGCCGCTGCGTTTCGGGCTGCCGGCTTCGCCGGGACGAATACGGATATGTCGAATCACCACATCATGGGTGGCGATATCTATGCCGCCGCGAATCAGGGTGACGCCGGGCATCGGGGCGGTTTGTCCCGCGATGGTCAAATACGGTTCGGTGATGCGGACGGTCTCTTTCCCAAGATCAATCACGCCGCCGACTTCGAATACGATCGTGCGCGGGCCTTTGGTCGCGATGGCTTCAAGCAATGAGCCCGGCCCGGTCGGGGAAAGTGTGGTCACGCGAATGATTTGGCCGCCGCGTCCGCCCGGTGTATGTGCTGCCCAGCCCTGAGCACCGGGGAAGGCCAGAGGCCTTTGGCTGTCGCCGGCGAAACCGGTGACCGATATCAGGCACAGACCGATAAAGAGAAGGATTTTCCCGGTCGTCAGTTTCGGCATGGTTCGCTTGAACATGGTGGCTCCATTAGGCGGCTGGACGATGGGAAGAAGCATGGCTTTGTCGGTCGATATTGTAAATGACACCGGTTTCCTTTATAAAGCTTTAGGCCCGAAAACGCCATTCCGGCATCGGGCCAGAACATCTGGATCGCTTTGAATCAGGGAAATCGCATTGACGACCGTCGGCAATCTTCACGAAATTCAGCTTGCAGCCAAGGCCACTGCGCTTAGTCTGGTCACCGCCAGGCTGGCCGGACGCAGCCTGCCGGATTTTCCGGGCACCATCCCGACCACGCTGGCGGCCGGTTATGCCTGTCAGGATATTGCGATTTCGCTGTGGCCCGACCAGGTAGCAGGTTGGAAGGTCGGCTATATCGCGCCAAGCCGCCGGGATGACTCCAACGAGGACCGCGTGACCGGGCCGGTATTTTCCCGGGCGGTATGGCCTGCGATTGCCGATGGTTCGGTCGCTTTCCCGGCTTTCGTCGGCGGTTTTGCCGCGGTCGAAGCCGAATATATTTTCATTCTCGGCAAAGACGCTGATCCCGGCAAAACCGACTGGACCGCAGAGGATGCCGTCAGGCTCGTAGGGGCCTTGCATATCGGCATCGAAACCGCCGGCAGCCCATTGGCGACGATCAATAAATTGGGACCTGCCGTGGTGGCTTCCGATTTCGGTAACAATGCCGGCTTGATCATGGGCCCCGAAATAAGCAACTGGCAGCGATATGCGGAAACCACTCTGGTATGCGAGACCTTTATCGAAAATGTTTCGGTCGGCTCCGGCGGCGCCGCATCGGTGCCCGGCGGCTTGCTCGCCGCATTGGTGTTCGCCTTGAATCGCTGTGCTCGCCGCGGCTTTCCGTTGAAGAAAGGCAGCTTCGTTACCACCGGCGCCGCCACCGGCATTCACGATATCAAGGTCGGACAAAAATCGCGGATCGAATTCGGCGCTTTCGGTGCGATTGACTGCCACGCGGTTGCAGCGGTTCCGTTCGAGCCAGCCGAATGAATAGCCGTCGTCGATTATTGGGCGGATTCGGCGCTGCTGCGGCCCTTTCTTTGGTTCCAAACGCGTTTGCGAGTTCGACCAATCTCGTACTCACCGCCACCGATGTGCATGTGAAAGATTATCCAACCGTCAAGGCAGTGGAATGGTTGGGACAGGCATTTTCGAAAGAAACCGATGGCCGTTATTCGTTTCGCCAATATCATTCCGGCCAGCTAGGTCGCGAGTCCGAAGCGATTGATATGGCACGCTTTGGCGCGATCGACCTGACCCGCGTTTATACCGGCGGCTTGAACAATACCTTTCCGCTGACTCGCGCTTTATGCCTGCCTTATGTGTTCGATTCCGGCGCGCATTTGCGGCGCGCGATCGACGGCAATGTCGGCGCCGAAGTATTGCGCAGCTTTGAGCAACGCGGCCTTGTCGGACTTGCGATTTACGATAGCGGCGCGCGCTGTTTTTACAATACGCGGCGCGCTATCCATGAACCGAAAGACATGCACGGTCTGAAATTGCGGGTGCCGCCTTCCGATATTTTCATGGAATTGATTCGTGATCTTGGCGCGAACCCGACACCACTTTCCTACGGCGAGGTTTTTTCCGCCCTGCAAACGCATTTGATCGACGGCGCCGAAAACAATATCAAGAGCTTTCATTCGAGCCGTCAATTCGAAGCCGCGCGTTACTGGTCGCAAACCGAACATTCGTATGCGCCGGATGTACTGGTAATTTCGAAAGTCCGCTTTGATGCGATGAGCGTAGCGGACCGGGAAAGTTTACGACGGCTGGCAAAGCAATCCGTCACGGTAATGCGTGAGCTGTGGGATAAAACCGCCGACGAGTCCCGCAAAACCTTGCAGGAACAGCGCGTGCAGATGAATGAAATCAATGCGCCGGCGTTCCGCAAAGCGGCCGAACCGGTGCTGCGTGAGTATCGGAAAGATGCTGCCATCGAGCGGCTTTATCGCGGCATTCGTGCATTGGCTTGAGGAAATTAAATAATGAGCGAGCATGGTGTTGCGAATAAAAGCCCTCTCGATAAATTGGCGCAGGCCGCAATTTTGATTGCAGCCGCCGCGCTGATTGGCGTGGTATTCGTGCAAGGCTGGCAAGTGATTGCACGCTATGTGTTGAACGATTCTCCGGGCTGGACCGAGCCGCTGGCCTTGCTACTGCTGAATATTGCAATGAGTTTTGGTGCTGCGGCGGGCGTGCATCGTCAGAGTCATTTCAGTTTCCCTTTATTGCTCGATGCCATGCCGAACGCATTGCGAATATTCTGTATTGCCTTGCGTTGCCTTTTAATTGCGAGCATTGGTGCGGCACTGGCTTTTTGGGGCATGCAATTATTTCTCGATGGCCTGAACATTCGTATGGCCGGGACCTCCTTGCCGCTGACGGCCGCTTATTTGCCGCTGGCACTTGGCGGTGGCTTGATGGTGATATTCGCGCTGGCGCAATTACGCATTTCGGCACCGCCTGCCGTTGATGTCGGGGCAGAATAATCATGGCGATCGCGATTTTATTCCTCAGCTTTGCCTTGTTACTCGCGATCGGCGTGCCGGTCGCCTATTCATTAAGCGCGGCTGCTTTGGCGACGCTGGTTTATTTGGGCTTGCCGCCGATTGTGATCGTCCAGCAAATTGCCGCCGGTGCCGGCTCTTCATCGTTGTTGGCAATTCCATTATTTATTTTTGCCGGTGAAATCATGTTGCGCGGAGGAATTTCCGAACGCTTGATTGCACTGGCATCGGCATTGGTCGGACATCTACGCGGCGGCCTCGGGCAAGTCAGCGTGGTGTCGTCCCTGTTTTTCGGTGGTGTTTCCGGCTCGGCGATTGCCGATGTTTCCGCGATCGGCGGTGCGATGATTCCGCAAATGGTGAAGCGTGGTTTTGATCGCGATTTTGCGGTGAATGTCAGTATTACCGCTGCACTGGTGGCCTTGCTGGTACCGCCGTCGCATAACCTGATTTTGTATTCGGCCGCCGCCGGTGGTGGCTTGTCGATTGCCGATTTATTCGCCGCCGGTGTCCTGCCTGCCCTGTTGATGACTTCGGTATTGATGTTCACCGGCTGGATGATTGCGCGTCGTCGTGCTTATGCCGTTGAGACTTTCCCGGGCTTTACTGCTGTGTTCACCCGCTTGGTAGCTGCATTGCCGGGCTTGTTGCTGGTGGCACTCATTTTTATCGGCATTCGTGCCGGCGTTTTTACCGCGGTTGAAAGTGCCGCCATCGCCGTGGTGTACGCGCTTCTGGTCACGACCTTGATTTATCGCAATTTGAAATTTGCCGATTTTGTCGAAGCATGCACCGGTGCTGCACGAACCACCGGCGTGATTGTGTTCGTGATTGCCGCATCGGCCGTGTTTGGCTGGCTGCTGGCGTATCTGCAAGTTCCGGCGGCAGCGGTTGATGCCTTGCGTGCGGTAGCTGAAAACAAATTCGCGGTGCTGGTCTTGATAGTCGCGATCCTGTTGGTGCTCGGTACCTTTATGGATTTGGCACCGATGATCCTGATCTGTACGCCGATATTTTTGCCGGTGGCCAAGGCCTACGGGATTGATCCGATCCATTTCGGCGTCGTACTTATTTTGACCGGCGGTGTCGGTCTGATCACGCCACCTGTGGGTTCCGTGCTATTCGTCGGTACCGCCATCGGTAAAATATCGGTCGCAGAAACCATGAAGACCATCTGGCCATTTTACCTGGCGTCATTGGCCGTGGTGTTATTGGTTACTTTTATTCCCGCACTCTCGCTTTGGCTGCCTGCCGCATTGAAATAGCCGTCGGCGATCGTGCCGACGACTATGTGCGGGCTGCGGCATTAGCATAGAATCATCAATCGTCTTTCACGAAACCACCATGCCAGCCAATCGCGCGAAAAAAGTGACCCCGAAACCCATCGTTACCGGACCGGCACTGGCAGGCTCGGCTGGAAAGCAGGTCACCAAGACCACGATCAATGAAATTGCGCGGCTGGCCGGTGTTTCCAAGAAAACGGTCTCGCGCGTGATCAATCGTTCGCCGCTGGTGCGCGAAGACACGCGAGTTAAAGTCGAAACCCTGATGCGAGATGTCGGTTACGTGCCGGACCCGATGGCGCGCGCACTGGCATTCCGGCGTTCGTTCCTGATCGGCATGGTGTACGACAATCCGAACGCCGAATACATCGTCAATATGCAAAACGGCGCACTCGACAGTTTGCGCGGTACCGGTTATGAATTGGTGGTGCATCCCTGCGACAGTAAAAACGCGGATTACATCGAAGGCGTTCGCCGTTTCATCCTGCAGCACAAGTTGTACGGCGTGTTCCTGGTGCCGCGCGTATCGGAAGACCAGGAACTGGTCGACATGCTGGTCGAACACGATTGCCGCTACGCCCGTATCGCTGCGATCAGCCTGGATGAAGACAGCAGGATGATCACGACCAACGACCGCAAGGGCGCGGTTGAAGTGGCGAAGTATCTGGAATCGCTCGGCCACAAACATATCGCGATGATTACCGGTCCGCATCGTTATCTCTCGACCCGCGAACGCGGTGGCGGCTTTCTCGAAACACTCGCCAACCGGGGCATGAAAGTGCCGTCGGAATACATACTGGAAGGCGGTTATACCTTCGAGTCTGGCGTGGCCTGTGCCGAAAAATTGCTGGCATTGAATCCACGCCCGACCGCGATCTTCACGCTCAACGACGAAATGGCCGCCGGTGTTTACAAGGCCGCGCACAAGCTCGGGTTGTCGGTACCGGAAGATGTGTCGGTGGTCGGTTTCGACGATAGCCCGATTGCGTCGCGTTTATGGCCATCACTGAGCACGGTGCGTTTGCCGATTCGCGATATGGGTCTGCACGCGGCCGCCATGCTTCTGGCAGACGTCGCCAAGCCGGGTTCTGCACCGGTCATCACGCCGCATCTGGTGATTCGGGAATCCTGCCAACCACCTCGTTAATTCGCCTGCATGTTTTATTTTTTGCTCGTTTAACTCACCAGTTATAGGTGAATCTTCAAATAATCTGATGGTGTGCTGGTCTGGATTCCTGGAGCTTAGCGACAAATTCAACCCGTAGGAGGCCGCTTGCGGGCGACGCATCTTCAATGGCATTTGCAAAATCGAGGCCCTACGGCGCCCCCAAGGGGCCTCCTACGTATCCGTTGATTTCGAGAATATGATTCATAACCAGAAAAGTACTAGCTATCATCGGCCAGTTAAATGACACCGGTTACCAAACATCGTTTTGCTGGTTATACTGCTGATCTGAACTGCACACGGAGCCGACATGTACGCCAAGACCTATCACGCCACCCACCCCGACATGATGGTCGGTGCCAGCAACGACCAATTACGTGATCGCTATTTGTTTCGCGGCCTGTTTGCCAATGACGAAGTCGTGCTGAATTACACGCATTACGAACGCATTGTCGTGGGCGGTGTTGCACCGGTTGGCAAGGCCGTGGAATTACCTTCGCAAACCGAACCCACTTCTGCCTCAGGAAAACCTTTTCTTGAACGTCGCGAATTAGGCGTGGTGAATGTTGGTCAAGGCGCTGGTCGAGTCACGGTCGATGGTGTCGCTTTTACCTTGCAGGCACGCGATGGTTTATATGTGCCGATGGGCAGCGACAAAGTCGTATTTGAGTCGCTCGATACCAATCAGGCGGCGAAATTTTATCTGGTTTCGACACCGGCGCATGCCCGTTACGAAACCGTGCATATCTCGATTGATAAAGCTGTGCCCTTGCAACGCGGCGCGTTGGAAACATCTAACGAGCGCGTAATCTATCAATACATCGTGCCGGCCACCTGCAAATCCTGCCAGCTATTGCTCGGCATGACTTTGCTTAGTGAAGGCAGTGTCTGGAATACCATGCCGCCGCATTTGCATGATCGTCGTTCCGAAGTGTATTTCTATTTCGGTTTGGCCGAAGGCCAGCGCGTGATGCATTTCATGGGCGAGCCGGAAGATACCCGCCATCTCGTTGTTTCCGATAGCGAAGCGGTAATTTCTCCGCCATGGTCTATCCATATGGGTTCGGGCACGCAAAACTATGGTTTCATCTGGGCCATGGGCGGTGAGAATCTGGATTACACCGACATGAAACAACTCGATATCTGCCAGCTCAAATAAGGCCGGGAAGAATATGTTTAGTCTGGAAGGCAAAGTCGCACTCGTCACCGGTGGCAATACCGGTCTTGGTCAAGGCATTGCGATCGCACTCGCCAGTGCCGGTGCCGATATCGCCTGTGCAGGCACTTCGGCACCGGACGAAACAGCAGAAAAAGTGAAGGCCCTCGGTCGGCGTTTTATCGCGATCAAGGCCGATTTATCCAGTCTTGCTCCCGTGCAAAATCTGGTCGATCACACCGTTGCCGAATTGGGTGCACTCGATATTCTGGTGAACAATGCCGGCACCATTCGTCGTGCCGATGCGGTCGATTTCACCGAGGCCGATTGGGATGCGGTGATGGACGTGAATCTGAAAACCGCGTTCTTTCTATGCCAGGCCGCCGGTCGCCACATGATCACGAAAGGCCGCGGAAAAATTATCAATATCGCCTCGATGTTGTCGTTCCAGGGCGGCATCCGAGTGCCCTCGTATACGGCGAGCAAACACGGTATCGCCGGCATCACCAAACTGCTGGCGAACGAATGGGCCGGCAAGGGCTTGAACATCAACGCGATTGCCCCCGGCTATATGGTGACCAACAACACCACGGCGCTGCGTGCCGATGAAAACCGCAATCGCGATATCCTCGCGCGCATTCCGGCCGGACGCTGGGGCGAACCCGGCGATATCGGCGGTGCCGCGATTTTTCTTGCTTCGGCGGCATCGGATTACGTCAATGGCATCGTGCTTCCAGTCGATGGCGGCTGGCAGGCGCGCTGAGCCGGGAACGGTTTTGGAGAATTAGCTCTAGTACTTTGGGGCATCGTTGGTCACCAGCGATTATCCCCCGATATCGTTTAAGCATAAGCCTTATTTTCCTGCATCCATTACGATAGCGCATGAGCATGAATACTCCCCGCGTTGAAGATCCGCCACTGCGATCGGTCGAATCGCCGGCCACCGATGTATTGCTGCGCGAAGACGTAAAACAACTCGGCGCATTGGTCGGTGAAATATTGGCAGAACAGGAAGGTGCCGATTTTCTGTCTCAGGTCGAAGCGATTCGCGTTGCCGCGATCCAGCGCCGCGAAAATATCCAGACCATTGATGCACTGGCAAATAATTTAAGTGGTCTTGCATTGGAACAAGCAGAAGCCCTGGTGCGCGCATTCGCACTCTGGTTTCAAGCGGTAAATCTGGCCGAACGCGTGCATCGCATTCGCCGTCGCCGCGATTACCAGAAAGCCGGCGCTGCACCGCAACCCGGCAGTCTCGCGGCCGTACTTCTGCAATTGAAAAACGAAGGCGTGTCGTTCGATGAATTGCTGCCGGTTCTTCAACGCCTGCATATCGAACCGGTGTTTACCGCGCATCCGACCGAAGCCATTCGGCGCGCGCTGTTGAACAAGGAACGCGATGTCGTGCACCGCCTGATCGAGGACATTGATCGCGCATTAACACCGGACGAAAGACGCAAAGGCCGTGAACGCATTCGGGTGTCGCTGACGTCGGCCTGGCAAACCAGTGAAATGGCGAACGAAAAACCAAGCGTGCATGATGAAATGGAACACGTCGGGTTCTATCTTTCCGAAGTCTTGTACCGGGTATTGCCGACGTTTCAGGAAGCGCTGGAAGAAGCCGTCGCCGGCGCTTACGGCCAATGCCCGCCATTGCCGAATGTGCTGCGCTTTTCGACCTGGGTCGGCGGCGATATGGATGGCAATCCGAATGTCGGCGCCGCCACCATTCTCGACACGCTGAATGCACAGCGCGAAATGGTATTGAAGGCATATCGTCGCGACGTACTCGAACTTCGCACCGTGTTGACGCAGTCGATCGGCCGCATCGGCGTCGATCACAAAATCATCGAACGAATCGAACAATACAAGGAACTGCTGCCAGACGCGGCATCGCTGCAATCGGAACGTCGCGCCGACATGCCTTACGGCGAATTGCTGAATTTGATCGCGGCACGTTTGGCCGAAGGAATAAACAACCGCCCTGCCGCCTATGCCAATGCGGATGAATTCGCGGCCGATCTTTTCTTGATTGATGACAGTCTGAAAAAACATCGGGGCGAACACGCCGGCCATTTCGCATTAAACCGTGTGATCAGGCGCGTGCAGTGTTTCGGTTTTCATCTTGCAGCGCTGGATTTGCGCCAGGATTCCGCAATTCACGATGCCGCGCTGTCGGAATTATTGTCGCAACCGGATTTCGCACAACATTCGCCCAATGAACGCGCACCCGTTTTGCATGCCTTGATCCGCGGCGACACTGCAACGAAAGAATCCGCGACCGCAAAACCGGTACTGGATGTTTTCCGTGCACTTCGAGAAGGTCGCGAACGTTTTGGCATACAGGCATTCGGTCCGTATATCGTCAGCATGAGTCGCAGTGCCGCTGATGCCTTGGCCGTACTTGCGCTCGCGCGCGTGGCCGGTTTCCATGAAGACAATGATCATGTAGCACTCGATGTCGCACCGCTGTTTGAAACCGTGGCCGATCTGGAAGCGGCCGAAAGCAGTTTGCGTTCGCTATTCGCCGATCCGGTGTATCGCGAACATTTGCGGCAACGCGGCCAGACCCAAATGGTGATGCTTGGCTATTCCGACAGCGCCAAAGACGGCGGCATTCTCGCTTCGCGCTGGGCCTTGCAACGCACGCAAGTCGCACTCACCGCGCTCGCGCAGGAGAGCGGAATCCGCATTGTCTTCTTCCATGGCCGCGGCGGTTCGGCCAGTCGCGGCGGCGGCAAGACCGAACGTGCAGTGATCGCATCGCCGCGCGGTTCGGTCGATGGCTATTTGCGTTTGACCGAGCAGGGTGAAGTCATCCATCGCAAGTACGGCGTTCGGGCATTGGCCGAAAGAAATCTCGAACAAATGACCGGCGCGGTATTGCGCGCCACCTTGCGTCCCCGCGTGATCGAACCGCGCGAAACACAATGGCGCGAACTCGCCACGCAGATGGCAAACAATGCCCGAAAGTATTACCGCACGCTGGTGCATGAAGATCCGAATTTCGCCGCTTATTTTCGTGCGGCAACGCCAATCGATGTCATCGAGCGGCTTCGAATCGGTTCGCGCCCTTCGCGACGCGGAAACAAGGGCGGCGTCGAAAGCCTGCGCGCCATTCCCTGGGTGTTCGCCTGGAGCCAGAACCGCGCCGGACTCACCGGGTGGTTCGGCGTCGGCAGCGCCTTGCTCGCATCGATAGAAGAGCACGGCCACCAGGCCATTGCCGAGATGGCGCGCGACTGGCCGTTTTTTTCGACATTTCTCGACGATGTGGAAATGGTGCTGGCGAAATCGGATATGGCGATCTACGAACGCTATTCCTTGCTGGCCGGTGACGCGCACGCGCATTACTACAAAATCATCCATGACGAATTTTTGCGTTGCCAGAACGCGATACTTCCGATCAAGAACCAGAACGTGCTTTTGCAACGCGATCAACGACTGGCGCAGAGCATTCGTTTGCGTAATCCCTATGTCGACCCGATAAGCTTGCTGCAGGTCGACCTGCTTGCAAGATGGCGTGCTGCAGATCGGCCCGAAGACGAACTATTCCATGCCTTGGTTGCAACGGTGAACGGCATAGCGGCGGGCGTACAAAATACCGGTTAACGTAGCCCGGGTCATGGTTCCACCTGACCCGGGGAGCAATGCGAAACATTTAAAAAAATTCACGCAGCCTGAAACCCAATCGCATCATCACCAACCCGGGTAAGAAGAGCGTTACCCGGGCTACGGGTGCTGGTTAAAAGGTGTGACGTGCTTGGCGGAAATTCGTTCAGCTAGGCTATGATGACACCGGGGATGTAGAAAACCGTTCACTGCAAGAGTGATTCAAGGGGTTGGCTGCATGATGGCATCGCAATTTCGCGACAACGCGTGTCCGGGCATCGGGACTTAAGGTCTTGGCCTTTCTAGCCGAACTCAAACGCCGCAACGTGATCCGCATGGCCGGGCTGTATCTCGTCGGTGCCTGGCTGGTGACGCAAGTCGCCGCCACTTTATTGCCGGTGTTCGAGGCGCCTGTGTGGGTGATGAAGACGATCGTGGGAATTCTGGCGATCGGTTTTATTCCCGCAATGGTATTCGCCTGGGTATTCGAACTCACACCGGAAGGTTTGAAACGTGATGCCGAAGTAACACCGGAGCAATCCATCGCGCCGCAAACCGCTCGCAAGATGGAACGCATGATTCTCGTGCTGTTCGCATTTGCCTTGGCATTTTTCGCATTCGACAAATTCATGCTGGCACCGAAGCGCGAAGCGGCGGCGGTTAGTGTCGCCAGTGAAAAAGTGAAAGCGCAAACGCTGGCGGAAATAAAAACCAGCGTGAGTGAAAAATCCATCGCCGTGCTGCCGTTCGTGAATATGTCCACAGACCCGGAGAACGAATTCTTCTCCGACGGCTTGAGCGAAGAAATTCTCAATTCACTGGCGCGTATCGATGGCATGCAGGTAGTCGGGCGCACCTCGTCGTTCCAGTTCAAGGGCAAGAACGAAGACCTGCGCAGCATCGGCGAAAAACTCGGTGTCGCCACCATCCTCGAAGGCAGCGTGCGTCGCGAAGGCGACAAGGCGCGTATCACCGCCCAATTGATTCGCGCGGCGGATGGCATCCATCTATGGTCGCAGACTTATGACCGTACACTGGACGATACCTTGGCAGTGCAACTGGATATCGCCGAACAAGTCGCTGGTGTGTTGAATGTAGTGCTGGATGACAAACAGCGCGCCACAATGCGAAAGGCCGGTGTCGCCAACGTCGATGCCTTCATCGCCTATCAGAAAGGCCTCAAGTTGTACTTCGACGCGCATGGCAAGCCCGAGATCGGCCTGCTGGAAGGGCTGCGTCTGGCCAATGCCGAGTTTGATCGGGCCACTACGCTGGAACCGGATTTCTACGAGGCTCATTTCGCGAAGGCCGACTTGTACGAACATATGCTGCAGGATGATGATCTCGATCACGCCGAGCGGATTGCCGCACAACGCGCCGCGCTGCAGACGCTGCAACTGGCGGCGAACGAGAGCAAGGACGAACAGCAGCGCCTGCTGACCCTGGCCGAGCGACAAATGCTCAGCGACGACTGGCGCGGCTTGCCTGCACTGATTGACGCGGCGTTCAAGGCGCCGGGTTGCAATAACTCAAACTGGATGCCGGTGTTCGCCAGCGCCTTCGGCTACGGTGATGCAATCGAGGACTTCAGTAAACGCGCGATCGCCTGCGATCCACTCAACCGCATCAACTACAGCACGCGCACGACGGTAGCACTGGCTAACGGGCAGGGACAACGCGCGCTCGACATCCGGGCAAACCTGCCCAAGTCAATCAACCCAAGCGGATCCCTGAGCGGGCCGGGCACCGTGACGGCGCTTCTGCTGCTGGGGCGCGTCGACGAAGCCGGCAAGTTGCTCGATGGCGCGGCTGTCGATGCGCAAGACGAAGGCTACTACATGGCACGCGTGCTGCTGGGACGAGCGCGTGGCGAGTCGCCCGGCACCATCCATACGCAACTGCAAAGTGTGGACCGCAAGCCTTCGAAGTACAGCCAATGGCTGCGAGCCGATGCGGTCGAGGCGGCAAACGCTGGCAACCGCGCCGAGGCCAATCGTCTCGCCGCCGCCATGGATGCACGCCCGGCCGGACCCTTCCTGCTGGCCGTGTTCAGCGCAGCCTGCTACTGCGGCGCACCGTTCGATTTGGAAGCCACGCCGAACTTCAAGGCGCGGCTGGCGGAATCCGGTTTTCGCTGGCCACCGCCGGCGACGATTGCATTCCCGCCGCGTAGTGACGGTGCGAAGCCATGAATTTCATCAGCGAACTCAAACGTCGCAATGTGATTCGCATGGCCGGCGAATATCTTTTGATTTTCGTAGGAGGGCCCTTGGGCCCGAAACAACAAGCGCTGGATATTCGTCTCCCGCAAGCGGCCTCCTACGAAAATTGCAACGAGATTTTTGAATAATGAATTTCATCTCTGAACTCAAACGCCGCAACGTGATACGCATGGCTGGCTTGTATCTGGTCGGTGCGTGGTTGATCACGCAGGTGGCCGCGACGGTGTTGCCACTATTCGGTTCGCCGGACTGGATCGCCCGTAGCATCGTCGTTTTATTGATGATCGGATTTATTCCGGCATTAGTGATTACGTGGATTTTCGAACTTACGCCGGAAGGTTTGAAGCGCGACGCCGAAGTCACGCCGGAACAATCCATCGCCCCGCAAACCGCTCGCAAGATGGAGCGCAGCATTCTGGCGTTGTTTGCGATTGCCCTGGCCTTTTTTGGTTTCGATAAATTTTATCTGGCACCAAAGCGCGAAGCGGCTTTGGTTTCTGTCGCCACGCAAGCCATCACCGAAAAAGCGGCGCAAAAGGAAAAATCGGAAAACCAGAAATCCATAGCAGTGCTGGCGTTCGAAAACCGCAGCGCCGACAAGAACAACGAATATTTTTCCGACGGTGTGGCCGAAGAAATCCTGAATTCGCTGGCGAAAGTGAAAGGCTTGAAAGTGGCGGGCCGGACCTCGTCATTTTTCTTCAAGGGCAAGAATGAAAGTTTGAGTACGATTGGCAAAACGCTGGGCGTGGCGCATGTGTTGGAAGGTTCGGTGCGCAAACAGGGCGACAAACTACGCATTACCGCGCAGTTAATCCGGATCAGCGATGGTTTTCAGATGTGGTCGGAAACTTTCGATGGCACCGATGCCGATATTTTTGCCTTGCAAGAAAAAATTGCGCGGCAAGTTACTAGTGAATTGAAAGTAGCGCTCAATGCCGGGCAACAAAATCGATTGATTGATACGGGCACCAGTAGTGCCGAAGCCTATGCCTTGTATTTGCAGGCCACGGCTATTTTCAACCGCCGTGATTTTGCCCAATACGAAGATGCCGTTACCGCTTTGCAGAAGGCTCTGGTGCTCGATCCGAACTATGCGCGAGCCTATTCCCGATTGGCAACGATGTATGTGTTGCTGGCAAATTCGTCGAAGGAGCCGCTGCAATCGCTGAAAGAAAAAGTGCTTGCCAATGCAAAAGCCGCCAGTGCGCTTGACCCAGGCTTGGCCGAACCCTACGCGGCATTAGGCGCATCCCTTGATTGGCTTCCTGGCGAATTAATAGAACAGCGAGAGTTGTTTGATCGCGCCTTGGCGCTGGATCCCGATGATGTCACCAGCAATTTTTGGTATGGATTGACGATGATCAGAATGGGTTATCTTGAGCGAGGGCTGGCTCATATTGATCGTGCGCTCGAGAAAGAACCGATGCTACCGAATGCTCTGCGCTGGCGCGGCATTATGGATTACTACGCGGGTGATCATGCAAAAGCCGAAACCTTTCTGAACCGAGCGCGCAATCTTGGCTTGAAGTTTGCTGATCGCAATCTAGCCGATATTGCCAGCGCTCGCGGTAATAAAATCGAGGCGATTAATTTATCCGCAAATGGCACTATTCTGCCGCTTATGCCGCCCAATAGCGCTCGGGTCTTGTCTGAAGGCGTTTACGGTGATGCCACTCAGCGGGCTAAGGCACTTACTTTGCTTGATAATTACATGGCAACTTCCAAAGATCATTTGCCGGGCATGGTTCCCGTATATCTATTTATGCTCGGAGAGCCAGATAAAGCGTTGAATACAGCGCACAAACGACTGCTGCGCGACAAAATCGACTTTTTAGCCTTACTTTGGAGCCCACAGGGCAAAGCTATGCGCGACCTGCCTGAGTTCCCACAGTTTCTACATGACTCCGGCTTGGTTGCGCTATGGGATAAATACGGAGCGCCGGATATTTGCAAGAAGAACGGCAATGGCGATTACGTCTGTGAGTAATTTCAACGTCATTCGTATTGCTGCTTTTGTAGGAGGGCCTTCTAGGCCCGAAAAATCTATCAGTTTGCCTATCGGGCCTAGAAGGCCCTCCTACCATAGAATATGTTCATGATCCTGCGCCGCTTGTCGCAATCACTCAAAGAACAAAACTGGATGGCAATCACCATCGAATTCGTATTGCTGGTGGTCGGCGTTTTTCTCGGTATTCAAGTGGCGAACTGGAATGCCGAACGCGAGACCAACAAGAAAGCCGCCGAGTTCACCGATAAACTGATCGCGGATTTGCGCGCGGAAAGTTGGCGCTATCAATTTCTTTTGGAGTATCACCGCGACATCCGGGATGCCGCCGAGAATACGGCGAATGCACTCAGTGGCAAAAAGCCATTGTCGAACGAAGAATTCCTGATCAATGCCTATCGCGCGAGTCAATACAAGCAGGGCGCGGCTCGCCGTTCCACCTATGACGAACTGGTCTCGACCGGCAATATCGGCCTGATTAAAGACAAGCAACTTCGGAATATATCGGTGCGCGCCTACAGCCTTAGCACCATCGACAATCTGGTGAAGGAAGGTATCGAGTCGCGTTATCGCGAGCTGTTCCGGATGAGCGTTCCCAACGACGTGCAACGCGCGCTGGGTAAAGCCTGTGGCGATCGCTACATCAAACCCGGTGATTACACGGATTTCGATCATGTGATCGACTATCCCTGCAAAACCGGATTGCCCGCCGACGTGATCGATGCAACTGCAAACACTTTACGTTCGGATCCGCAAACCCTTCGCTATTTGCGCCAACGCATCGCCGACCTCGATACCCGTCTGGTAGACATGACACAAAACAATCGCGATGTCTGGGAAGCACTTTTGAAAATTGCCAAGGAAAAGCCATGATCCTTCGCCGCCTGTCGCAATCGCTCAAGGAACAAAACTGGACCGCTATTGTCATCGAGTTCGTATTGCTGGTGGTCGGCGTTTTTCTCGGCATTCAAGTAAGCAACTGGAATGCCGAGCGTGTCGAGCAAAAGCGTGCCATCGAACTGTTTGCACGCCTGATCGATGATCTCGAAAGCGAGAAGATTAACGTTGGGTACCTGCAGAGCTATTACGAAACGACATCCGCTTATGCCAAGGTCGCCATTCGTGGGTTTGAAGCACCCGGCTCAATCGACTCCGAAACATTCGTTACCAGCGCCTATCAGGCCAGCCAGTGGCAGGAAGCCATCTCCAGCCGGTCGACCTTCGAGGAAATCGTCGCCACCGGTGCCGTCGATCTGGTGCGCAATGAAAAGACCCGCGAGCTTCTGATCGGCTACTACGAGTATGACTGGACGAAAGGACTCGGCTTCGCTTCGCGTCCGCATTATCGCGAACTGGTCAGGGGCGCCATTCCCTATGGAATTCAGGAAGCGATTAAAGCGTCCTGCGGCGATCAACCGGCGACTATCGGCCGCACTGTTTTCTATTCACTTCCAAAGCAGTGCGATATCGATGTTCCGGCGGCGGATATTGAAAAAGCCGCCGCTGCCTTGCGCTCCGAACCGAGCCTGGAACAGGCGCTTCGCTACCAACTTTCCGAAAACGATACCAAGGCTTTCAATTACGCCGCCACCGGCAAACAACTTGTCCCCTTGATTGCCGCAGTTAAAAGAGGCGTTCAATGATCCTGCGACATCTCGTAGCGCCGTAGCCCGGGTCATGGCTCCATCTGACCCGAGGCTCGCGATACTTCCAGAGTTCGTAAAAACTTTATTCTAAAAAAATGATTTTTCACGATAGTCTGCGTTGAAATAATTACCTGGCTTCTGCATTCCCGGGTCAGATAAAGCCATGACCCGGGCTACGTCAATAATTGTTTGGCGGCGGTGTTAATCGTTTGTGGATCAAGATCGCTCAACTCGATGATTTGTGCAGCGGCATAATGCCCTGCCCGCATTTTCGAAGAACGCTGATACGAGGGATCGTAATGTTGTTGCAGTAATTCTTCGACCAATATCGCCCATTCGCCTTTGTCGGCGAGACCATGCCAGCGTGTAATGGTTTCGCGGCCGCGCAACACGAGTAAATATTCCAGCAGCTTTTTTATTTCGGAAGTATCGGTCAGAAAATGTTGATAGGTTTCGATCAGGAATTTCACTCTGGCTGCAAACGGTACTTCGAGAGTAATCAGCTGGCCTCTATCCTGCATCGTGGTGGCGAATAGTATCGGCAAACTGATCGAACCGATTTTTCGGCTTTCCGCTTCGACGAAAACCGGTTTGCCTGCATCGAAAGATTGCAGCTTTTGCCATAGCAGGGTTTCAAATCTTTTCTGGCTTGGTTGCGCCTGGTTGGGGATGGCGCCGAGTACCGAACCGCGATGCTCCGCCAGTTTTTCCAGATCGAGCACTTGCGCTTGCATGGATTCAAGTGTTTCCAATAAACGTGTTTTACCGCTGCCGGTTTTTCCACACAGCACGATATAACGAAATTGCGGTGCCCGTTTTTCAAGCTCGATAACTACATGCCGGCGAAAGGCCTGATAGCCACCATGTAGTTGTGCTGCCGACCAACCGACTTGCCGCAGGATATGCACCATGGCACCCGAACGCATGCCTCCGCGCCAACAATAGATCAATGGCTGCCAGTCTTTCGGCTTGCCTTCAAATTGTTTTTCAAGATGCTGCGCGATATTGCGGGAAATGAATTGCGCGCCGCGTTGGCGTGCGGCAAATGGCGAGACCTGTTTGTACAAGGTGCCGACGATCACGCGTTCCTGGTTGCTCAGCACCGGGCAGTTGATCGCGCCCGGTAAATGATCGAGCGCAAATTCCGCCGGCGTGCGTACGTCGATGATCACATCGAACTGCGTTAGCTCGCTGATATTGGCGACGGTATTTCTTCCCATGAACGCTCTCGTATCGACTCTTTGTGGCAAACTGCCGCATGCCAGCCTACCAGATTCAATAATCACGAGCCTATCGCATATGGAAAATCCAATTCGCCTTACGACATATAGCCACGGTGGTGGTTGCGGCTGCAAGATTTCGCCGGCGATTCTGTCGCAAATCCTTTCCGATATTCCGATGCGATTGATGCCCAAGGAATTGCTGGTCGGTATCGAGTCCAGCGACGATGCCGCGGTGTATCAATTGAACGAACACCAGGCGGTGATCGCGACCACCGATTTTTTTACGCCGATTGTCGACGACCCGTTTCACTTCGGGCAGATTGCCGCGACCAATGCGCTATCCGATGTGTACGCAATGGGTGGTCAACCGATTTTCGCACTCGCCATCGTCGGCATGCCGCTCGACAAGATGCCAATCGAAGCCATCCAGCAAATCATTGCCGGCGGCGATTCGATTTGTGCCAAGGCCGGCATTCCAATTGCCGGCGGCCATTCGATAGACACGCTGGAACCGATTTATGGTTTGGTCGCGATCGGTCTGGTGCATCCGTACAATGTGAAGCGCAATAACCAGGCAAAGGCCGGTGATGTTTTGATTCTCGGCAAGCCTTTAGGTGTCGGTATTTTATCTGCCGCTTTGAAAAAAGGTCGGCTGGATGCGGACGGTTACGCACAGATGATTGCGATCACCACACAGCTAAACACACCAGGCACAAAACTCGCGAACATGTGCGGCGTGC
>Ga0208628_1000099_pt1 | contig 53615 bp, 53 predicted proteins | sample LakWasMet16_LOW5_2_FD_183864 | JGI IMG/M metagenome (GOLD analysis project Ga0208628, IMG submission 183864) | Freshwater sediment methanotrophic microbial communities from Lake Washington under simulated oxygen tension - Sediment Metagenome... | ecosystem: Environmental > Aquatic > Freshwater >... | reverse complement strand
CACCATGCTTCCTTGCAACGACAAAATCCTCAGCCCCAAGTCCGCCCAATGCATAGATCGGCAATGAAACTTCGTTACGCATTTTGGTGAATCCCGACCACCCAATCCCTGGCATATCGGGATGCGTATTTGTTTTACGCACCGGCCCCAAAACCGCGAATAAGGCTGACAGGCTTTCGGCTTTTTTCAACTCATCGATGGCATGGCAGGCGCTGGAAAAAGGATGCCCCGACAACAGGGTTTCTATATCGGATTGCATCAATTGTCCGGACTTCAAATGCACGGGACAATCGAGTGTCATTGCCAGATCAATATCCTCGTTGATAAGCAATTGCGCATCATGCTCGTGACACAGGGTTCGCACATCAATCGCGAGTTCTTTCAGTTTTTCTGCAGTCAGCGATTTGCAGCGCAACTGGATACAGCGAATTCCCGAATCCAGTTGCTGTGCGATACAAGATAGGAAACCGGCTTTATCGCCATAAAATTCCGGTGTTATCGCAAGCAAGCCTGCTTGCGTCAATGCGGCCACGACCGGCTTGTCCGCAGGCGGCATCGGATACGATGACAATTTCTCCAGAGGCGACCAGGCGAGTGCCTGTTTTTCGAGGCCCTTGGGTTTGCCGGTGAACGACGCGACCGTGTAGACATCAAGCACGATGCTCTTGTTTGAATAACGCTGGGGCACCGAAATCAGTGGTTCGACATGGCCTATGCGAATGCCGAGCTCTTCGAATAATTCGCGCTGTAATGCCTTGGCGGGCGACTCGCCGGGCTCGACTTTGCCGCCCGGGAATTCCCAGGCACCGGCAAGGTCACGTCCTTCTGTACGTCTCGCCAGTAAAATCCTGCCGCGGGTGTCACGCAGAACACCCGCTACCACATGAATCGGAGCGTCAAGCCCAGACTGCATTATCGGTCAGGTCAGCTGACCATGGCATTGCTTGTATTTTTTGCCGCTGCCGCAGGGGCAAGGATCGTTGCGGCCAATCTTGTCGGCGTCGCGGGTAATCGTCTTCGGCTGCAAATCGGCGGCATCCTGCGATGCAAATGCCATCGCTTGCTGCATCTCGTCATCGACACCGAAATCACCGGTTTCCGGATGCTGGAACTGCATGTCTTTCGCCTGCGCTTCAAGACGCTGACGTTCGGCATTTTCCATCGCGGCGACCTCTTCCTCGTCGCGAATGCGTACGCGTGCGAGCAAGGTAATGACGTCCTGCTTTACCTTGTCGAGCATTTCCGAAAACAGCTCGAACGATTCGCGCTTGTATTCCTGCTTCGGCTGCTTTTGGGCATAGCCGCGCAAATGAATACCCTGGCGCATATAGTCCATCCGCGCGAGATGTTCTTTCCAGCTTTGATCGAGCACGTTCAACATCAGGTGTTTTTCAAGGTGGCGCATCATGTCGGATGAAATCTGGGCTTCCTTGTCGACAAAAACTTTCTCGGCCGCTTTCAGGACGTGATCGAGCAAACCGTTGTCATCGAGTTCCTCGGATTTTTCAATCAGGCTTTTCAGATCCAGCGACATGCCGAATTCGTCGGTCAGACTGCGCTCGAGCCCATCGATATCCCATTGCTGGTCAATCGAATTGACCGGCACGTAACGACGCACCGTCATCGACATCACATCGTCGCGGATGGCATCAATGGCATCCTTTACCGAATCGGCTTCGAGCAATTCATTACGCTGCTGATAGATCACTTTGCGCTGGTCATTGGCGACATCGTCGTAATCAAGCAGGTTTTTACGGATATCGAAGTTATGCGCTTCGACTTTTTTCTGGGCATTTTGGATCTGCTTGGTGACCATGCCGCTTTCGATCACTTCGTCTTCTTTCATGCCGATGCGACGCATCGCGTTTTGCACCCAGTCGGCGGCAAAGATACGCATTAAATTGTCTTCAAGCGACAGATAGAAACGCGACGATCCGTTATCGCCCTGACGGCCGGAACGGCCTCGCAGCTGATTGTCGATACGGCGCGACTCATGGCGCTCGGTACCGATGATATGCAGACCGCCCAGTTCCAGAACTTCGTCGTGGTGCTTCTGCCATTCCGATTTCACGCGCGACTTGTCCAGCTCGCTCGCTTCTTCGCCCAAGGCATGCAATTGCGCTTCCAGGCTGCCGCCCAGAACGATGTCGGTACCGCGACCGGCCATATTGGTGGCGATGGTGACCGCTTTCTTGCTGCCTGCCTGCGCGACGATTTGCGCTTCGCGTTCATGCTGTTTCGCATTCAACACTTCGTGCGGAATACCGGCTTTCTTGAGATGGCTGGAAAGCAATTCAGAGGTTTCAATCGATGTGGTACCGACCAGGACGGGCTGTCCTCGATCGTAGCAATCCTTGATGTCGACACTGACCGCGTTGAATTTTGCGTCGCGGGTCAGGTACACGAGGTCAGCATGATCCTTGCGCACCATCGGACGATGGGTTGGAATCACGACCACTTCAAGATTGTAGATGGTCTGGAATTCGTAGGCCTCGGTATCTGCCGTACCGGTCATGCCCGAAAGCTTGCTGTACATGCGGAAATAATTCTGGAAGGTGATCGAAGCCAGTGTCTGGTTTTCACGCTGGATCGGCACGCCTTCTTTTGCTTCGACCGCCTGGTGCAAACCATCGGACCAGCGACGACCGGCGAGTGTACGGCCGGTGAATTCGTCTACGATGATCACTTCGCCGTCGCGCACGATGTAATCGACATCACGTTGATACAAGGCGTGTGCGCGCAAGCCGGCATTCAGATGATGAACTACGGTCAGGTTTTGTCCGGAATACAAACTGTCTTCTTCGCTGATGATGCCTGCTTCACGCAACAGTTTTTCCGCGTGTTCCATGCCGGCTTCGGACAGATGCACCTGTTTTTGTTTTTCGTCGACCCAGAAATCGCCATCGCCATCTTCTTTTTCCTGCCGAATCAATTTCGGCAGCAAACGATTCACCTTCATATAAAGCTCGGGCGATTCGTCGGCAGGGCCGGAAATAATCAGCGGGGTACGGGCTTCATCAATCAGGATGGAGTCGACTTCGTCGACGATCGCAAAATTCTGGCCGCGCTGGAATCGGTCATCTTTAGACAAGGCCATGTTGTCACGCAGGTAATCGAAGCCGTATTCGTTATTGGTTCCGTAGGTGATGTCGGAGGCGTAGGCGCCTTTTTTGTCTGTGTGCGGCATCCCCGGATACACAACGCCCACGGACATGCCGAGGAAGTTGTAAACGCGGCCCATCCAGGCCGAGTCGCGTCGTGCGAGGTAATCATTCACGGTTACCACATGCACGCCCTTTCCGGACAATGCATTCAAATAGGTTGGCAAGGTAGCGACCAGGGTTTTGCCTTCACCGGTACGCATTTCCGCGATGCGGCCGGAATGCAGCACCATGCCGCCGACCAGTTGCACGTCGTAATGGCGCAAGCCAAGTACGCGTTTGGAAGCTTCACGGCAAACCGCGAAGGCTTCGGGCAACAATTGATCGAGGGTCTCGCCTTTTTCAATTCGGGCCTTGAACTCTTCGGTTTTTGCACGCAGCGCGTCGTCGCTCAGTTTTTCCATTTCCGGTTCAAGGGAATTGATGCGGTCAATGTTTTTTTGGAATTGACGCAGCAGGCGTTCGTTACGGCTGCCAAAAATACGGGTAAGTAGACTATTGAGCATGGGAAAATCAAACCACCGTGTGAGGCAGACAAAGTCCGCGCTGGAAATAAAAGACCAATAATGAAAACGGCCGCGCATGCTGTTCATGGCGGCCGCATAGTTTAACCTGTGGGCGGATTAAGCGATATCAATCCCCGACGATTATCGTTTTACGCTATCCAGAAAAGGCTTCGGATTTACCGCTACGCCATTGGTGTGGACTTCAAAATGAATATGGGGGCCAGTCGAACGCCCGGTTGAGCCGGCTTTTGCGACTTGCTGGCCAGCACGGACCAAATCGCCTGCACGCACCGTAAACGCAGAATTATGGGCATACAGCGTGGTGTAGCCATTGCCATGATCAACCTCAACCACATTGCCATAACCGTTTTTGACGCCGGTAAAACTGACAACGCCATCGGCAGCGGCAAATACCGGATCACCGATATTGGCTTCAAAATCGATGCCTTTATGATGCGCGCGACCACCCGAGAACGGATCGGAACGGGTGCCGAAGGTTGAAGTGATGTAGCCACGGCCTGGAAGTGTCGAAGGCGTGCGGCTCATTTCGAGATGTTGATCAAACAGCATGGCTTCAAGAACGGAAAGCTGGCGGCCCGAGTTATCGAACTGGACCTGCAGAGCGCTCAGGTCGCTCAGCAGGTCTTTCGACTTTACGTCTTCAACGGTTTCGTCACCACCGGCGCCGGGCAATTTGTCGAAGTTGAACTCGCCATCGGTGAACTTGCCGTCTTTTGCAAGACGTTCGCCGAGAGCATTCAAACGATTCGCCTGGATTTGCAGTTCACCTACGCGAGCGGCAACGGCATTGATTTCACGTTGCGCATCGGCTTTGGCGGTTTTGAGCTCTTTGTTTTGAATAGTCAGCTGGGCTTGCAGGCGGGCGATTTCAGCTTTGGCGGCACCATTGGCGCCACGGCCAAAAAAACCGATGCTAAACGCGAGTGCCAATAATAAAAATATTGAACCACCGGCAATTGCCGCGGTTTTTGGATCATCGAACGCCAGTTTCTTTGGCGTGCGAAAGAATTTTGAAACGATGATAATGTTCATCATGCTTAAACGTTCTCACAATCAGGTCCATGGCACTGCGGCTTCAACCGGTCCGGTTCAGGCGCTGCAGGCAGCGAATGAGTCCAACCTGATGAAACTGATCAAACGTGCCCAGCAACTGGACCAACTTGATCAAACACTGCGCCAAATTTTGCCCTCTGCACTGGCGAAAGAATGCCGGCTCGCCAATATCAGTCAGGAAAAACTGGTGTATTCGGTATCAAATCCGGTCTGGAAGTCCAAACTGCGCCTTTATGGCGACGCTTTGATCAGCGCGGCCGGTGCAGCCGGGTTTCGAGTCCAGGCTTTGACGATAAAAGTGACCCCCCCGGACTCGGTCCCCCTAAGTCCAACAACTGGTAAGCCCCTTACTCAGGCGGTTCGCGATTCACTGCGAGCCACCGCCCACTCCGTGGAAGACCCGCAACTGCGGGAACAACTCCTAAAACTGGCATCCTTGCCCTAAAGCCAACATCGCTGTGGCCGGTCATTGTGCCGGAATACGTTAGAGCAGCCGTTAAAAACCTGTTATTTCAATGTGATACAAGCCGCAAAGTGCAAGATCACCAAGGCAAAACGCCCTGTTTTATTGGGCGTGCGCCGGATGGGCGTAGGAAATCGGGGCGGTTGCCGGGTCATCGGCATAGGTGACTTCTTCCCAGGTACTCGGGTCCGCCAGCATGGCGCGCAGCAACTGGTTATTCAGGGCATGGCCTGATTTATAGGCATAAAAAGCGCCGACCAGGCTGTGACCGAGCAGGTACAGATCGCCGATGGCGTCGAGAATCTTGTGTTTCACGAACTCGTCTTCGTACCGGAGTCCGTCTTCATTCAAGATGCGGTAGTCGTCCAGCACGATCGCATTGTCCATGCTGCCGCCCAATGCAAGGTTGCGATCACGCAGGAATTCGATGTCTTTCATGAAACCGAAGGTGCGGGCGCGGCTGACTTCCTTAACGAACGAGGTAGTCGAGAAATCGATTTCCACGCTGGAGGTCGATTTGCTGAAGACCGGATGCTTGAAGTCGATAGTGAAACCGACTTTGAAACCGTCAAAAGGCTCGAAACGTGCCCATTTGTCGCCATCCACTACCTGAATCGGTTTGACGATCTTGATGAAACGCTTGGCGACGTTCTGCTCTTCAATGCCGGCAGACTGCAGCAGGAAGACGAAAGGGCCAGCAGAACCGTCCATGATCGGCACTTCGAAATGCGACAAATCAACATAGGCGTTATCGATACCCAGGCCGGCAAAAGCAGACATCAGGTGCTCGATCGTCATTACGCGGACATCGTCCTGCACCAGCGCGGTACACATGCTGGTTTCGCCGACCAGTAGAGCATGAGCCTTGATTTCAACCGGTTTGGCGAAGTCGGTACGACGAAAAATGATGCCCGAATTCGGCGCAGCGGGACGCAAGGTCATGTAAACCTTCTGCCCGCTGTGCAGACCCACGCCCGTGGCGCGAATGACGTTTTTCAAGGTACGTTGTTTCATCATCATGGTTTATTCCATCTACCCAAGCCTGACGCTTTCCGGGAACAGCTCAAAACTCCCGCGAGGATATCACAGCTCCAGCTGAACAAAAGTATAAAAGCCCCTGTTTTTCACGGACTTGCAACAATAATATGTTTCAAATGTGGAACGGTTCGCAGTCTCAAGGCTTATGGAGACAGACGATAGGCAATCGAAGTTCAATCAAGATGCCGAGTAATCCCAAACCGATAAAAAAAGCCCGCCAAGAGGCGGGCTTGAAGTAAATCCAAGGGAACAAGGCATCCAACATCATCCTTGATGTTGTTTTGGCACTTACCATCAAGCAAGTCGGGCCAAGGCCCGACCTGCCTCAATCCGCCTGGCGACGCAAAAACGCCGGAATATCCAGATAGCTGTGATCGGTTGGCAAATCGCTTAATGCGGTTTGCGGTTGTGATTCACCTACACGGCTTGCGCGCAGTCCAAGATTATTACCCGCGGCATTGCTTTCGGCATTCAACATGCTGTCGTAATCCGGCAAGCCGGTGGTCGCGTTGCGCACCAACTTGACTGGATTGCGCATCGGTTCCTTGCTGCCGAACTCGACGCGATCGGGACGCACGCTTCCACGAGCAACGCCGCGGTTCAAACCGGTAGCCACGACGGTAACGCGGACTTCGTCCTGCATGTTTGGATCCAGTACGGTACCGACAACCACCGTTGCGTCTTCAGCAGCGAACTCGTCGATGATGCGACCCACTTCATCAAACTCGCGCATGGTGAAATCCGGACCTGCGGTGATGTTCACCAACACGCCGTTCGCACCGGCCAGATTGACTTCGTCCAGCAATGGATTGCTGATCGCCGCTTCGGCCGCTGCCTGCGCACGGTCATCACCACGGGCGGTACCGCTGCCCATCATGGCAAGACCCATTTCGCTCATCACGGTGCGCACGTCGGCAAAGTCGACGTTGATCAAACCCGGACGCACGATCAGATCGGCAATACCCTGCACGGCGCCAAGCAACACGTCATTGGCGGCGCGGAAGGCTTGCATCATCGTTGCATCGCGGCCGAGCACCGTGATCAGTTTTTCATTTGGAATGGTGATCAGGGAATCGCAATGTTGCGCCAATTCCTCGATACCTTTTAAAGCGACTTGCATGCGACGACGGCCTTCGAACGGGAAAGGCTTCGTGATAACGGCCACCGTCAGGATTCCCATTTCTTTCGCGAGCTGCGCAACGACGGGTGCTGCACCGGTACCGGTACCGCCACCCATGCCCGCAGTGATGAACACCATGTCGGCGCCCGTCAATGCTTCAACGATTTTTTCGCGATCTTCCAGCGCGGCTTGACGGCCGACCTCCGGATTCGCGCCTGCACCAAGACCTTTCGTAACGTTGCCGCCGAGTTGCAATTGCATTTTCGCGCCGACGTTTTTAATCGCCTGCGAATCGGTGTTCGCCGTGATGAATTCAACACCATCGACACCGGCATTCACCATGTGCGCAACCGCGTTGCCGCCACCGCCACCGACGCCAATCACCTTAATGACTGCGTTCGGTGCCAATTTTTCCACTAATTCAAAATGTGCCATGTTCAGATCCTCCGTGATTTAAATGAATATTCTTTTTATATGTGTTGCAACAACTAAAACTCTCCGCGATACCAGGTGCGAAGTTTTGAAAACAGGGTGCCGGCCTTGCTGCTGGATAACGAAGGCCTGCGCGGGTTTTCACTCGCACTGCCCCAAAGCAACAAACCGACGCCGGTTGCATGTACGGGATTGCCAACGACTTCACCCAGACCTTTGATGTTTTGCGGAATACCGACGCGAACCGGCATATGCAGCATTTCTTCTGCAAGCTCGACCACGCCTTCCATGCGCGATGAACCACCGGTCAGCACCAAACCGGCGCGCACCAGATCTTCGAAACCGGAACGACGCAGTTCGGCCTGCACCATTTCGAATATTTCTTCGTACCGGTTTTGCACGGCTTCAGCCAATGCCTGCCGTGCAAGACGGCGCGGCGGACGATCACCCACGCTTGGCACCTGGATACTTTCTTCGGCCGTAGCCAGTTGCGCCAATGCACAGGCATAACGCACCTTGATTTGTTCTGCTTCCGGTGTCGGCGTACGCAATAAGTGCGCGATGTCATTACTGACTTGATCGCCGGCAATCGGCAATGAAGCCGTGTGGCGAATCGAACCTTGCACGAATACGGCGATATCCGTTGTACCCGCGCCGATATCTACCAGTACGACACCCAATTCTTTTTCATCCGATGTCAACACGGCGGTGCTTGATGCAATCGATGACAAGATCAAATCATCCACTTGCAAGCCACAGCGGTTCACGCATTTGGTGATATTCGCGGCAGCCGACAACGCGCCGGTGATGATATGCGCGCGCACTTCGAGACGCACACCCGACATTCCAACCGGGTTGCGGATCCCTTCCTGAGAATTATCGACGATGTATTCCTGCGGAATGGCATGCAGGATTTTTTGATCGGACGGAATTGCCACTGCCTTCGCGGCTTGCAGCACATTATCCAGATCCTGATATGTCACTTCGCCACTTGCTACCGGAACAATACCGGGTGAGTTTCGACATTGCGTGTGACTGCCGGAAATCGACGCGTAGACCGAACGGATTTCGCAGCCAGCCATCAATTCTGCTTCTTCGATAGCGTGTTTGATCGACTGCACCGTGGATTCAATATCCACCACCACGCCGCGTTTCATTCCGCGCGATTCATGTGAACCGATGCCGATAACTTCCAATTCCTGGCCGTGGGAATATTCACCCACCATGGCCGTGATTTTTGAAGTGCCGATATCCAACCCGACAATTAACGATTTATCACCCTTGCGATTCATGTATTGCCCTGCTGTAAATTATTTTCCGCTTCGCCCTTGCCTGCCGCCTGTTTCCAGCCCAGCGCGAAACCATTGGTATAACGAAGATCAGCCCGTATCAGCTGACGATTGAGTTCATCATTTCTTATCTGCGGCATCAGGCGTGCGAAACGCGCCAGACGTTGCTGCGGTTCACCGCGGCCTACTTCAATTTCAAGACCATCGCTAAGCGTCAGACTCCAGCTACCGCGCGCGCTCATGCGGACACTTTGAACCTGCAAACCCATGCCGAGAAACAGCGGCTTGGCATAACTATAGAAAGACATCATGTCGCCAGCGTTGGCGTCCGGACCTTCGAACAGCGGCAGTTTGAATTTCGCATTTTTCGGGATCGCAAAAATTTCGCCGTTTTCAGCCAACAGGTTTTTCTCACCCCAGCGTGCAAGCGGTTTATATTCCGCGACGGTGACTTCCAGACGATCCGGCCAGCGCTTGCGGACATCCACCTGCTTCACCCAGGGCAATGCGGCGATATGCTGTCGCACTTGTTCGAGATCCACCGCGAAGTAGCCGTTATTCACGTTCGGCAATACGGTTTCGCGTACCTGTTGGTCGCTGACCAGATTGAATTCTCCAGAGACGCGCAAGTGACGCATCGGCCAGCGTTCGCCGCCGATCCAGCCATTCAGAACCGCAGCCACGGGCAAGACCACCAGCGCGATCGCGAGTGTCCATGCAGTGAGGCGGAACATGGCTTTCATCATGCGAAGCTCGACTCCAGAATACGCCAGCACAGACTTTCAAAATCGATATCGAAAGCCTTGGCCGATTTAGGCATCAGCGAATGACTGGTCATGCCCGGCGCCGTGTTGGCTTCAAGCAGAAAAATGCCGCCGTTTTTATCGCGCATGAAATCGATTCGCGCCCAGCCGCGGCAACCAACACCGGCAAAGGCTTTTTCAGCGAGTTGCTGCACGACTTTCTCTTCTGCTTCCGGCAAACCCGGGCAAATATATTGGGTTTCATCCGAAATATATTTCGAGTGATAGTCGTAATATTCGCCGGCAGGAACGATATGGATACTCGCCAAGGCTTTGCCTTCGAGTACGCCGATCGTGTATTCGCCGCCTTCGATCAATTGCTCCATCAGCATTTCGCCGGGATAACGCGCTGCCAATTCCACGGCAGCGTCCAGATCGGCATCATTGAAAACGCGGCTCACGCCAACACTCGAACCTTCACAGGATGGCTTGATGATCACCGGCAAGCCGAGCGATTTCGCGGCAGCATGCACATCATCGCCAACACTCAGACGAACATAGCGCGGAGTCGGCAAACCGAGACTCAGCCATACTTGTTTGGTGCGAATTTTATCCATGCTCAACGCGGAACCCAATACATCGGAGCCGGTGTAAGGAACATTCATGGCTTCGCACAGGCCCTGCAAAATGCCGTCTTCTCCGCCGCCCTTGGTACCGTGCAAAATATTGAAAACGCGATCGAATTTCTTCTGATGCAGGGCTTCCACCAGTGCCGGAATGCCATCCACGGACTGCGCATCGACGCCCCTCGCCAGCAAAGCTGCAAGCACGTTGGCGCCGGAATTCAGACTCACTTCACGCTCGGAACTGGTGCCGCCCATCAAGACGGCGACACGGCCAAATTCTTTTGCGTCGCTAATACGTTTCATGCCTGCTTGGCTCCTTCAAACCCTTTATTGGCGATGTCATTTGCGATCGCGCCGATGTCGCCGGCGCCCATCATCAAAAGCAAATCGCCGTCATGCAAAACATCCGGCAACACGTTTGCCAATTCGCGTGCATTACTCACTACGACAGGGTCGATACGACCACGGGCACGAATGGCACGTGCGAGTGATTTGGAATCGGCACCATTAATCGGCGCTTCGCCGGCGGCATAGACTTCGGTCAATACAACGGCATCGCAAGTCGACAGCACGCTGACGAAATCATCGAACAAATCACGGGTACGGCTATAACGATGCGGTTGAAACGCCACGACCAGTCGTTTGTCCGGCCAGCCGCCACGTGCAGCGGCGAATACCGCCTCAAGTTCGCGCGGATGATGTCCGTAATCGTCAACGATCAATGCCTTGCCGTTGCCGAAATCGAGATCGCCCTTGATATTGAAACGGCGTCCGATGCCCTGGAATTTTTTCAGCGCGTTCGCGATCAAATCCGAAGGCACGCCGAGTTGCCAACCGACAGCTGCGGCTGCCAAGGCATTCAGTACATTGTGCTGGCCCGGCAAATTCAGTGTCACCGCCTGCTCGCTGCCATCCGGCAAATGCAGTTTGAATTGCATGGCACCACCATCTTGCACGACTTCGCTTGCACGCACATCCGCCAGTTCCGACAGGCCGTAACGAATGGTGTGGCGTGGTGTTTGTTTTGCCAGTTCGGCAACGAGTGGATCATCGATGCACAAGATCGCCAAACCATAAAAAGGCAGGCGATGCAGGAATTCCGAGAACGCCGCTTTCACGCGTTCGAAATCGCCGCCGTAATTTTCAAGATGATCGGCATCGATATTGGTAACGACGGCGATCAATGGATTAAGGCGCAAAAAGCTGCCGTCGCTTTCATCGGCTTCGGCTACCAGCCATTGACTGGTGCCAAGTTTTGCATTGGCGCCGGCGCTCAGCAATTGTCCGCCGATCACGAAGGTCGGATCCAGATTGCCTTCGAATAAAACGCTGGCGGTCAGCGACGTTGTCGTGGTTTTCCCGTGCGTGCCCGCGATCGCGATGCCGCGCTTGAAACGCATCAGCTCCGCCAGCATTTCTGCCCGCGGTACCACCGGAATCTGTTGTACATGTGCTTGCTGCAATTCCGGGTTATCGGCTTTGATTGCACTCGACACCACCACGCAATCGACATCTTCGATATTGCTCGCGGCATGGCCGCGCATGACTTTCGCACCCATGCTAACTAACCGGCGTGTAGCTGCCGATTCGTTTTGATCCGAACCCGATACTTTGTAACCAAGCGTCAACATCACCTCGGCAATGCCGCTCATGCCGACGCCGCCGATGCCGACGAAATGGATACGCGGAAATGCCTTGGCCAAATCGCCAGTTTGCTGGAAACGATGACGCATCATGCTTGAGCCTCCGACAACACGATATCGGCCACGTCTTTGGTGGCGTCGGGCAATGCCGCTTTGCGGGCAGAGACCGCCAACTGCATCAGAAAATTCCGGTCTTCGCAAAACTCGCCAAGCAATTGCTGCAAGTCATGTTCGAGTGTTTCGGTTTGACGAAGCCAATTGCCCGCACCGCATTCTTTGAGATATTGCGCGTTGCTTGCCTGGTGATCATCAACCGCACCCGGAAACGGAATCAGAATACTGCCGACTCCCGCTGCGCATAACTCGGCAACCGTCAATGCACCGGCGCGACCAATCACGAGGTCGGCCCAGCCGTAGGCGGCCGCCATATCCTGGATAAAGGCTTCGACGCTCGCCGTTACACCGGCTGCTTCGTAGGATTGTTTTGCATCGGCCAGCATTTTTTCACCGCATTGGTGACGAACTTCAAATTCGACCTTGCCTTTCATCGCCGCAATCACTTTCGGCACTGCACCATTGATGGCACGTGCGCCCTGACTACCGCCGAGCACTAATAAGCGGACTGCACCGGAGCGGTTTGCGAGGCGCTGTTCCGGAGCTGGAACTGCGGCAATTTCCGGGCGTACCGGATTGCCGACGACATCGTTCGGAACATTATTGAAGCTATCCGGAAAGCCGCACAAAACGCGATCCGCCACTTTCGCCAAAATGCGGTTGGTGAAACCGGGAGCGCGATTGGCTTCATGCACGAGCAAGGGCTTACGCAGAATCCACGCAGCAAGGCCGGCTGGCCCGGCGGCAAAGCCACCGAAGCTGAGCACGGCGCGTGGCTGATGTTTGCGCACCTTGCCGATCGCCTGAAAAACCGAACGCAAAATCACAAACGGGGCGCTCAGCAAACCCATCACGCCTTTGCCACGCAAGCCGCGAACGGCAATGGTTTCAATAACGATCTGATGTTGCGGCACCAGACGCGTTTCCATGCCGCCATCGGAACCCAGCCAGATCACGGGCACCGACCGCGCACGCAATTCGTTGGCGACCGCGAGTCCTGGGAAAATATGACCGCCGGTACCGCCGGCAAGAATCATCACGGGAGCCGTGTTCATCGAGCTCATGCGCGTGAACCCCACTTGGGTTCCAGACGCTCGCGGGCAGTACGCGGCAAGTTTGCAGTCACAGGCAAAGTGACTGCGCGCGGGGAAGTAACGTCTTCGTCGTATTCGGAACGCGGCGATGTCATCAAGCCTTCGTTACGACGCAGGTTTACCGTGCGTTCCGCACAGGACAATTCATAGCTGATCCGCAACAACAAACCGACGGCGGCACATGTCATCAATACGCTCGAACCGCCGGATGAAATCAAGGGCAAGGTCAGGCCCTTGGTTGGCAATACGCCCATGTTCACGCCCATCGAGATCATGCTTTGCAACGCGATCCAGATGCCGATGCCGAATGCGCAGTAAGCGCTGAAAGGACGGCTGCGATCCAGGCAACGCATGCCTATGTTGAATGCACGCCAGGTAAATGCCGCGAACAGGATAATGACAGCGCATACGCCGACAAAACCGAGCTCTTCCGCAAGCACCGAAAAGATAAAGTCAGTGTGTGCTTCCGGCAAATAATCCAGTTTCAGTACGCTGCCACCCAGGCCTACGCCGGAAAATTCACCGCGTCCGATTGCGATCAATGCTTGCACCAATTGAAATCCGCTATCGAACGGATCTTTCCAGGGATTGCTGAAAGACGTCAGGCGTTGAACGCGATAGGGTTCGAAAATGATTGCGGCGATAATGAATGGCAAACCCGCCAGCACCAGAAAACTGAGATGTTGCAATCGTGCGCCGGCCAGATACGCCATGCCCAATGCAATGGCCAACAGTAGCATCGAAGAACCAAAGTCCTTGCCCACCAGCATCAGGCAAACTAGAAAAATGGCAACACCGAGTGGTTTCAACAATGCCTTCCATTGGTGCCCGATCACGTCACGGAAACGCACCAGATAACTCGCCAACCAGACGATGAATAAAATTTTCACTGCCTCGACCGGCTGGAAACTGAAGAAACCCAGATTGATCCAGCGTCTCGCGCCATTCACCGATTTACCGAGAACGGGAACCATGACGAGTGCCAACAAAAAAACGCAGAGTAATAACAGTGTATGACTATGGGTTTCGATCGTTTTCAAATCCGACTTCATGATGGCCAAAGCCATGGCCGAACCCACCACCAGGAAAATGATATGGCGGATCAGGTAATGAAATGCGCCCATATGGTTATTGACGGCATAAGGCATCGAGCTCGAAGCCACCATCACGATACCGATACAGGCCAGTGCAATCGAAATCGCGACCAACCATGGATCAAACTGTCCGTTGAGTTCGTCGAACTTCAATGCCTGCTTGGCGCGATCGGGAAAGAATGCCATATCAGCGCACCTTCAATGTCGCGAGACTGATCAAAACGAGAATGAAGGAAATAATCCAGAAGCGCACGATCACGCGAGGCTCCGGCCAGCCCTTCAATTCGAAATGATGATGGATCGGCGCCATGCGGAATACGCGCTTGCCGGTCAACTTGAAGCTGGCGACCTGAATCATCACGGATAAAGTTTCGATCACGAAGATACCGCCCATCACGACCAGAATCGCTTCCTGGCGGACGATCACGGCAATCGTTCCCAGCGCAGCGCCCAATGCCAGTGCACCGATATCTCCCATGAATACCATCGCGGGATAGGTGTTGAACCATAGAAACCCGAGACCGGCACCTGCGATCGCGGCACAGACAATCGCAAGTTCACCGGCACCCGGTACGGCGGGAATTTGCAGATATTGCGAGAACACCGAATTACCCGATGCATACGCGAAGATGCCGAGGCCGGCAGCCACCATGACGGTCGGCATGATCGCCAGACCATCGAGGCCGTCGGTAAGATTTACCGCATTTGAAAAACCGACGATCCAGAAATATGCCAGCACGATGAACATGGCACCCATGGGAATCGCGACGTTTTTCAACATCGGCAGATATAAAGTCGTATTCGATGCCGCGTTGGCGGTATAAAAAAGTACCAGCGCCGCGATGAGGCCGAACAATGATTGCAAGGCGTACTTATGACGCGATTTCAAACCGTTCGGATCGCGTTTCACTATCTTGATCCAGTCGTCCATCCAGCCGATCATGCCGAACGTAACAAGCACGCCGAGCACGATCCACACGTAACGATTGCGCAAATCCGCCCACAGCAATGTGGATGCACCCAAGCTTAGCAAAATCAGCATGCCGCCCATCGTTGGTGTTCCGGCTTTTTTGAAATGCGTTTCAGGGCCATCGGTACGAATCGGCTGGCCGCCCTTCAATCTCGCCAAGCGTGCGATAACGGACGGCCCCCACCAAAGTGAAAACGCCAGTGCGGTCAATGCACCCAAGATGGCGCGCATGGTCAAGTAATCGAATAACGCAAAGAAGCGTGCAAAACCCTGCAGCCAACGCGCCAGTTCAAGCAGCATATGAAGTTCCCCCCGGAATTTCTTGCGACATATTTTCTTTTTCTATTTTGTCTTGTTCGATTTTTTTGGTTTTTTGTTCTTTCAAGACGGCTTTCACTACTTCATCCATTGCGCTGGATCGCGACCCTTTCACCAAGCAGCGCACACCGACATGCAACTCGTGTATCAAAGCTTCGCTAAGCGCAACCTTGTTTTCGAAATGACGGGCATCGGTGCCAAAGGCATTGCTTGCGGATTTGGCCAGAGTTCCCACCGTCCATAGCTTTTCTACGCCGGATTTTTTCGCCAGTGCGCCAATTTCGGCATGCAGTTCCGATGCGTTATCGCCCAGCTCCGCCATATTACCGAGCACCAGCCAGCTGCCGATTTTATTTTGCGCCAGCGTTTGAATGGCGGCGGTGACGGAACCTGGATTCGCGTTGTAGCTGTCATCGATCAAGACCGCTTCGTTATCGAGCACATGCGAAATTTGCCGGCCCTTGACCGGAGCGGCATTTTGCAAACCCTGCACGATGGCGTCGAAATGCGCACCGGCACCGAGCGCCAGACCAGTAGCCGCCAATGCATTCATCACATTGTGCCGACCAGGCAGCGCAAGCGTGATCGTTTGCTTTCCGGCCGGCGTATGCAATTCGAAAACCGAATGTTCGCCATGCAACTGGATATTGGTCGCGCGAATATCGGCATCGTTTTCAATGCCGTAGCGAAAAATCCTGCGATGTCCGACGCGCTGTGCGAAATAGGGAGCGAATGCATCGTCGGAATTGATCACGGCGACACCATCATCCGAAAGCGCCTCGTAAATCGCGCCTTTGGTTTCGGCAATGCCAAACAAGCTGCCCATGCGCTCCAGATGTGCTGGACCAATGTTATTGATCACCGATACCTGCGGTGCAACGATGCTGCACAAGTAAGCGATATCACCCGGTTTGCCGGCACCCATTTCGTAAATCGCGAATTCGGCATCTTCCGGCGCTTCCAGCACGGCCATCGGCAATCCGATTTCATTATTGCGATTGCCAGGCGTGGAATAGGTACGGCCGGTACGGCTCAGGATTTCGGTAATCAGATTCTTTACCGACGTTTTTCCGTTGCTGCCGGTCAGTGCGACCACCACGGTCTTGCGGCCTTGCTGCATGCCGGCGGCAAACTCCGCCAGGGCTTCCTGGGTGTCGGGACAAAGAATTTGCGGCAAGGATGTTTCCACCGGACGCGATACCAATACCGCCGCTGCACCGGCCTGCTCCGCATTGGCGATGAAATCATGCGCATCGAAATTCTCGCCGCGCAATGCAACGAATAAACTACCCTGGGTCAAAGCACGCGTGTCTGTACTGACATGCGAAATGCTCAAGTCATCGCCGATCAGGCGCGCCTCGCACCATTCGGCAATTTGCGATAGCAACACCGGCCTCATGCATCTTCTCCCAGGTTCCGACGCGCCTGCACCAGGTCGTCGAACGGCGTTTTAATGCCATACACTTCCTGATACGTCTCGTGGCCTTTTCCTGCAATCAGCACGACGTCGCTGCTGTCTGCCTGCCTGATCGCCGCGGCAATGGCTTTGGCACGATCACGCTGTACCAGCGCACGCGACAAATGCGAAAAACCCGCCTGAATGTCCTGAACAATGGCATCGCCATTTTCGGTACGTGGATTATCATCGGTCACGATCACGACATCGGCACCGCGTTCGGCAATCGCTGCCATCACGGGGCGCTTGCCCTTGTCGCGATCACCACCGCAGCCGAAAACGCAAATGAGTTTGCCTTCGGTATGTGAACGCAGGTTCGCGAGCGCCTGTTCAAGCGCATCGGGCGTATGGGCGTAATCGACGACGACCAAGGGCTTGCCATTCTCGCCACCGACACGGCTCATGCGACCGCCGACCGGAGAAAGCTTCGGCAACACGCCGGCGATTTCTTCCAGTGGCCAACCAAACGCAATCAAACTGCCGGCAACCGCCAGCAAATTATCGACATTGAATCTTCCCAGCAAAGGCGATTTCACGGTCAAGGCTCTTTCACCAAGACATAGATCGAATGAAATACCGCTTGCATTCAGGCGAACCTTTTTCGCCTGTAAATTTGCCTCTTCATGGCCGCGTGAGCTGAGTGCAATAAGGTTCACGTCGCTCGCAAGCGTTTCGACCAGCGTTTCCGAAAACACATCGTCAAAATTAATCACGGCGGCGGACAAGGTCGGCCACGAAAACAATTTCGCCTTGGCTTCGCCGTAGGCTTCCATGGTGCCGTGATAATCGAGGTGATCACGCGTGAGATTGGTAAATACGGCGACGTCGAACGCCACCGCATCGACTCGCCCCTGATCGAGAGCATGCGATGAAACCTCCATCGCGACATGGCTTGCACCGGCATCGCGCATATCGGCAAGAGAGCCGTGCACCGCTATAACGTCAGGTGTTGTGCGCTCACCTTCCACCAGTTCTCCGTACAAGCCTGCACCCAGGGTGCCGATCGTGCCTGCACTGATTCCCAGCAGACTCAAGGCTTGGGCAATCAACTGCACGGTCGATGTTTTACCGTTGGTTCCGGTTACACCCAGCATCTCCAGTGATTCCGACGGCATTCCGTAAAACCGGTTGGCGATCACGCCGCATTTTCTGCGCAATGCCGGCACAGCGATCACATTGTCCGATTCGGTGAAACCGGCCGGCGCCGGTGTTTCAAACAGGATCGCAGCTACACCGACTTCCGCCGCATGTTTCGCAAATTTCAAGCCGTGCGTGCTTGCGCCCGCCAATGCAATGAAAACATCGTCTTTTTTCAATATGCGGCTATCGGCGCTCATGCCCCTGACGATCGGATTTACCGACGGCAGCGCAGGAACCTGATCTTTCAGCAAATCATGCAATGGCATGGCGTGGAGCGCACTCATGGCTGCGCTCCCGGAACGACGGCATCTTCGGGTGCAATTTCTTTATCCCCCGCTACCGGAGCAATCGCTGCGATCGGCGCAGGAATGACGGCTGCGGGCTGTGCAGGTTTTTTCGTTTCGTACCAGGCGGCAACATTATCGGGTGGCACGTCCATCAAGCGCAGCGCGCCTTCCATCACGTTATGAAATACCGGCGCAGACACCAGGCCGCCGTAATAATCATGTCCTGCAGGCTCGTTGATCACCACGACCATCGCGAATTTCGGATCGGTCAATGGCACCACGCCGGCAAATAACGAAATATGCCGCTTGCTGTACCCGCCCGCATTGAATTTTCTCGAGGTACCGGTTTTGCCACCGACCCGATAACCGGTAATCGCCGCACGTTGCGCGGTACCGCCCGGGTTGGTGACTGATTCGAGCATCGCCAATACTTCATCGGCTATCGCCGGGTCCATCACCTGGGTGCCGGTTCTTTGTTCTTGCGCCTTTACAAAGGTCGGCGGCATCATGCGACCGTGATTGGCCAGCGTTGCATAGGCCTGCGCGATTTGCAGCGGCGTTACCGAAAGACCATAGCCGTAGGAAATCGTCGCTTTCTCGACCGGTCCCCAATTACGCGGCGGCGACAACACGCCGGAGGATTCACCCGGAAATCCGCTATTGGTCGATTGTCCATAACCGAAGCGATGCAGCACGTCGTACAAATGTGCATTGCTCATATTGGCGGCAAGCTTGGCGGCACCGATATTCGAAGACATCTGCAACAAACCTTCGAGCGAAACGACACCGTGGTTGGTGGTATCGCGAATCGAATATTTATCGAGCGTCATGATGCCGGGATTGGTATCGATCCTGATATTCGGATCAACGCCGTTTTCAAGCGCGGCGGCGACCGTAATCGACTTGATCACCGAGCCAGGCTCGATTACGTCGGTTACCGCACGATTACGATGCAGATAAGGCGACGACGATGCGCGTGAATTCGGGTTGTACGACGGCTGGTTCACCATCGCGAGAATTTCGCCAGTCTTGATATCGATCACAACCGCAGAACCACTTCGCGCCTGCGCGTTGATCAATGCCGATTTCAGTTCACGATAAGCCAGATATTGAATGCGGCGATCAATTGATAGTGCAAGATCCTTGCCTGGTTGCGCTTCCTTGATCAGGTCGATTTTTTCGACGATATGGCCACTGCCGTCGCGGATGATTTTTTGCGACCCCGGCTTGCCGGTCAACCAGTCATCGAATGCAAGCTCGAGGCCTTCCTGCCCAAGATCATCGACATTGGTGAATCCGAGCACATGCGCCATGACTTCGCCATGCGGATAGAAACGACGAAATTCCCGGGTGGAATAAACGCCGGGAATTTTCAGGGCAACCACTGCCTGCGCATCGTCGGGATTGATGTGTCGTCGCAAATAAACGAATTCTTTTTTCGCTTTCGCCGCGATGCGCTGCGTCAGTACATCGCGCGGGATTCCAAGCGCTTTTGCCAGCTCGGGCATTCTTTCCGGCGCCTGCAGCAATTCCTTCGGGTTCGCCCACACCGACTCTACCGGCGTTGAAACAGCCAAAGGCTCGCCATTTCTATCAACGATCATTCCACGCGATGTTGCGATCGGCAGCACACGCAGGAACCTTGCATTGCCCTGCTCTTGATAGAAATTGGGATGCCCCAGCTGCATCCATGCAACACGGGTTACCAGCAACAAGGCAAAGACCGCAAAACATGCAGCCAGAATCTGCAAGCGAACCCTCGGATTGTAGGCGCGCGCTTTCAGCTTCATGGGCGCACCAACACGACGTCCACATCCTGCGGAAAGCTCATGCCAAGACGTTCGGTCGCAATTTGTTCAATACGATTGGTCTCCGACCAGGTCGCCTGCTCCAGTTGCAGACGCGAGAATTCGATATTCAACTCATCTCGCTGTTTTTCCAGACGTGACAGTTCGATATAGGCCTGGCGATGTTTGTGGCGCGAATAAACAACACCCACACCGGAAATAACGGTGGCCAGCACCAGCAATGCGATCATGAAATGGCGCGGGCTCATAATTTCTCCGCCACGCGCAAGACCGCACTGCGTGAGCGCGGATTGATTTTCGTTTCTTCGTCGCTTGCACGCATCGCGCCGGCGATGTCTTTCAGGCTGGGCGTGAATGAAATTTCTATTGGCATGCGGCGATTTCCCGCAGGTGCTTTTGCATACTTGGCGATAAATTGCTTGACGATGCGGTCTTCCAGCGAATGGAAACTGATCACCGCAAGACGGCCGCCGACTTTCAATTTTGCGTAAGCCGCTTCCAAGCCAAGCTCCAGATCTTCCAGTTCGCGATTGATAAAAATCCGGATCGCCTGAAAGCTGCGGGTGGCCGGATGGATTTTTCCATCACCGCGACCCAATACCGAAGCGATCAAATCGGCCAGTTGCGCGGTGCGCAGCAAAGGTGTTTCGACGCGACGTTCGACAATGGTACGGGCGATTTTCCGGCTGAGTTTTTCCTCGCCGTATTCCCACAACACATCGGCAATTTCTTTTTCCGAAGCATGCGCAAGCCAATCGGCGGCACTTTGGCCCGAGAGATTGTCCATGCGCATGTCCAGAGGACCATCATTACGAAAACTGAATCCACGTTCCGCAACATCCAGCTGCGGGGAAGAGACGCCGAGGTCAAACAGCACGCCATCCAGGCCCTCGGCGGTATCGCTCCAATGTGACAAGTCCGCAAACGAGCCCTGATAGACAGCGACACGGGCGTCTTCCGCTTGCAGCTCGGCGGCGCACGCAATCGCAACAGGGTCTTTGTCCATTACCAACAATTTTCCTTCCGGCCCAAGCCGGTCCAACACACCACGCGCATGGCCACCACGACCAAACGTGCCATCCAGATACCTGCCATCCTTGAGCACCCGCAGACCTTCCATCGCCTGCGTGAACATCACTGGTAGATGGCCTGGGCTCTGCGTCATCCCTGACACCCTTGCCATCCCGACTACAACCTCAAATCGAGCATGTCGTCGCTCAAATCGTCATCCGAAATGGACTGACGGATTTGTTCGATGTGAGCCAGCTCGCTCCACAATTCAAATTTATTTCCCATTCCCAACAGCACCGCTTTTTTCTCGATGCCGACCGCATTGCGATGACTGCCGGGCATCAAAATTCTTCCGTTTCCGTCAGGCTCGACGAATGTCGCGGCACCGACCAGTTTCAATTGCAGGTTGCGATGAACGCGCTTGGCATTCGGCAAGGCATTGACTTGGTCGCGCACGGCTTCCCAGGCTTTTTCCGGGTACAGCCATAAACAACCGCTTTCATAAGGGTTGTAGGTAATGACGAGGCGGTTTCCGGCACGCGAAACAAGATCACGGAAGGCGGTTGGAATCGCCAATCGTCCCTTGTCATCTAGCGTGACAGCGGTTTCACCCTGAAACATTCCACAATTCCCCACAAAATTCATTGTTTTTCCACGTCTGCCCACGTTATGCCTGTGAAGATGACGTGTCAAGCAAAAATTCCAATGACAAATCTTAGGAGAATCAATGTGTTGCACCACTGTTCAGACAATGGTTTAACTGTCGTTTGGTAAGTGTTGTTTTTAATGAAATTTGAACTTTTATGTGATGCGCATCCGTCTTGAAAACGGACCCATGAATATCCTTATTTTTTCCTGAAAAACCGGCAGCACCGCAGCCATTGCGCGCGAATATGACAAATTGCGGATCAAAACCGGTAATTTCAGTGCTGTGTGCGACAATACGCACGGCGGAGTCGGTCAAGACAACCGCGTCACGGCTCGACCGTGCCGAGGAAAGTCCGGGCTCCATAGAGCAAAGTGCCAGGTAACGCCTGGGCGACGTGAGTCGACGGCTAGTGCAACAGAAAATATACCGCCGAACGGCCCGCAAGGGCGCGTGGTAAGGGCGAACCGGTGGAGTAAGAGCCCACCGCCTGCGGGGCTAACGCCGCAGGGCACGGTAAACCCCACTTGGAGCAAGGCCAAATAGGTGTGCTATGAATTGGCTCGATTCGCACACGGGTGCGCTGCTTGAGCCTTGCAGTGATGCGAGGCCTAGAGGAATGGTTGTCCTAGACAGAACCCGGCTTAATGATCGACTCCGCCACTTTTTACCGGGACTCGGGACTCGAAAACCAAATATTCTTTCACCTGATGCTTCAAGTAGCTCGCAGTCAGGGCAATGTGGAACCCACCTATTTCATTAAAATCAAAGAGTTGCCGATAATTTTCGATGGGCATGACTTACGGCCTATTTCGCTTCTGCACTGGTGTGGTAGATTACCAGCACACCAACTCACGGAGACTTTTCATGGCTACCCAATCAACTACCGCCCCGACCCATCGCAACGCCAAGCCCAACCCGTCACCGCAACCACAAACCCGCAATCTGGGCACCAGCTATGGCCGCAGTAGTGGTTATGCCCGTTCGAGCAGCTATCAACGCGATTTTTCCGGCTTCAAATATCTGTAATTCGTGGCGGATTTATTTTTTGCCCGATACGAACTTGAGTTTCGATTTTTCAATTTCGATCAACGGCCCCAGTTCGTACACGTTTTTATAGCCGTAACTATAAAGGCTGATGTAGGTTGAAATATTCAATGAAGCATCCGCACGCTTGGTCGGAAAAGGCTTTGGCGCGTTGCTGAAATTGTTGTTGCAGTAGATCAGAATGCGGACGTTCTTGTCCGGAAACAATTCGGCAAGACTGTCGACGGTGATATCCGGAAAGCTTAAATTGACAGCTTTTTTGATGTGCAGTTCGGCAAATTTTTCAGCACTGCGGGCATCAAGAATTATCGTGTTCGGCTCGCGGCTCATTGCGATAAATTCGGCTTCGGTCAGGCGATGGGTTTCGCGATGTGTCGCTGCTTCCTGCGCGACTTGAAGATACGCCGGCATGTCGATGGCCGGATTGATGATCGGTACGGATTCTTGCGCCGATGCGAGCGAAGTAAAAACGCAACAGATTGCAGCAAGAATGATTCGTTTGTAGTTCATGGCCGCACCCTCGGGTTTTGTCTGAAGTGTGATTGGTCAACGCGGCAATGGTTCCGAAAGGGTTACGAGGCTTCGCCGCCATACAAGGCTTTTCTGGGAGCCCCGCTCAGTTCCGCAGCCAGTTTGGCCGCCTGAGAAGGTTTCATATGCTCGACCAGCTTGACGTAGAGCCGCTGCCCCTCGGCCAGTGCTACGCCAGTATCGTCCTCACAACCACGAACGATGATCACGAATTCGCCTTTGCGCTGGTTTTCATCCTGCTGCACTTTTTCCAGCAGGCTGCCAAGCGTATCGCCCAGCACGGTTTCGAATAATTTGGTCAGTTCGCGACCAATTACCGCTTCGCGTTCGGCACCGAAAATGGCAACGAAATCCTCCAGCGATTCTTCAATACGGTGCGAACTTTCATAAAACACCAAAGTACGCGGTTCGCGAGCCAGATTTTGCAGGCGTTCACGCCGGCCCGAGGATTTCGCCGGTAAAAAACCTTCAAAACAAAATCGGTCACTTGGAATACCGGCCACGGACAGCGCAGCGATCGCCGCGCAAGCTCCGGGAATCGGGCTGACGGCAAATCCTGCCGCACGCACTTCACGCACAAGCCGGTAACCAGGATCGGAAACCAAGGGCGTGCCGGCATCGGACACCAAGGCCAGGCTATCGCCGGTTTTCAGGCGCTCGACCAGTTTCCAGGCGATGTCGCCTTCATTATGTTCATGTAGCGCAATCAGGGGCTTTTCGATACCGAAAGCCTGCAACAAAGACTTGGTATGCCGGGTGTCTTCCGCGCAAATGGCCGAGACTGCGGCCAACACTTCTCTTGCGCGCTCGGAAATGTCCGACAAGTTGCCTATCGGGGTCGCCACCACATACAAAGTGCCGGATTTTACTACCGCCATGCCGCCTTCTCCCTCATCAGCAGGTATCATCTTACCGTCAACCTTCGGATTTGCCTTATGCGTTTCAAATTATTAGCCCCCGCTCTTGCCATTCTCCTGATTTCCGCTTGCGCTACCGTGAGCACTGCACCGACAAATACGCCTGCTAACGCAGCAGCCGAGCAACTGATCAGCGAAGGCAAGTTTCGTGAAGCGGCACTCGCGTATGAATCGGATGCCGCCATGTCGAAAGGCTATCCGCATGACGCCGCTCTCATACGCGCGGCGAATGCCTGGAAACTGGCAGGCGATGAAAACAAGGCCAGGAATTTGATAGCGCCAATCCCGAGAAAAAAATTATCGGGTGAAGTAGCCTTCCTGCATGACTTGTTGAATGCCGAATTTTTGCTGGCCGACAAACGCGGCGGCGAAGCGATTGCATTTTTGAATCAGCGTCGTGATTCAGTGCCTGGCAACGAGCGCAGCCGCTGGCATACCGATCGTTACCGTGCATTCGATGCCGCCGGTTTGAAATTCGACGTCGCCGGCGAACAAATCTGGTTGATGGATGGCATGAAACCGAAAGAACGTGCAGCCGCCGGTCGCAATATCGAACGCCTGCTGGGTCTGGTGCCCGCCGCGGAACTCGCACAAAAAAGCGCCGGCCTGTCGGCCAGCGAACCATTTTATGCCTATGTTGCACGTGAACTTAAAAAACGCGGCATGCCCTTGCCGATGCCGGTGGCAAGTTCGATGTCGAACGATCGCAGCAATGCCTTTCCGCCTGCCGAAAGCGATGGTTACCGTCCGCCGAATCAACTCGCCGTATTGCTGCCGCTGTCTGGAAATTCTGCCGGCGCGGGCATCGCGGTTCGCGACGGCTTTTTAAGCCAGTACTACGCCGAAAACCGCCGTCGCCCACGCGTCAATTTCTACGATACCGCCGGCAGTGCCGATGGCGCGCGCAGCGCTGCCAGCATAGCGATTGCCGAAGGCGCACAGATGATCGTCGGTCCATTGACGCGCGATGAAGTGAACGCCGTTTCGAACCAGGCCGATGTCACTGTTCCCGTCCTGTTCCTGAATCGCGGACAAAATCCGCCTGCGCCGGGCAATCTGAGTTTTGCGCTTTCACCCGACGAAGAAGGCTGGATTTCGGCAGACCGTTTTGCCAATCGCAATCAGATGTCGGTGATTATTTTCACGCAGCGCGACGACACCGCCCAACGGACAGTTTCCGCTTTCAAGGATCAATACAAAATTCGCGGCGGGCAAATCATCGCCGAGCATTTTGTCGAAGGCGAAGCAGTCGACTTGCCGGCAAAAATTACCGCGCTGCTTGCCGGCAACAATGCCAATGCATCGGCTGTCTATATCGCATTGAAAGCACCGCAGGCACGCGTCTTGATGACGCAGCTGAAAACTTCGAGTCTGGCTGTTACGCCGAAACTGGCGGCATCATTGATTCTCAACGGTGCCAATGCATCGCAAGACATTGTGCTTGATGGCATCGAAATGCCGGAACTGCCATGGCTGCTTAATCAATACGGTGGCTTGGGAAATGCCGATAGCGTTGCCAAGACCATGCCAAGCATTCGCGGTCCGGCTCAACGCTTGTTCGCCTTCGGTGCTGATGCCTGGCAACTCAGCGCGTATCTCGATCGCCTGCAAAAAGATGCCGGTTTCATGCTGGCAGGCGCGACCGGCAATTTGCGTGTTGACAGCATGGGCAACGTGCAACGTGATCCGTCATGGGCAGTTTTCAGCGGCGGGCGTCCTCGCGTCCCCGCCCGTTAATCCATGAGCAAGGCGGCCCATCTTGTTGCGGGTGAAAACGCAGAGCAGGCCGCTTGCGATTTTTTATTATCGAAACAACTAAAACTGGTCGAACGGAATATCCGTTACCCGTTTGGCGAGATTGATTTGCTGATGCAGGACGACAAGGAACTGGTCTTCGTTGAAGTCCGCTTTCGTCGCAACCAGAGTTTCGGCGGCGGGATCGAGTCGGTCACTTTATCCAAACAAAAAAAGATGGCGAACGCGGCTCAGGCTTGGCTTTCAAGCCACAAGCAGTGGGCGAATGCCGGCTGTCGTTTTGACGTGGTCGCCGTCGACTGGCATCAAGATGCCTTCCGTTTCGACTGGATAAAATCGGCTTTCCATCTGGATGATCGCTAGATGAAACCGCTCGACGAAAATCTGGAAAAACGCCTGCGGGAATTATTTCCCGCCGATGCTTGTTTGTTCGATGTTGCCGAATGCCTGGCTTACGGCTATGACAATTCCCGTCGGCAAGCGATGCCGCAAGCCGTCGTGTTGCCAACAACAAAAGAGCAAGTCCAGGCACTGGTCAAACTCTGCCGCGAATTTAAAACACCGATCGTAGCGCGTGGCCGCGGCACCAATACCACTGGTGCCTCGGTGCCGATTGAAGGCGGCATTGTCGTCAGCTTCGAACGCATGAATCGCATTCTGGAAATTCGTGCGGGTGATCGCGTCGCCATTGTCGAACCCGGTGTCTTGAATGGTGATTTGCAAACGGCATTGAAATCGCATGGGTTATTTTGGCCACCCGACCCTACCAGCGCCGCTTATTCCAGCATCGGCGGCAATCTTGCCTGCAATGCCGGCGGACCGCGCGCTGTGAAATACGGCGCGAGTCGCGATAATGTTCTCGCAGTAACTGCCATCACCGGCACCGGCGATCTCGTTCATTGCGGCGCAGCGGTAACAAAATCTTCCAGCGGCTATGATTTATCGCGTTTGCTGATCGGTTCGGAAGGTACGCTCGGGCTGATTGTCGAAGCGAGCTTGAAGCTCTGCGCCATTCCCATGCAACGGCAAATCCTGCGTGCTTTGTATCGCGATGTTGAAAGCGCCGCACAAGCGGTTGCCAGCATCATGTCGCAACCGGTTATTCCATCAATGCTGGAATTTCTCGATGGCGAATGCGTGCGGCTAGTACGCGAACAAGCCGGTGTCGAATTAATAGCGTGCGGCGCGATGCTGATCATCGAAGCCGATGGCGATAGCGAAACTCTGCCCTACGCTTTATCGACTCTGGAACGCGTCGCCCGAAATGAAGCTTGCATAGAAATCCGTGCCGCAAGAAATCCGGACGAAATCAACGAGCTCATGTCTGCACGAAAGGCGCTATCGCCCTTATTGCGAACCATCAGCTCAGGCAAGATTAACGAGGATGTCGTTGTGCCTGTCTCGCGAGTACCTGCCTTGTGTCGGCAAGTGGCCGCGATTGCCGAACAACAGGCGTTGAAAATCGTATGTTTCGGGCATATCGGCAACGGCAATGTGCACGTGAACATCCTGTACGACAAGCAAGATGAAGCCGAATCTGAACGTGCCGTGGCAGCAATGTCACAAGTGTTTACTTGCACTACCGGTTTGGGCGGGCAATTATCGGGTGAACACGGTATCGGACTAGCAAAGCGGGATTTCATGACGCATGCCATCGATGCACCCACCCTCGCCCTCATGCGCGATATCAAACGCTGCATGGATCCGCTGGGCATTTTGAATCCGGGCAAAATCCTCCCCCCATGAATCGAGTTTTATCCGAACTGGATGCGCTTTCGCAGCAAATTCGCGATTGCCGCATCTGCGAAGAACATTTGCCATTGAGCCCGAAGCCGGTCTTCCGTGTCAGTAACACGGCGAAGCTTTTGATCGTGGGGCAAGCGCCATCGGCGATGGTGCAAGGCAGCGGCCAATTGTGGAGCGATGCCAGCGGCATGCGTCTGCGCGAGTGGCTGGGAGTGGATAAAAACAAATTCAACCAGCAGGCCGATATTGCTGCAGTTCCGATGGGCTTTTGTTATCCGGGCCGTGGCACCGCAGGTGAATTGCCGCCCAGACCCGAATGTGCCCAGACCTGGCATCCGCAATTGTTTCCGCTGTTGACCGACGTAAAGATGATCATTCTGGTCGGCCACTATGCGCACGCCTATTTTCTCGGCGAACAACGCAAGAAATCGTTGACCGAAACCGTACAGTCGTTCGAGGATTATGCGCCGCGTTATTTTCCGCTGCCGCACCCCAATCCCAGCAACACGATCTGGTTCACGCAAAACCCCTGGTTTCAATCCGACGTGCTACCTGAGCTGAAAAAGCGGGTTACCGAAGTGCTTGATTGATTGCTTAAGGCTTTTTCCTTAATTCAGCAAAAAATATGCCGCTAACTGCAAACACAGAAATGCATATACGCCCGCCAGCGCATCATCAAACATCGCACCGAAACCGCCATGCAGTTTTTGATCGGCCCAACTGACAGGCCAGGGTTTCAAAATATCGAAAAAACGGAACAGGGCAAAAGCCGCCAACATCCAGGGCCAGCCTGCGGGCGCCAAAAACAGGGTCATCCACATGCCAACGTATTCGTCCCAGACAACCAGCGAAGGATCTTCGATTTTCGTCTGCTCAATCGCCCAGTTTGATGCCCAGACACCGATCAGAAAACTGACCAGCAATACGCCGACATAAACCCAGACCGGCAGATCGCGCATCAGGAAATACCATGGCACCAAAGCGAACAAGCTGCCGACGGTTCCTGGCGCTTTCGGTGAAAAACCGGCACCGAAACCAGCTGCAATCCAGCCGAAGGGATGCTTCATCAAACGGCGGCGGGTGCCAACGGGAAGAACACTCATACAAATACTCTTTGGTTCATGGCAAATGTGGAAATAAGATTTCTCAAATAAATAAAAACTGTCGTCCCCGAATGCTCCTGTCGGGGATACAGTGACTTTATGCATCAGAGCAAAGTCACTGGGTCCCCGCCTGCACGGGGATGACAATTGTTTTTTTAAACAGACAAAGGTTTCCAAGGCTCCATTCTATTTTTCATAACGAATCCGGGCTAATTTATTGTCGCACTGAAATGTTCGAAACCTTTTTTCCCAATCTCGAATATTTCGCCATTCTCGTCGAAACATTTCAATTCCACGCCGGACACGATATGACCGATCACGGTTCCCACAACATCACATTCGGCCAGCGCTTGTTCTATCGCCAGGCTTTGATGTGCGGGCGCCGTAAAACATAATTCATAGTCATCGCCACCGCTTAATTGCAGGCGATAACGCTCTTGGTCATCCGGAAAATGATCGAGCAGCGGCTTCGACATCGGCACGCGGCAAACCTCAATTTCGGCACCCAGTTTGCTGGCGAGCAAAATATGCAAAAGATCAGCGAGCAAGCCGTCACTGATATCAATCGCTGCGTTCGCGATACCGCGCAAGGCAATGCCGACATGGACGCGCGGTGTCGGCCGGTCAAGACGGTGACGTAACTTGGCCGACTGCAATCCTTGCGCGCGCCATTGAGCGAGCCCGCCGGCGGCATCACCAATCGAACCGGTCACCCAGATTTCATCGCCAAGTTTTGCGGCATCGCGACGCAAGGCTTGGTCTTTCGGAACGAATCCCTGTACGGTCACCGTGATTGAAAGCGGACCCTGCGTTGTATCGCCACCGATAAGTTGAACACTGTGCTCATCAGCCAACTCAAAAAAGCCGTCGAGAAATTTCTCCAGCCATTCGATATCGGTGTCGGGCAAGCTGATCGCCAGACTGGCCCAGGCCGGCGTTGCGCCCATCGCGGCAAGATCGCTCAGATTTACCGCGAGTGATTTGTAGCCGATATCTTCAGGTGCAGTATCTTCCGGGAAGTGCACGCCGCTATTCAGGGTGTCGGTGCTGACGACCAGATACTGGTCATTCGGCACCGTCAGCAATGCGGCGTCGTCGCCAATACCCAAAGTTACATCGCTGCGTGTTTTTACGCGCCGGCGGATCAAATCAATTAAATCGAATTCACCGGGCATACGAATAATTACCGCTTCTGCTGCATTTCCGTTGCACGCCAGTCGGCGGCTGCCTTGTCGAGCACGCCGTTAACATAAGTGTGGCCCTGATCGGCACCAAAACGTTTCGAAGTCTCGATCGCCTCGTTGATCACCACGCGATAAGGCACGTCCGGGCGATGGCGCAATTCATAAGCGGCGATCAGCAAGACCGCACGCTCAATCGGATCGACCTGCGCCAAGGTGCGGTCAAGATATTTTTCCAGTTGCTGGTCGAGTTCATCGTGGTGTTCGGCAACGCCACGAACCAGATCCTCGAAATAATTCAGATCGGCAATTTCCATATCCTGCTCATGCTGGAATTGCTCGATCACTTTCGCGATGGGCGAGTTCGACATTTGCCAGGCGTACACGGCTTGCAAGGCACGGCGACGCGAGCGTGAACGTGCAGCGGGATCGACACCATCGGTGCGAGCGTGTTTCATTATTGAATCTCACTTATCTTGTTGAACAAGTTTGCCATCTCCAGCGCCGCAAGTGCGACTTCCTCGCCTTTATTTCCGGCCGAACCACCGGCGCGAGCCTGCGCATGCGCATAGTCTTCGACCGCCAACACGCCATTGCAAACCGGAATATTGAATTTCAACGCCACATCCATCAAACCGCGGGCGCATTCGTCAGCCACGTGTTCGTAGTGGCGGGTATCGCCGCGAACTACGCAACCGAGCGCGATAATCGCATGGTATTTTTTGCTGCCGGCCAGCGCATTGGCCGCGATCGGAATTTCCCAGGCGCCCGGCACCCGCACCACATCAACCTGTTCGTCGCTCAGACCGTTTTGTTTCAGGCAAGTGCGCGCGCCCACTACGAGCGTGTCGGTAATACTCGGGTTCCAGCGACTTGCCAATATCGCAATTTTGCAGCGGCTGTCAGCGCGGAGATCGGCTTCAATCAGGGACATGGTTTACGTTGATCACTTGAGGCAGACACCTAGTTTACCGCGCCGGGCTCACATACTCGATAACTTCGAGCCCATAACCCGCCAAAGCCACCTGCCGCCTAGGCGTGCCGAGTACACGAAGCCTGGAAAGACCCAAATCAGCGAGAATTTGCGCCCCTGCGCCGTTCTGCCGCCATTGCTTGATCTTGGTCGCGGCATGACCATCCTGCTCGGTGATTTGCTCCAGCAATTGCTCGGACGACATCGGCTCCGACAATACGACCAGCACACCTGCATTTTCTTTCGCGATCATCGCCATCGCCTGGTGTGCGCTCACGGCCAGATCATCGCGTTGCCAATGCAGCACATCGGTCAGCGGGTTTTTGACATGTACGCGAACCAGTGTCGGCGTATCGGCATTCACTTCGCCACGCACCAAGGCAAAATGGATGTCACGGCTGATCTTGTCGCGATAAGTCACAAGTTTGAATTCGCCGTGCTCGGTCGTGATATTGCGGGCATCCAGACGTTCCACCGTATGCTCGGTATTGAGCCGATAGCGAATCAATTCTTCGATACTGCAAATCAGCAGGCCGTGCTCTTTCGCGAAAATTTCCAGTTCCGGACGGCGTGCCATGCTGCCGTCGCTGTTCAAAATCTCGACAAGTACGCCTGCGGGTTCCAAACCTGCGAGCAATGCCAAATCCGCTGCGGCTTCGGTATGGCCACTTCGGGTCAGCACGCCGCCGGCCTGCGCCATCAACGGAAAAATATGGCCGGGCTGGGTAATGTTTTGCGGCTTCGCGTCCGGCTTCACGGCAGTGCGAATGGTATGCGCACGGTCATAGGCTGAAATGCCCGTCGTAACGCCTTCGGAGGCTTCAATACTGACCGTGAAATTGGTTTGATACGGCGAACGATTGTCGGTCACCATTAACGGCAATTGCAATTGTTCGCAACGTTGTTTGGTCAATGACAAACACACCAGACCGCGCGCATGCGTGACCATGAAGTTGATATCGGATGGTCGAACAAGTTCGGCCGCCATGATCAGATCGCCTTCATTTTCGCGGTCTTCATCGTCGACGACGACCACCATTTTACCTTGGCGGATGGCTTCGAGTACTTCGGGAATGCTGGCGAAACTCATTTTATTCTTCCAAAAAAAGTATGTATAAATTAAAAAAATCGTCCTCCCCGAATGCTTTCGTCGGGGACCCAGTGACTTTTTACATCAAAGCCACGGCACTGGATCACCGCATGCGCGGGGATGACGCAAGAAATTAATTTGCGAATTATTTTTCATTGAATTGCATTAAACGCTCGACATAACGCGCCATCAAATCGACTTCGATATTGACCGGGCTGTCTTTTGCCAGCGCGGAAAAATTGGTGTGTTCGACCGTATGCGGAACCAGATTGACTGCGAAGCCTTCAAAATCGGCCTGATTCACCGTCAGGCTGACGCCATTCACGGCAACCGAACCTTTTTCGGCGATATAGCGCAGCAATGATTTATCAGCCGCGAAACGCCAACGCTGCGAACGCGCGTCATCACTGATGCTCTCTACCAACGCGACGCCATCCACATGGCCAGAAACCCAATGGCCACCGATACGCGAACTTGCCTGCAACGCGCGCTCGAGATTTACCTTGTCGCCAACGACAAGATTGCCAAGCGTTGTGCGCGACAGGGTTTCATTGGAAACATCGGCTGCAAAATAATTTGCATCGAATGCCACGACAGTCAGGCAGACGCCGGATACTGCAATGCTTTCGCCCAGTTCGACGTCTTGCATCGGCAAGCCGTTCACCGCTAGCGCCAAACGAATGTCGCCACCGATTTTTTGCAGTGATTGAATTTGACCAACTGATTGGATGATGCCAGTGAACATTAGAATCTTCTCTTGTAGGGCGGGCATCGCCCACCATGTAGTTCGCGAGATTGGTGGGTGGTGCCAGCCTATATTTTTTGACGCAGCAGCAAACGGATATCTCCGCCGACACTGGTATTTTCCATTATCGAAAAGTTGTAGCGCTGGCTCATCTGTTCGATATTGATATCGGAAAACAAGGGTTTCGCGGCGTCGCCTAGAATAACCGGTGCGATGTATAGAAGAATTTCATCTACCAGCCCCTGCTTCAGGAATGCGCCGGATAGCCGCGGGCCCGCTTCGACCTGAAGCTCGTTCACGCCGCGCTGCGCCAATTGGTTCAACACCGCCGGCAAATCCACATGGCCGAAGCTGCTCGGTACCGCAATCGCATCACGGTGGGCACCGTAATCGGGAACCACATCCATCGCATGCACGGTAATGCTTTCCGCGCTGTCGTCGAAAACCCGGTAGTTATCGCCGAGATAACCCTGGCTGTCGAGCACGACCCGTATCGGCGGCTTGAAACTTTCCGGCTCGCGCATGCGGACCGTAAGATGCGGGTCATCGTATTTCACGGTCACGTCGCTGGTCAGGATCGCGCCGCTGCGGGCACGCCATTCTGCGACATCGAAGCGTGAATCTTCCGAGCTGATCCATTTGGATTCGCCACTGGCCAGTGCAGTGCGACCATCCAGACTCATCGCCAATTTGATTCTTGTCCATGGGCGGCCACGTTGCACCCGCGATAAAAAACCGCGATTGAGTTCGCGCGCTTGCTGTTCAAGCAGACCAACTTCAACCTGAATTCCGACTGCCTGCAGCTTTTCAAAACCGCGGCCTGAAACCGCATGAAATGGATCGGCAATTGCGGCAACCACGCGCGTGATACCCGCCTGCACCAGGGCATCGGCACATGGCGGCGTCTTGCCGAAATGCGAACAGGGTTCAAGCGTCACATAGGCGGTTGCACCCTGCGCCAGCTCGCCCGCTTCCTGCAATGCAAATACTTCGGCATGCGGCTCGCCGGCACGCTGGTGAAAGCCTTCGCCGACGATTTTGTCGCCGCGCGCAATCACGCAACCGACCATCGGATTCGGCTTGGTCGTGTAGGCGCCGCACTCTGCCAGCAGCAGTGCACGCGCCATCATCTGGCTATCGCGTTGGGAAAATGTCATTCGGCCATCCCGGCAATTTGATAACTCATCACGTCCACCTTTTGTCCGTTCACATTCGCCTGTTGAAGCACTTGCCAGCCAAGCGTTTGGTAAAACGCCTTGTGCTCCGGCGTGAAAAGGAAAATTTCTTTCAAGGAAATATTTTCTGCATGTTGCATCAATGCATTTACCAGCTGCGCGCCAAACCCACGGCCGCGTGCTTCCGGTTTTACGTACAAACTGGCCAGCCAGGCATTGCCGATCGCCGATAGTTCAACCGCATCGTCTTCGAGCAAACTGACCGAACCCAACAGCATCTCGTTTTCCGTCAATACCAGTGTCGTCGGCAAGGTTTTGCACAGTGCATGTGACTGCAATTCGGCCCGCGCGACGTCATGCGACCAATCGGCATGGTAGTGATGCCATTGCGCATGATGCCAATCGGCGAGTTGATCGACATATTGCGGCAGATCGGCCAGAAACCTGATCTCAACCACTTAAGGCTTACCTTTTACCTTGGTCACATTGGCTTCAAGCAAAGACAGCTGCGCCTTGTCGAGACCCGGCAAATCGCGTTCGAGCTTTTCGATTTCTTCGCGGAATTCCTGCACGTCTTCAAAGCTGCGATACACCGAAGCAAAACGCACATAGGCAACATGATCAAGCGATTTGAGTTCATTCATCACGAACTCGCCGACCCGCATCGACGGCAATTCGCGTTCGCCCGACAGACGCAGAGCGTGCATCACATTGCGAACCGCCTGATCGACTTGTTCGGCTGACACCGGGCGTTTCTGCAAAGGCCGGTCAAAACTGGTACGCAATTTTTTCTCGTCGAAAGCTTCGCGACGGCCATCGCTCTTGATGATGCTCGGCAACTTCAGCTCAGCGGTTTCAAAGGTATTGAAACGCTCGGTGCATGACGGACACTCGCGACGACGCCGGATGGTCGTCCCATCCTCGGAAACGCGTGAATCAATCACGCGGGTGTCGTCATGCTGGCAGAAGGGGCAATGCATCGGGATTCAGCTCAGGCCTGATACACCGGAAACTTCTTGCACTGGATCGTTACGTTCTCGCGCACGCCGGCAATCACTTTTTCATCTTTCGGATTATCGAGCACATCGCAAATCCAGTTCGCCAATGCAACGCATTCGGGTTCCTTGTAACCACGCGTAGTGACCGCTGGCGTACCGATACGCAGACCGGAAGTCACGAACGGCGAACGCGGATCATTCGGAACCGAGTTTTTATTCACGGTGATATGCGCTTCGCCCAATGCGGCTTCGGCGTCCTTGCCGGTGGTTTCGCGGCCAATCATGTCGATCAGCATCAAATGGTTTTCGGTCCCGCCGGAAACAATTTTGTAACCGCGCGACATCATGGTTTTTGCCATTGCCTTCGCGTTCAATACGACCTGTTTTTGATAGTCGGTAAATTCCGGTTCCAAAGCTTCCTTGAAGGCAACGGCTTTCGCAGCAATCACATGCATCAAGGGGCCGCCTTGCGTACCCGGAAACACCAGTGACTGGAATTTCTTTTCCAGCGCTTCGTTGGCTTTCGCCAGAATGATGCCGCCGCGGGGACCGCGTAAAGTTTTGTGTGTGGTCGACGTCACGACGTCGGCATGCGGCACCGGATTCGGATACAAACCAGCGGCGACCAAACCGGCGACGTGCGCCATATCGACGAAGAAATACGCGCCGACCGATTTTGCAATCGCTGCCATGCGTTCCCAATCGATGATTTGCGAGTAGGCGGAAAAACCGGCGACCAGCATTTTCGGCTTGTGCTCGTTCGCCAAAGCCTGGATTTCATCATAATCAATCAAACCGGTGTCGGGATTGATGCCGTACTGCACCGAGTTGTAAATCTTGCCGCTGAAGTTCACTTTCGCGCCGTGGGTCAAATGGCCGCCATGGGCAAGACTCATACCGAGCACGGTATCGTCCGGATTCAACAAGGCCATGTAAACCGCGATATTCGCGGAGGAACCCGAATGTGGTTGCACATTGGCGTAATCGGCACCGAACAGTTTCTTGACGCGTTCGATGGCCAAGGTTTCGGCAATATCAACGTACTCGCAACCACCGTAATAGCGTTTGCCCGGATAGCCTTCGGCGTATTTGTTGGTCAGCACGGAGCCCTGCGCTTCCAGAACGCGCGGACTGGCGTAGTTTTCCGAGGCAATCAGCTCGACATGGTCTTCCTGACGCTGGCGTTCTTGCGCAATCGAGCGCGCCAATTCGGGATCGTAGCCTTCAATACGCATTTCACGGGCAAACATGAACACCTCGGAGCTGTGGGCAGGCGCAAATTGTAGCGCCCCAGCCCCTATCCGGCCACAAAATATGGCGTTGGGTCATGCTTTGCGGGATAATTGCCGATTAAACGACCGCCAAGGCGAACGTTGCTTCGGCAACGCATACGCCTGCGCGTCAGCAGATTGAACCGGAGCCCCTATGCAATATATCTACACCATGATCGGCGTCAGCAAGACCGTGCCGCCGAAACGCGAAATCATCAAGGATATTTCGCTCAGCTTTTTCCCGGGCGCCAAAATCGGCCTGCTGGGCCTGAACGGCTCCGGTAAATCCACCGTGCTGCGCATCATGGCCGGCGTTGATACCGACTTCCAGGGCGAATCCCGTCCACAGCCAGGCATCAAAGTCGGCTATCTGGAACAGGAACCGCGCTTGAATCCCGAACACACCGTTCGCCAGGCCGTTGAAGAAGGCGTAGGCGAATTGCTGCACGCCCAGAAAATGCTGGACGAGGTCTACGCGGCCTATGCAGAACCGGATGCCGATTTCGACAAGCTGGCCGCCAAACAACAGCGACTAGAAGCGATCCTCGCGACCGCCGATGCCGACACCCTGGAACTGCAGCTGGAAATCGCTGCCGATGCGCTGCGTCTTCCGCCCTGGGATGCGATTTGCGGAAAACTGTCCGGCGGTGAAAAACGCCGCGTCGCGCTTTGCCGTCTGCTGCTGTCGAAGCCCGACATGCTGCTGCTCGACGAACCGACCAACCATCTGGACGCCGAATCGGTCGAATGGCTGGAACAATTCCTGACCCGTTTCCCGGGCACCGTGGTCGCGGTAACCCATGATCGCTACTTCCTGGAAAATGCGGCCGAATGGATTCTGGAACTCGATCGCGGCAAAGGCATACCGTGGAAAGGCAATTACACCGCCTGGCTGGAACAAAAAGGCGATCGCCTGAAACGCGAAGAATCGGCCGAATCCGCCCGTCAAAAAGCGTTGGCGAAAGAACTCGAATGGGTTCGCAGCAATGCCAAGGGCGGTCGCAGTAAAGGCAAGGCTCGTTTGGCTCGCTTTGAAGAATTGAATGCGCAGGAATACCAAAAGCGCAATGAAACCAATGAAATCTTTATTCCACCCGGCGAACGTCTGGGCGATAAGGTCATCGAATTCAAAAACGTGACGAAATCTTTCGGTGACCGTTGCCTGATCGATGATTTGAGCCTGTCGATTCCGCCGGGCGCCATCGTCGGCATCATCGGCCCGAACGGCGCCGGTAAATCGACTTTCTTCAAACTTATTACCGGACTGGAACAGCCCGACAGCGGCGAAGTGAATATTGGCCACACCGTGAAAATGGCCTATGTCGATCAAAACCGCGACGCACTGGCCGGCGATAAAAATGTCTGGCAGGAAGTTTCCGGCGGTTCCGATATCATCACGATCGGCAAAGTCGAAATCCAGTCGCGCGCCTATATCGGCCGCTTCAACTTCAAAGGCGCGGATCAGCAAAAACTGGTCGGCACTCTATCCGGTGGTGAACGCGGTCGTTTGCATCTCGCAAAAACTCTATTGCAAGGCGGCAATGTGTTGCTGCTCGACGAACCCTCGAATGATCTCGACGTTGAAACCCTGCGCGCACTTGAAGATGCCTTACTGGAATTCCCGGGCTGCGTGATGGTGATTTCGCATGATCGCTGGTTCCTCGATCGCATCGCCACGCATATCCTCGCGTTCGAAGGCGACTCACACGTCGAATTCTTCCCCGGCAATTACAAGGAATACGAAGAAGACAAACGCCGCCGCCTAGGTGATGAAGCTGCGAAGCCGCATCGTTTGCGCTATAAAGCATTGAAGTGACGTTTTGGCCCGCAGCGGCTTTATCGCTGCGGCTTTGCCAAACCGTCATCCCCGCGCAGGCGGGGATCCAGAAGCTCAACGGAGCTTTGGAATTCAATCACAGCAATAGAATCAAAAAAGCAGACTGGTTAACGGGCAGCATTTAGAAAACATCACATCCGTACTTCTGGATCCCGGCATTCGCCGGGACGACGCTAAATGAGGTTTCAATGAGCTTTATCACCGCACTCCGCGAAGCACAGAAAAAAAACCAGTCTCTGGTGTGTGTCGGATTTGATCCCGAGCTCTCGAAATTTCCGGCGCATCTGCAAAGCCATCCGGATGCCCTGTTTGAATTCCATAAAGCCATCGTCGATGCGACCGCCGATCTGGTCTGTTGCTACAAGCCGCAAATTGCGCACTTCGCCGCATTGGGTGCCGAAGATTCTCTGCAACGCACAATCACGTATATCCACGAAAATTATCCCGGCATTCCGGTGATTCTGGATGCCAAGCGCGGCGATATCGGCAGCACCGCAGAACGCTATGCAATCGAAGCCTTCGACCGCTATCAGGCTGATGCAGTAACGTTGAATCCGTATCTCGGTCGCGATTCAATCCAGCCTTTTCTGGATCGCAAGGACAAAGGCGTGATCCTGCTTTGCCGCACCTCGAATAAAGGCGCCGGTGATTTTCAGGATTTGATCAGCGATGGCAAACCGCTTTATCAACATGTGGCAAAAACCGTCGCCGAACAATGGAACGAATATGGCAATTGCATGCTGGTGGTCGGCGCGACCTGGCCAAGACAGCTTGCCGACGTGCGTAACCTTGTCGGCGATATGCCCTTCCTCGTTCCCGGTGTGGGCGCACAGGGCGGCGATGTCGAAGCCATGGTGAAAAACGGCAAGACCGTGAATGGCGATGGCTTGGTGATTAGTTCGTCGCGCGCGATTTTGTACGCGGGCTCCGGCGACAATTTTGCCGAAGCAGCACGCGAAGCTACTCTCGCCTTGCGCGATGAAATCAACCGTTATCGCTGATCTACTCTGCAGGTGAAGCCATGCTCGAATTGACAAGAAAAAGTTCTTTCTCCAACGACTTCGTTGCCAGGGAAAACGGCATTGTGGTTGCAGAGCTCGACCGTGCAACCTGGTCGCAGACCGCTACCGTTGAAATCCAGGGGAAAACCTACGGCTTCAAAAAAACCGGTGTGCTGCACAATGTTTACACGCTATTGGACGGCAGCCTTGAAGTAATGGAAGTCGAGCAACCCAGCGCATGGCAATCCAAACTGGTGTTTCATCTAAACCAGAAGGAATATGTTCTTGATACGAAAAGCTGGTTTAGCTCGGCCCTGAAAATCGAACAGGATGGAGCAGTGATCGGCGACATCCATTCGGCAGGCATGCTTGGCAACACGATAGTCGTTGACCTTCCGGATACGCTCCCTCTTCCTGTGCGCATTTTCGTCGGATGGATAGCAGTACTGCGCATCGAAGAGACAACCGCAGTGATCGTCGCTGCTACATAGGCAAGGCGAGTGCAAAAAATACTTTTTATCTGCAGCCAAAACAAACTGCGCAGCCCCACCGCCGAGCAGGTGTTTTCCGAAACACCGGGCCTCGACGTTCTTTCGGCCGGCACCAATCATGATGCCGTCACCCCGCTGAGTCCCGAACTGGTCGAATGGGCCGACAAGATATTCGTGATGGAAAACATGCAACGGGAAAAACTTCAAAGACGATTCCGGAGTTCGCTAAACGGCAAGAAAATCATCTGCCTCGGCATACCGGATAATTTTTCCTACATGGATCCGGAACTCGTCGCGATACTGAAGAAAAAGCTGCCGCAGTTTCTGTAGCCCGAGTCATGGCTCCACCTGACCCGGGATGATCCGAGATTGTGCATATACAAAAAATCATAAAGGCAACCCGTGGGAGCGTCCGTAAGGCGCGAAAAACCTGCGACAAATCATGGGATTAAAGCAAACTAAAAACCGCTAACGATCAACGATAATTCTGCGTACATTCCCCGGGTCAGATGGAGCCATGACCCGGGCTACTTAAAACCGGATTTTCCCGGTCAACATATCCTTGTACATCACCCAATCACCCAGCAGCGAATAGAACGGATACTTGAAAGTGGCGGGGCGGTTTTTCTCGAAGAAGAAATGCCCGACCCAAGCGAAACCGTAGCCCAGTATTGGAATCGCCCAAAGCCAAACGGGCGGCAATACCTGCGCAGCCACCAGCGCGATAACAACGACAATCCCGCTGGTGCCGATAAAGTGCAAGCGGCGGCAAGTCAGGTTGGCATGCTCGCCTAGATAGAAGGGATAGAAATCCTTGAAGTTGCTGTACTGGCTCATAGCTCGCCTCGCTTGTCTTCGGCCTTGGCCGCATTCCAGAGCGTATCTTGCTGCTCCAGATTCAAATCGGCAAGCGCTTTCCCTTGTTCGTGAATCATGACTTCCATGCGGCGGAAACGGCGTTCGAACTTCTGGTTGGCACGACGCAGCGCGGCACCGAAATCGACCTTGCCATGGCGGGTTAAATTGGCGGCAACAAACAATACATCGCCCAGCTCGTCTTCGAGTTCGGCATGGCCGATGCCCTTGGCAAACTCTTCGCGCAGCTCTTCGATTTCCTCATGCAGCTTGTCGAATACCGGATTCGGGTCCGGCCAATCAAAACCCACGGTCGCCGCACGTTTCTGCAATTTCACCGCGCGTTGCCATTCCGGCAAGCCACGCGAAATACCGGACAATACACTGTCGTCATGCACGCCGTTTTTCTGTTCGCGTTCACGTTTTTTCTGCAGTTCCCACAAGCGCGTTTGTTCGTCGGCATCTTCGACAGTAGCGCCGGCAAACACGTGCGGATGCCTTCTGGTCATCTTGTCGCAAATGCTTTCGACCACATCGGAAAATTTGAAGTGCCCGGCCTCTTCCGCCATGCGTGCGTGGAAAACCACTTGCAGCAACAAATCGCCGAGTTCGTCTTTCAGGTCCGGCATGTCGTTGCGATCAATCGCATCGGCGACTTCGTAGGCTTCTTCAATCGTGTAGGGCGCTACGCTCGAAAAATTCTGTTTCACATCCCATGGGCAACCGCCGTTCGGATCGCGTAGCTTCGCCATTATGTCGAGGAGTTTTTGAACGTCCGAGGATTGAATATCAGTCATGCAACCAGCTCCGCCATGGCAAATTACTGTTCGCCAAGGCAATAAAATGGGGATTCAATAAACTGTCTTTGGTGTTGTAGCGAAACGGAGTGCCATCGAGATTCAATACCACGCCACCGGCGGCTTCCAGAATGGCCTGGCCTGCGGCGGTATCCCATTCCGAAGTTGGGGCAAAACGTGGATACACGTCGAGCGCACCTTCGGCAATGCGGCAAAACTTCAGCGACGATCCCATGCTCAATGGCTCGACTTCGCCCATGCGGGCAAGCGCGGCGGCGGTAGTTTCATCCAGATGCGAACGCGATGCTGCGACTCGCAGACTGCTTCGCGAAGTTTTATCAACGGCAATTTTTTTCGTTATGCCATCCTGCTGGGAATACGCGCCTTGCACATCATCGCCCCACCACAATAGTTTCAGCGCCGGCGCATAAATCACGCCGAAGGTCGCACGGCCTTCTTCGATCAAGGCGATATTGACGGTGAACTCGCCATTCTTTTTGACAAACTCGCGTGTGCCATCGAGTGGATCCACCAGCCAGTAACGCGGCCAGATTTTTCGTGTCTGCCAGTCAATATCGGCCGACTCTTCCGACAATACCGGCATGCCCGGCGTCAGGATATTCAAGCCCTGTTCGATGATGTGATGTGCGGCAGTGTCTGCAGCGGTCAATGGCGAATTATCGCCCTTGAATTCCACCGCAAAATCCTGTTGATAGACCTGCATGATGGCTTCGCCGGCATCGCGGGCGATTTGCAAAATGGCTTTTTCCAGTTCGGGGTTTAATTTCATTTTCTTGTCTATTATTTTCGGGTCTTCAACCAATCTCGCACGATATACATGGCCGCCAGCGAACGTCCTTCGGAACAATCTTCACGCAGCATCAATTCATTGAAGTTGTCGAATTTCCACGGCAACACTTCCAAAGGTTCCGGCTCATCGCCCGGCAATCGTTCTTCGTACAAATCTTCCGCTACCACCAGATGGATTTCGTGGCTCATGTAGGTCGGCGCCAAACTGATCGAACGCAGATGCGTCAGTTTTCTGGCCCCGAATCCGACTTCTTCCTTCAGCTCGCGATTGGCAGCATCCAGAATGCTTTCACCGGCATCCATGCGACCTTTCGGCAAACCGATTTCGTAGCCGTGTTTTCCGGCAGCGTATTCGCGAATCAGCAGAATCGTATCGGGCTGCGGAATGGCCGCAATCATCACGGCGCCATGGCCGCGGCTTTTCAAGCGTTCGTAACGGCGACGTTCGCCATTGGAGAACTCCAGATCAAGCCGCTCCATGCGATAAGGCCCGAGATCCTGCTCCTCGCTGTGATGAATAATGGGTAATTTTGGCATCGCTTTCCTTGGGCTGGCGATACATGAGGGCATAGACACGGGGCACGTGAGCCGACATCATTGCGCCATGAAAAATTTATCTGGGCAGAACTCTGATACGCACATGCTAACAGAGGCCGCGGCTTGGCGGCAGCGTGATTTGGCGGTGTTGTGGCATCCCTGCACGCAAATGGCGGAGCACCCAGATACATTGCCCCTTGTACCGATTCGCCGTGGTCGCGGCGTCTGGCTGGAAGGTGTCGATGGCAAGCAATATCTGGATGCCGTCAGTAGCTGGTGGACGAATTTATTCGGTCATTCCGAACCGCGCATCGCCGCCGCCATTGCCGAGCAGGCGCAGATTCTGGAGCACGTTATTTACGCCGGCTTTTCGCACGAGCCAGGCCTGAAACTGGCCGAGGCATTGGTGGCCGCGACACCGGAAGGCTTATCCCGCGTTTTTTATGCCGACAACGGTTCGGCGGCGGTGGAAATCGCGCTGAAAATGAGTTTCCACCATTTTTACAATCGCGGCGATTTCAAGCGCACGAAATTCGTTTCGCTAAGCAATGGTTATCACGGTGAAACTCTCGGCGCCTTGTCGATGGCCGATATTCCGCTGTATCGAAAAGTCTATGCACCCTTGTTGCTCGAACCCTTGTTTGCGCCCTCTCCCGATGCCTATGAAGCCGAGCCTGGCGAAAGTGCCGAAAGCTATGCCTTGCGTTGTGCGGAAAAACTGCAGGCAATCTTTGAACAGCACAATGGTGAAATCTGCTCACTGATTCTCGAACCGCTGGTGCAATGTGCCGGCGGCATGCGCATGTATCACCCCGTGTATTTGAAACGCGCACGGGAAATCTGCACGCAACATGGCGCGCACCTGATTGCCGATGAAATAGCCGTCGGCTTTGGTCGCACTGGTACTTTATTCGCCTGCGAGCAAGCCAATGTCAGTCCGGACTTCATGTGCCTGTCGAAAGGGCTGACCGGCGGCTTCATGCCGATGTCGGCGGTACTGACCACGCAACACGTATACGAGAGTTTTCTCGACGTATCGCGCGAACGTGCATTCCTTCATTCACATAGCTACACCGGCAACCCGCTGGCATGTGCGGCGGCACTGGCTTCGCTATCCATTTTCGACAGCGACGATATTCTCGAAAAAAATAAAATCACCGCAAATAAAATGGCTTCGCTTGCCGATAAATTCAAGGAGCATCCGCGTGTTGCCGAGGTTCGGCAGACCGGCATGATTCTCGCGATCGAAATGGCACAAGACAAAAAAAACAAGACCGCTTTTGCCGCGAGCGAGCGCCGTGGTCTGCGGGCTTATCAACATGCGATTGCCAACGGCGTTGTTTTAAGACCGCTCGGCGATATTCTCTATTGGATGCCGCCTTACTGTATTGATGATGATGCGTTTCAACATTTATCATCGGTGACCGCATCCGCTTTGGACGAGGCGACCCGCTAATGCGCATTATTCGCAGCTATATTCCCGATGCACTTCATGTCGGCCAGCAATTGGTCCTGTCCGAACTGGCGACTAACCATCTGGTTCGCGTATTGCGCCTCGGTGTCGACGACACTTGCGTGCTCTTCAACGGCGACGGTTTCGACTATCAGGCAAAAATTACCAGTGTCGTAAAACGCGGCGCCGGCGTTGAAATTGTTTCATCGCACGCGGTCACGAACGAATCGCCGGTGCACATCACGCTGGTGCAAGGCATCGCGCGTGGTGAAAAAATGGACTGGATTCTGCAGAAAGCCACCGAGCTTGGCGTGCAACGCATCGTGCCGGTCATTACCGATCGCACCGAAGTGAAACTGGATTCCGAACGCTCCGATAAAAAAATGAATCACTGGCTAGGTGTAGTGGCCTCGGCCTGCGAACAATCCGGTCGTGCGAGGCTTCCTGAAATTATCGAGCCCTGCCCGCTTTCGCATTGGCCGCAGCACGACAAGAATTTCAATAAATTTGCGCTCGATCCGAACGGTGTATTCGGTTTCGCGGATCTCGCGAAAACGAAACCGGTTTCGGTAAGCCTGGCCATTGGCCCCGAAGGCGGATTCAGCGAGCGCGACCTCGCCACACTGAAAGCCGGCGGCTTTGAAGGCCTGCGGATGGGGCCGAGAATTTTGCGCACCGAAACCGCCGGGCCGGCCGCGATCGCCGCGTTGAATGTGCTATGCGGCGATTGGAAGTAAGTCGGGCCCTGGCCCGACATTCAAGAATAAAAATGTAATCATGCCCTAATGAAGATTCTCATTATCGGCGGTTACGGTACTTTTGGCGGTCGTCTCGCCGAACTGCTTTCCGAAGTTGAAGCGCTGACACTATTGATTGCGGGGCGTTCCGAAGCAAAGGCGAGAAACTTCATTGGCAAGCTCCCTTCCGGCGCGAAGAAACTGCCATTGACGTTCGATCGCGATGCCGATGTCGATGAACAAATTGGCGCGCTGAAACCCGACTTGGTCGTCGATGCCACAGGGCCGTTCCAACTATACGGCGATGACCCGTATCGAGTCGTAAAAGCCTGCATCAAACACGATGCGCACTATATGGATCTTGCCGACGGCGTGCAGTTTGTAAATGGAATTGGTCAATTCGATGCGGAAGCCCGTGCGCGTAATTTATTTGTACTGTCGGGCGTAAGCACTTTTCCGGTTTTATCTTCTGCTGCCATCCGGCGACTTGCTCGCGGAATGGACAAGGTCACCGATATCAAAGGCGGCATAGCGCCTTCGCCCTATGCCGGTGTCGGCTTGAATGTGTTGCGGGCGATTGCGGGCTATGCCGGCAAACCGGTCGAGATAATTCGCGACGGGCACCGAACAAAAAGTTACGCGTTAACCGATTCTTTCGATTACACCATCGCACCGCCGGCTCATCTGCCGCTGCGGAGCAGATGTTTTTCGCTGATGGACGTTCCCGACATTACCGTGCTGCCAAAACACTGGCCCGATTTGAATTCGATGTGGATGGGAGCGGCACCCGAGCCGGCTATTTTCCATAGCGTATTTCGCTGGCTTGCCTGGCTGGTGCGCCTGCGTTTATTGCCGACGCTTTCCCCGCTTGCGCCGCTTTTCCATTTCGTTTCGCGCACGTTTCGCTGGGGCGAACATCGTGGCGGCATGTTTGTTTCCGTCCTTGGCAAACAAGCCAATGGCGCGATGATAGAACGCTCATGGCATCTTGTCGCCGAGGGCGACAACGGTCCGTATATTCCGTCCATGGCGATTGAGGGCATTGTCCGACGCAGCCTGCAAGGTATCAAACCGCGAGCCGGTGCACGCGCCTGCGTTGATGATCTGGATCTGGTCGATTATGAAGCATTGTTGAAAACCCGCGATATCCATACCGGCATCCGCGAGAACACGGAGGAAACTGCATCGCACTGCCTGTATCAAAAAACCCTGGGTGATCGCTGGCATTTACTGCCAAAAGAATTGCGGGAACTACATGGCCGCACCGGTGATTTGAGCGCAAGCGGAGAGGCCCGCGTGGAACGCGGCAAGGGTTTTGTTCCTGCTCTTGTCGCGACCCTGTTTGGTTTTCCCAAGCCCGCCGAAAAAATACCGGTCACCGTGTCGTTTGAATCACATGGGAATATCGAGCACTGGCAGCGTACATTCGGGAATAAATCCTTTGGCAGCACTCAAGCGCGTGGCAGCACGACGGGGCTGCTATCCGAACGCTTCGGACCTTTCGCGTTTGATCTGGCTCTGGTTATCCGTGATGAAAAATTGATGTTCATTGTGCGTGATTGGCATTTTCTGGGAATGCGCATGCCCAGGGCCTTGGCACCCTGCGGAAACTCGTTTGAATTTTCCGAAGCCGGCCGGTTTAATTTTCATGTGGAAGTGGCACATCCGCTGATCGGACTCATCGTCCGTTACCGTGGATGGCTGGTGCCGGCAGGGTAATGAATATATCGGGACCGACATCGGGCTGAATTGATGGAAACTACGGCGTATAGTGAGCTTCACGCAATGCATTACTGGCGAACTATTTTCAACGCTGTACTTTAAAGAGGAACGCTCCCATGCGCTGTTTTCTTCTTGGATTCGCAGGCTTTTTTCTGGCGGCATTGCTGACAATGTTTGCAGTCGTTTCCTATGGTGACTATGCGGCTCGTGCTAGCCTGGCTGACACTTTGCAATCAATGGGTGAATTGAAAACCAGAATTGCCGAAAATATTTTGTCAAAAGGCACTACTGCCGGTGCAGGGCATTTGCAGAACCCTTCCGCCCAGCAGCATACGGTTCCATTGGCGGACTATTTGAAAATTACATCCGACGGCACGATCGTGTTCCGCAATGCCAAGCATGGTCAGATTATCGTGCTGGAACCGGCTTTCAATGCCGGCGTGGTGAACTGGAAATGCACAGGATCAAAGCCCGATAAAAATTTACCAGTGAGCTGCCGTCATTAACTATTTCTGCCCCCCGCGAAATCATTCGGTCTGGCGCGAGGATCAAGGCCCATGATTCACCCGGCATGGCAAATACTGCTTCCCAGGCTCCGAGGCATGCTGGATGAGCGTGGCTTGAGTCATATCGTGATCAGGGAGCGATCCGACGGAGATCCCATGGATATTGAGGAACTGGTCGAGATATACGACACCGCCGATGTCTATTTCGATGAGTCCGTCAGTTTCGAACCTGCAGATCCCGAATGGCGGATTTATCGGGTAGAAGGTGCTCCTGCAGAAGAATGGATCGGCCGGGCTCATCTTGGCGACTTTCAGCAAACGCCTATGATCAGTCGATCGGGTTCCGGCAAATGGGAGGTGGCCTTTACCTACGAGCAGGGCTGTTTGCCAGCTGACACTTTCGAGGATGAGAATGTCTTCCTGCAAACACTTGTGGACTGCCTGGTGAAACATTTTACTGACCGTGTTTATACGCTAAGGGTTTCCATTTATCCCGATGGCTGTAGCTGGGGGCGAGTCTGATGAATGATTCCATTAACCTGCAGCTGTTGCCGCTGTTGCCGCTATTGCCACTATTGCCAACTGGCCAAATGCTAATCACTTGTCTGGAGATCACATGAAAAAGACATTCCTGCAAACCGTATTATTCTTGCTGGCGCTTGCTTTCAGTCCGGCCATTTTAGTTGCACAGGAACAGCCTGGCGTTGTCGGTAACTGGCAGGGCGAATGGAGTAATCCGGGCGGATATATCTACATCGCCAATATGCAACTCACCGCAGCGAGTGATGGCAGCATTCTCGGGAAGATTCAATGGACATTGAAACAATCGCCGCGTGCCGAGGAGCAATCCAAACTCGGCAAGACGGGCACCGAATTCGTCAACGGCTCCTATGACCCCGGCAGCCGAATACTTATGCTGGAAGGCATCAGCAAGACCGATCCGGATAATATTCTCGGTCTGGATAAGTACAAATTGCTGCTGGCCGACAATTCCGACGTAATGGGCGGTATCACCTGGAACAACGGCAGCTGGCGCGGCATTTTTGCATTGTCTCGATCCGACAGTAAATGAAATGGATCGCTTCGACATGAAGACTATTTTCAATGAGCCTTGAAGACGAGATTCGAGATCAGCTAGTCGAATTCAAAAGACCCTGGAAATTATTCAGCCTTTTTTCCGGGCTGGCTTTACTGGTGTCGGGTTCGTTTTATTACGATGCGCCGGATTGGGATATTCCAATCTGTTTCATCATGGCATTTTTTGCTTACCTGACTGCAGCATGGAGTCTGCGGGTTGTTGTCGAACGACGGTGGAAATATTTCCCGCTGATGTTGCTTTTCACCTGGTTTACCGTTGACGGTTGCTATTGGCTCTACTGGCATTACAGGAATTCGGAAGCGCTTGCACAGATGCGCGATGCCAATTTTCTTGCATCGCTAGTGCTTTACATAATGTGCGGTTTTGTGTGGTATTACCGCGGCAGCCTGAAACAATTTTTTCTGGAAGCCAGGGCTTTGCTGGCTAATATCGGTTCTCGATAAACGCTGCCGGAGCGCATGAACGCACTCCGTGAATATAACTACGCGGCCTGGTTCAGTGCCTTATCAAGCATCAGTTCAACCGACAGCATGTCCGGCACGATGGCGGCATCGTCATTGAGCATTACTTTGGAATAGATGCCGAGCGGCAATTCCTTGATGTCATGAACTTCCTGCAGGTTGGTCGTACTAACCGTCACCAGGCGCGGGAAGCCGCTGGACAGCACGGCAAAATACGGCAATTTCGGATTGTTGCCGAGCGCTTTAAGCACGGCGACCTTGGTACCGAAAGTACCCGCTTCCTTGCCCCATCCGGCAAACATCGAAAATGACATCAACGGCAAACGCCAGCCCCGCCAACGCACGCGTCCGAGCAACCAATCAGGTGCATTCTCGACCGGCTCTGGTTCGGAGAAGGTAATGATCTCGGCAATATTCGCATTGGGCAGCAGGATGCGACCTTCAGCGACGCTGATCAAAACGCCTCGAACATCGGCTTGTTTTACTGTGCTCATAATGCAACTCCGGAAAAATTATCGTTTGAAATATTCAAGCACCAAGCCTGCGAGCTCCGGAATATCAGCGGTTTTTCCACCGAGCTTTACCAATGCTTCCGACGCCGCCGGTTCAAAACAATTCGTTGGATCCTGGGCCAAAGCCAGTCCGCCCTGACTCTGTACATAGGCCGCTTCTGCGGCTGTCTCATAGGCGGCGCCGCTCAAGACGATGACGACACTATGTTTTGCCGGCAAGGTGGAAACCAATTCCTGCTGGCTATCCGCACCGCCGAAAAACAATTCGTTTTCGACCAGGTCCAGACCCACACCGACCGGAATCACGGCAACCTGACCGGGTTCGGCGGTATTACCTTGAACCGCAAGATAGACAGGCAGGTTACTGACTTTCTGCAGCTGCGCGACCAGGCGATCATGCTTGCCGACTTCAAGATGTTGGTACAGCAATACCGGAACGTTCAATGTTTGAGGCAGTGCTTTCAAGAGCTGGCGTACTGCATCCGGGCCACCCATACCTGCGAGGATCAAAACGGCACCAACATCGGACAAGGGTTTTTCCGCCTGCTCTTCGCCTTCAACGGCTTCAAGCACGAATTTGTTTTTCTTCAACAATGCACTGGCAGCGGCGGCTTTAGCGGCTGTCTGACCAGGAATTTCCGCATCCATGTCCAGCAATGTCAGGGTGGACGCATCAAATTTCGGCATCTCTCTGGTGGTCTGCTCGGCCGATCCGGCAGCCGTGCTCGCGCTGGATTGCTGCGCGGATTTCTGGCTCGGCGCATCATCCTGAAGATTGCTGAAGTCCATGTTTTTTGCGACGGCACGATTATCGTTTTTCTCGAATTCATCCAATTGCGCGGCAAGTGCGGCAACGTCATCATCCATGCTGCTGCTCATTTCAACCGCATCATCAGCTTGATATTTGGAAAAAACTACCGGCTGTTCGCTGACCTTGAAATCGGCCAGGGTGTCGATGGTGTCTTCGAAATCAAGCGATGAATGTTCAGTGGTGGCAACGGCTGCCGCTTCACCGCTTTCAAGCGCGGAAAGATCAATATCAAAATCGGCATCGTCACCGAGACTGATTTCATCCTTGATTTCGGCTTGTGAATTGTCAAAGCTGATGAAGTCCTCATCGCTCATAGCGACGGCTGGCTGTTCAACTTCGGCAACGGGTATTTCGGCCTGCAAATTGTCGAAATCAATGAAATCGGTATCGTGAACTGCAGCAGCCGGTTCCTCGACTGGAGCAACCGGTGCAGTGAAATCTTCGACAAGAAATTCTTCGCTTGTTTCCGGTTCGATAAAGTCGTTCCCGATCTGGGCTGCCGCAGTTGCCGCCGCTTCTGCCGAAATAAAGCCGTCAAAGTCGGCCAACTCCATTTCATCAACGGTCGGCGCCCTGTTTTCGAGTTCAACTTTTGCTGCCGGCAATTCATCGTGATTTTCATCGGTGATGTTCAAGCGCATCGCATGTTCAAGGTCATCGAGATTCACTTCGAGACTTGTTTCAGGTTCGACATCAAGTTGCGGTTCCGGAACGTCGCGGTGCAAGGCATCGGAATAACTTTCATTGACAGGTACATCGGTTGCAAGCGATTGCGTGTCGTGCAGGTAGTCTTCCAACTTGGCGTCTGCCATGGCTTCCGCAGGTGTTTCCGGCGCACCGGGCTGCGGCTGCCATTCGTCTTGAGCGGCCATCGCCGAACCGGTGGGCACCGGCGGCATCAGATCGGTGCCGATTATTTTTGCGGCAAGATGCCTGGCCCAACGGTTTAGATCCCAGCCTTCCAGCTTTCCGCTAACTTCCGCATCATCGTAAACAACTTCGACATTCGAACTGCCGAGCAGGTCGTCGAACTTGTCCAGTGCCGCTTCTATCGCGGGCTCCAGACTGACGACCATCACTTTTGGATTCAGATCGCTGACCGCATTCGGACTCAGTTCAGACGGGTCCCCTTCGCAGACCAAATCCGCACCTAAATCCTGCAAGGCGGTGCGGAGTTGATTGCGGGATTCACCCGCCCTGGCCAGGAGAGCAACGCGTACGCCTGCATCAGCCATTGACCGGCTCCATGCCAAGAATTTCAAAGACGTTACGCATTAGTTCGTTTTCCTGATAAGGCTTGCCGAGATAACGGTCGACGCCGATATCCATCGCGCGCTGGCGATGTTTGTCGCCGGTACGCGAGGTAATCATGATGATCGGTACGTCTTTCAGGCGCGGATCCGAACGCATGTGTTGCGCGACTTCGTAACCGTCCATGCGCGGCATTTCGATATCGAGCAGAACCAGATCAGGCGCGCGTTCGGCCATTTTTTCGACCGCATCGACGCCGTCTTTGGCGGTAAGCACTTCGAAATTATTGCGTTCCAGCACGCGACCGGTAACCTTGCGCATAGTGATGGAATCGTCGACCACCATGACGGCTGGAATACGTTTGACTTCCGGCGCTGCCACTGGAATCACCGGAGCATCTTCGCGACGAATCACGTTGAAGCGACGCACCAGTGGTGCAACGTCGAGAATCATCACTACTCGGCCGTCACCCATGATGGTGGCGCCAAAAATACCCGGAATCGAGTTCACTTGCGGACCGACCGGCTTCACCACGATTTCGCGGCTACCCATTACCTGATCGACACAAATCGCGGCGCGCAAATCACCGGAGCGTGCAAGCAATAATGGCATTTGCAAACTGTCGACGGCCTTCGCGGTACCGTGACCGATCAGACGGCCAAGATCGTGAATCGCATAGTCTTCGCCTGCGTAGGCGAACACTGGATTCTCGCCAGCCAATTGCGTATCGAGATCGGTACGACCGATACGGCCCACGCCCTGCACCGAAGCAATTGGCACCGCGAAACTGGTTTCACCGATTTTCACGAATACCGCTTGGGTAACGGCGAGCGTAAACGGCAGGCGGATAATGAATTCGCTGCCCTTGCCTTCTTCCGAATTGATTTGCAAGGTACCGCCGAGCTGGCGGATTTCGCTGTAAACCACATCCATACCAACGCCGCGACCGGCGAGGCGGCTGACGGTTTCGGCGGTAGAGAAGCCTGTTTCCAGAATCATCGCGTACAAGGCGGAATCGGAAATTTCTGCGTCTGCGGCAAGCAAGCCGCGCTCGATTGCCTTGTTCCGGATCGCTTCCTTGTTCAGGCCGCGACCATCGTCGATAATTTTCAGTACGACTTCAGACCCTTCGCGCTGCACCACGATGCGGACAGTACCTTCTTCGGCTTTTTTCGCCTTGCGACGATCAGCCGGCAATTCCAAGCCATGTGCCATCGCATTACGCAGCATGTGTTCCAGCGGAGCGGTCATGCGTTCAAGCACGTTGCGATCCATTTCGCCGGATGCACCGTCGACTTTCAGTTGTACTTGCTTGCCGGTATCGGAAGCTGCCTGACGCAATACGCGGCGCAGACGCGGCACGAGTGCGTCGAACGGCACCATGCGGGTGCGCATCAGACCTTCCTGCAGATCCGAGCTGACTCGCGCTTGTTGCAGCAACAAGGTTTCGTATTGACGGGTCAAGTCGTCAAGCGTGGTTTCCAGGTTGATCAAGTCGTTGGCGGATTCCGACAGCGAACGCGACAACTGTTGTTGCGTGGTGAAACGATCGAGTTCCAGCGGATCGAAACTTTCACCGGTGTCTTCACCTTCGCGCTGATAACGCGCGACGATTTGGGCTTCGGTTTCAATTTCAAGACGACGCAACTGTTCGCGCAAACGAGTCGTGGTTTGACCCAGCTCGCCGAGTGCGCCACGGAAGGCGCCCAATTGTTGTTCCAGTCGTGCGCGATAAATTGCGACTTCACCGGCGTAGTTCACCAACTTGTCGAGCAAGTCGGCACGGATACGTACTTGTTCCTGCGGTGCGCGAACGCCGGCACCGTCGTCCTCGTCGGCAAAAGCTTCGGTCGGAGCCGACAGTGGCTTCAGCACCGCTGGCGCAGGTTTTGCAGCCGGCACGACAGGTGCTGACGTTGATGCTGCGTCTTCTGAAACCGGAGCAGCTTCGCTGACAATCTGGGCGGTTTCCGTTCCAGTCGTAGTTTCAGTTTCAACTGCGGTGACAACTTCAAGCGTCTGGCCTAGTGCCAGTGTTTCAAACTGTGCAATCAAATTACTTGGCATTGCCAAGGCTCTGCGCTCGCCAACACGGGTCACCATGCTGTGCAGGCGATCAAAGCCCCGCTCCAGCACTACGACGCCCGTGTTATCAAGCGGCACACGACCT
>Ga0208628_1000097_pt1 | contig 54092 bp, 42 predicted proteins | sample LakWasMet16_LOW5_2_FD_183864 | JGI IMG/M metagenome (GOLD analysis project Ga0208628, IMG submission 183864) | Freshwater sediment methanotrophic microbial communities from Lake Washington under simulated oxygen tension - Sediment Metagenome... | ecosystem: Environmental > Aquatic > Freshwater >... | reverse complement strand
GCGTTGCCCGGCCGAACACTCCGCGACTCCACCGCGCGAACTCGTTCGTCTTTCGCATCCAATGGAGTGGGCTCAGAACGCCTGGAATTCAAGGGATCCCGATAAGATGAGACCAACGCTCAGCCCCCGGGGGCTCAGCGTATGGCCCTCGCGGCTCCGCCCTCAGTGATGGTCCTCGCCGAGGGCGTAGCGGCCGAAGAGGTTCACGTAGCGCTCGTCGAAGCGCACCAGGGTGATGTCGTCGAGGGGCACCCGGGTGAGCCCGCTCTCCCGCATCCCGTTGACCTGGATGTAGTGGAGCGTCGCCTCGTCGCCCTCGACGCCCGCGAGCTCGCCCAGGAAGAAGTCCGCGCCGTCCGGGCGCTCGCACTCGATGATCGCGTAGCGGTAGTGCAGCCGCACCGCCTCCAGCACCGAGCGCCACGAGCGCAGCGGTATCGCCTTCACCACGGGGGCCTCGTCGAGCGCCCCCTCGGCGCGCAGCACCCGCTCGAAGAAGCGCTCGGCGTCCGTCGAGTGCACCGCGGTGACGTCCCTCAGTCGCAGCACCGCGAAGCCGTTGACCGCGAACTCGTGGAGCGAGCGCACCAGCAGCAGCTCGTCGCCGAGCGCGAGGGGAAAGCCGTTCCAGGTGGGGTGGGTGCCCGCGTCGCGAACGAGCTGGACGTTCTCGTCCCGGTCGATGGCGCGCTGGAGCGCGTCGGTGATCCCATGCAGGTCGGCGCCCGCGTCGTGCTCGTCAGCCATCGTCGAGTTCACCCTACACGCTGCAAGCCGCTGTAGCATCCGCGGCCGATGAGCCTTGCCCTACCGCTCGCCCCCGGCACCGTCGTGGCGACGGACTACCGCGTCGAGGAGCAGATCGCCCGCGGAGGCATGGGCACCCTCTACCGCGTGACCCAGCTCTCCACCGGCGCCGACCGGGTGCTCAAGGTCATGCACGCCCGGCTGCTTCGAGACCCGCGGGGCAGGGAGCGCTTCCTCCAGGAGGCCCGCGCCAGCGCCCGCATCGACAGCGACCACGTGGTGCAGGTGCTCGCCGCAGGCTTCGACGACGAGGGCGTCCCGTGGATCGTCATGGAGCACCTCCGCGGAGAGGACCTCAGCCACACCCTGAAGCGCCGCGGAGCCCTCCCCCCCGCGGAGGTGCTGGAGGTCTTCCGCCAGCTCGGGCACGCGCTCTCCGCGGCGCACCGCGCGGGCCTCGTGCACCGCGACCTGAAGCCCGACAACGTCTTCCTCTGCGTCGCACGGCGCGAGGGCGTGCCCTTCACGGTGAAGCTCCTCGACTTCGGCATCGCCAAGGCCCTCGACGAGTCCTCCGAGCAGGGCGCCCCGATGCGCCAGACCTCCGCCGTGGGAACGCCCCTCTGGATGGCCCCGGAGCAGGCCCAGCGCGGCGAGGTCACCCCCTCGGCGGACGTCTGGTCCATGGGGCTGCTGGCCTTCAAGCTGCTCACCGGGCGCTCGTACTGGCGCAGCGGCAACATCCCCGAGGCGCCCGTCGAGCGGGTGCTCCGCGAGCTCTTCGCCGAGCCCATCGACCCCGCCAGCGAGCGCGCCCGCGAGCTCGGCGCCTCGCTCCCCGCCGGCTTCGACGCCTGGTTCGCCCGCTGCGTCGCGCGCGACCCGCAGCTCCGCTTCCGCGACGCCACCGAGGCCCTCGGGGGGCTCATCCCGGTGCTCCTCGGGCCGCAGCCCACCGCCGCGTTCTCCACCGTCGACAACCCGCGCCGCTCGGCCGTCCCGCCCACGGTGGCCATGCCCCTCGTCGTCACCGGCGCGCCCCCGTGGCCCTCGCCCTCGATGCAGGGCTCGGCCCCGCCGCCGCCATACCACCCGATGTATTCGTCGCAGGGCACGCCGTACCCGCCGCCCTTCGCCCCGGAGCCTCCGCCCCCTCGCCCCTCGCTGCTCGGCGCCGCGGTGGTCGGGCTGCTGCTCGGCGGAGCCATCCTGGTGGGAGGGTGGTTCGCGCTCTCCCACTACCGCGACGAGCACCCCTCGGACGCCGGGCTCTCGGCCGACGCCAGGGCCTTCCTGCCTCCGCGCGCCGCGGACGTCCCGACCGTGCGACGCGTCTCCGCCATGGAGCTCAGCCCTCCGGTCGCGACGGTCTCCGCGGGCTTCGCGCACACCTGCGCCCGCGCCTCCAACGGCACCGTCCGCTGCTGGGGCTGGAACCAGTTCGGACAGCTCGGCGACGGCACCCTCACGCACCGCCCCACGCCCGTCACCGTGGTCGGCCTCGACCGCGTCGTCGAGGTGGTGGTCGGCCACGCCCACTCCTGCGCCCGCCGCGACGACGGCACCGTGCGCTGCTGGGGCCTCAACAGCTCCGGACAGCTGGGCAACAACACCCGCCGCAACAGCGGCGTCCCGGTGGCGGTGTCGGGCATCACCGAGGCGCTTCAGCTCGCGCTCGGCGAGGGGCACACCTGCGCCCGGCTGGGCGACGCGACCGCGCGCTGCTGGGGCGACAACACCCACGGCCAGCTCGGCGACGGGACGGCCACCTCGCGCCCCTTCGCGGGGGCGGTCCCGGCCCTCGCGGGGGTGGAAGAGGTCGAGGCGGGCAACCTGCACACCTGCGCCCGACTCGCGGACACCACGGTGCGCTGCTGGGGCGCGAGCAACTTCGGCCAGGTGGGCGACGGCTACGCGGAGACCCACTACCGCCCCGCCGTCGTCGCAGGACTGCGAGGCGCCGCGGCGCTGGCGCTCGGCCCCTACCGCAGCTGCGCCCGCCTCGACGACGGATCGGTGCGCTGCTGGGGGCGCAACGACACGGGCCAGCTCGGGGACGGTACGCGCATGAGCCGCACCACGCCGGTGGCGGTGATCGGCCTCGCGGGGGCGCTCGACCTGGGCCTCGGGGCCTTCCACGGCTGCGCCCGGCTGGTCGACCACACGCTGCGCTGCTGGGGCAGCAACGCCTTCGGCCAGCTCGCCGACGGCACCGCCATCGACCGGGCCGCGCCCATCCCGGCGAGCGTCACCGGCGCGGTGTCCGTGACGGCGGGCGAGGTGCACACCTGCGCCCGCACCGAAGACCGCGCGGTGCGCTGCTGGGGCGGCAACGGCTTCGGCCAGATCGGCGACGGCGCCACGGTGAACCACGGGGTCCCCTTCGTGGTGCCGGGGCTGTAGGGGGGTTCCCCTCCCCTCCGCGGCGCGGAGGGGAGAGAGAGAGAGTCTCAGCGGACGAAGAGGTAGCCGAAGAAGGCGTTGTCCCGGTCGCCCGCGTCGCCGCCGCAGGTCGAGATGTTGCCGCAGGAGACGTCGCCCCCCGCGCCGCAGCGGTTGAACTGGCCGCCGAAGCCCAGGCGGGAGTCCGCGGTGCCGCAGTCGTTCTCCTGGTTGGTCACGATGCCCAGGCGCACGGCCTGGTAGTCGCCGCCGCTCACCATGTTGAAGCCCTCGGCGTTGCAGAAGGGCTGCAGCGAGGGAGATCCCACGAGGGAGCGCCAGGCGTTGCGGCCCAGGGTGGTGGGGCGCGCAGGGCCGGCGAAGATGGCGTTGAGCGGGCCGACGTTGCTGCTCGACACGGGCACCACGAGGTAGCGCGGAGAGCCGTCGACCATGCCCACCCGAAGCTGCTGGAAGGGCAGCGTGAAGAAGCCGCGGAACTTCGCGGGCGTCGTCGAGAGGTCCGTCGAGGCCTCGTTGAGGACGGAGGTGCTGGTCCAGATCGCGGAGCTGTACACGAAGCCCGGGTCGCGCCCGGGGACCTTCATCACCAGCGTCCAGCCGCCGCCGTCGCTGGTCATGTCGCAGTACGCGCGCCAGTTGGTTCCGCCCGCGCTGAGCGTGTAGACCCCCGTCGGCGCCGCCCTCGGGATCGCGTTGCAGCTCGCGTACACGCACGCCCCCGCGGTCTCGCAGCCGTTGGCCGGGTTGTAGTCACAGTCCGAGAAGCCCGCGTTGCAGGTGCCCATCGAGCAGGCGCCGCCGCGGCACACGCCCGCGGCGTTGGCGTAGGTGCAGGCGCGCCCGCAGGTTCCGCAGTGGGTGGCGCTGCTGCGCACGTCGACCTCGCAGCCGTTGGCCGCCATGGCGTCGCAGTCGCCGTAGCCCGTGTCGCAGGCCGCCACGGTGCACGCGCTGGCCGCGCAGCCCGCCGTGGCGTTGGCGAGGGCGCACATCCGGCCGCAGGCGCCGCAGTGCGTGACCGTGCTGGTGGTGCTGACCTCGCAGCCGTTCTCGATGGCCCGGTCGCAGTCCCCGAAGCCCGCGTTGCAGGCGATGCCGCAGGCGCCCGACGCGCAGGTCGAGCTCGCGTTGGCCCTCGCGGCGCACGCCATCCCGCAGCCGCCGCAGTGGGCGACGGTGCCGGTGACGTCCACCTCGCAGCCGTTGCCCGCGCTGCCGTCGCAGTCGCCGCGGCCCGCGTCGCAGCCCGCCACGCGGCAGACCGACGACACGCAGCTCGCGGTGCCTCCGACGGCGGTGCACTCGCGGCCGCACGATCCGCAGTTGCCGGTGGTGGTGCGGGTGTCGACCTCGCAGCCGTCAGCGGAGACGGCGTTGCAGTCGGCGAAGCCCGCCACGCAGGAGATCACGCAGGCCCCGGCCACGCAGCCCGGGAAGCCGTTGGGCCGCGCGGGGCACTCGTTCATGCAGCGGCCGCAGTGGGTGGTGGAGGTGCGGACGTTGGTCTCGCAGCCGTCCGTGGGGTTGCCGTTGCAGTCGCCGAAGCCGTCGTCGCAGGCCGACACGGCGCACACCCCGGCCGAGCAGCTCGCGGTGCCGTTGGGGGGGTTGCACGCCCGGCCGCAGGCGCCGCAGCTCGCGGTGCTGGTGGCGGTGTTCACCTCGCAGCCGTTGCTGGCGTCGCCGTCGCAGTCCGAGAAGCCGGCGGCGCAGGTGAAGCCGCAGGTGCCCGAGGCGCAGGTGCTGGTGGCGTTGGCGCGCGAGGGGCAGGCGCGGCCGCAGGCGCCGCAGTGGGCCAGGTCGGTCTGGGTGTTGGTCTCGCAGCCGTTGGCGCCGGTCATGTCGCAGTCGCCGAAGGGGGCGTTGCAGGCGCCGACGCCGCAGGTGCCGTTGAGGCAGAGGGGCATCGCGTTGGCCACCGAGCAGCGGTTGTCGCAGCGGCCGCAGTGGGCGAGGTTGGTCTGACCGTCGACGCAGGCGCCGGAGCAGCACGACTGGCCCGACGGGCACCCGCGCTCGGGGGTGCAGCCCATCACGCAGACGCTGCCTACGCAGAGGGTTCCGGAGGGGCAGTGCTCGTTGGTGACGCACTCCACGCAGGTGTGGGCGGCCACGTCGCAGCGCGTGCGGGCAACGGCGCCGCCGTCCGTGGGGCCTCCCGAGGCCATGCACCCGTCGTCGCTGCGGCAGCCCGGCTCGCAGGTGTTGGTGGCGCCGTTGCAGTGCTCCGTCGCGGGGCAGGTGTCGCTCGAGGCGACGCACTGCACGCACATCCCGGTGGCGGTGTCGCAGGCCCCGCGGCCGGGGTTGGTCATGCAGTCGGCGGCGCCCATGCAGCGCGGCGGACCCATGTCCGCGGGGGTGTCCATCGGTACGTCCATGGCGACGTCCATGGCGACGTCCATCGGGGCGTCCTTGGGAGAGCCGGCGTCGACCGGGACGTCGACCGGGACGTCCGCCGCGGCCTCGGCGGCGAGGTCGTTGGCCACGGCGGCGTCGCCGGGGCCTCCGACGACGCTCTGGCCGTCGCTACAGCCCGCGAGCGCCGCGCCCAGCGCGGTGGCCCAGAGCACCAGGGACCATCGGTTGATTCGAGTGTTCATCATCGCCCAGGCTATCAGCGCGGGCGCTCGCGACGCGAGGTATCGACGGACGGCGGTCATGCCCCGGCGCCGTTGCCCCGACGCCCGATCTCGCGGCATCCTGCGCTCCTCCTACGATGCGAGCACCCCGATTCACCGCCGTCTTCTTCGACCTCGACGGCACCCTCGCGGACTCCGCGCAGGACATCACCCTGGCCCTGGAGTTCGCCTTCGCGGACGTGGGCATCCACACCGAGCACCCGATCCACCGGCTGGTCGACGGCTCGCCCCTCGAGGCCATCTTCGCGCTCGCGGCGCCCGACAGCACCAGCGCCCAGTTCGACCGCTTCGCCCTCGCGTACCGCGCCCGCTACGAGACCCTCGGCCACCAGCACACCCGGCTCTACCCGGGCGTGCGCGAGACCCTGGAGGCCCTCTCGCTGCTGCAGCCGACCCCATGGCTCGCGGTCGCCACCGCCAAGCGCAGCGCCACCGCCCGCGCGGTGTGCCAGCACCTCGGCATCGAGCAGCACTTCCGCGCCATCGAGGGCACCTCGGGCACCGCCATTCCACCGAAGCCCGCGCCCGACCTGGTCAACGCCCTGCTGCGCCGCGCGGAGGCTCCCGCGGACCGCTGCCTGCTGGTGGGCGACACCCTGCGCGACGTGCTCGCCGGCAAGGCCGCGGGCGTGCGCACCGCCGCCGCCACCTGGGGCCACGGGCGGCGCGAGGAGCTCGTCCTGGCGAGGCCCGACCACGTGCTCGAAGACCTCGAAGACCTGATCCCGCTCTTCAACGACGCGTGAGCGCGGTGCGCCGCGACGCCGAGGAGGTCGACCTCGCGAAGTACCTCGCGGAGTGCAGGGCGATGGTGCTCGACGAGATCCGCGCGATGGTGCCGCAGGGCTCGCGCGCCTCCCGGGTGCTCTACGACCTGATGCTCGACTACCCGATGCGAGACGCCAAGGGGCTGCGCCCCGCCCTCTGCATCGCCGCCTGCCGCGCCCTCGGAGGGCCGCTCGAAGGCGCCCTCCCCAGCGCCGCGGTGCTCGAGCTCTACCACAACGCCTTCCTCATCCACGACGACGTGGAGGACCGCTCGGAGAAGCGCCGCGACGCCCTCACCCTGCAGCGCCTCCACGGCGTCCCCATCGCGGTGAACGTCGGCGACGCCATGCTCGCGCTCGCGCTTCAGCCCCTGCTCGACAACATGCACCGGCTCGACATGGGCCGCGCGCTCCGCATCCTGGAGACCGTCGCGGTGATGGCGCGCGAGTCCGCCGAGGGCCAGGCCGTCGAGCTCGACTGGGTGCGCCACGCCCGCTGGGACCTCACCGACGACGACTACCTCGCCATGGTCGACCAGAAGACCGGCTGGTACAGCTTCATCGCCCCGATGCGCATCGGGGCCATCGTCGCAGGAGCCTCCGCGGAGGTGCTCGCCGCGCTCCATGACTTCGCGGTGGCGCTCGGGGCGGCCTTCCAGATTCAAGACGACGTGCTCAACCTCCAGGGGCGCGAGGCGGACTACGGCAAGGAGATCGCCGGCGACCTCTGGGAGGGCAAGCACACCCTCATCCTCCTTCACGCCCTGCGCTCCATGGACGCCGCCGAGCGGGCGCGAGCCCTGGAGATCCTCGACCGTCCGAGGCCCGACACCGTCGACCCGGCGCGCGACGACCTCGCCGGGCGGCTGCGTCGGATCGTCCCCGCGCTCGCCGAGGAGGGCCACCTCGACGCGACGGCGAGGCGGAGGCTCGACGCCCTGCTGGCGGACGTCACCCGCACCAAGACCCGCGACGACGTCGAGTGGCTGCTCTCGCAGATCGACCGCCACGACAGCCTGGGCTACGCCCGCGGGGTGGCGAGGGCCCGGGCCTGCGCCGCGGGCGCGATGCTCTCGTCGTGGTCGTGGATGAAGCCGAGCGTGCACCGCGCGGTGCTGCAGTCGCTGGTCGACTACGTGGTCGAGCGGGAGCGCTGACGGCGGCGTCGGCCCTTGAGGCCGAGCAGCCCGAGCAGCAGCGCGCCCCAGGCACCGCCCCGCCCGCCGACCTGACCGGCCCGGCAGCCGCAGCCGTCGTCCGTGGCCGTCGGGGGAGCGCCGGTGCCGCCGTCCTCCGAGGCGAAGGTTCCGCCGTCTTCGGGGATGAAGATGCCGCCGTCGGCGCCGCCCCAGCGGCCGCACTGGTTGCGCACGCAGGTCGTCCCGATGGGGCACTGGAAGGAGGCGCACCGGTCGGCCACGCAGGCCCCGTTCGAGCGCTCGTCGCAGAACTGCCCCTCCGGGCAGCTCACGCCCGCGCAGATCGGCACGCAGATCGGGTTGCCGTCGAAGAGGCGACACGAGGTGCCGCCCGTGGCGCAGATGAAGCCGAGCTCGGGGTGGAAGGAGCAGCGCTCGCGATAGCAGACGCCGGCGACGCAGGCGCCGCCCTGGCACACGCAGCCGTCCGTGGAGACCGCGACGTCCGAGGAGGGCGCGACCGCATCGACCCCGGGGGGAGCGTCTCCGACCACGGCCCCGTCGAAGACGACGACCGGGGAGTCCGTCGGGGTCGTCGGGCGATCGGTGCCGGGAGGCACATCGGTGCCGGGAGGCACATCCGTGCCCGGAGGCACATCGGTGCCCGGAGGCACATCGGTGCCCGGTGGCACATCGGTGCCCGGTGGGACATCGGTGCCCGGAGGCGCATCGAGCGGCGGCCGGACATCGAAGGAGGCCGGTACGTCGCTGCCCGCAGGAACATCCCTGGACACCGGGACATCGGAGCCCACCGGGACGTCCATCGACGCGGGGACGTCCGTCGGCGGGCGCACGTCCACGGAGACGGGCGCGTCGGTGGGCACGCCGAGGTCCATCGAGGCGGGGACGTCCCTGGTGACGGGCACGTCGACGCTGCCCGCGTCGGGCACCCCGGCGTCGGTGGGCGTCACTCGCACGCAGGTGCAGGCTCCGCCGCAGGAGACCCAACCGGCTCGGGGGCACGACTCCGCGCGGGTCTCACAGAAGGGCGCGTATCCGGCCTCGCAGCCGGACGATCCGGGCTGCACGCACTGCCCCGGGTACTGGTGGCAGCCGCTGTTGCAGGAGCACCGGCCCTGAGCGCTCGCCACCGACGGGAGCGACGCCACCATCGCGAAGGCGAAGAGGGCCGCGAGGCCGGAGGCCCACCCGAAGCGGGAGCGCGAACGATGGATGGAAGTGTTCATGGGTTGGGACACCGTCGGCTGGTGAAGATGAGGGAGAAGGTCTGCGACGCGGTGGTGCTGCGGCCGCACGCGTCGACGGCGGTGAACTCCACCCGCCAGTTGCCGCGGATGCCGAAGACCGAGAGCGCGGGCGTGCCGGCGGAGGGGCCGCCCACCTGCCGACGGAAGACGTAGGGAGCCGAGGAGAGCGAGGCCGCCGGAGGGGCCTCGAGGCCGTCGGGGGTGATCCATCGCGCCCCCACCGAGCGCACCGGGGAGGAGGCCGTCACCGAGGCGGTGAAGTCGAAGAAGACGGGCAATCCCCCGGTGGTGCAGGTCTCGATCTCCTGCCCGCTGGTCGGCGCCACGGCCGTGACCACGGGGCCCGCCCCGGTGCAGCTCGAGACGTCGACGGGCACGTCGCGGGGCACATCCGTCGCGGGCACGTCGCGGGGCACGTCCGTCGAGGGCACGTCGATCGCGGGCACATCGCGGGGCACATCCGTCGCGGGCACATCCGTCGCGGGCACGTCGCGGGGCACATCGATCGCAGGCACGTCGGTGGAGGCTCGGCTGTCGCCCGCGTCCGCAACGTCCCTCGCGGCGGGCACGTCGGCCGCGCCCGCATCGACGCCGGGGACATCGATGCGCGGCGCATCGGCGCCCGCATCGATCGCAGGCCGATCGTCGGCGACGACCACGTCCGTCAGGGCCCCGTCGCGCGCTCCCGCGTCGGGGACCACCGCGTCGGGGAGCACCGCGCGGTCTTCGAGCGCCCCATCGACGAACGGAGCGTCCTGGCCTCCCCGATCGTCGACGATCGCATCCTCGGTCACCTGCGCATCGCCCGCGGTCATCGCCTCGTCGCCGCAGCCAGCCAGCAGGGCACCGCACAAGATCACGACGGATCGTCGTCTCGACATCAACTCATCTCCGGATCGCTGTTGGAGGAGCAAAGGGGCCGTACAGCGACGCTGCTTCCTTCCACGTTCCGCTCGGATGTACCAATCCCCTTTGAATTAAGCCATTGTGCGCATTTCGCACACATCCGGAAGCGCTGTGCACCCTCGGGTGCAGCTGTATGGGTGGAATGGGGATGGACGAGCGGCGTCGGGCGACGGCACAGTCCCCCCCACGAAGGACGATGGCCCACCCCGAGTGTCGTCGCGGCAGCGCGCCGCTCCCGAAGCGCGAGACCCGCCAACATCAGCTTGCAGCCGTGATCCTGCTGGGCCTGCTCGGATCGGGCAGCCCCGCGCTCGGGCAGGAGAGCCCCGCTACGGCCGAGGCGCGGGTCCACTTCGACCGCGCGGTCGACCTCTTCGAGTCGGGTGACGCCCGCGGCGCGCTGGCGGAGTTCGAGCGCGCCTACCAGCTCACGGGCCGCGCCTCGGTGCTCTACAACATCGGCGCCTCGTACCAGGCCCTGCACGACTACCCCCGGGCCATCGACGCGCTCCGTCGCTACGTGGCCTCCACCGAGGGCCGCAGCACCCCGCAGCGCGACCTGGCCACCCGGGCCCTCTCGCAGATGGAGCCGCTCGTCGCCCGCCTCCGCGTGGTGCGCGAGCCCGCCGACGCGACGGTGCTGCTCGACGGCCGAGCGCTGGAGTCCGACCGCGCCACCGTCGGTCCGGGCGCCCACGTCCTCACGGCCAGCGCCCCGGGGCGAGAGTCCCGCCAGGTCGAGGTGACGGTCGTCTCGGGCGACGAGCGCGAGGTGACCCTCTCCCTGCCCCTCCTCGCGCCGACCACGCCGCTCCTCACGCCGCCGGTCGCGTCGCCGCCGACCGTCCCTGCCCCCATCGTGGCCGCCGATCGTCGGCTGTTCTGGTCGATGGTGCTCACCGGAGGAGCGCTCGCCCTCGGGGCCTCCATCACCGGCATCGTGGCCATCGAGACGCAGCGCGACTACGCCTCCCATCGGGTCGGCGACCCTGACGTGCAGGACCTCGCCAGCCGGGGCCGGGCCCTCTCATGGACCGCCGACCTGCTCGGCATCGGCGCCCTCGCCGCGGGCACCACGGCGCTGGTGCTCGGGCTCCGTTTTCCCTCCCGCAGCGGGGCTCCCGCCGCGCGGGCCTTCGTCGCTCCGACCGCGGGCGGCGCGGCGCTGACGGCCTTCGGGTGGTTCTAGCGCGGTGGCCCGGTAGCTCGTCGGTCTGGCGCTCAGGGCTCGAAGTCCCGCGACACCGGCAGCCGATCGACCCCCGACGAGGCGCGCTGCGACGAGCTCGGGCGGTGGGCTCGTACCGAGGCGCGGCGGCGAGCCGGTGGACCCGCGTCGACGACCGCCTCCACGGCGAGCACGGGGGGCGCCTCCCTCGCCGGGACCCTCGCCGGCGATCCAGCGTCGTGGAGCAGCGAGGGTGCCGCGGGTGCCGCCCGCGGGGCGACCGCGACGGCCCTCACGGGGGACGGGGTCGATCGGGAGAGCCACCACGCGCCCGCGCCGATGGCCATGAGCACCACGAGGGCGGTGCCCAGCACCTCGATGGGGAGGCCCCGCTTCGGCGCGGCGATGTAGGTGGGGGCCGCGCGCAGGGCGCGGCGCGAGGAGACCACCACGGCGTCCTCCTCGACCTTCGCGGGGGGGGCGTCCACCACGTCGATCGAGGCCGCCCCATAGGGGCGCAGCGCGTCGAGGAACTCCCTCGCGCTGGAGAACCGCCGGTCGCGCTCCCGTTCGAGCGCGCGCAGCACCGCCGCGTCGAGCCCCTCGGGGACGTCGTCCTCGAGCAGGCTCGGGCCCACGGGCAGCGACGACCCCCGCACGATCTCCAGGAACAGCTCCCCCTGGTTGGCGCCCTCGTAGGGGAGGCCCCCGGTGAGGAGCTCATAGAGCATCACCCCGACCGCGAAGAGGTCCGCGCGGTGGTCGATGTCCCGCCGTCCCATCCACTGCTCCGGGGCCATGTACGCCGGAGTCCCCACGGGGATTCCCTCCTGCGTCGTCTGCTCCAGCGTCGCGCTCACCCGGCGAAACTTCGACACCCCGAAGTCGAGCAGCTTCACCGACTGCTCCCCGTCGCCCTCCCGCAAGAACACGTTCTCGGGCTTCAGGTCACGGTGGATGATCCCCTTGGCGTGCGCCGCGGCGAGCGCCGAGAGCACATACCCGATGATCCGGCAGGCCTCCTCGCAGGGGACCATCTCCGGCCTCGCGAGGCGATCGGCCAGCGTCTCGCCCCGCAGCAGCTCCATCACCAGGAAGGGCTCTCCCAGGTAGGTGCCGGTGTCGAAGACCTCGACGATGTTGGGGTGCCCGATCTCCGCCGCCGCGCGCGCCTCGCGGGCGAAGCGCTTCACCGCGTCGGGCATCTTCGCGACGTGGGCGTGCAGCACCTTGATCGCCACGCGCCGCCCGAGCGCCGTGTGCTCCGCCTCGTAGACGGCCCCCATCCCCCCTTCGCCCAGGCGACGCAGGATGCGGTACCGCCCCTCGAGCTCCGCGCCGTCGTTGATCATCCGCCGGACCTCTAAGGGCACCGCGCGGAGCACGCGCCGTTGCAGCACCGCGGTGTGCCGGGGCCGCAGCTCGCCCCGCAGGAGCCGCAGTGCCGAGGGTCGGTGAGAAGGTCGGCGCACTGCATCCCGCAGGCGACCAGCGGCGCCCGGCACCCGCCGCCGCGGCAGAGGCCGTCGGAGCAGCGGGTGGTCCCGGTGCACGCCTGGCCGCAGGTGCCGCAGTGGAGGTCCGTCACCAGCAGGTCGGTCTCGCAGCCGTTGGCCGGGTCGCCGTCGCAGTCGCCACGACCGGGGGAGCACACGCAGCGACCGTCGCAGCTCGCGTCGGCCATGGGGGCGTCGGCCTGGGAGTCGGCGCCTCCGGCCGCGTCGAGGGCGCCTGCGTCGATCGAGGGGAGCAGCACACCGGGGCCGAAATCCAGGGCGACCGTGCAGCACGGCAGGAGGAGCAGGCCCAGCACCGCAGCGACGCGCTCAGCTCTCACGGACGCTCACCGGCTTGGGCTTCAGGCCGTACCGCTCCATGCGGGTGATGAGGCATCGGCGCGAGATGCCCAGCTCCCTCGCGGCCCTCGACTGGTTGCCCCCGGCGCTCGCGAGCGCCTGCACGATGGTGCGTCGCTCGGTGTCCTCCACCCTCGACCTGAAGGCCGAGGGCTCGTCCGTGGGCGTCACCGACCCGAGCATCACCGCCGGGGTCAGGCCCAGGTGCTCCAGCAGGATCACGTCGCCCTCGGCCAGCGCCATGCCCCGCTCGATGACGTGGCGGAGCTCGCGCGCGTTGCCCGTCCAGGCGTAGGACTCCAGCGCGGCGGCGACCCCGGGCCCCAAGGTCCAGCGCCCTCCGCGGCTCGCGAGGATCTTCTCCACCATCGGCAGGATGTCCCTCGGCCGGGAGCGCAGCGGCGGGACCTGCACCGTCACGCCGTTGAGGCGGAAGTAGAGGTCCTGCCGGAAGCGCCCCTGCTCGACCTCCAGGGGGAGGTCGCGGTTGGTGGCCGCGACGACGCGCACGTCCACCGGCACCGGCCGCGTGGAGCCCACCCTGCAGATGGACCGCTCCTGCAGCGCGCGCAGCAGCAGCGCCTGGTTGGCCAGCGAGAGCTCGCCCACCTCGTCGAGCAGGAGCGTGCCCCCGTCGGCGCTCTCGAAGACCCCGATCTTGCGGGCGTCGGCGCCGGAGAAGCTGCCGCGCTCGTGGCCGAAGAGCTCGCTCGCGGCGATGGACTCGGTGAGCGTCGCGCAGTTGATGGCCACGAAGGGCTTGCGCGCCCGCGGGGACTCCCGGTGCAGCGCGCGCGCCACAAGCTCCTTGCCGACGCCGGTCTCGCCCTGCACCAGCACCGGCAGGTCGCTCGCGGCGAGGCGGCGCACCAGGGAGAAGAGCCCCACCGTCGCCGGGTCGACCGCGACCACCTCGTCATCCGCCCCGGACGCCTCCAGCGCCACCGGGCGGGGAGCGTCGCTCAGGGTGAGCAGCACGATGATCTTCGTGCTGCCGATCTCGATGCGCTCGCCGTCCTCGACCACCCGCACGCCGCGCACCTGGGCGCCCGCCACGAAGGTGCCGTTGCTGCTGCCCTCGTCGCGCACCGTCACCGAGCGCCCGTCGAAGGCCAGCGTCGCATGCACCCGCGACGCCCGGTGATCCTCGAGCGGAACCTCCACGAAATCCGCCCGGCCGATGCGCACCGCCGCCCCCGCGGGGAGCACCACCACCCGCGGGCTGCGGTCATGCTCCGCCACCAGGAGCCGCGCGGTCGCCCTGCAATCAGCGTTCGCGGCAAGGAAGGCAGAGGTATCCGTCGGGTGCTGACTCACGCCCGCGCAGCATACCAGCGCTCCATGGCCGGGGCACGACGCCCGCACCCCCGTCAGAGACTTGACAGGCTCTCGACGGAGGGGGGCCAATGGCTGCGGGATGAAGCACTGCCCTCGCTGCCAGGCTCGGTACGACGACGCGTCCACGGTCTGCTCCATCGACGGGGCCTCGCTGGAGGCGCCGCCCGATCCGATGGTGGGGCGCACGCTGGCGTCGCGGTACAAGATCCTTCGGCGCGTCGGGGCGGGCGGCATGGGGCAGGTGTACCGGGCGCGGCACGTGATCCTCCGGCACGACGTGGCGCTGAAGCTGCTGTCGTCGGAGCTCACCCGCGACCCGGTGATGCGAGAGCGCTTCGTGCGCGAGGCGCAGGCCACCAACCTGCTGAAGCACCCCAACATCGTGGACATCTGGGACGTCGCCGAGGAGGGCAACCGGGTCTTCCTGGTGATGGAGTTTTTGGAGGGGGAGAGCCTCGCGCAGCGGATGCAGTCGGGTCCGCTGGGGGTTCGCGAGGCGGTGGAGGTCGCCATCCCGGTGTGTCACGCCCTCGGTCGGGCCCACTCCCTCGGGGTGGTGCACCGCGACGTGAAGCCCGAGAACGTCTTCCTGGTGCGCGACCCCTCCGGCGCGCTGCGGGTGAAGGTGCTCGACTTCGGCATCGTGCACATGCGCGGCGAGGTGCGGCTCACCATGCCCGGCGAGGTCTTCGGGACGCCCGAGTACCTCGCCTCGGAGCTCGCCCGCGGGGAGCAGTGCGGCCCGGCCAGCGACCTCTACGCCCTCGGGGTGATGCTCTACGAGATGGTCACCGGCGCGCTGCCCTTCAACGGCACCGTGCAGCAGCTCATCGATCACCACGCGCGCACCGCCCCGCCCGCCATCCGGTCGAGGATGCCGTCGGCCCCGGAGGCCCTCGACGCCCTGGTGCTCTCGCTGATGCAGAAGCGCCCCGCCGAGCGCCCGCGCAGCGCCGCGGAGGTGCTCGACGCGCTGGCCGCCATCCTGGAGCAGGAGTCCACGGCGATGGCCCCGGGGGGACGCCCTGCGGCGACCACCCCGGAGCGCGACGGAGCGGGCGAGACCACCCTGCTGGGCATGAGGAAGAGCGTGCCGTCGTCGGTGTCGATCCCGACGCTGCGGCAGCGGGTGGCGACCTTCCAGGCGGCGGCGGAGGCGGCCTTTCCGAGGGGCGAGATGCCCGAGGCGATGCGAGAGCAGCTCCGGCGCTTCCACGCCAACGTCGAGCGGCTGCGCGTCCTGGAAGAGGACCGCCGAGGGATGATGATCGAGCTCACCGAGCGGGAGCGCCGGCACCAGCGGGAGCGCGACGAGCTGCTGGGCGAGCTGCGGCAGATCCTGGTGGAGCACGAGGGCGTGGCGAGCCGGGCGCAGGCGCTGGAGACGAGAGAGCGGGAGGCGAAGCGCGACGAGGTGGAGCTGCTGCGCTCGCTGGCGCTGGCGTGGGACTCGGCGGGAGCGCCTCCGGGCGACCCGGGGGAGATCACCGTGGAGCGTGCGGTGAAGCTGGAGGAGCTCGGGGCGCTGGCCTCGCGGTGGCGCGCGGTGCGCTCGGTGCTCGACGGCGTCGGCAGCGGGCGCACGGCCCAGCAGCGGACCGCGAGCGCGCTGGAGGAGCGGCGCGACGCGGTGCAGGCGACGCTCGACGCGCTGGAGAGCGAGAGCCGGGCGACCTCGCAGCGGCTGCAGCTGCGGGCGGTGTCCGTGGGCGCGGAGATCGCGACGATCCTGGCGGCGCTGGGCGACGAGGGCGACGCGGTGAGGGCGATGCTCCGGGCGCACCCGGTGGCGAGCGGCCTGCTCCGGGGCCTGGAGCAGCACGGCAACGAGGCGTAGCGGAGGGCGACGGGTGGGGTGATCCGCGAGGTGGGCGTCGGCGGGCGCTTTCCCCGATACGACCGCGAGGCCGGCGGCGAGGAGTCCCCGGTACGACCGCGAGGCCGTCGGTCCTCGACGTCGAGGCGCTCGATCGCTCCCGCGATGACGAGGCCCTCGACGGCTCGGCCGCCGCCCTCGCCGACCACGCCGATGCGCTCGCTGCGACGGTGAAGGCGAAGCAGAAGATCCTCGCGAGGGCGAAGGTCTCCCCCTCCGACGGGCACCGACTCGCGGCGCTCGCCGCCGCGCTGCGCAAGCGCGAGACGGCGTGGCGCAACCTCTGGAAGTCGTCGAGCACGGGCGCGGTGGCGAAGGCGCGCGAGCCCGCCCGCAAGGGCCGCGACCAGCTCTTCTCGGCGCTGCGGGTGTTCGCCAACACCACGCCCGCGACGCAGTCCGCGCTCGACGACATCGCCGGGGTCGAGAACGACACCGACCTCCTCTCCGACCTCGATCGGCTGCTCGCGCTCGCGGCCTCGCACCGCGACGACCTCGACGGAACCGACTCCGACGCGGCCTTCTCCGCCCAGGTGGCCGCCGCGACGGAGGCCTTCCGCGCAGCGCGATCGGGCGCTCGGGAGTCGGCCGCGAACGCCATCGAGCTCAGCGACGAGGCCGTCGCCGCGCGGCGCGTGCGCAACCGGGTGTTCTGGGAGCTGGCCGACCTCGACCGGCTGGTCTGCCAGCGAGGGACGCACGCGTTCCGCTCCGACCCGCGCTCGCTGCGGCTCTTCGCGGCCTACACCCACCGCGCGAAGAAGCCCGCGAAGAAGCCCGCCACGGGCTGATCGACGCGTCGCCGGACCCGGGGGCGCGCTCGAACTCCCGGGTGAGCTCACCAAAGCCCTGCTACGACTGATCCCCCAATGGCGCGCATCGAGGTGATCGTCTCCGTGAGCCCCGATGAGCTGCGCATGGAGGTCCCCTCGCTGGCCCTCTCCTGCCGCGCACCGGTGCTGGCCGTGGTCTACATCGAGGGGGGACGGGCGGGGGCGAGTAGCGTGGGTCGCGAGGCCGCGGAGGGGCCCCGATCGATGAAGGGCGAGCGCGAGGGCGATCCCGACGTCTGCGTCGTTCCGTGGCAGCAGTCGGAGAGCTTCGCGCGGTGGCTCGCCGAGCCGTCCGAGGTCCCTCCGTCGAGGCCCACGGGAGAGCGCGAGTACGTGCTCATCAACCCCCTCCGCGCCACGCCGCGCACCGAGCGCATGCTGGCGATCCTGAGCCCGCAGATCCACGTCGACCTCTCCGCCCTGCTCCACGAGGCGTCGTGGTTCGCCCGCCTCTGGAACGATCTCACACGGCGCTTTCGCTACACCGTCGAGACGCACGATCTACCACCCGACGAGCACCTCCACGACGCCATCGCACGCGGTCTCATCGCGGCCCGGCGCGGACCCATCACCATCGACGGCGAGACCTGGTATGAGCCGCCCTCGGAGCATGCGGGCGCGTTCGTGCCGCCCCGCTCGCGGCACGATCTGTTCGAGCTGGTCGTCGTCTGCGCCCTCTGTGCGGCCATGATCTGGTTCGGCCCGTCGTTCGTGCGCCAGCGCTTCAACCTGCAACAGGCGGGCGTCCTGTCCGCGATCTTGTCGCTGGTCGCCGCACGATGGCTCCGCGAGATGGCGTGGCACCTCCGCCAGTTGCGCCGCAGGCGCGTTCAGCGCGCTCGCTTGCTCGCGCTCACGCCCGCTGCCGCGCGGCCGCTCGACCTCACCCCTCCCCGCCCGTGACGTCCGCCTCGTCGCACTCCCGCGGCGCCGGGCCAGCGTCCTCACCGTCGCTCCGCGACGGGTGCGACCGCCACGTGATCCCGATGGGACGGGCGCTGATACACTCCCGCCCCCATGAGAAGCGTCTTCGCGCCCGCCCTCGCCCTCTGCCTCGCCGCGTGCTCCGAGCCCGCGACGACGGCCCCCGCGGACGCCGCCAGCCCCGCCTCCGACGCCTCCGTCGACGCCCCCTCCCCCGTCGACGCCCCTCCCCCGGCCGCCTCCCTGCGCGCGACCGCCCCCTACGTCCGCTACGTCGACCCCCGCATCGGCACCGGCGGCCTCGGCTTCGGCACCGGCAGCGCCTACCCCGGGCCCCAGCGGGCCTTCGGCCTCGCGCGCCCGGGGCCCGACACCAGCAACGGCCGCGGCGACGCCCCGGTCTTCTCCCACTGCGCGGGCTACTCCTACGCCGACACGCACATCGGGAGCTTCAGCCAGCTCCACATGCACGGCACCGGCATCGTCGACTACGGGGCCCTCGGCTTCATGCCCACGGTGGGGATGTCCGCCGCCAAGACCGAGAACAACAACCGCCTGGAGCGCTTCCGCCACGAGCGGGAGACCGTCTCCGCGGGCTACTACCGCGTGGCCTTCGAGGGCAGCGAGACCGTCACCGAGGTCACCGCCACGGACCACGTCGCGCTCTACCGCGTGACCTTCCCCCGAGGCGCCGACGGGAACCTGCTCTTCGACGTGGGCCACACGCTCTCCGAGGTGCGCGTGACGCAAGGTGAGGTGGAGGTCGACCCCACGGCCAGCGAGCTGCACGGCCGGGTGCGCTTCGAGGGCGGCTACTCCGGCCGCGTGGACGGCGTCGACGCGTACTGGGTCGCCCGCGTCTCCCGCCCCATCGCCCGCGCCGGAACCTGGTCCCATGGCGCGCTCCACCCCGACGCCCTCTCCCAGTCAGGGAGCACCGTGGGCGCCTGGCTCCCGGTCGACACCACCACCGACGGCAGCGTCACGGTGGCCATCGGGCTGTCGTTCACCGACCTCGCCCACGCCCGCGCCAACCTCATGGCCGAGGCCGCGGACCTCGACTTCGACCGGGTGCGCCGGGAGTCGTCCTCGCACTGGGAGTCGCTGCTCTCCCGGGTGCGCGTCGAGGCTCGTGGAGAGCCCGCGCTCACCGCCCTCTACACCGCCGTCTACCACACGCTGCTCATGCCCACGCTGGCCTCGGACGCCGACGGGACCTACCGCGGCGTCGACAAGATGGTGCGCCGCGCGGAGGGCTTCCGGTACTACACCGACCTCTCGCTCTGGGACACGTTTCGCACCGAGCACCCGTGGCTCACCATGGTCTATCCCGAGTACCAGCGGGACTTCGTCCGCTCGATCATGGCCATGGGCGACGTGCTCGGCTTCTACCCCCGGTGGCCCCTCGGGACAGGCGAGACCGGCGGGATGCTCGGCGACTGCGGCGCGCTGATGGTGGCCGACACCTGGCTCCGCGGGCTGCGTGACTACGACACAGCCCACGCCTGGGACATCGCCCGCCGAGGGGCCTTCGCCACCCCCAGCCGACGCGAGGCGCTGGGTGACTACCTCTCGCTCCGGTACGTTCCCATCGAGGGCCGCGGGTCGAGCGCCTCGGCCACGCTGGAGTACGCCTACGCCGACGGAGCGCTCTCCCGCATGGCGCGAGGTCTCGGCCACGACGCCGACGCCGACGCCCTCGCCGAGCGCTCTCGCAACTACCGCAACCTGTACGACCCGGCGCAGCGCTTCCTGGTGGGGCGCAGCCGCGACGGGAGCTTCGCCCGCATGAGCCGCGTGGAGTCGTGGCAGGACTTCTACGCCGAGGGCAACGCGTGGCAGTACCTCTGGTACGCGCCGCACGACCTCGACGGGCTCGCCACGCTGCTGGGCGGGCGCACGGCGATGCTCTCCCGCCTCGGGGAGATGTTCGACCTCTCGATGGAGGCGAGGCGCACCCCGCTGCCGGAGAGCTACTACTGGCACGGCAACGAGCCCGACATCCACGCGCCGTGGATCCCCTCGGCCTTCGATGACTTCGCGGCGGCGTCGCGCTATGTCGACTGGGTGCGCTCGACCCGCTACGGCATCGGGCCAGACGGCATCCCGGGCAACGACGACGCCGGAACCATGAGCGCCTGGTACCTCTTCTCGGCCCTCGGGGTGTTTCCCATCGCGGGCACCACCGACTGGCTGCTGGCGGCCCCCTCGGTGACCGAGGCGGAGGTGACGCTCGCAGGAGGAGCGACGCTGCGGGTGAGCGCCCCGGCGGCGGGCACCGGTGCGATGGGAGCGCGGTCGATCCGCTGGGGAGCTGAGACCCTGGAGCACCCCCGGATGACGCACTCGCAGGTGGCGGCGGGCGGAACGCTCTCCTTCGATCTGGTGCGCCCGTGAAGCCCAATGCTCCCGACGCGCGCGACCTCCCTCGGCCCACCACGGAGGTGCTGTCCTTCCGCCACCTGCTGACCGGGGCCATCGAGGACTTCCTGGCCGGGCAGGGGATGTCCTCCGGGGACTTCGCCAACGACGTCGCGGAGACCATCGTCGCGCTCTCCCGCTACCGCGAGGAGGGCACCGCGCTCTTCCCCGCGGTGTTCTTCTGCGACGACCTCTCCCGCCTGCTCGACCAGCTCGGAGGGCACGACCCGGTGGTCGTCGGCGTCGGGCCTCGGACGGCGGTCACCACGCGGCGCGCCCTCAAGCAGTGCGCCCCGCTCGGCAAGGGCGCCTGGTCGATCTTCCTGGTGCGCACCGACGGCGAGTACCGGTACGGCGTGTTTCGCGCCGACGACTTCGTGCTGGGCGACTCTCCCCTCTCCCGGCTGCGCGGCCTGCGCGACCCCTCGCTCTGCCTCCTCGGCATCGTGCAGCTCGCCGAGAACGTCCTCGAGGTGCGCAGCAGCGGCGGCGACGGACGGCTGGTCCACCTGTCGGGCGCGCGCACCGACGCTCCGCCCGCGACGACCTTCCTCCACCCCCTCATGGCCGCCATCACCCGCGACGTCCCCATCGCGCTACGCCCCTCGACCGGGACCTTCTTCCGCCGCGTCCTCATCGACGCCCTCCGCTCGACCCACGGCTCGCTCATCGCGGTGCTCCCCCGGGGGGCGAGCGACCTCGGCCCCTTCGCCGACGGGCTGCTGCTCCCGGAGCCCATCGCCGTGGTCGAGGCCGTGGCGCGCTGGCAGCGCGAGGGCTCCATCGCCGCCCGCTCCGCGGTGCAGGGCCTCGGTCAGCTGCTGTCCGGGATGCTCAGCGCCGACGGCATCACCCTGCTCTCCTCCGAAGGATCGATCGTCGGCTACAACATCTTCCTCCACCCTGGTCCTGGCGCGAGCATCGAGGCGGCCTCCCTGGGTGGTGCCCGCCACCGGGCCTTCCAGGCGCTCTCGTCGCAGGTGGGCCGCACCCTCGTCGCGGCCTTCGTGCGCTCTCAGGACGGCTACGCCGACTGCCGCATCGCCGACGCGGACGACCCCGTGTGGGGGTGATGCAGCGCGTCGCTACAGCGCCCGGAAGTTCATCCATGCGCCGTCGAAGAAGCCCGCCGCGCGCACGCCCTGGGCGCTGAACACCATCGCGTCGGGCGCCACGAACTGCGACGAGAAGGGCATGAAGCGGTAGAGCAGCCGCTCCGATCCGGCGGTGGTGACGATGGCCGCGCCCAGGTGGTCGGGCCTCTCGGGAAACACCACCACCATGGCGGCGTCGGGGTGGCTGGCTCCGCCGAGGGTGAGGGCCGCGTCGCTCCAGCGGGCGTCGACGGTGGGGCGCACCACGTCCGCGCCCAGGCCCAGGTACACGAGCACGTGGGCGTCGCGCACGGTGGCGTCGACGGCGCTCAGCGGGAGCGCGCAGCCGTAGCCGTTGCCCGTCACGGCCCAGGACGAGACGAGGTACGCGGCGTACTCGCGCCACACCGCGGGGCCCGCGTCGGGGTACACGAAGCAGAACGGCTGCTGAAGCGCCTCGTTGAAGGGACCGTGCGTCCCGGGGCGCTTGCCCTCCTGCGGACCGATGGGGAGCTCGGCGTCGGGCACCTCCATCCGTCGCCCGTCGACGACGACGGCGGTGACGCCCGCGGCGCGCAGCGCGTGGCCGTCGAGCACCATCGAGCGGACGTTGGTGGCCGCGAGGGTGACGGTGCCGCCCTCGCGCGAAGAGACCACGCGGAGGTCGGCGGAGGGGTCGGTGGCGCTGCGGAGCGAGACGAAGGAGTGGCGCGGGTTCACCCAGGGGCCCGGCGAGGTGAAGGTGAAGCGGGTCTCCGTCGGGTCGACCGTGTGCGCGCGGAAGAACTCGAAGAGCGGCGGCCAGTCGACGCAGTCGGCGCCGGCGGAGGCGTCGCCGTCCCACCAGTGGCCCGCGCCGGGCTGCTCGTGGGTCTGCACGTCCGCGGTGAACATCCTCGCGGCCGCGGTGAGGGCGCGCATCTCGCGGATGGGGACGTTGTCGTCGGCGGTGCCGTGGATGCCGTAGATGCCGCGGTGGGTGAGGTTGGAGAGGTAGCCCTGCGTGTTGCTCGACGCCTGCGAGCGGGCGAAGGCCCCTCGCGGCGCGGCGGCGCCCGTGTACGACTGAAACGACCCCCAGCCCGCGCTGGGGCCGATGGCCGCGAAGCGCCCGGTGTGGTGCGTCCCGAGCTGCCAGGTGCCGTGGCCGCCCATGGAGTGGCCGGTGAGGTACACGCGCGTCGGGTCGACGCGGTAGCGCGCCATCGCGTCGTCGAGGATCTCCACCCCGTCGAGGCGCCCCCACTGCTCCCAGTCGAAGCCGAAGGGGCGGCGGTTGGTGGGGGCGACGATCCACAGGTCGCTCTTGGGCGAGTAGGCCTGCGCCTGGCCGATGCCCTCCACCCCGGCGCCGTGCAGCGTGAGCGCCAATCCATAGCGCCGCGACGCGTCGTAGGGCCTCGGCGGAACCACCCCGAAGTACTGCGCCGAGCGGTCGATGCGGGAGCGGAAGGTGACCCGCCGGGTGGCGTCCGCCGCCACCGTGGCGAGCTGGATGGTTCGCCGGTAGCTGGCTCGCAGCGAGGGTGAGTCGATGCGGAGGGTGACCGGCACCATGCGCCCGGCCTCGGCGGGAGCGCGCCGAGGCATCAGCCGAAACGGCACCTGCGTGACGGCCCCGGCGGGCAGCGAGGGGATGGCGATCTCCGTGGGCTCCCAGTCGTCGCCGGCCTCGACGCGCGCGGTGAGCCGGAGGGCGGGGGCGTCGGTGAGGTTGAGCACCGCGAGGCCGACGAAGCGCTCCTCGCGCTCGCCCACCGCGAGGTCCGGGGCGGTGAGGTCGGCGGTGTTGAGGTAGACCTCGTCGGCGGTCTGGAAGAGCTTCACCCGAAGGGCTCCGCGCGTCGCGGCGGAGCGCACCAGCACCGTGCTGCCGCCCTCGCGCACCGGCAGCGGCACCCGGATGCGCCCGGAGGCGTAGACGTCCCCGGGGAGCACGGCGCGGTCGACGTAGAGGGCGAGGGCCGTCTCGGCCTGCGCGAAGAGGTAGCGGCCCGCGGGGCGCTCGATGCGCGCGGCGGCGTAGACCACACCCCGCCGGGAGCCGGTGGTGAGCTGGCCGTCGGTTCCGGGCTCCGGGTCGGACCAGTCGACGCTCCAGGCGCCCTCGCTGACCGGCGCGGTGAAGCTCCCGTCCTCGATGGCGGGGACCACCTCGTCGGGCGCCCCCTGCGGCAGGAAGCCTACGCGCCAGTCGGGCACCGCGAAGGGCATCGGGTCGCCCTGGTCGATGACCGGCCGGGCGACCGGGACATCGGGCGCGTCCGGAGGAGCGTCGGCGGCGGCGTCGACCGGGGCGGTGGCGTCCGGCGCGCCCGCAGCGGGGGCCTCGTCGGAGCAGCCGAGCAGGAGCAGCGGGAGCAGGGGGAGCACGCGGCGCATGGCCGCGAGTGTCGCACGGGTGTAGGGCTAGAACGCCGCCGCGAGCCTCGCCGTCAGCTCCCCTGCGCTGCGCTCCTCGCCGGTCGCGGCGTGGAAGCGGGTGACCGTCCCGAAGAGCGACGCGCGCCACGCGGGCGCCGGGATCACGTTGACCCCGAGGCTGCCGACGAGCTGCTCGTCTCCCCCGGCGGACAGGTTGGGATCGAAGCGCTCGCCCCTCACGGCGAGCTGCACGTTGGCGAGGTCGAAGGGGCGCACCGGCAGCGTGTAGGCGAGCTCGACGCTGGCGCCGAGGGCCTCGCGAGAGACGCCCGACCCGACGGCGCTGGTGGTCAGGTAGAGCATCTCCCCCTGGGCCCAGATGCCCGCGTGGGCGAAGGTGAGGTCGGCCCCGACGAGCTGGGTGTTTCGCTCGCTGCCGATGGGCGCCAGGGTGCGGCCGATGGTGTTCACCGCGAGGTTGCGGTCGGTCGTGACGTTGCCCGTGTTGATCGCCGGGTCGTGCGAGTGCACCCAGCTCGCGCCGAGCGCGAGGCGGTCTTGCGGAGCGCTCATGAAGAGCCGCCCCACGTCGAGGAGCACCCGGGCGGCGTAGAGGTAGTCCTCGACGGGCCCCGGAGCGCGCGACGAGCCGACGCCCAGGCGCCCCGCGCCGTTGGTCGCGGCGAGCCAGTAGTGGAGCAGACCCCCGGCGATGCCGCGGGGGCTCGAGTGCACCATCACGCCCACGTCACGGAACGCGATCTTCGTCATCGAGTACACGTAGCCGGGCCGGTCGAGCATCACGAGCTGGGGCGCGAGCGTGGTCGCGGATGCGCCGATCGGCAGACGAAACTGCCCGACGCTCACGCCGACGGCGTCGTGCGGCGTCCACGTGGCGTGGAAGTCGAGCAGCGGCGAGTCAGGGACCATCAGCCCGAGGCGACCGAGCACCGTGAGGTTGCGGGCGAGCTGGGCGTCGACCCGCAGCACCGCGAAGCGCAGACGGAAGGCGTCCCTCGCCTGGGACGGCGAGGCCTCCGCCCAGGGGGTGAACCAGCCCGCGACGAAGCCGTGAAGCTCGACCCCAGGGGCCGACGGAGCCGCGGGCGCAGCGGTCGCGGGCGCAGGGGCCGAGGGATAGGCCGCGGGATCGGCGGGCGCCCCGAGGGGGAGACGGATGCGTGGCGGCGCGGGCTGGGCGGGCTGGGCGGTCGGGACGGTCTGCGCGAGCGCGACGCTCGGGGAGAGCCCGACGAGCACGGCCACGGCGGCGGCGCTGAGGGCGTAGCTAGCGCGCGTCATCGGGACGCCCCCCGCGCGGCCAGTCGCGGCTCCTGCGAGCGAAGTCGGGGCGGTCTTGATGGATGAAGTAGTCGGCAAGGTCGTAGGACTCCTGATCGGTGAGGGTTCCGCCCTGGCCGAGCGGCATGTTCCAGCGGACGAAGGAGGCCGCGGTGTGGAGCCGGGCGAGGCCCGCGCCGTTGGTGTACGAGCGGGGCCCCCACAGCGGCGGAAACTGGTAGCTGCCGCCCGTGGAGATGCCCTCGCCGTTGGGGCCATGGCAGCTCGCGCACTTCTGGGCATAGAGCTGTGCACCGTGTGCACGGTCCGGCGTGGGAGGGTTGGAGATGCGTCGGAAGCCCCGGTCGGGCGGGGTGCGACCGGCAGGGACGCCCCGGGAGATGAAGCCCATGTACGCGACGACGGCGGCCATGTCCTCGCTCGTGGGATCGAGCGCCGTGCCGTTCATGCTGCGCTCGAAGCAGTCGTTGACGCGCCTCTCGATGGTGTCGACCCGCCCGCTCCTCGACCGGTACTCCGGGAACATCCCCGGCACCCCGACCCACGACGCGGCGCCCGCGCGGGTTCCCTCCTCCAGGTGGCAGCTTGTGCAGTGGAGCCCGTTGCCCACGTGCTCGGGCAGCGTCTCGTAGGTGCGCGTGACGATCAGCTTCCCCCGGCGGATGGCGTCCCCCAGCGGCCCCTCGGGGATCGGCACGGGCGCGGGCGCCCTCACCCCGGGATCAACGGGGCGCTCCGCCACCACGACCGGCGCAGGCGCAGGCGCGCGCGACCCCGAGGCGGAGAGAAACAGCAGCGGGGCCGCGAAGGTCACGACCAGGGCCCCGATGAAGAAGCCGATGGTCCTGTCGTTCTCGCTGGTTGGATCCATGGTGCAGGGAGGCCATCGCAAGACACGTGCCCCACCTGCGAATCCATGCGAATCCGCCGCTTCGGCGAGCGTGAGGGCCCGGGAGCGGGGGGCGCGCCGCGAAACACACCTGAAACAATCTGAAACGCGCCGTGCAACCCGCCGGGAGCGGCGAAGGGGCGCTACGCCCCCGCGGGCTTCAGGGCCGACGGTGCTTCTGGTAGATGTGATCGAACCAGTCGAAGACCGGCGCGAAGGCGGGGTCGCTCGCGAGCGGCGGTCGCTGGCGGGTCCAGCGGTTGCGCAGCGGCGAGGCGGGCGGGCCGTAGAGGGGATTGATCAGCGAGCACGCCGTGAGGTCGGCCGCGGAGAAGCGGTCGCCCACGAGGTAGGCGGAGGTGCCGAGGCGGCTCTTGAGCTCCAGCAGCACCTGCGGGAAGTCCTTCTCGGCGAGCTCGAGCGAGTCGTAGCCGCAGTAGTCGGACGCCATCTGGATGAGGCCCGGGCCCAGCAGCCGGGCGACGCCTGCGGCGCCTCGCAGCCGAGGGTCATGGCGGGCGGTGGCGAGGAGGTATCCCCGGACGCCCTTGCCGATCTTCTCGTCGGCCCAGGCGACGGCCTCCCTCGCGGCGGCCTTCTGCTCGGGGTCGGCGGGCCAGAGCGGGCTCTCGGGGTAGCGCGCGTCGAGGTGGTCGAGGATGGCGGTGGAGCCCACCACGACGCGCCCGTCGTCCTCGAGCACCGGGACCTGTCGGCTGCCGGTGCGGAGCTTGAGGAGCACCTGCCCCGCGCCGAAGAGCACCTCGTGCTTGCGGTAGGCGAGGCGCTTGTGATCGAGGGCCCAGCGGGCCTTCTCGGCGTAGTGCGAGACCTTGAAGAGATGGAGTACGCGCATCGTGGGGGAGCGGTATGGGGGAGCCGCCCGCGGACGTCCAGGACCCTTGCCCCCGACCAGCGCCCCTGGCGCCGCCCCCCACGCGGGCGAGCGCTTTTCTGGGCTCGCCGAGAGCCGCCCCCTGGGTACAGTACCGGCAGCGGGGATCTATGGTTCTGCCTCGATCGAAACACCTCGTGGCCGCGCTCGTGGTCGCCGCGCTCTATGTGGTGACGGGGTACATCGGGATGCTCGCGGCGATCGCGCCCGGCAACGTCACGGCGGTGTGGCCGCCGTCGGGCATCGCCCTCTCGGCGCTGCTGCTCGCGGGGCGCGGGGTCTGGCCGGGCGTCGCCCTCGGGTCGCTGGTGACGAACCTGATCGTGCTCTCCCACGTCGGCGGCCTGCCCGTGGGCCTCACCGTCGGGGTCGCCCTGACCACCGCCTGCGGGTCGACGCTGCAGGCCGTCGTCGGCGCCGCCGTGATCGAGCGCTTCGCGGGCGGCCGGCGCGCGCTGCAGTCCCCGAGCGACGTCGCCGTGCTGTTCGCGGCGACCCTGGGCTTCTGCACCATCGCGGCGACCGTGGGCGTCGGCGCGCTGGCCGCGACCAGGGCGCTCGCGCTCTCCGGCCTCCCTCCCACCTGGCTCACCTGGTGGCTCGGCGACGTCGGCGGCGTGGCCCTCGTCACGCCGATCGCGCTGTCCTTCCAGGAGCGGGGCGAGACGTCGCTGCGCCGCGCCGACGCCGTCCTGCTCGCGGGCCTCGGGCTCGCGGGCCTCGGCCTCGCGTCGATCGTCCACGGCTGGCCGCTGCGACTCGGGGTCGTGACCTTCAGCAGCTACCTCGCGCTGCCGCTCGTCGTCTTCGCCGCGCTCCGCCTCGGCACCCGGGGCGTGGCGCTCGCGGTGTTCGGCATCGACGCCATCATGATGTGGGCGACCGCGCGCGGGCGCGGCCCCTTCTCCCTCGGGTCGATGAACGTCGGGCTCCTGCAGCTCGACGGGTACCTCATCGCCCTCTCCGCGACCGGGCTCGTGCTCGCCGCCTCGGTGCGGGAGCGCGACGCCGTCAGCCGCGCGCTGCGCGAGGCCCAGGCCGACCTCGAGGCCCGCGTCGCCGCCCGCACCGAGGGGCTCACCCAGGCCAACCGCGCGCTCAGCGCGGAGATCCACGAGCGCCAGCGCGTGGAGCGCGAGCTCGGGCAGAGCGAGGCGAGGCTGCGCACCGCCATCGACTGCCTGCCCTTCGACTTCTGGGTCTGCGACGCCGCCGGGCGCTACGTCCTGCAGAACGCCACCTCGATCCGTCACTGGGGCGACCTGCGGGGCAAGCTGCCCGCGGAGCTCGACCTCCCCCCGGAGGTGCTCGCCTCGTGGCAGCAGAACAACGCCCGCGCCCTGACCGGCGAGGTCGTCCGCCAGCGCATCCACCAGCGCTACGACGGCGTCGACGGGACCTTCGACAAGCTGGTCGCGCCGGTGCGCGTCGACGACCAGGTGGTGGGCTTCCTCGGGCTCAACTTCGACATCACCGAGCGCGAGCGGCTCGCCGAGGAGCTGGTGCGCGCGCAGCGCCTCGATGCGACCGGGCGGCTGGCCGGCGGCATCGCCCACGACTTCAACAACCTGCTCACGGTGGTGACCGCCACCGCGACGTCGATCGAGCGCCGCGCCGGGGACGGGCCTACGCAGCAGGCCGCGAGCCTCATCCTGGAGGCGGCCCGGCGCGCGGCCGACCTGACGAGGCAGCTCCTGGCCTTCGCCGGCAAGCTTCGCGTCTCCCCCGAGGTGCGCCGCATCGACGAGCTCGTGGAGGAGGTGAGCGGCCTGCTGCGCCCCATCGTTCCAAGCGACATCGAGCTGCGCGTCGAGCACGAGGCCCCCGAGGCCGCCATCTCCATCGACCCGACGCAGTTCAGCCAGGTGCTGGTGAACCTCGCCATCAACGCCCGCGACGCGATGCCCGATGGGGGCTCGCTGACGATCCGGAGCGCCGCGGTAGAGCTCGACGAGCGCGCCGCGGACGAGCTGCGCGTGGCCGCGGGGCGCTTCGTGCGCCTGGAGGTGCAGGACACCGGCGCGGGCATCGAGCCGGCGATCCTGGCGCGGGTCTTCGAGCCCTTCTTCACCACCAAGCCGCTGGGCCAGGGGAGCGGGCTCGGCCTGTCGAGCGTGCATGGCATCGCCACGCAGGCGGGCGGCGCCGTGCAGATGCGCAGCGCCGTCGGCGCCGGGACCACCGCGGTCGTGCACTTCCCTCGCGCGACCGGGGCCGTCACCGAGCGCGAGGCCGCCCGGGACGACGCGGTGGCCGGGGGCGGCGAGACCATCCTCGTGGTCGAGGACCAGGCCCTGGTGCGCGACGTGATCGCCGGGGTGCTCGGCGACGCGGGCTACCGGGTGATCGCGGCCGGCGACGGCGAGGAGGCGCTGCGCGCGATCGACGCCCACCGGGGCGCCATCGACCTGGTGCTGACCGACCTGGTGATGCCTCGCATGGGCGGGGCCCTCCTCGGCCGGCGTCTGCGAGAGCGCGGCCTGGCGCTGCCCATCGTCTACATGTCCGGCTACGCGGAGGGCAGCGAAGACCCGGTCGATGGCCGCCGCCTGGCCAAGCCCTTCGGCGCAGGCGAGCTCACCACCGCGGTGCGAGACGCCCTGAAGGCGCGGGCCTGAGTCAGCGCGCGGCGGGGAGCAGCCGCCAGAGCGCGTGGCGACCGCCGGCCGCGACGGCCGCGCGCGAGAAGCGGTCGGGCCGCGCCTCGATCCACCCTCGCTCGACCCCGGCGGGATCGGTGACCACCACGTACTCGATGCGCTGCTCGTCGAGGCGCCGCAGCCAGGCCTCCGGGTCGGCGCGGCGGCGCAGGCGGGCGGGGTCGTCCTGGTCGACGATCGACCCGTCGGCGGTGACGGGGACGTAGAGCACGGCGTTCTGCCAGCGCGAGCCGAAGAGCGGGAGGCGGTAGGCGTTGTGGCCGACGCCGTCCCAGCCGAAGGCCGCGGCGACGCGGTGCGGTGCGCCGTCGTCGAGGAAGCGCCACAGCGGCCAGGCGTCGGCGTAGTCGACCTCGACCGAGTGGAGCTCGTAGGCCATGTCGGGCCCGACGCGCGCCGCCTCGGCCCAGATGTCCCAGCGGTACCGCTCCCTCACCGCCTCGACGCGCGCGGGCGAGCGGGCCAGCGCGCTCATCGCCGAGCGCATCGCGGGGCTGGTCCCCTGGGGCCACGCGCTGTGCAGCGACGACAGGAGCACGAGGGTCCAGCCCGCGGCGGCGACCGGGCCGCGGGCGCGCGCCGCGAGGACGTAGAGCATCACCGGGAGCGTCACCACGAGGCGCCCCGCGACGAGCGCCCAGGTCGTGCGGATGGCCACATAGTCGTCCGAGAGCGCCGCGGCGAGGGGCACCGCCGAGAGCGCGAGCAGCAGCGCGGCGGCGGCGCGGCGGCCTGGCGCCCGGTCGCGAGCGAGGCCGGGGAGCCCGACGAGGGCGAGCGCGATCACGGCGACGACCTGCTCGCCCCAGTCGAGGCGCTCGGCGCCGTAGTCGAACTTCGGGAGCATCAGCGCCCCGGCGAAGCGCCACGGAGCGCGCTCGTCGGCCGAAGGCGGATCGAGCCGCAGGGAGTAGAGGTCCGCGAGCTGGGGATGCCCTGGGAGCAGGGTGTGCCCGCCGAGCTCGAGCGCGAGGGGCCAGAGGGGAGAGCCGGTGGCGAGGAGGGTGCGGAGGTACGCGGGGAGCAGCGCCGCCGCGGCGACGCCCAGCGCGGCGACGGGCCATGCCCACCGGCGGGGCTCGTCGGCGGGGCCGCGTCGCCACCACGCGAGCGCGGCGACCGTGAGCCCGCAGGCCAGCAGCGGCAGCCCGCTGAGCTTCGACCCCGCGTGCACCGAGAGGGCCATGGCCGCGAGGACGAGCTCGCCGCCGCCGGCGCCGCGGAGGCTGCGCGCGAGGAAGAGCCCCGCGAGGAGCCACGACGCGGTGACGAAGTTGTCGACGTAGCCGGAGGTCGAGAGGTTGACGAGGCAGGGGATGAGCGCCGCGCCGAGGCCCGCGCGGGCGGCCTCGCGGGGGCGGGCGCCGAGCTCGCGGGCGAGGCAGGCGGCGGCGAGCGGCACCATCGCCCACACCAGCGCCCCGGTCGCGGCGACCCAGGCCGAGGAGCGCGTGAGCAGCATCGACCACGCCCAGGGCACGTCGCCGCCGCGCGGGAAGAACGTGAGGTACCCCACCTGATCGGGCGCTCGCTCGACGGGGTCGAAGCCGTGCTGCACCCACAGCACGGGGCGCACGAGGTGGTAGGTGAGCGAGTCCCACGCGAGGGCGGGCGAGACGGTCGCGCGCAGCACGCGAAACGCCACGACCGCGGCGGCGCAGAGGGCCATCGCGGCGGTGAGCGGGTCGCGCAGCAGGGCCCCGAGGGACGCGCTGGCGGCGCGGAGGTCGCGAGCGAGCTCGGCGCGCCGTGCGATCAGGCGAGGCGCGAGGGCGGCGGCGAGGGCGGCGGCGAGGGCGAGGGCGGCCGGGCGGCGGAAGAGGTGCAGCGATGTGAGGAGGTTGAACGCGACGGCCTGGACGAAGAGCCCGGCGGTGAGCGTGGCCGCGAGCCGGGCGCGCAGCGGGGCGTCGTCGGCGAGCAGCGCCCGCCCGAGGACCCAGGCCGCGAGCGCGAGCGCGAGGGCGGCGAGGAGGGTCATCGCCACGGCGGCACCGGGGACTTCACACCGGCGACGGGTCAGCCCGCCGCGGCGTCGAGGGCCTGCGAGAGGTCCTCCGCGAGGTCGCGCCAGTACTCGACGCCGATGCTGATGCGCACGAGCCCGTCGGTCACGCCGCTCACGCGCAGGTCGTCATCGGACATCTCCGACGCGGTGGTGGTGCGGGGATGGCAGGCGAGCGACTCGACGCCGCCCAGGGAGACGGCGATGAGCACCCGCTTGAGGGCGTCGAGGAAGCGAAACGCCGCCTCGCGGCCGCCGCGCAGCTCGATCGCGATCATCGAGCCGGGGGCGCGGCACTGCTTCTGGAAGATGCGGGCCTGCTCGCCCTCGAAGAGCGACGGGTAGTGCACCCGCAGCACCGCCGGGTGCTTCACCAGCAGCGGAACCAGCTTGCTGGCGTTCTTCGACTGCTTCGTCATCCGGAGCCAGAGGGTCGCCATGCTGCGCTGGAGCATCCACGCGGTGAAGGGCTCGCAGATCGTCCCGAAGAACGCGCGCATGGTCTTGAAGCGGGCGACGAGCTCGGGGTCGCGCGTGGTGACGGCGCCCGCCACGAGGTCGCTGTGCCCGCCGAGAAACTTCGTCGCCGAGTAGACCACCGCGTCGGCGCCGTGCTCGAGCGGCGACTGGAAGACCGGGCCGAGGAAGGTGTTGTCGACCACCATCGGGATGTGCCGGTCGGTCACCGCCTGGTCGATCTCGGCGCGCAGGCTGCCGAGGTCGATCATCTGGAGCGTCGGGTTGGCGGGGGTCTCGACGTAGACGAAGGCGAGGTTGGGGCCGTGCTCCGCGAGCGCCTCCTGCCATTCCCCCTCGGCGACCGCGATGGCGTCGATGTTCCACTCGGGGAGCATCTGGCGGAAGAAGTGGTCGGTGCCGCCGTAGACCGGGCGCTGGTAGAGCACCTTCTTCCCCGGCTTCGCGAGCGTCAGCACCACCGTGACGATCGCCGACATGCCGCTGGTGAACGCCGCGCAGGCCGCGGCGCCCCGCTCGACGGAGCGCAGCGCGTCCTCGAACATCTCCGCGTTCGGGTGGTTGAGCCGCGCATAGATCAGGCTCTCCCGCTCGCCGGGGACCGCGGCCACCTTGCCGAGCGCCACCTCGAAGTGGTGCGCCGCCTGCTGGGCCGTGGCGAAGCAGTACGTCGAGACCGGGTAGATCGGCGGCCTCACCGCCATCACGCTGAGCGAGGGGTCGTACCCCTCCGAAATCGAGCTCGTCTCCGGATGCACATGTCTACCTGGCCGCATGCGCGCGACTCTAACGCCTCCGCGCCCCGAAGGGGGGGGGAGCCTCCGCGGGGCCCCGGATAGTTGCCCGCCCGGACGACACGCACCCAGAGTGCCCCCATGCGCGGCTTGTCCGAAGACCTCCGTTGGGGCTTTGTCCTCTCCTTCTCCGGCTTCCTCTGGATCTGCCTGGAGTACGCGCTCGGCCTTCACACCACGCGCATCGAGCTGCACCCGGTGCTCACCAACCTCTACGCGCCGGTGGCCGTCACCATCATGACCCTGGCCATCCGCCGTCACCGCGACGCCGACGGCAACCTCTCCTGGGCCGATGGGATCCGCGCCGGGATGGTCGTCTCCGCGGTCACCTCCGCCCTCGCGGTGCCCATGCTCTGGGCCTTCCTCCGCTACGTGAACCCTCGCTTCTTCACGTCGATGATCCTCCACGCCGCGGCCCACGGCCGCACCGTCGCGGAGGCCCGCGCCTACTTCAACTTCCGCTCCTACGCGGCCGAGTCGGTCATCGGGCCGCTCGTCCTGGGGCTCTTCACCTCGGTGATCGTCGTCGCCGCGCTGCGCTGGAGGGCGCGCAGACCCTGAACCGTCCACCCCGAGGGCGCAGGCCCTCAGCCGCCGAGCGCCGCCCGGTCGATGTCGAAGAGCGAGAGCACGGTCCTGCTGCCGCCCGCGTCCTTCTTCCAGAGCAGCGCGAGGAGGTCCCCCGCGGCGGAGAGCCCGATGATCCTGGCGCCGCGGTGGGTGCAGCGCTGCGTGTCGTCGACGAGGAGGTCGCGGGTGACCGATGCGCCGCCGTCTCGCCAGCGCCACACGCCGACGCCGTCGGAGACCGCCACGTCGTCGTCGCCGAGGAGCGCCGCGAAGGAGGTCTCCCACTGCAGCTCGTGCTCGAAGCCGCGCGCCCCCTCGGTGGGCGTCGGCGGCACGGTCCCCGCGCCCCAGCCCGAGCGGCCCACGCGGTAGTTGTACGTGGTCTGGTTGGTGGCGATGCGCTCGATGACCGAGTCGAGGTAGCGCTGGTCCCACTGGGCGCTGGCGCGGGCGCGCAGAGCCACCGCGCGCTCCATCGCCGGCGGAACCGCCGGCTCCACCGGTGTCTCCGGCCCCGGCGCCACGCGGAAGGCGTAGCGCGGCGAGCCCAGCACCCAGAGCCCCCGCCTCGCAGGGATCACCGTGAACCCGAACACCCAGCGCATCCGCCCCGCGGGCTCCCCGGCGCCGGGCGGATACCACGCGAGCCCGGCCGTGTCGCCCGGGTCGGCGCTCGCGGTGTAGAGCGTTCCGTCGTCGCGGAAGGCGTTGGCGTAGAGGTCCGACTCGTCTTCGTGGAGCCACTGCTCTCGCACCGCGCCGTCGGGAATCGAGATGTGCATCAGCCCGCTGCGGTCGTTCGCCCCGCTGACCCGCAGCGCGAGGCGGTCGCCCTCCGGCGAGAACGCGAGGGGCGTCGACGGGCGAGCGAGGGAGTTGCGCATGATGAGGCAGTAGTGCGAGACCTGCGCGGTGCAGAGGGGCTCCGCGCGGCCGCGCTCGCCGACGTGGATGATCCCTCGGCGGGCCTCCGCCTCGAAGCGCATCCCGGCGACGGCCCAGCGCCGACCGTCGCGGGACCACGCCGGGAGCTCGATGTTCAGGTCCCCTACGCCCGGGAGCGCGTCCTCCACGGCGCCGGTGGCGAGGGTGTGCAGCTCGAGCCGCCTCTGCCCCCATGGCCCGCGGATCACCGCCGCGACGGCGCCGTCGGGAGAGAGCGCGAGGTCGGTGCCCTGAGCGATCTCGATGTTGGCGCGGAGCTTCGCCGCGGGGTGCAGCCAGAACGGAACCTTCGGTCGGGGTGCCATGCCGGAGATTCCTACCACCGCCGCGTCGACGGCTGCCCTGGGCTCTCGCCGGACGACGCTCGGATGCTATGCAGCCGGGCGAGCGATGAACTCCGTTGCCACCCCCGAGGCGCCCCTCCGCTGCGACCGCGTCGGTCCATCGTGGGTTGCCCTGCTCCTCGTCGCGCTCGCCTCCGCATGCGGCGGGGCTGATCCCTCCTCGGAGGTCCCCGACGCCAGCGTCCCCGACGGCGGGCGACCGGCGCCCACGGTCGACCCCCGCACCGGGATCGTCCACGAGGTGGGCTCGGTGCGGGTCGACCCGTCGTGGCCGCTCGTGCGCTCGTGCGCTCCCTCGGACGCCGGTCTGTGCGCGGCCGAGCCCGGGCGCTACGTGCCGGTGGCCGATGGGGAGTCGGAGGCGGTGTGGCGTCCTTCGGACGGGCGCTACGTCAACGAGCCCACGCTGGTGCGCACCGAAGACGGGACGTGGCACGCCTTCGCCAACGGCGCAGCGGGCAACGGCGACCCGTGGCGGGAGAGCTCCCTGCTGCACGCCAGCGCACCGTCGCTGGGCGGGCCCTGGCGCGACGAGCCCGACGCGCTCGCGGCGAGGGACCCGGGGGCGCTGGAGCGACAGCTATGGGCGCCGTTCGCGGTGCGCGAGGGCGATGGGTGGTCGCTCTACTACTTCGCCCACGGGGCTGACGACGCGTCGTGGCTGCGCTCCGCGCGCTCGCCCGACCTGCGCGCCTGGACCCGCGACCCCGAGACGCTCCCCGCGGGGCGCGACGCGACGGTGTTCACCCGCGCCGACGGGACGCGGCTGATGTACTCGGTGGGCCTGGTGCAGCGCGCGGATGGCGAGCACGACGTGGTGCTGCTGCACGCCTCGAACGACGGTCGCACGTGGCGCGCGATGGACCCGGCGCTGGAGCAGCCGAGGCCGTGCCGGGCGAGCTGCTGGGGCTTCTACGAGTCGCCCTTCGTGGTGGCCTTCGGCGGGATGTACTTCCTCTTCACGACGTACACCGACTCGAGCCCGAGGACCTACGAGCAGACGGCGGTGTTCCGCTCGGCGGACCCGACGCGCTTCGAGCAGCCGCCGGTCGCGGTGCTGCGGGCGCACGGGGGCGAGGTGCACACCGAGGGGGGCCGGGTGTTTCTCACGGGCGGAGGGTGGCCGGGGAACATCGGGGAGGCGCGGCGGGGGATGTCGCGCACGCCCCTGGCGTGGGCGCGGGAGCCGTAGGAGGGCGGTCTCGGGCACCCGCGCGGGTCGCTCTCAGCGATCGCTGCTCATCGGCAGGGTCACCTCGACGCCGGTCGTCGGAGGCGCGGGCTGCGCGATCGCGGTCGAGGCGCACAGCGCGGCTGCGAGGGGACAGAGTCGCGCGGCTCTGGTGAGACACTCGTTGCGCACCTCGATCCTCCTCAGCATCGGCCAACGTCGCCGCTTTCACCTCCGCGGCCTGGCCATGATCGGCGATGTTCGCGGCGGGGCGTCGCGGGTGTCCAGCGTCGGTGCCGGCCGAGCAGCGCGGGCGCTCCCGTGGCGGCGGCGCGAAGCACCCGCGCACCCGCGCCTCGCAATCGGCTATCGTCCCGCGGTGGTCGTCGTGGTCCGCCGCGCGCTGTTGCTCGTCATCACCTCGCTCGGGTGCGCCCGCGACGACTGGACCTACCCCACCACGGACGCCACCACGGGCGCCGAGTCCGCCGTCGACACCGCGCCCGCCGAGTCCGCCGTCGACGAGGCGCCCGCCGACGCGGCACCCGCCGACGCGGCGCCCGCCGACGCGGGCTGCTCCGGGGCGTCGTGCGGCGACGCCTGCAACGCGGGGTTCGTTCGCTGCGCCGGGGCCTGCGTCGCGGGGCCCGCGAACCTCTACCGCGGGGACGGCGACGCCGACGACTCCGCCGGGCTGCAGCACGCCAGCCCCCACGACCGCGTCGGCTTCGCGCGCGGGCGCTTCGGCGACGCGTTCGTCATCGACGGGCCCAGCCAGTACGTGACGATCCCTCCGGAGGTCGGCAATTTCGGCGCTGGCGACTTCACCATCGCGTTCTGGTTCAGCTCGACCATCGGCGGCGTGATGCTGTCGAAGCGCGCGGCGTGCTGGAACGCCCCGCCCGCGGTCGGCGAGGATTTCAACCTCACCGCCGCGGGGCGCGTCGTCGTCGAGGTGCGGACGCTCGACAGCTTCTACACCTTCTTCTCGCAGCCGGGCCTCAACGACGGCCTCTGGCACTTCGTGGCGCTCCACCGCCACGAGGGCCTGCTCACCCTCGACCTCGACGGCGCCGAGGCCGAGACGATGCCCGTCGTCGGTACCTTCGACGACCCGAGCCGCACGCCGACCTACCTCGGCGTCGGGCGCTGCGTCCTCGGCGCCCCCGGCGGCAACGGGACCTTCGACACCAGGACCTGGTTCTCCGGCCGCATCGACGAGGTCGCCTTCTACCCGCGGGCGCTCACGCGCGCCGAGCTCGCCGCGTCGGCGCGGGGTAGCTGCGGGCGGTAGCCCCGTCTCGCGCCGCCGCGTCGGGCCCGATGTGCCCGCGCCCTCCGACGTCCCGACCGACGGACCGGTCGAGCGCAGCAACATCCGCCTCCCCTCAGATCCCGTGGCGCAGGCGCTTTCGGTAGAGCGTGGTGCGGTGCATCCCGAGGAGCTTCGCGGCCTCGACGTGGGCGTAGTGGGTCTGCTGCAGGGCGGCCTCGAGCCGCGCTCGCTCCGCCGCCAGCGCGTCGGACGGGGGCGCGGCGCCCTCGACGGACGGCGCGGCGCGCGGCGAAGGGGCCTCGCGCAGCTCGCGGGGGAGGTCCTCGGGGCCGATCGTCGGGGCGCGGGCGACCACGGCGGCGTACTCCATGGCGTTGGCGAGCTCGCGCACGTTGCCCGGCCACGGGTGGTCGAGGAGCTGCCGCGTGGCCTCGGCCCCGAGGCGCCGCGGCGCGGCCCCCTCGCGCTCGGCGATGCGGCGCAGCAGGTGATCGGCGAGGGGCTCGATGTCCTCCACGCGCTCGCGCAGCGGGGGCAGGCGCACGGGCACCACGCGCAGGCGGTAGTACAGGTCCTCCCGGAAGGTGCCCGCGTGCACCATCGCCGCCAGGTCGCGGTTCGTCGCGGCGACGACGCGCACATCGACGTGGAGGGTCTCGGTGCCGCCCACGCGCTCGAAGGTGCGCTCCTCCAGCACGCGAAGGAGCTTGCCCTGCAACTCCAGCGGGAGCTCCCCCACCTCGTCGAGGAAGATCGTTCCGGTGTGGGCGACCTCGAAGCGGCCCTTCTTCCGGATCACCGCGCCGGTGAAGGCGCCGCGCTCGTGGCCGAAGAACTCGCTCTCCAGGATCTCCGACGCGATGGCCGCGCAGTTGACGGCGTGGAAGGGCCCCCCGGCGCGGCGGCTGCGGCGGTGTGCCTCGCGCGCGATGAGCTCCTTCCCTGTCCCGCTCTCTCCCTGTATCAAGATCGTCGCGGTGCTCGGGGCCACCTGGTCGATGAGGTCGAAGACCTCGCGCATGCGGGGCGAGCGAGAGATCAGGGCGCCGTAGGAGAAGCTCCCCGCGCGCAGCCGCTCACGCACGCCTCGCTCCTCCGCGCGCAGGTCGTGGAGGAGCACCAGCGCGCCGTCCGGGGTGCCTTCGAGGTGCAGCGGGGACACCGCCACGGTCACCGGCACCGCCGCGCCGTTGGGGCCCTTCAGCTCGATGCGCGTCGCGTTGACGCTGCCGCCGGAGGCCAGGACGTGCCGCACGTGTCGGGCCACGGCCTCTCCCGCGACGAGCTCGATGGGCACCCCGGTGGCCTCGTCGCCGCTCAGCCCCAGGAGGGCCTGCGCCGAGGCCGACGCGAAGCGCAGCGCGCCGTCCGCGCCGACCCCCACGATGCCCTCGGTCACGCTGTCCAGCACGCCCCGGAGGAGGGCCTGCTGGGCCTCCGCCGCGTTGCGGGCCTGGCGACTCTCGCGCTCCTGAGCGTTGCGGCTCGTGACATCTCGGAGGACCTCGATCCCGAGGGTGGGAACGCCCTCCGGCGAGCGCACCACCGTCGCGCTCTTGAGCACCTCGATGACCCGGCCCTGACGGTCGGTGATCGTGAGCGGGACCTCTCGCACGTTGCCCAGCGCGAACACCCCGCAGCGGCGCGAGCAGGGCTCGCTGTGGATCGCGGTCAGACACGAGCGCCCCACGACCTCGCCGCGCGCATAGCCCGTGAGCACCTCGGCCGCGCGGTTCCAGTACAGCACCCGCCGGTCGGCCCCGACGAGGAAGACCGCGTCCGAGAACAGGTCCACCACCGCCTCCCAGAAGCTCCGAGGCCCCTCGGGAGTGTGCAGCGTCGGGTTCACGCCGGTCAGATCCTCCTCCGAGACCGTAGGCAGCAACCGACGGGCCAGCACATCAACCGTCGACTCGCGCTGTGGTTCAGTCATGACGCGGCCCGATGATGCAGGATGCAACCGCTGGTTGCATCATGAAGATGCAACGGGCACCTGGGGCGCTCCGAAGTCCGGCGGCGCAGGTCGGAGCGGGCCTTGCAGTGGGCCCGCGGCATGAACGCGTTGACTTTCAGCCGCCGTCGCTTCCTGGGGGTGGGCGCCGGCACGATGGCCGCGATGGCCGCGGCCCAGGCGGACTCGGTCTTTCGGGGATACGGGGCCCACGCAGGCGTCCACGACCCCTGCACCGACGGCAGGGTGGTTCGCACGGTGTGCGAGCTCTGCTTCTGGAAGTGCGGGATCCAGGCGCATGTTCTGCACAACCACGTGACCAAGATCCAGGGGAGCCCGCTGCACCCGCTCTCCCTCGGGCGCCTCTGCCCTCGCGGAACCGGCGGCGGCGGTCTGGCCCATGACCCCGACCGCCTGGTTCGGCCGCTGGTGCGGGTGGGACCGCGGGGCTCGGACCGCTTCGAGGCGGTGTCCTGGGAGGTCGCGCTCGGGACCATCGCGGAGAAGCTCGAGGTGATCCGTCGGCGCCACGGGCCCGAGGCGGTGGCGATGTTCAACCACGGCGCGGGGGCCTCGTGGTTCAAGCACCTGTTCCGCGCCTGGGGGACGAACAACATCGCGGCGCCGTCCTTCGCGCAGTGCCGCGGGCCGCGGGACGTGGCCTTCGACCTGACCTTCGGCGCCGAGCCCGGCTCGCCGGAGACCCTCGACATCGCCGCGTCGGACTGCCTGGTCCTCATCGGCTCGCACCTCGGCGAGAACATGCACAACACCCAGGTGCAGGAGTTCGCCGACTTCGTGGCCAAGGGCGGCGACCTCATCGTGGTCGATCCGCGGTTCTCCGTCGCGGCCTCCAAGGCCCGCACCTGGCTGCCCATCCGCCCGGGGACCGACACCGCGCTGCTGCTCGCGTGGATCCACGTGCTGATCACCGAGGGCCGCTACCAGCGCGAGTACATCGAGCGCTACGCCCAGGGCTTCGACGAGCTCGCGCGCCACGTCGCGCCCTTCACGCCGGAGTGGGCCGCCGCGGAGACGAGCCTCGACCCCGAGCTCATTCGCAGCACCGCGCGCCGCATGGGGGCCGCCGCGCCCGCCGCCCTCGTGCACCCCGGGCGCCATGCGACCTGGTACGGCGCGGACGACACGCAGCGCTCGCGCGCCATCGCGATCCTCGACGCGCTGCTGGGCGCCTGGGGGCACCGCGGCGGGATCTTCATCCCTGCGGGGATGCGCCTCGCGCCCTATCCGACGCCCCCGTACCCGAGCGCGCGTCCGGCCGCGGACCGCCGCCCCGACGAGGCCCCCTTCGCGCTCGAGCCCATCGCCCAGGGGCTCCGCCGCGCGACGCTGGACAGCGACCCCTACCCGGTGAAGGCCTGGTTCGTCTACGGCACCAACCTCATCCAGTCGTTGCCGCAGAAGGCGGAGACGATCCGCGCGATCCAGTCGCTCGACCTGCTGGTGGCGGTCGACGTGATCCCTTCGGAGATCGTGGGCTACGCGGACGTGGTGCTCCCCGAGGCCTCGTACCTGGAGCGCTACGACGACCTCATCGGGCTCTCCTGGCGGCGCGGCGCGGTGGCGTTGCGTCAGCCCGCGATCCCGCCGCTGGGCGACTCGAAGCCGGGCTGGTGGATCGCGAAGAAGCTGGGCGAGCGTCTCGGCCTCGGGGCCTTCTTCCCCTGGCGCGACATCGACGACTACCTCGAGGAGCGCTGCCGGCGCTCGAACCTCGACCTCGCGACGCTCAAGCGCGACGGCGTGATCGTGGGCCCCGAGCGGGCGAGCACCGTGGAGGAGGGCCTCGCGCTGAGCTTCCACACGCCCTCGGCGAAGATCGAGCTCTCGTCCGAGCGGCTGCGCGAGCGGGGCTTCGACGCCCTGCCGGTGTACCGACGGCCCGCGGACCCGCCCGCGGGCTTCTTCCGGCTGCTGTACGGGCGCGCGCCGGCGCAGACCTTCGGGCGCACGGCCAACAACCGCCAGCTCGGCGAGCTCACGCACGGCGACCGGCTCTGGCTCAACGCCTCCGCCGCGGCGCGGCTGGGCGTGCGCAACGGCGACCGCGTGCGGATGGTCAACCAGGACGGCGCGCGCAGCGAGCCGGTGGCGGTGAAGGTCACCGAGCGCATCCGTGCGGACTGCGTGTTCATGCCGCACGGGTGGGGGCACACGGCGCGGGGGCTGCGGTACGCGCGGGGCAAGGGGGTCGACGACGGCGACATGATCACCCGGGTCGACGTCGACCCGGTGATGGGCGGCACCGGGATGAGGGGAAACTTCGTCTCGATCGAGCGAGAGGGCTGAGCCATGCGCAGGGTCATGATCATCGATGAGAGCCGCTGCGTCGGCTGCGAGGCCTGCGTGCTGGCCTGCAAGAACGAGAACGACGTCCCCGCGGGGATGTACCGCGACTGGGTCACCCAGGAGGCCCGCGGGACCTTCCCCGAGCTGTCGCTCTCCATCCGCTCGGAGCGCTGCAACCACTGCCAGGACGCCCCCTGCGTGACCAACTGCCCGACCGGCGCGAGCCACTACCGGGGCGACGGCACCGTGCAGATCAACCGCGCGCTCTGCACCGGCTGCCGCGCGTGCATCGCCGCCTGCCCCTACGGCGCCCGCTTCGTCCACCCGGACGGCTACGTGGACAAGTGCACCCTCTGCGCGCACCGCCTCGATCGGGGCCAGGGGACCGCGTGTGAAGAGGTCTGCCCCACGCAAGCCATCGCCGTCGGCGACGCCGACGACCCGACCAGCGAGGTCGCCCGACGGATGCGTCGGGCCTCGCTCTACGTCCTTCAGCCCGAGGCCGCGACGCGGCCCAACGTCGCCTACGTGCGGTGAGGAGCGACCCACGCCATGGACCCGCATGTCGAAATCGAATCCACTCGCAGCCTCGCCGGCGCCCTCGGGGCGACCAACTGGGGCTGGGAGATCCCCGTCTACCTCTTCCTCGGCGGCCTCGTCGCGGGGCTGCTGATGGCGGTCTGCGTCGTCGCCCTCGTCCGCGGGCGCGAGCGCGTCACCGAGGGCATGCGCCGCGGCCTCCTCGCGACGCCGGTGCTGCTCTCCCTCGGCATGGGCGCGCTCTTCGTCGACCTCACGTACAAGCTGCACGTGTGGCGCTTCTACACCGCGTTCAAGGCGGCGGCGCCCATGTCCTGGGGGTCGTGGATCCTCCTCGCGGTGTACCCCGTGATGGTGCTCCTCGTGCTCGCGATGCCGCCCGCGTTCCTCATGGGCGCGTGGCGCGAGGGCCCAGGGACCGTGGGGCGCCTGACGCGCTGGAGCGAAGCGCACCTCCGCGGGCTCGCGATGGCGGGCCTCTCGGGCGGCGCGGCGCTCGGGGTGTACACCGGCGTGCTGCTCTCCGCGACGGGCGCGCAGCCCCTGTGGTCGAGCGGCGCGCTGGGGGCGCTGTTCCTCGCGTCGGGCGCGTCCGCGGGCGTCGCCGCGCTGATGCTCGTCGAGCGCGAGCACGACGCGAAGGAACTTCTCTCTCGCGCGGACATCGGCCTCATCGCCGCCGAGCTGGTTGTCGTCGGGCTCTGGCTCGCGGCGCTGCTCACCCAGGGGCCCGCGTTTCGCGCGGCCGCAGGGCTGGTGCTCTGGGGTGAGTACGCGCCCGTCTTCGTCGGCTTCGTGCTCTTCGGGGGTCTGCTGCTGCCGGCCGCGCTCGAGGCCCTCGCGCTGAAGGGACGCGCCGCCCACTCGCGCGCCGTCCCAGCACTGGTGCTCCTGGGAGGCATGCTCCTCCGGGTGGTCATCGTCTACGCCGGCCAGGCCGTGCCCCTCTTTCCTGCCTGAGGAACGTCATGGACCACGCGATCCACACCGACTCCACACTCGACCCCGCTCCGCGGCCCTACTGGAACCCCTACGCCGCGGGCGTCGCCCTCGGGCTGATCCTCCTCGGCTCGTTCGTCGTCTTCGGCCGCGGCCTCGGCGCGTCCGGCGCCTTCACCCGCAGCCTCGCGCGGCTCGCGCGCTCCGTCGCCCCGGCCTGGGTGGACGCCAACGGACACCTCGGCGGCTACTTCGCCCACGGCGCCCGCTGGTGGGACGACTGGCTGATCTTCGAGGTCGTCGGCGTCGCCCTCGGCGGCCTCGCCGCCGCCCTCACTTCTGGGCGCCTCCAGGTCGGCGTCGACAAGGGCCCGCGGATCTCCTCGCGCGTCCGTCTCCTCGCCGCCTTCGTCGGCGGCGGCATCGTCGGCTTCGGCGCCCGCCTTGCACAGGGTTGCACCAGCGGTCAGGCGCTCACCGGCGGCGCCACCATGGCCCTCGGGAGCTGGGCCTTCATGTTCGCCGTGTTCGGCGGCGCGTACGCGCTCGCCTGGTTCGTAAGGAGGCTCTGGACATGATCCCCCTGCACCCCGCCACCTTCGTCGCCTATACGCTCGCGGTCCTCACGGGCTTCGGCTTCGGCTTCGTGCTCGAGCGCGCCGGCTTCGGGTCGGCCCGCAAGCTCGCCGCGCAGTTCTATCTGAAGGACATGACCGTCCTGAAGGTGATGTTCACTGCGATCGTGACCGCGATGCTGGGCCTCACGCTCCTGCGCGCCGCGGGCTTCGTCGACTACGACGCCCTCTGGGTCAACCCGACCTTCCTCGGCGCCCAGGTCGCCGGCGGCCTGCTCTTCGGTGCGGGCTTCGTCATCGGCGGCTACTGCCCCGGCACCAGCATCGTCGCCCTCGCGAGCGGACGCCTGGACGGGCTCGTCTTCCTCCTCGGCACCGGCGCGGGGATCCTCGCGTACGCAGGCGTCTACTCCCGCATCGCGGACTTCGCGCAGCGCGGCGGCCGCCGCCTGCTGCTCACCGACTGGCTCCACCTCCCCTACGGTGTCGTCGCCCTGGGCGTGACCGTCCTCGCCGTTCTGTTCTTCGTCGGCGGCGAGTACCTCGAGCGCCGCTTCAACGCCCCTCACAACGCGAGCACGCCATGATCCGCGCACAACTGAAGCCCGTCCTCCTCGGCGCCGCGATGGTCCTCGCCCTTGCGGGCGCCGCCTTCGGCCGAGGGCCGACGCACACCGCCCCGGCGCCGCTGAGCCCTCGCGCGCCGGTCACCCTTGCGCCCTTCGCGCTGGCGCGCATCCTCGCCGCCGCGCCCCCGGACGTGCTGGTGATCGCCCTCGACGAATCCCGGCGGCCCCTCCGCGGCGCGATGCCCGCGAGCGCCTTCGGGCGTGACGACGCGGCGCTCGTCGCCAACGCCCCGCAGCACGGGCGCATCGTCCTCGCGGCCCGTGACCTCGTCCGCGTCGACCGCATCGCGCGTCGCCTCATGGCCACCGGCCGAAGCGTCCAGGTGCTCGAAGGCGGCGTCGACGCCTGGGACCGCGCCATGAGCGCCGACCCGCCCGCCCCCGGCCCCGCGGCCTCCGCCGACGCGCGCGCCCGCTACGCCTACGACCTCGCGCTGCGCCGCGCCTTCGGCGACCCCAACGTCGCCCCCGCGGCTCCTGTCCGCGCGGTCGCCCCACCCCCCGCGACCGGGGGCGGAGCGTCGGGTCGTCGCGAAGGTTGTTGAGCCTGCCGCATCCCGCGGGTCACCCTCGCGGCCGATGTCCGACGGTCCCCGACCACGAGCCCTCGCCTTCGCGCTCGCCGCCGCCCTCGCGACCCTCGCGGCCGTGGCGCTGGTTCGCGCGCTGCGCCGCCCGCGCGCGGTGAACGCGCCGTGGCCCATGATCACCGTCGACGGACGTCGACGGGCCGAGGGCTGCCTCCGCTGCCACGCCGACACCCGCGGCCTCGGGAGCGCCCACGACCCCGCGGTGATGGGCTGCTCTCCCTGCCACCTCGGCGACCCTGGGTCTGCCGAGAAGAGCGTCGCGCACCGTGGGATGGAGGTCCTCTCCGGCGACCTCGCGACGGTCGATCGCACCTGCGGTCGCGTGAGCTGTCACCCCGTTGAGTCCGCGCGGGTGCAGCGCAGCTTGATGGCGGGTGCGCCCGGCATCCTCGCGGTGGACCGCTTCGCCTTCGGGGAGCGCGCCGATCCGACGCCCCGTCCCGAGGACGACCTCCGCACGCTCTCGCCCGCCGCCCCGGCGCGCAGCCCCGCCGAGGACCACACGCGTCGGCTCTGCGCCTCCTGCCACCTCGCGGCGCGCAAGCACGGCCCCGGCGACCACGGCTTCGACGCCCGCGGCGGGGGCTGCACGGCCTGTCACCTCGCGCCCCCGGACCTGCGCGGCGCGCGCTCCGGCCACCGCGCCGAGGGAATGCTCCACCCTGACGTCTCGGCGGAGGTCTCGCCCGCGCGCTGCCGCGGCTGCCACGCGCGAAGCGGGAGGATCTCGCTCTCCTACGAGGGCGAGGTGGAGCTCGAAGCGGCCGATCCGCGGGTGCAGGGGCGGCTCCCAGACGGACGCCCCCTCGGGCGCGCCCCGGCGGACGTCCACGCGCGGGCCGGGCTGAACTGCATGGACTGCCACAGCGAGCGCGACCTCATGGGCGACGGCGGCGACCACGCCTTCGCCGCCGAGGCCGTGGGCGTCACCTGCGACGACTGCCACGCCCCGCGGGAGCGCCCCGTGGAGCCCGACGCCGAGGCCGTCGCGACGCGCCTCCGCGCCGCCTGGGTGCGCCGGGGACGAGCGCCGCTCCCCACGACGGCGCGACCGATGGTGACCGCCCGGGGCGTCCCCCTCTGGCGCACCGACCGGGTGACGCGAACGCTGTGGCGTGCGGACGACGGGGCGGCGCGGGCGGTGCCTCCGCGGAGCGACGCCGCGCACCACGCGCTGCGGGGGCACGAGCGCCTGGACTGTCAGTCCTGCCATAGCGTCTGGACGCCGCGCTGCGGGAGCTGCCACACGACCTTCGACCCGGCGGGGCGGGACGTCGACCACCTCACCAACGCGCCGCGCCCGGGGGCATGGCGGGAGGTCGCGGGGGCCAACGGGTTCGGCCCGCCTGTGCTGCTGGTCAACGGCGCGGGCCGCATCGCGCCCTTCACCGAGGGCATGACCCTGACGATCGACGGGCTCCCGCGCCCGGTGCAGCGAGTGCTCTGGGCGCCGCTCGATCCGCACACCACGGGACCCGCCCGCGCCTGCGCCAGCTGTCACCCCGACGGGCCCCTCGACGCGGTCTATCCCGCGGCGGGGGAGACCACCCGGCCGCGGGCGCGCACGCTCGACGCTGACGAGCGCCGACGGGTGGCGGCGGTGGGGCGCTGCGTCCCCTGCCATGGGCGCTACGACGACGCGGTCTACCGTGACTTCGCGGCGAGCGCGGGCCGGGCCTCGGAGCGCTCGCGACGCGCTGGCGACCCCCACGCGACCGCGCGCTGATGGGCGCGGGCGGAGCAGCGCGACCCAGGAACAGGAGCCGCCCCCCCGCCGTCGCTACCTCCGGGCCACGAGAGCGGTGTGCCTCAGACGTCGCCGTCGTCTCGCGTCGAGCGGCCGCGGGCGGTCTTCGAGCGGTTGCCGAAGTGCGCCGCCGTGTGCGCGTGCTTCAGGTTGATCTCCTGCACCGGGCGCCCGAACTCGTCGGCCGACGCGCGCAGCTCTCCCACGATGGCGTTCAGCTCCGGGTCGCTGCCCGAGTACGCGGCGACGCGCCCGGCCACGCCGAAGAGCCTCGCCGCGGCCTCGGCGTAGCGGCCCTCGCGGTTGAGCACCACCGCCGCGAGGCGCGCGTCGTTGGCGTAGTACCGCGCGACCCGACGATCGACCGCGAGCTCGCGGGGCTGACGGTCGACGACCTCCCCCGGCGCGTAGACGAAGCGGACGGTCTGCGCGGGCGCGCAGGGGCGCCCCTCTCCGTCGAGCACGCTCACGTCGAAGGCGCGCGACTCGCCGACGGCGCCCGGGGGCAGCAGCACGGAGAACACCGCGTCGAGGGTCTGCTGCGAGACGAGGTCGCCCAGCTCGACGCGCAGGGCGCGGCCGGTCCACGCCGACTCGAGGCCGCCGAGCACCTCGACGCGGCCGCGGTCGTGCGGGCGCACCTCGACGGCCACGCCGCGGCCCACCACATCGAGGCCCTCGAGCACCTCCGCGCGCATGTGCTCGACGAGCTCCTCGGGGCGCTCGGCGAAGTAGAAGCGCCCTCCCCCGGCGTCGGCCATCGCTCCCAGGAGCGACTCGTTGAAGCCCGCGCCGAGCCCGAGGCACGACGTGGCCACGCCCTTGCGGCGCAGCACCCGAGCGTGCTCGCAGAGCGTGCCGGGGCGCGTCTCGCCGACGTTGGCCTGGCCGTCGGTCAGCACGAGCACCCTCGCGAGCGCGTCACCGGCGGCGCCCGCGACCTGCGCACAGCCCTCGGCCCAGCCGCCGCTGAGGTTCGTCGACCCTCCGGTGGCGAGCGCCTGGCAGCGCTGGAGGGCCTCGCGCTTGCGCTCGTCGGAGGCCGGGCCGAAGGTCATCGCGACCTCGCAGTCGCTCTCGAAGGTGACGAGCGCGAAGGCGTCGCCCGCGTCGAGGAGCGCGACGGCCTCGCAGACCGCGCGCCCCGCGAGCGCGAGCGGCGCACCGGCCATGGAGCCCGAGCGGTCGACCACAAAGGCCAGGCGAAGCGGCGGGCGGACCCGGCCCGCCGGGGCGCGCGCGGCCTGGAGGGCGAGGCGGATGTGGCGCCGACCGCCGACGTCATCGCGGACGTACTCGCGGTCGACGGTGACGGTGCAGTTCGCGACGGGCGAAGGGAGCGAGCCGGGGTCGTTGCGCTTCATGGGATGAGCCTCCTCGAGGCCGAGAAGGCCTCTCCAAACCGACTGGGAATTCAGGCCTTCCGAAAGATGTCCCGGGCCTGTTGCAGCAGCTGCTTCACCCGCCGCTGGGTGAACGGATCGAGCGGGCGACGCACGTGGAGCTCGACGCCATCGGCGAGGAGCACGTGCTCCCAGGTGCTGCGCGTCGGGTCGGCAGACGCGTCGACCGCGGCGGTCGCAGGCAGCGCGGCGGGCGCGGCGGCGGGCGGGCCGTGCTTCGGGAGCAGCCCCGCGTGGCGCAGGTAGTCGACCGCCGACGATCCCGCGGAAGCGCGAGGCGGCGCCTCGACCGGGCCGTCATGCGACGACGTCGGCAACGGGAGCCCGGCGGCGTCGAGGGCCTGCAGGTCGCGCGCGATGCGCCCCAGGCTGAGCCCCTCGGACTGGCGCTCTCGAATCCAGCGCACCCGCGCCACGTACTCGAAGGGGTAGCGCGCCCGCGGCCCCGAAGCGTCAGGGCCGCGCAGCAGCCCCTGCATCACATAGAACCGCAGGGTGCGCGTGGACTCCCCGGTCTGCTCCGCGAGCTCCGTGAGGGTCACCTCCTCGTCCGCCATGTCGCCTCTCCGCTGCGCCGCAGCGCACCACCCGACCGCCTGAACCCCCGGCTCGGCAGCTATAGGATAGCGACAGTACCAGTGTCAACTGTCGTGATGATGGGGGCGGGCGGGGAGGCGGCGCCCTACGGCTGCAGCGTGAAGTGGAGCGTCGCGTCGACGCCGCCCCCGTCGTCGAAGCTGAACTTGTGGTGCACCTCGCGGATCGCCCGCTTCGCCTCCCGGAGGTGCGCCTCGAGCACCCACCCCCACGGCTCGCGCTTCCAGGTCACCTCGGCGGTGACGGCCTTCGGCTGCTTCACCGTCGCGATCCGCGCGCCGTCGAGCAGCGCCGGGGATAGGCCCTCGCCGAGGGCCCTCACCAGGGCCGTCACGTTGAGCGACGTGCACGGGTCGGCGGGCGCCGTCACGCCCGGGGAGTCGTTGCCGGCGCGGTCGATGGTCACCGCCCGAAGGCGCTCGGAGCGCACCGCGACCGGGCCGCCGGGGCCCTCGAAGTGGCCGACGTAGGCCGCGTCGCCGCCGACGCTGCCGCCCCAGAGGTCGACGATGTTCTTGCTGGGGAGGTAGGCGCCGAGGTGGGTCCAGCGCAGGACGAGCGCGGGCGCGCCGGCGGGCGCGGGCAGGGCGACGGCCCCGCGGCGGTCGTCGTGGCGAGCGAGCGGGGCGAGCACGTCACCCGTGGGCGGCGAGATTGCCGCGCTGCGGGGGTAGTCGAGGTCGAGCGCGACGAGCTCGTCGAGGAGGGGGAGCACCCGGTCCCTCACCTCCCGCGCCGGGGACGTGAGGCTCCGCGCGGCGCCGAGGCGCTGGCCGAGCGCGAGCACCTCGGCCACCTTCTCGTCCCAGGGCCGCAGCTGCCCGTGCGGGTCGACGTAGTGCTGCTTGTCTGGGGTCTGCATCATCAACATCCCGTTGAGCGCCACCAACACCAGGTCGTGCGGCTGCCCGAACAACAGGTACTGCCGCGTGTCCGCCGGATCCCCACCGAGGACCTCCGCCTGGAGCGCCGCGCGAAACGCCTCGACCTTGCGCACCAGCCGCGTCCCGTCGCCCTTCGGTGTCCCCCGCTTGCTCTTCGTCATGGCGCGCGAGGCTACCGCCAACGGTCACGCCCTGCCGCCCACTCGGAGCATCACTCCCCGGCCGCCGCGTCGAGGGCGGCCGTGCTCCCGCTCGGCGCGCTCCATGGGTGACGAGAGGAACGGGGCGATCTTGCTGGTTCGTTGACACAGCCTGGTCGGAGGCGGTCCTCTCCGCGGCATCATGAGGGAAATGTCTACCAGGGCACGCGCACGCACCTCGTTGTGGGCCGTGGTTGGTCTTGCGCTGTCCGTCGGCGTCGGGTTCGGCGGCAACGCGGGGTGCGGGATGAGGGGCTCCAGCGGGGCCTTCATGACCCCGCAGGAGATCGCCGCCCATGGCACGATGGTCGTCCCTGGCGACGTGCCGCGCGCATACCGCGCCTCGATCGACTCGCTGCGCGCGCTCGGGTACGAGATCGCCGTCGAGCGGCCCGAGCAGGGGCTCGTCATCTCCGGGCGCCAGCCGCTCGGCTCGGTCGCCCGGGTCAGCGGCGGGAGCTACTCCGCCACCGGGTCGTCGGTGACCTACTACCGACAGTTCACGATCCAGGTGGAAGCGCAGCCCGGCGGCAACGTGCGCATCGTCGCGACCCCAGCGGTGTTCGAGGGCGCTTCGGACATCTCCGCCAACGAGGTCTGGGCGCTGGAGGGCCCCGCCGGCGAGCGCGCGAAGTGGAGCGAGCTCTTCCAGAACATCCGCCGACTGATGTAGTCCCCGGCGGCCTCGTGTGCGGGGCCACGACAGGGTCGCTGGGCCTGGGCTGGGCCACAGCGCCGTGACCTCGTTGCACGTCGCCGTTCCCTTCGGCGGACTGCCCGGCACCATCTTCGTCGCCTTCATCGGCGCGGTGATCCTGCTGGCGCCGCTGCGGCTCTTCCGGCGCTAGTGCTGTCGGTCTCCGCGACCTCCGAGACGATCATGAGCCGGTCGCCGACCAGCGGAGCCCGAAGCGACGACGAGCGAGAGCGGGCGTGCACATCGGCGCCCCATGCGAGCGCCGGGTCACACCGGCACTCCAGCCGAAGAGCCCTGTTTCTCATGCTTTTGTCGGCCGTTTGCAGCGGCACATGCGCTGCAGCTGCACCCTCGTCGCAAGGGACGGCGCGCATCCGGCATCACGCTCGACCGTCCCGCGCGCGATCCGATCCGCAACGGAAGGCCTCACCTCCATGAACAATCCGAAGCACCCCGATGACAGCAATCCTGATCCCATCACCGGAGCGCCCGGCGCGCCCCCGGTGGGCGTCGGCGTCGGCGCCGTGCGCGACGCCTGGGACCGGGCCGCGGGCGCCGGCCCGGGCGACTACGGCCGCTGAGCTCCGCGTCCGCGCCACCGGCGCTGACCACGACGCAGCGACGATGGTGGTGCCGCGGATCCGGTGCAGCGAGCTGCCGGTGACGGGCGCCTGGTGGGAGCGGTACGAGTAGGACGACTGACTCGAAACGTAGGCGATGGAGGACGGCGCTGCGTGGCCTTCACGCCGGTGAGGATGGTCGAGCCCACGCCGATGAAGGCCGTCGGAACCTGGGCCAGTACGGCGGCGTAGATCAGGCCGGGACCGAGCGGTGGGCGAGCCGTACCTCAGCAGAATGCGGGGGCCGATCAGAGACCGCGCGCCCCCTCCGGGCGGAGCTGGATGCGCCCCTCGAGCGCCGCGTCGAGGGTCGCGACGATGCGCGCGCGGTCGTGCGGGAGGCGCCCGCCCAGGGGCAGGTGGTTCGACGCGTGGTTGGTGCGAAACAGCGCGTCGGTGGGCCTCGCCTCGGCCACGAAGGTCCGCAGCTCCCGCAGCAGCGCCGGGACCGCCGGGAGCTCGAAGCGCCCCCGCGCGACGAGCGTCGCGAGCGGCGTCCCGGGCACCACCGTCAGCGTCAGCGCCGAGAGAAACTCCGGGTCCATCTCGGTCGCGAGTCCGGCCGAGGCGAGCGCGTGCTCGTCGCTGCGCTCGACGCCGCCCGCGCCCAGCAGGAAGATCACCGAGAGGGCCATGCCCGCGTGCTTCGCCCGCCGCGCGGCCTCGACGTGCTCGGCGTGGTCCTGCCCCTTGGCGATGCGCTTGAGGGTCACGTCGTCGCCCGACTCGGGCCCGATGTAGAGCAGCGAGAGCCCCTCGGCGCGCAGCGTCGCGAGCTCCTCGTCGGTCTTCCCGATCACGTTGCGCGCCATCGCGTAGCACGACACCCGGCGCAGCGACGGGAACGCCTCCCGGCACGCCGCCAGGATCGCTCGCCAGTGCGCGAGCGGCAGCACGAGCGCGTCGCCGTCCGCCACGAAGACCTTGTCGACGCGGTGGCCGAAGCGCCGCCCCGCGGCCTCGACGTCGGCGAGCGTCTCCGCGAGGTCGCGCACGCGGAAGGCCTTCTCGCGGTACATGTCGCAGTAGACGCAGCGGTTCCACGAGCAGCCGATGGTGGCCTGGAGGATGTACGCGTCGGCCTCGCTGGGCGGCCGGTAGAGCTTTCCTTCGTAGCGCATGGGATGGGTCAGTCGACGAGGCGGTTGTTGGTCACCGCGACCACGGCGGAGCCCCCGTAGGCGCTGACGTAGACGAGGTCGAGGTCGCCGTCGCCGTCCACGTCGTAGGGGAAGGCCCCGCGCGGGATCTGCAGCCGCAGCAGCCTCGTGGCCCCGCGCGCGTCGATCCGGTAGATGGAGGTCGCGAGCTGGTTGTCGGCCGCGAGCACCTCCAGGCGGCCGTCGTTGTCGAGGTCGGCGAGGGTGAGCTCCACCACCGGGTCGATGGGCCCGAGCGCCTCGCGCGCGAAGACCCCGGCGCCGTTGTTGCGCAGCAGCTCCAGCTGCGAGGCGCGGCTGTTGGTGACGACCACGTCGAGGTCGCCGTCGCCGTCGACGTCGCCCGCCTTCGGGTACCAGAGCTCGTCGGTGCTCGCTCCGGGGAAGACCTGCCCCGCCGTGAGCCGCCGCGCCGGGTCGCCGTTGAACACCGTCATCGCGTGGGCCTCGTTGTCGACCACGAGGGCGTCGACGGCGCCGTCGCGGTTCCAGTCGCCGGCGGCGAGGTAGCCGACGTCGCCGCGGAAGGCGCTGGTCACGGTCGGGCCGAAGGCGCCGGGCGCCGTCGCGAGCGCCACGCCGAGCCCGCCGGCGGTCGAGAACACCAGGTCGGGCAGCGCGTCGCCGTCGACGCGCACGAACACCCGGCTGTACATGGTGACGTTCGAGCGGCGCTCGGCGCCGAACGCGCAGCCGCCCGCTCCCGGCCACACGGAGAGCACGCCCGTAGCCGAGGAGAAGACGTCCGGGCGGCCGTCGCCGGTGATGTCCGCCACGCCTCGGTAGACGCTCATCCCGGGGCCCGCGCAGCTGCTCCGCGCGCCGAGCCGCCGGTCGGCCTGGAAGCGCCAGCGATCGAGGTCGGTTCCTGCCCTCGCGACGACGAGGCTGAGGGGCCCTGGGCCGTCGAGCGCGGCGAGCTGCTGGTTGCGGGAGACGCTCTCCGGGGCGAAGGCGCTGAGCTCGGGCGCGCGGAGCCGCCGGCCGCCGCGGTTGTGGGCCACGAAGCGCCCGTCGAGGACGACGTCGTTGCGGCCGTCGCCGTCGGCGTCGGTGATCACCGGCAGGCGGCTGTTGGGGCGGGTGTTCTCGTAGTCCCGCCGGTCGGGGAAGTTGCCCGTGCCGTCGCCGTAGAGGAGCTGGAGGAGGTCGTCGCTGGTGGTGGCGAGCGGTTGGCCGATGACGACGAGGTCGGTGTGGCGGTCGCCGTCGAGGTCGCCCGCGGCGAGCTGCACCGGGCGCGGGACGGCGTAGCCCGCGACGCGGCTGAGGGCCCCGGAGGCCTGGCCGAGCAGCACCGTGACCTGGGCGTTGTCGGCGATGACGAGGTCGTCGCGGGCGTCGCCGTCGAGGCGCGCCACCAGCATGCGCGCGGGTTGCGCGCAGCCCGCGCAGGTCGCCGGGAGGCCCGCGGCGAAGCGCCCGCCGCCGAGGCCGCGGTAGACGACGGTGCCGTTGGCGAGGTCGGGCGCGCCGTCGCCGTCGAAGTCGCCGACGGCGGTGGGGGCGTCGCCGAGGGTGATGGCGGTGGGCACCCTCGTGAAGCCTCCGGCCGCCGTGCGGAGCTGCACGACGGGCGAGCGGAGCGACGCGTCGATGAGGTCCGAGCGGCCGTCGCGGTCGAGGTCGGCGGCGAGGCGCGCGGTGAAGGTCAGGGCCTCGACGGGCGCGAAGGTGCCGTCGCCCCGGCCGCGCGCGATGTACGAGTTGGGCGTCGAGGCGGACTGCACCCGCACGAGCACGTCGACGCGGCGATCGCCGTCGAAGTCGGCGTAGTCGAGCGAGGCGGAGTAGCCGGTGACGGTGAAGCTCCCGGCCGGGACGAAGTCGGCGCCCGGCCGCGCGACGGCGAAGGTGAGGCGCACCGACCCGACGGGGTTGAAGGTGTCGACCAGCACCGCCTCGCGGAGGCCGTCGCCGGTGAGGTCGGCGGCGACGGCGTACGAGGTGCCGAGGCGGGTCCACTCCTCCGGGGCGTCGAAGGCGAGGCGGCCGGTGACCGCGACGGCGTCGACGGGCGGGCCGCCATCGCGCGCGACGTCGACGGGGGCCGGCGCGTCGGCGGGCCGCGCGTCGACGGGCCGCGCGTCGACGGCCGCGGCGTCGGGGCGGTCGATGGCGGGGACGTCGGCCGGGCGGTCGGGGGCGGGGACGTCGGCCGGGCGGTCGGGGG
>Ga0208628_1000096_pt1 | contig 54119 bp, 68 predicted proteins | sample LakWasMet16_LOW5_2_FD_183864 | JGI IMG/M metagenome (GOLD analysis project Ga0208628, IMG submission 183864) | Freshwater sediment methanotrophic microbial communities from Lake Washington under simulated oxygen tension - Sediment Metagenome... | ecosystem: Environmental > Aquatic > Freshwater >... | reverse complement strand
GAGGTCTAAATAGCCACCCACAGTTGGGTTGAATCCTTCTGGAATTGATGTTAGGCTTCCGAGGTCTAAATAGCCACCCACAGTTGGGTTGAATCCTTCTGGAATTGATGTTAGGCTTCGCAGGTATAAATAGCCACCCACAGTTGGGTTGAATCCTTCTGGAATTGATGTTAGGCTTCGCAGGTATAAATCGCCACCCACAGTTGGGTTGAATCCTTCTGGAATTGATGTTAGGCTTCCGAGGTATAAATAGCCACCCACAGTTGGGTTGAATCCTTCTGGAATTGATGTTAGGCTTCGCAGGTCTAAATAGCCACCCACAGTTGGGTTGAATCCTTCTGGAATTGATGTTAGGCTTCGCAGGTATAAATCGCCACCCACAGTTGGGTTGAATCCTTCTGGAATTGATGTTAGGCTTCGCAGGTATAAATCGCCACCCACAGTTGGGTTGAATCCTTCTGGAATTGATGTTAGGCTTCCGAGGTCTAAATAGCCACCCACAGTTGGGTTGAATCCTTCTGGAATTGATGTTAGGCTTCCGAGGTATAAATAGCCACCCACAGTTGGGTTGAATCCTTCTGGAATTGATGTTAGGCTTCCGAGGTATAAATCGCCACCCACAGTTGGGTTGAATCCTTCTGGAATTGATGTTAGGCTTCCGAGGTCTAAATAGCCACCCACTTTTTCTACGCCAGTAAACTGTGCTTCGCTTAAGTTATATTTTTCGCAAAATTCTTTTTTTGATAGTTTCATTTGGTTAATTATTAGTTTATTAAAAAGGTGTTTTATTAAAATCTATTGTCATTCCGCTGACAGCTGCGCAAACATTTTTTCCTGTCAATTCTGATACTTCTTTTACAAATTGTACTTCGTTTGAATTGGTATCTGATAAGTGAATCAGAACAATATTGTTGACTTTTGACAAGTCATTTGCAGACAGCATATCCTTGCAGTTTTCCAAAGAGAAATGCGATTGCAGGATCCTGTTTCTCAAAAATTCCTTTGCGCTGTCAGGACCATACTTTCTGTCGATGATTGCCTTTGAAAAGTTCGCTTCAATGATGATGTTTGTTAATCCAGGAAAGGTGTATTTACAATAGTAGGTGTCAGTAACAAAAAGTGTTTTTCCACATTCCGGGTGATCAATCAGAAAGCCTAAGCATGGAACGTCATGCTTTACATCAAAAGGCATCACTTTAAATCCACCGATATGATGAACTTTTGTTGGCTGTAATACAATTGCATTGTGATGTACAAAAGTCTCTGTTGCCAATAATGTTTCCTTTGAAGCAAATGTTTGAATTCCGGCATTCATTACATCCTTAATGGACTTTGCGTGGTCACCATGCGAATGTGTAACAATACAGCCAGCTACCTTTTCAAGATTGAAATCCAACGCCTTTTTGATATCGTTGAAGTTTACTCCGGCTTCAATCAACAACGCCTCATTCTCTGTTTCAAGAATGTAAGCGTTGCCAATGCTGCCTGTGGAAATTACTTTGAGTTTCATTTTAGAAACCTGGTTGAGCTTGTGGAACTTCTTCTTCGATAGTAGCAGTCGTTGCTTCAACATTTGTGGTATTTGGTGTCTCCTCTTCTACTTCTTCAAAGGCGGTGTCTTCGGCGTTATCATTAAAATCAAGAGGTTCTTTATTAGCTTCTGCAATCACTTCATTTTGAATGATAGCATCTTTCATTTCGGTTTCTTTTTGGATTATGGCCAAGTAGTTATCATCAATTTTTTTACTGTCGATTGTGATTGCATTAAAAGCATTTCTAGAGATAGTTTTCAATGCCATTTCTTCAAACCAGCCTTCAATTTTTTCTTTCTCACCTGTTTTTTTACCGCCTTTCCAAACATCTTTTTCTCCACCCCAGAATTCAGCAGAAGCATAAGCGGGTTTTCTTTTTTCGATATCTTTTAATGAGAAAACTTTAAGTTTGTTTTTCTCTGGATTTTCAAAGATGTGGTACCAAAATCCACCAACGACATCTCCGCGATTAAATTCGTCAGTAACTTCAAAAGTGTAGCTTTCAACAGGATTGTTTATGTCTTTTTTGAACTGCTTGAATTTGTCAGTTGAGTAAACTAATTCTACAACAATGTCCATAGGAACTTCCAATCCGTATTTTTTAGCTTTCAATTCCATACCTCTGTATCCAATAACAAATCCCATATCGTATTTGTTATTAGCGGTATTTTTATAAGGAATCATATTGATGTGGTTCGGCTGTGTTGGGTCAAGTTCTACACTTGAATAAGCAATCACATCAACCGCTAATTTGGACATATTTACATTCTCCCAAGTAAGTGCCAATCCATCACGATACTCTTCTGATTTTGCCATTCTTTTCTTCTCGGCATCTTTCAGGGTTTGGTCAATTTTTATGAAGTAATTTTGGCAAAGCTTCTTTTGAAAAGGCGTTAAAGTTATCTCGCCATTGTTTGAAGAAAACTCTTTGATTACTGCGTTTGTGAAACGCTCACTTTGAGATTGTTTTACTTCTCCTACTGCTGTATTATTTTTATCTGCACTCATAATTTCTAATTATTATTTGTTTAAAAAATGCACTGTAAACTGTTTCACAGAACTTCCTGCATCGTTAAGTTTTTTTCTCTCGGGTTGTTATTTTAAGCAGCCAATTCTTTAGATTTAACCTCTAATTGCTTGTGCATTTCAGATACTACCAATCGAACCAATTGACTATCGGTTTCAATAAGCGTGTGCACGCTCTCAGCGTTGTCGATAAATATTGGTGCTTTAACTTGGTAGAATTCACAAAGCGTGTTTATGATATCAATTCCGGCATTCATTTTTGATGCAGTATTCAAATCAGTGTAAGGAACTCCGTTAACCATAGCCACGCAAGTTTCACGAAGTCCACCGTTAATTTGTTCCTCGAACATCTTGAAGTTTACCATTTTGAATTTGTCATTAATGGTAGCTTCCAAACGGTCAATTTTCTCTTTGATGAAGTTTTCAATTGTGAATTGGATTTTTTCAACGTCAACAATTTGTTGAGCCAATGTGCTTTCCTCTTTCTTCAATTCTGCGATACGATTATCACAGCTGTCGATTTGAGTTTTAAGATTTAACGAACCTTTGATATTGTCGATTTTATCAACTAATTCTTTTCTTTTGGTAACTAATTCGGTGTTGTCTACCGTTGGAACCTCAACCAATTGACCTTTCAAAGTTTCCAATTTCTCTTTTTTGGTTTTGTAAGTTGGATGCAAGGAAAGAACGCTTTCGTAAACCAATTCCTCTGACGGCAAATCGGTAGCAGAAACATTGTTTAAACTTGCGATTTCGGATTTTATACGCTCAATCTCTTGGTTAGCCTCATTCATAGAGGTGTTACCATTGTTTATTCTGGTAACAAGTCCGTCAACTTCATTTTGAAGATTTTCTTTTTCATCCGACCAGGCTTTGCCTTGCGTTGTGATGGCGGTAAGCGTTTTGTTTTTGTTAGCTTTGAAAGTTGCAATTGCTTCTTCTTTTTTAGCCTCTACATCACCTGCAGGTAAATCCTGTTTACAAGTTGGACATTGACAATCGCCATCGTTGAAAGTAAGTTCTTTGGCATTTTCAACTCCCCATTCATCACGTTTGGCTTGAATTTTTACATCAAGTGCTTTGATTTCAGCCTCAAGGGATGTTTTCTTTCCGGTTAACGTTTGAACAGCGTTTTGATATGACTTGTATTCATGGTCTTTTTCAGATAATGATTTTGTCAATGTATCTAAAGCCGAAGTATCTGGAGTTAATCTCGTTCTGGCTTCATTTCGAGCCTCAGTTTCGATGTTTTTGATTTCAATCTCAACATTATTGATGTTAATTCTTAAGCCTTTTTGAGCATCTAATTTTGATTGAAATGCAGTGGAGGCATTTGCCAAATCACCATCAACTTTGTCAAGTTGTTTTTGGAATTCATCGCGTTCTTTCTCCAAAGCAGCGAAATCCTGTACCTCTGGTTTTTGGCGAGTTACTTCGTCGATACGTGTTGGAATTGCTTTTAAATCATCTTTGGCTTTTTTGATTGAAGCTGTGATTTGTGCTTTGTAATCCTCAAGGGTTTTGCCTTGGGTAAGATTAGCAAGTAAAGCTGTATAAGCAGGATTTCCGGCAGCGATTTCTTCATCGGATACTTCGCCTGCAATTGCAGTAAGGATTGTTCTTTTCAACTTCCAATCTATCATATTGAAGTAGATAGGAGAGGTGATCATTTTGAAAAGCTGTTCATCCAAAATAGCATTTACCTTTTTGTTGAAATCGGTAACTAACATTGGAACATCATTCCAATAACATTCAGTAACATTCCCGGAGAATTCAGATTCAAGAGAACCTCTTTTCTTTACCCAATTCTCTTTAAGGATTCTTCGCATGGTAACAGTATCACCATCGATAGTATAGACAGCTGATACTTCGTGCTCAATCATCGGAATTACTTTTCCAGAAAAATCAAGAGTTTTGATTTCAAAATCTTTTCGGTCCAAACTATCTTTCCCGAACCATAGCCAATTTACTGCATCAGCAATTGTGGTTTTACCTGTTCCGTTGGCACCGTAGATATCGGTTTCATTTTTAAAATCAATCTTTAGCGATTTGATGCCTTTGAAATTATTAAGAGATAAATTCTCAATTTCGATTTTTTTCATAATTTTGCATTGTTAATATTAAACTTCATTTTAAGTTTGCCCATCGTTGTAGCGGTGGGTTTTTTTATTCGTGATAGAATATTCTATCGTCGTTAAATTCTTGATCTACTTTATATTCTATTACTGAGTTCCACCAGAGATAAGCGAATGTTACAACAGATCCAAAAATCATTGCTATTCCAACTACTACCGATATCACCAACATGGCTTTTGGAAACAATTTGCAAAGCATTACGATGATTCCAATTATACACAACACTATTCCCAATGCTATTGGAAGCAGGTAGTTGTCCGATTTGATTAACTTGATTAGATTTTTCATTTGCTATATATTAATGTGTAATATCCTAGTGCTAAAAGAATTATTAATAAGATTGATATTGTGATAATCAGACCGTTTATAATTTCAATTGTTGGGTCTTGTTTTGGATTTTTTCTAAATAGCTTTTTCATAGTCCTTGTACTAAAATTTCCAATCCTTTGCTTTCATAAGAAACATTTGTTTCAATCGCATAAAGCGAATTCGCTATCATTGTATAAGCACTTCTTTTCACATCGTTTTTAGTGTTTTCCGCTTCGGTCATACAGCCGGCTACAAAATCTACGAACTGATCATAGGTTTCAACTTTGCTATAAGCCGATTCAATCCAATTGAAAATCATTGGAAACATCGGAAACTTAATGTCTGGTTTGGTAAAGGTTTTGGTTGCCATGGTTAGTTTATTTTGGTTAGTAATTATGCTGATTCTGCTCCTTTGGTTAAATTTCCTATCAAATGAAGTTGTACTTCTTCTGGTAATTGATAACCCCGAGGGGTGCGCTCTGGCTTAGCTCCCAACTCTTCCAGAGCGCGTTTCGCTTCCACTTTCGATTGTGTAGCTAATTGTAAATTCTGGCGGGAAACAGCTTCTAAAATGGTAGCTGAATCCTCTATCTTCTTCCAGAATGATATTTGATCCTTTTTGGTCATGGCTATGCAGTTGCAGATTCCTGTTCAAAAATTTCTTTCTCTTTTAATCCAGTACTTTTATAATACTTAACCGCAGCTGCTTTTGTTAGGTTATCCGAATTACGCTCTGCAAGATTCTGTACATTTCTTTCTGTTACGTCTAAAGCCAAAGCTGTATTTAATCGGAAATTTTTGTCCGTTAACAGTTTTTCTATAATTAATTGAGATACTTTCATTCTGTTTGTGTATTTTTGTTCGTATATATGTGCAAATATACTAACTGTTCGCGAACAAAAAAATAATTCGCGAACTTTTTTACGAATAATTCGCGAATATTTTTAATAGTGAACAATATCAGGGGTTTATGTATAATAAAAAATTAATAGATAAGGTTTTGGCGATGGGATTTGATAATCCAGTCACTCAAATACACACTGATTTGGAATATGCAAAGAGTAGTGTGAGTAGTTTTTTGGGTGGAAAGATAAAAGCCAGCAAGAACTTTTTAGAATTGTTCGCGAAGCATTATAAGGTTAATATAGACGATATAACCGATGCCTTTGAAAACCAAACAAGTGAATCGTTAAACGGCGATCTTGTAAAATCTAAATCAGGAAAGTCTTTTGATAAGAATTCAGGACTTCTAGTTCCGTTCTTCGATATTGATTTTTCAGCAGGTAATGACATTACTACAATGGATAGCAGCATAACTAAACCAGACTATTATATGGACGTTCCAGAATTTGCGGGTTGCACAGCATTTAGGGCATACTCTGATAGTATGGAGCGACTAATTAAAAGCGGCAGCATACTTTTTGGCACAAAAGTAGAGGAGTGGTTACTACACCTTGAATATGGCCAGATATATGGAATCATTTGTAACGATGGTCGTAGATACCTGAAATATATAAGGCGCCATGTTGAAAATCATAAAGAAGTATTTTTGCTAAAGAGTGAAAATGACAATTATGACGACTTCGATATACCAAAACAAGCTATACGATCAGTTTGGTTAATTCACGGATGGTTAAATAAACGAACTTAAAAACAACTTAAATTTTACAATTATGAAAAACGCATTATTAATATTCGTTTCGGTGCTTTTAGCATCATGCTCAAGTTCAGATTCGGGCACTCCACAGAATACAGACTTAAAGATTGATCACATTACAGAAGGAAGCGCAACTACAACTTTCAATTATTCAGGAGATGTATTAACATCTCAAGTAACGACAGAACCAGGACAAAATACTCAGCATAGAGATTTTACTTATGCAGCAGGATTGTTAACCGACATTCATAGTTATAATACCAGCGGATCAAGTAGCGCGATGTTGGATGAATCCGCAATTCATTACTCTTATGTTTCCGGAAGAGTAATAGCCAGTCTTGAGGATTATGGAGCAGATGGTTATTATCAATCTGAATATACTTATACAGGAAATACATTGACATCCCGAGTAGAACATAATCAAGATGGAGATTTAACCAGTTCCGATACTTTTGAATATTTTGATAATGGTAATCTTAAAAAAGAAAATTCAAGTGGTTTTATTACTAATTACACTTCATACGACGATAATAAAAATTACCAGGCTTTGATGTATTCAGATGCTATGTTAAAAGCGAGAAGGATTTCTAAAAATAATTTACTTCAAGACGATAGAGGCCGTACATACGAATATGAATATAATTCTGCTGGTTATCCAACAAAAATTATATTTAAAGATGGTGGAGTAGTAGTCTTGACACAGTTTATTTATTATCAGTAATGAACCAAACCGATATCATAATATTAGACTTATTCGAATACCTTCGATTTGACAAGCAAGTGAAGTCGGAAGGAGAATTCGCCAGGCGTATTAATATGCTCCAATCAACTATAACCAAAATCAAGAATGGAACGGCTCATTTCACTGTCGAGCAAATAGGATCTATTTGTCGTGAGTTTAATGTAAATGCCAACTTCTTATTCTGCATAGAAAGTAAGGTGTTTAATACCAAAGATAGTATCGAAATTAAAACCTATTTATCCACCGAAGCAGTAGTAAAATAAGGCATTCACAAATCAACCTTGTCGGCAAGGTAAAAAATATATGAAAACAACAAAAACACTATAATTTGAATTAACAAACCCTTGTAAACACTGTAATTACATCGACATATTTGTGGGAAGTTATTTTTCATAACCCTGAGGTCGGGAGTTCAAATCTCCCTCTCGCTACAATAAAAAAAGAGCCTTAGCCCTTTCCCAACAAGGGTTAAGGAGTTCTTAAAACCACTTTCGATTCGTGTAGTTACATTTAAAACGACAAGGTAAACGTCAATGTAATTACGATGAAAAAAACATTCAACAGCTGCACTCGAACAGAATTATGGGCTTCTCCGCCTGACTGGGAAACAACCACTTCAAAAGCATCTTTAAAGAAAATTTGGTCCGTCCAATGTGACTTCTATGACCCTAGTTTCAAAAAAAAGTATCCAAGGGGATTTCCCTATCGTAAAAAGTTCAACAAACAAACAACTGTCGAAGGAAGGAGAGCTGTCATTAAGTTGATGCTGTCCGAAATTCAGAAACTACTTGACGATAAAGGTTACAATCCAATTACAAAGAAATTCATGGCTCCGGAAGTTAAACCGTTGACGGGATCGTTACATCAGAAACTCAATTTTATTGAGGCGCTGCGGATAAACTATTTGACCTTGACATGTTCTCCTGGTGTTAAAAGAGAAATGAAGCGCATTATCCGAAAAGTTGAAACCTCAGCTGTCGAATTAAAGATTGAATTTACAATCTTTGAAATGCATAGTGGCCATGTTCGTGATTTATTGGATAACCTCAACTTAACGCCAAACGAATACAACAAGTATCTAACTCATTTATCAATTATCCTTTCCGATTTGGTAGAAAAGCGCATGTTGTTTCACAATCCTATTCGAGATATCAAGAAGAAAAAGACAACCAAAAAACTGCGGGAAACTCTCGAAATCTCGGAACTTCAACAAATATTTGATTACTTGAAAGTCAATCATTATTCGTTTTATAGATACGGAATGATTTTCTTTCATTCAGGATCCAGGAGCTCCGAACTTTTCAGACTGCAGGAGAAAGATGTAAATCTTGGAAAGCAGGAATACAAATTGACAATAAGAAAAGGCAGCTACTATAAAGAAGTATTGAAGCCGATTTTGTTGAATGTCATTCCTTATTGGACCGAGATACTTGCTTTAAGCAATAATCCAACAGATTATTTGTTTACTCGTGGATTGGCGCCATCGGAAACACCAACACAACCATATCAAATTACAAAACGATGGAAGCGATTAATAAAAGACAAAATGTGCTTCAAGGATGGTGAGTTGATTGAGATTAAAAGCCTGGAGAAAGGCGATAAGAATTTCGAGAGAATCACCGCCGATTTTTACAGCTTGAAACATTTATTCCTTGATGAATTAGATAAGTTTTCAAGTCTTGCTGGTACCATTGCCGGACATACTACTGATGTGACTGAAAGAGTTTATTTAATTGGTAGGGAAGGACGTAAGAATGAAGCTTTGAAGAATATTCAAATCAATGTTCTAACCTCAGCATAAATAGAAAACCCTGCGCTATACCACAAGCGCAGGGAATTCACTAATTAACTAACCAAATTAATTATCGTTTAAACATTAATTATCCTCCACATGAACCTCCCCATGAGGTGGTTACCCAATAAACACATTCGCAAGAATGGTCTACAATCATATACGCTCCTACTGTTCCAGGTTCTACAATATTCATGTGATAAGTACGAATTCCATTAGTATATACTCCGTCACCGCACTCCCAATAGTTTAGCGTTACTGGCCTTTTCATTTGAGCGTCCTCGAAATATGACGGTGCCGACCAGTTGATTTTGGTTTTGGAATCGCTGTTGAAATAAACATAAAAGACGATTTCCCTATCGTTATTGGTAACGGGTACCGCGAGTTCTGTTTCTTCTCTAAAAACATTTTCGCTTTGTGTTTTTTCATTAGTACAACTTACATTTACAAAAGAAGTTGCAATTGCTAATCCAAAGATTAGACTTAAAAATGTTTTTTTCATTATTGTTGAATTTTAATTTTGCCTACTCTTTAGCTTTTCGGCATCCGCTATTTTTTAATACTAAATATCGACTTACTAACTCCTAAATAAATCCTAGTATCGGTATCAAAAGAAGTCTTTATCATTGTACTTTCTCCAATCTGAAAATCTAAATTTGCCTTTGCATTGAATTTATCAAATGATTTTCTCATGCCGGCTTCAAGTCCTCCCCATAATGCAAATGCAGTCTTTTTCTCTTTAGGTAGTGTAAATTCGTAATCAAGTTTTAATCTCTCTGGAGCACCTCTTGATATTCCACTTACTGTAGCATTCAAACTGAAGCCCAAAGTATCTTTTTTGAATATGTGTGAGAATTCTACAGACTTGCAATCACTGTATAGCTTCTGAAAGTATTTGTCGTTTGTGGCTTGCGCTAAACTATCAAGTACATTATTCGCAACAATAAGGCTGTCATTTTCTGATTTGGTTAGATTGTAAAGCTTCCGGAATTTAGTCACTCCAGAACTATCGATAATAGTTTTAAAGCTATCATGAATAATTTGTAGTTCTGGCAATGGCCTTACTTCTGATGGCTTAACTACTACAGCAGGAAATGAGCCTTTAGTAACTATAGGTTTGCTTGGTTTACTCAATAACCACCACACAAAGGAAGTTAATAGTATAGCCAATATTACTGCTAGTATAAGCGTTCTGTTGGCATCGGTTCTGTTAATTTCTGTTGTCATAGGTTTATTTTTTTCTAACCAATCGTCAATAATGTTGTTTTTTGGAAATTCCAAACTCATTTTTTTAATCCTCTTTATCTGAAATTAAGCCATCTCCATTCACTTTTATAACCCTTACGTTACTTGGTTGGGCAACGCTCCATTTCGTTCTTCTTGCTCCTAATAAACGAACTCTCGGAACTCTTTTGATGGATACTTCATCGCCTTGATTTCCTCCTAAAACATGATAGCATTTATCATCTTCACCAACGTAAATTCCAACGTGTCCGGAATTTGCTCCACGACTGAAAATCAAAATATCACCAAGCATGGCTTTTTCTTCTTCTGTTCCAAAGTTCAGCCAATTCCTTGCCCAAAGAGGATTTTTCACAGGCTCTTTACCTGCCATAAAACAAGCGTAAGCCACAAATAAACCACACCATGGAATTTCATCTGCAGTGTATGTATTTTTCAATCCCAATTTTTGAGCCCAAGCCAAAAGAGTAGGATTGCTTTCTTTTCCTAAAGTTTCTTTGATGCCTATAAGCTTATAGGCTTCTACTAATAATTTAGGAGCCGTTTCTGTTTTTAAATAATTGTAGTTCATTATTCGTCTTTATTAGTCAAAAGAATATTCACTTTTTTATCAAACTCATTCAGGTTGTGATTGTCCCGAAGTCTGTATTTATCCAATCTGTCTGATACTGGAATATGTTTGACTTTATATGCAACCTCTGGAGTTTTAAATGACAAACTCATTGCTAAAAACAAAATTAAAATTGCGGTTTTCATTGCTTTTCATTATTAATTATACTGTCTAATTTTGATACTCGGTCTTTGTAAAATTCATTACGAAAATTGTACATTTTGATAAGTTCATTTTCTAATCTTTCAATCTTTTTATCCTTCCGGATATCCTGCTCAATCAATCGTTTTACTTCATTTTCGTGCTGTATATTCAACTGACTAAAAAACTGGTAACAAACCCAACCTAGGGTAAGAATTATGATAACGGTACCGCCGATTAAACGTTTTCTGTCGTCAAGGTTTATAAATCCAAAAAATAGCTTTGATGATTGTGATTGTTGCATTTAGATTTGAGTTTTGGCATTTATAAAAAGGGCGTGTACTTTAAAAAAAGGCGCAGTAGGTTACGCCCGATTTTATTTACTTCTTAATTCTTCCGTAACGAGGATCTTCTGGATTTAGCGCATTGATTAATATCGGCAACGCTGTTGCAATTGTGGTATTGATAATGTCTGCCCAATTAAGACTTAATAAGGTAGTACCTTCTCCTAACCTGGCAATTATCAATCCTATCGCAATGGTCAATGCGTTTTTGGCAAAGCTCCCTAATACAGTTTGTCCCCAAACATTTGAGCCTTGAACCCATTTCCATGCTGCTGGCAAAAATGCCCCAACTCCTGCGCCAATAACATCCCAAAGACGTAAGTCAGTAAACGGATGTCCATGTGAGTATTGCAACAATGCAAATACTAAAATACCAGATACAAAGGCTTTTGCCCACGAACCTAAAACTTGTAAAAAAGTGCCTTTCATTTTTTCTATTTATTTAAAGGGTTAAAAATTTAATTTTGTGAGTATTGGAATATTCGATTTGATGGTAATACCGTTGGAGGATATGGCGAACCTGCATCATTAGCACTCCAACTCACAGTACTTGAACTTAATTTCCCATTACTATTGTTTGGGTAGTTTGGATTAGGCTCAATTATATTTGCATTACTAAATTTAGGCACTCCTCTAGTTGTCCAATCATTATAAACAAAGATGTTGTTTATAAGTTCTGCTTTTCCTTGAATACCGACTTCTGGAGAAACAATATTAGACTGTCCTACGTTATTACCTGCATAAATAAACTGTATCGTTTTGCCATCTAATTTTAAAACAATCTGACAAGTAGCCCTAGACAATGTGAACCCTGAAACAGCTATATCCTGATACTGTATAACAAAATCCCCTGACGAATTTAAGCCATAGCGTATTTCAGGAGTTCCGTAATTTGAAGCTACCACATTTGCGCCAAATACACTTACTGTATAATCCCTAGACCATGCCTCAAAAGTATTTGCAGTTGGTATTTTTACAGCAGCACTCATTACTTTACTCACGCCAAATGCAGCACTGTATCCATAACCAAACGTTATAAAACCATTTGAATAAACCCTACATTTGGTGTAAACATTTCCACAAATAGTGAACGAGAATGGCAATGTGACCTCAACTGAACTATCTACATTAAGTTGAGTGCCTGTTTGAAATACTGTCCCGCCCGATATAGACGTATAGGTCGTTGGCAATAAAGCAAAAGAAAAGTCTTTTACTTTTTGTTGTCCAAACGCAATTTGTGCTAATAGCACACATAATAAAATTAGTTTTTTCATTGTATTTAAAGTTTAGTTAATAAAAATGTATATAAGTTAGGATTGCGAGAATGCATCCTATAATTCCCAATACTGTAGCCACCCAAATATCAGGACGGGCATATTTTTTCCAAAAAGGTTCGGTATTGTTACCTGGTTTTATTTGTTTCACTTCAATTACATAGGCAACCAAGTAAGAGCCAAATCCGCAAATAAATAATTGGAAAAAATATTGGCTGAAAACAAATCCTGCAAAATTAAAGACAGCATCACGCAAGCCCATAAAATTGTAAACATTGCCTACGAATGTGAATGCGTATGTAAATACGATTGAAAGCATGTGCCATTTGCTACCACGCCATAATTCTTTGATATTAGCTTTTAAGTTTTTCATTTTTATCTTTGTATTGTTAAAACTTAATCACGGTTTTCATAAAATCAATTCCGAAAATAGTTGCATTAGCATTATTGTTGACAGCTCCTTTAATTGTAAAAAGTTGGTCAAGTGCAGGGATGTCCGTTGAAATAGTTCTAGTATCACTATAAGCTGTTCCTTTTCTATAAACCGTAAGTGTGCAACTGCTACTTGAAATTGGAGTTATTTTAATTTTATATACTTCGCCACTATCTACGTTTACAGGGAAATTGGAACCCAAATCAACGGTTGTAGCGGTGCCACTTGCATCATTATAAATAACTTGTAAATTATTTGAACCAGATAATCTACATACACCAATAAGATTAGTAAGTGTGTTATATTCTATATTGCTTGTTAATGAGGAAACATCTGTAAATATTCCTATTATAAATCGTTGTCCCGATGTAGATGACCCTTCGGCTGTACCAAAAGATTGTTCAAAAGAAACTATTGAGCTTGGAATAAAAAGACCAGTTGAAATCCTATAATTGTTGACATTACCGGCAGAAGAAGTTGTAAGCATTCCATATCTAGGAGTAGCTGTGTAAGCGTTGGTATTTGTCAAAGTTCTTGCAGTTCCCGTGCCTACACTTACTGCGGATTGATGCCCGATAACACTTATTGTATTACCTCCAGCAGCCCAAATCATTTCGTGATGGAAAGTATCGAAAAAGTTATTGGAATCTATTTGTAATTGTACATTACTTGTAATTCCTTTTGTATATGCCAATTCAGTAAGACTTGGATAAGTTGCTATATCGGCACTTTTTACGTTGTTCGAAGCATCAATTATAGCAACCCTAGAAGCTGTTTCACTTGAAACAATTATAGCTGGTGTTGTAACCGTTCCTGTAAACGTAGGTCCAGCTAAATTTGCTTTTAAATCCAATCCTGTATTAACCGCCGTTGCACTTGGAGCAATAGTTGTACTTGCACTTAAACTGTTTTGCACTTTGGCATCAGCATAAGCTGTAGTAGCTATTTTAGTAGTGTTATCGTTGGCGCTTTGTGTTGGTGCGTTTGGCGTTCCTGTGAATGTTGGAGAAGCCAAATTTGCTTTCAACAAATCTGCTGTGTCAACGTATGCTGTTGATGCTGCTTTTGTGCTGTTGTCACTAGCCGATTGAGTTCCTACTACTGGATTAGATAAGGTCGGTGATGTTCCGAATACTAAAACACCTGTTCCTGTTTCATTGCTAATAGTCGATGCTAATTGAGCAGATGTTGTTGAAGCATTATTTTGGTCTATTCTATTGGCTACTTTTCCAAGTAATGCCTCAAATGTTGAACTTATATCAATAGCAGGTGTTGTTCCCCCAGTCGATGTAATTCGATTTGTAGTACCTAAAACATCTGTTACCGTCCCAAATCCTGATAAGTCTGATAATAAGGCAACCGTTCCATCGTTATCGGGTAATTCCCATTTCCTATCTGCTGTTATATTTTTATAAGACAATCTCGCTTGAAAAACATCTGGATAAACATATTTTGAAAAAACTGTTTGAAAATCATCATCTGCTATTGTACTATTTCCAAATAGATTTACATAACTATGAGTATTTAGATTTCCAGCAGCACTTCCAAAAGCATTAACATCACTTCCAGTATTTGTAAATGCCGATGTATTTCCAAAAGCATTAACATTAATTCCTGTGTTGTAACTACCAGCATTAGAACCAAAAGCATTTAAACTTTCTCCGCTATTATTAGTTGCTGCTGACGAACCAAAAGCATTTACCTCATTTCCAGAATCAGATGTTCCTGCACCAGAACCTTGATGATTTCTGCCGTTTGATAAATTATTATTATTATCTAATACTTGTTGTAAGGTTGGAACTCCACTCAATGCTAATTCCCAAACAGCACTTCCTGTTGTTGCATCTGTACATTTGTAAACATCTCCAGTAACTAAATTTTTATATGTGGAGCCAACTGCCCATCCTGCAACATCATCATAAGAAGCATCGGGGACAACATCATCCATTGTTTCTGCATAGACATTAGTTCCGCCAACAGGACGAAGATACCTTACTCCATTCTCCCATTGGTCTTCTTTATCGGCTACACAAACTCTTGAAATACCACCGCCAAAACCATTGTTTACAGTGCCTTTTTTGAGTTTAGCTCCGTTGTCTAGAACTATAGCATCGCCATTTGAAATAATTATATTTTCACCGTCGGTTTCGTTACCATTCGCTAAAGTTTGTGTTAGTGTTTGAGAACTTCCCCCACCTACAGCATCAACAATAGCTGTAACAAAATCTGACCAAGCTATCTTACTGGTAATACCGGTAGTGGTATTTCTAACCATAACGTCAGGAGTTCCAGTTGCAGTTGGTACATTAACAATCTTTTGTGGTCCAGAAACCGTTTGCGCTTTTCCTATAAATGCTACTAATAAAACTAAAAGGCTAAATAATTTTTTCATCTCTCTTTTTTTAAAATACTTCTCTTATTGTGTAATTGCTTAAATCTGTAATTGTTCCTCCATTGAACTTGGCTCTGACTAAATTCCCAACATTTACCGTCCAATCTGCATCCGAATAATCATCTCCTGACCATATTCCCTGTATTTCATCTCCGTCAATTAAAGCTTCTCCGAAACCATTGCCTTCTGCTTTAAATATTAGATAACTTCCAAAAGGAATTACATTCGATAATGGGAATACAGCAGGTCCAAAACTATCTTCTGTAACATTGATTTGAGTAACTAAAACGGTATGTAGTGGAATATTTGGTCTCACTGCTATTCCAGTTGTTTCAGTTCCTGTATATTTTACCAATGTTCCGCTTACAGTAGCTACAATGATGTCTATTCTTGTATTATCTGCTTCAGAAAAAGGAATATTTATAACTGTATCGTCAACTGTGAAGTAAGTAACTCCGCTAATTTGCCATTGACAACCAGCTGGAATTGTAATGTCATTGCCGTCAATTGTGATTTCACCGATGGATAGTAATTGATCTATGGAAACTTGTAAGATGCTATTTATTATAGTTTGTATAGCTAGCTTTTCAGAAATTCCATCATTACTAACGTGTAAAAAAGAAGTGGGAACTAATACTGTTTGTTCATCAAAACCATCGATTGTTTTACCATTAGCAATGATTTCATTGTATTTAGAATTTACTTCTACAACTAACTGTATTAATTGCTCAAAAGTCATAATTGAATGATTTATTGACAAATGTAATAAATATTATTCTTATTTAGTCTAAATAAAAATAAGAAGAAAAAGGCTTTTATTTTTAAACTATTAAAATATGATTGCCTAAATTTGCGTATGTGGTTTATAATAGGATTTTTTGTGGTATGTGTAGGAGGTTGTTATTTGATTTTCAAATCAATTGGCGAAGCTATTTTTGGGAAATCTGAAAATAAGCCAATATACATTGATCAATCAGTAAACCATCATTACCACGATAATAGAACCATTCATGTCGATGGAGAAACTTTCAAAGGAATGAAGAAAGAAATAAAATGAAAACCCGCTAATTAAAGCGGGTTTTTTAATTAAGGCGAATCGCCACAATTAGATTTAGTATTTAATAAACCCATTATCCCCTTGCAATAATCCAGGAACCTCAACAGAGTTTGATCCATTTAATCCAAATACAGTACCATCAGCATTATATGGATTTCCAGCTTTTAGCATGGTTGCTTTCAAAACATATAGGTTAGAATCTACCAAAGGACCTTCCGTTTCAAAATCGCCACTTTTTACATATTTGACACCATCCATATAAACTGTATTATGCGAAAGAGCCATAGCTGTTTTTTCCCATATAGCTTCTGTAACAGGCTCGAATATAAATTTTTTCCCTTTGTACATCTCTGAAGCCAATAAAATAACATTTGAATCTGTTTTATGAATATTGCTTTCTTCATCCAATAAACCTTCTGCATTAGTGATTGGCATTCTTATTTTATGACGAATGCCTGTTTGATAGAAAACGTCATTATTTGTGCTATTCCAATAATTGACTTCAATAGTATCTTCATGTCTTAGTTGCACATCAATATCTTCGCTCAAAAATTGAAGTGATGGAAAACCAGTGCTGCTATTTTCTATTTTCACTTTTATAATCTCGTCGACGTAATCTCCCATATCAATTGAAAATTCATATACTTCATAAGGAAAAATATTATAAACGCTTCCAACAATAACCGATACTTCAGCGCCTGTATAAATTTCGTTTATAACCAATACATCAGCATTCTTGTTTTCATCATAAACTACAGCTTCAATTAAAAACCAAGTACCTGATAAGTTGATGTAATTTCCAAACAATCCCCATTCAGGTAGTGTTTTATTCAGCGAGTGAGTTCCGGTAATAGATCCAGTATCATAATCATAAATGTTTCCTGTAACAAAATAAATTCCAGTTTGGCCATTTCCTAAATTGTATTTCAAAGCATCCCGCTTATCTTTTATTCCAATATTATTGGTTTTTTGTAATACAGGAACAGAAGTAGAACCATCTGAAGCAGGAGTGCTTTCTGGTGAATTTGTTGTTTGAAGGTATGATGTTAAATCGCCTTCCTGCAATTGGAACTTGTCGAAAAACATTCCAGAAAAGCCGTCGCCTGTATGGTCAGGACTTCCAGATAAGCCTCTAATCTGCATCCCGATATTTATAGTCGTGGCCGTGTTCAATCCCATCTTAAGAGCAACTCTTAAATAACCGTTGCTTTCCTCGGTATAAGATGATGAAATATAAGTGAATCCGTTTAACCCATAATTATAAAAGAATGTTTTTGCTAAAGAATCAAAACCTACACTTACCAAGCCCGCTCCCCCAACTTCATCAATAAAAATATCAATAATCTTTAATTCATCTGGTTTCACATAGAAAGAAAAAGTATAATCGCCAGCTAAAGCACCTTTGTCAACTTCTTGGTTGAAACTGTGATAATTATAAGTTGCATCAGGTATCACTTTATCTGCGCTTAGTATCAAATGATTTTTAACCCAAGCCGAATTACTTAAATCGCCACTATAAAGCATGATGTTGGAAGTCGCTTGTGTAGGAATCATTAAGTCAGGCGCTCTCAAAATTTTAACTTCATTTACATCATAATTTGATTTGAATTGAGTTGTAATAATATCAGCCGTTTGGAATAATTGAGTTTCTTTATATGGACACTTCACGTCAACTTCAGAAGATAATGTGTTTTCGTCATTTTTATAATTAGACGAGTTTCCCCAACTGACTCTTTGTGCCCATCTAATTGAATTGGATTTTGAAATATAAAAGAAAGGAGAGTTAATTCCATTTTCATCTATTGTGAAATCTATTTGAAATGAACATCCGTATTGGTCCCTAACATAAAGCGTATAATTGTCTGGAACTAATCCAGAAAACACATTTGAAGATTGCCATACATCATTATCCAAAGAATATTCCAAGTTTAATCCCTGAGTGTTTACATTGGTAACAACCATAGTTCCACCATTAGGACTTGAATCAGCTGCTAATGTGAAATTTGATGCTGATAATACAGATGGTAGTAATATGTTTTGAGATAATTCATTCCCATCAGCATCTTTCACTTTTAATAAGATTGTTTGACCTCTAATCCATTCGAATGACAAAGGATTGTCTGTATTTGGATTTACTACTACCGGTGATATTATTTCGGTGCTTAATACTGAAGTTTCCACATTTACCTTTACATTTAAACAAGGACTTGAATCTGCTTGAGAAATTGAAACATCAACAAAATCAAAAGCAATTCCGCTGAAGTTACTAATATCAAAATCAACATCCGCTTCTGTACCTTCTTCAGTTAAAAAAGCTTCGCCTCCTAAAAATGTTAATCTATGATCTAATGATTTTATAGTTACTTCATTTGTTATTCTACTAATTAAAAATTGAGACGTTCCATTATAATCCAATCCAAAAGAAGTCATAAAATTAATTGCTGCTCTTTCTCCAACAACATCAGAAACTACTCCTGTTGTCACTTGATTCGGTAAAGACCTTAAATTAACCCATCTTTCTTCATAAGAGTTTAAAGATAGTGGAGGTGTTATTGTTGCTTCGATTGTTAAAAAACTTCCAATTACTAAATCTTCATTGAACGTTACTTTTATTTGAGAATATGTCATGATGTTTATCTATTACTTTTTAATACTTTCCAGGATCCTTTACCATTTGGTTTTAAATTGAAAAGAAATCCTTTTTCAATCTCGTTTTTATCATTTATAAATTCTACTGTTCCATAGAAATTTGGAATTTCCTTTCCTAAAATAGTTGTTGTTTCCTGAACTTGCTGCATGATTTGAAATGTGCATTCATGCTCAAATTCTATCCATTCCGGAACAAATCTTGCTCGTTCTAAAGTTGAGTTTAAAATATTTCCACTTTCCTTATATCTGTTTGCTGCAATAATCTTTGTTTCTAATTGACTATTTCCTGTGGATGATCCATATCGTATTTTATCTAATGGATATTTTACCAATCCAGAAGCAATTACCCACCCATGTCGCAAAAGGTTATTTATCGGAGATAGCCTCAAATTATTAGCAGTTTCCGGAGAGAATATTCCAGTAGGTGCTTCTTCGAAATCATCTTGCCATTTCCTTTCAAGAAAAACATTAGTAACTCCCTTTTTCAAATCTAATAACCAAATATCTTCATCATATTGCGTGTCTAATGTGTCATAAATCGAAAATGGTTTCCTTCTGGCAAATTCTTTTCCATAACCGTCTGCTCTGAAGTTTGAAATTTTAGAAAATGTTTGCTTTAACCTGGTTATTACGGTTGTAAAATTTGATTTTCCGTTAGGCTCATCCAATCCTTGCGCTTCTTGATAATCACCACCTTTATCGTATCCTATTTCCAATGATGAAGCAAAGTAAGTAGGAGCTACTGATCTCTTTAAATTCTTCACTTGATTGCCCAGCTTTATAGTAACATTATTATTATAGAAGTAACTTAAAGGCTCTATTCTAATTCTTTCCTTATTACTTATTTCCTCAATTCCCATTCCTACATTGAATACAGCATTTACTGAAGCAATTGTATCTCTTAGTGATGTAGTAAACGATTTAAATAAATTTGGATAATCTTCTGTTGACAATGGTAGTTTATCGAATCCTCTGATCCAAAATCCGTGAGAAGAACCAACAAAAGCGCCTGGACCATTTACTAAATATCCTAAATCTATTCTTCCAAAATATTCTGAATAAAATAATTTGGATTCATTAGCGCAAATAGAAGTAAGCCTGTCTATTAAATCATGAACAAATATGAATTTAGATTTTGAAGGTTCGAAAAAACTATCTTCTTCAGCAAAAACATCACCTTCTAATTCTGTCAAATTCACTCTAAATTGAGTTGTTATTCCTAAGTTACATCTAAGAAGAAAATTAAATGCGATGCTATCTCCTTCATTCACATCAAAGGTTTCGTCAAAATTCAAATTATATAAATTATCTTGAATTGACAGAATATTTGGAAAAGTAGGAGAGGAATGTCCGGCGTAAAATAATTCCCTTCTTTCTTTAAAATCATAGTTAGTGCCACCCGAGTAAACAGTCAAACAAACCTTAAAATATGCCCAATCAAATAAACCATATACAAAATGAGGTTTAAATTTAAAACTATTGGAATGAATTCTTATTTGCCTGTCTCTATCAAAATTAGCCATCATCATCATTCCTGTTGTTCCGCCTCCTTCTCCTGCAGCGCCTGAATTGAAAAGAACAGATTGAGCCTGTTCGTGTGATTGATTTATTAAATTCATAGGAACACCCTCAACGGTACTTCTGTCATTACCGTCATCAGAATGCACTTCTAAACTTGCAACCTCACCAGGACTAACGTTTACTTCCCATTTGGATTTTAGAAATATTCTTCTTCCCTCGAGCAATACTTCATTTGTTGGCAATGCTGGTAGTATTTTACCATCCATTGTTTCCAGACGATCTACCTCAACGCTTTCGTTTTCTCTGGACTTTATAATTTGCTCTAATCCTCCGGAATTAAATTTTATTCCTACTTGATTATTTTCAAATTCCCAGGTCGATAAATCTAAAAACCCCCAATAAATCCTAATCCATTTATCAGTTTGAGGATGTCTCTCATATTTTGATAATTTCAAGTTAGCATTGATTCCGTATATTTTAAAGGTGTTATTTATGTAGTCAGCTCCTGTTCCAATGAATTTTAAGGAATTTGAAAACTTTGTGAATATTCCGTGATAATCTTCATTTCTGGCAAATTCTTTTTCATCAGATTTCCATCCTATAGGTTCTTCTATAGGTTCTTCTGTGTCGCTTTCTCTGCAACTAAGCACATATTTTACTCTATCAAAAAAGGCTGGATTAATATTTCCCATTATTTCTTATTCCAATTAATATTGTTGTGTCTCCAAAACTCGTAACCAAAATCTATCTTATTATTCAAAGTGATATTGGCTTTGTTTTTCTCTATGGCTTTGGTTGTTCTCTTTAATTCATCAAGAACTTCTTTTGAGTAATAATCACCATTTGTATTTTGATATTGAAAAGCAGAATTTGCATTTTTATCAAAGCTGTTGTAATATGAAGCTTTGATATATTTTTGGTATTCATCAACTGATTTATGCACAATATCGCCTTCTCTCAAATAAGTAAATGTTGGAACATTTGGAGTAACAGTTGGATTGTTGCCAAACCTATCAGTAACAACTTCGCTAACACCACCATCTCCGGTTATTGCAAATTCCTCTTTTCCTCCTTTACGACCAGTTTTATATTTTGGGAGAGGAGTGGCCAATAAAGTAGCTAATTGAATAGCTCCAATACCGGCATAAATAGCAGCTATTGCAGAAGCAGATATACCAAAATCAAATTTTGGAACCTGAGCTAATGTGGAAATGACAGCTAATGCAGTTGCCCCAATAATTTGAGCGGCTTGTGTAGCTTTATTGAAAACTGCGGCATCATATTCAGCTTTTCTCTTCTTTTTTTCTAGAGCAACACGTTTCTTTTCGCGTTCTTTTTCAAGCAAGTCTTTTTGTCTGGCATCATTTCCAGCTAATTCAATTTCATGATTGAAAAAATCATCATTCGCTTGAATCTCTGCATCTATATTGGCAATTTTAGCTTCAAAAAGGGAGTTTACCAATCCAACCAATGCTTCCTTCAACTGCATTGCCATGTCTTTGACCTGCTCATTGAAAGCGGCTTCTGCAACTGTTCTTTCGTCTAAATTTTTCTTAAAATCCTCAGTACCTAAAGCATTGAGTTCTGTTTGATATTTTTGAAGTTTGTTTTCAAGGTCTTTTCTTTTTTCTGCTGAAATTTGTGCGCTAGCTTCTTTTGTTTTATCATCATCAAGTAACTTTTGAATTTCATCAATCTGCAATTGAAGTCCCTTTTTACTGAATTCTTTCTTTATTTCATATAATCTCCTTTGGTGTTCTTCTTCGGCATTTTGAATTAATTTATGATTTCCATCCGCTGCTTCTAAAGCATTTTGGTAAAGGGTGTTTTCAGAATCAAGAACTTTTTGAAGCTTTGTGTCTTCTGCCAATAATTCAGCATCTATTTGTTTTTGAAGAATAGCGACTTCATTATCGACAATGGTTTGTTTGTCCTTAGCGCTTTTTTCTTCTAAATTTTTCTTTTCAGCATAGTATTTTTCTAATATTAACTTTTCCTCGTTGGTTAGCTTTTCAGTGGCAACCTTACCGTCTATTATTGATGCAATTCTAGCCTCAGCATCTTTTTTATATAGTTGGAACTTTTGTTTTGAAAATTTATCCAAGCCATCCAATTCAAGTGCGTTTTTTAATAAATCATTTTGAAGAGTATCAGCATTTTTAGATTCTTGAATTTGGTTTATTTCAAGCAATGCGTTTATCCTTTGTTCATTGGTGCTTTTTTCTGAATCAATGATTTTTTGATTGTTATTGATTTCATTTTGGTACCGGAACTGAGTTAATTGATAGATGGCATCATTTACTTTTCTAGCATTTTTTAAGCCATTATCAAGCTTGTCTTTTTCAGCTTTAGCGGTAGAGTAAATCAATTCCTTTTCTGCATTTAAAGAGGCTATCTTATTTTTAATTACGCGTCCTTCTTTCCCTGATTTATCGGAAAGTCCTTTTATTAAAGCTTCTTGCGCTTCGATTTCTGCATCTATAATCTCAATGGTTCTAGCAGAATTTACAACTTGTGTTTTTGTTTTTTCATCGGATGCCTTGGCTGCTTCTTTTTCGGCTTCTGTTAAACCTTTCAAAGATTTCAATCTTCCTTGAGATAAAATTAAATCTACTTTTAAAACAGATAACTCTCTTTCTTTTGCTACAATAAATTCAGTAGTTATCGAACCTTCGCCTTCTACTTTTTTAAAATTTTTAAGGTTTTCTGTTCTATCTTTTATGCCTTTAGCTAAATCTTTCTGAAGTGAAATCTCATCATTAATCGCTTTGTTTTTATCGATTTCAAGTATTTTAGCATTTTCAACATTATACTTTTTAAGTAAATCAGTATTTAGCTTTAAAGCTTCTCCATACTTATTTACGGCACTGACTGCTCCAGGAACTACTAAAGATAATTCTTTTGTAATTCTTTGCATTTCACTTTGCTCCGCTGCAGTTAATTTGGTTTCACCCCCTAACTTTTTTGCCTTATTCTGTAGTTCCTCATATCGGCTGCTAAGTGTTTTGGTGGCAACCGCATTTTTTGTTAATTCATCCCTGTTTTTTAAAAACTCTTCATTTGTTTTTTTAGTTTCTTCGTTTATATCGGATAGCGATTTATTGAATTTATTCAAGGCGTATATGGCAGCTACTAAAACAGAAACTATTAATAATAAAGCATTTGCCTTTAAAGCTGTATTAAATCTTTGCCAAGCCGTAGTGGCTACTGTGGTAGCTGCTGCATTTGCGGTTTGAGCAGTTGTTCCAAATCCTGTAACAACAACGTTTGCTTGTTGTGCTACTGTTGCTTCTGTAGTCGTTAATGCAAATAATCCTTGTTGAACTCTAGCAAGAGCTACAGCTGCTTTATAGCCCAGCCAAGCCGTTACGCTGTATCCTAATACGCTTAATATTACTTTAAGATTTGTGGATAAAAATTTAATTCCAGAAGTAAGAGATATTGTAGATCCTGTTGTATTGTTAGTTTCTAAAATATAATCAGTCCAAGCGCTACTCAATATTTTAAGTTGAGAATCAAGAGAATTTAATTGTTTATCAGTTAATTCTTTTAAGGCACCACCCGAATTTTGATAAGCTACAGTGCTATCATTTATTTTTTGAACGTTGTTAGCTAAAATCACACCTAGTCCAGCAGTTTGGTCTCCGAATAAATCTCCGGCTACTTTTAATAATTCTAATCCAGTAGCTCCTTTTTCTTGAGCTTCATTGATTTTTCTAAGGGCATCGTCTAAACTCAGTCCTGAAGAAGCAAGTTTAACAAAAGAAGTTTGCATTAAACGTCCCGCTCTTTCTGCTTGAACTCCATTATCCGCGAGTGTACCAATTATAGCTGCTGTTTTCTCAATACTGATACCAACTTGTTTTGCAGAAGGAGCAATATATCCAAGGGAGTTTTTTAAGCCTTCGAAATCCAATGCTGAACGGTTGGCGGCTTCGGCAAATACATCTGTAAAATGCGTGGCTTCATCAGCTCCGGCACCAAATGCATTTAATGTAGCTTTTACTAATGTGGCACTATCCTCAGCGCTAGCTTGTAAAGCAATGGATAAATTGTTGATTGGTTCAAGTAGTTTCTCAGCTTCTTCAGTTGTAGAACCTAATTTAATAAGTTCAGTAGCTAATTTTGCTACATCAGTAGCGCCATTAACACTCGTTCTTGCAATCTCTCTGATTTTAGATTCCAGAGGAGCAATTTCAGTTCTACTTTTACCTGCAATAGCTGCTAGGTTTACGATTTCCTTTTCAAATTCTCTTACCGAATTAAAAGCGTCTTTCATTACGCTGGCAAACAATGCAATACCAGTTACAACACCAAATGCACTAATGAGGTTTTTAAGTCCTTCAGCAGCTTGTTTTGGATAGTTACCAACGTTTCTGTTGAATGTTCCAACAGCGGCATCAGCTGCTCTTACTTTTGAGTTTAGTTTATCAAATTCTGTTTGCGCTTGTTTTAATCTGGAATTATATTGTGCTTGACTTTCAGATGCTAATTTTCCTGTTGCAATTATGTTTTTCAACCTGTCTCCAGTAATAGCTACTTGTGCTGATAGTTTTTTGTAGGCGCTTTCAAGAGCACCGTTGGCAATAGCCTGCCTTTTTATTTCAAGATTAGTTTCATTAAGAATCGTTCTTTGTTTTATATATGCTTTATTGGTTCCCTCGGTTGCTAATTCATTTTTTTTGATTGTAGAAATAAGTGCGTTTTCAAGCATTATTTGTTCCTTCCAAATAACAATAGCCTGTTCTCCAATTGAATTTGCTTTAGCTTGACTTTCAGATAATTCTTTTATAGAAGATGATGTTCTTGATTTTTTATTAGCATCATTTAAAGCCAAAATACTATCGACAAACTCTTTGTTTTTATCAATAGCGGGTTGAATCATTTTTACATATTGTTCACCCCATTTCAAAGCTTCATCCTCTATAATTTCTTTACGTGTAATCGCGTTTGTAGCCATGACTTATTTCTTTTTTGATTGAGATTCTAAATGTTTTATTTTGGTTTTGACTTGATATTCATAAGCATGAAATGCCTCTACGGAACACGAGTTAAAATCAAAGGCAACATTCAACACTGCAGAATAACTTGCCATAACATCAATTATTGAATTTTCGGATTTAACGCTTTCTTCCTCTATTTTTGGAAGCTTAGCCTTTAATCGATTTATATTTATAGTAATTCCTTTTGCTTCTCTATGGATATTATCAATTTGCGATTTGTAATTAGGACTGTTTTCGTCAAATTTGTATCCTTCTGATTTTAGTAAAGAAATTATTTTTTCGTCTTTAGAAAATAATAATTGCTCACAGCACAATTCAATTATTAAAAATCGTTTCTCCTGGTAATTGATTTCTTTTTCTAAATTAAAAACCTTGTCAACTCCTTTCTTGTTATATTTTTGATTGAATTTATCATCTAATTCAACCCAAATTATAGCGAGTTCCTCAAGTGGTTTTTCTTCATCTGAAAGCAATGATAAATCTCCTGTTTCGTAGATTTCCATTTGAATGACCTTTGGTAACGTTCTTAATTTATCGTATATCATAATCCGAGTTCTTTTCTGTAATAATTAATTATGAATGGTTTGAATTTGTCTTCGATAACTTTATTTAAATCGGCATCGGTAAGTCCGAATAAATCATGTGAAAGCCAATTTTCAGAATCTAATATCGTTGCTGTCTTTGAATCGGTTGATCCGAACACAACCATTCCGTTTTCAACTTTTGCATATAATTTTTCTAAGAAGCTTCCAGTGTCTTTTGCATCGAATGGTTCGCCTTTCTTTTTTGCTCCTTTAGAGATAACCTCAGTAGCATAAGAATAAAAACCAATTGCATCACCATAAACATCTTTGCTCTTTTCATTTAATTGAATCCTATTCAATTCTGTTAGTTCTTTTTCAATGGACCGTATGAAATCAAAAAAAGCTTTAGACACTATGTTTTCGTCTAATTTTTTAACCAACGCTAAATGCTCGGTGAATACGTCCATTTGATTTTTATAAAAAAAGGACGTTATAGAATTTTACTTCTACACGTCCTCTTATACAATAAATTTAAATTACTATTGTTTTGCTTCTTCTTTTGCTTCTTCTTTGGCTTCTGCCTTATTCAATGCAATTATGTCATTGAATACAGCTTTCATTTCAGCTGCTCTTTCTTTCGGAGTAATGCCTTTGAAAACGTGCGTGTTTTCAAATTGCTCTCTGAATTGATCAAAGGTTCCATTCCATCCTTCAGCGAAGGTTATCCCTTTATATTCGTGTCTGGCCATAACTAAAAAAATTAAGATATACCAGTTACAGAAAGAGATCCTATTGACTCATAAGAGTCTTCGGTTTTAGCAACAACACCATTAAGGTCAACAACCAATGTATTCACAAAACCAGTTCCGGTTAGCTCATAAATTCCATTAGCATCTGCAGCTACAAATGAGTGGGTTACAGCTACTCCTAAAGCAGTTTTTAAAGTGATGTTTGCAGTTACTAATGAAGTAACAACGTCGCCAGCACAACCAGCATCAACAGTGAATTTGATTGATGTTGCAGAAGCGGAAACAAGTTTCAATTCTACATCCATAATACCATTCAAGTCAATATGAGACCAATCTGGTTTCAATACAACAGGATGATTTTCAAATTCATTGTAATCCTCATAAGTAAGAGTTACTGGAGAATATTGGTAGTTGTCTTTTACAGCATCAACCAATTTACCAATCTCAATAGTTACAAGTTGTCCACGAACTTTAGTTCCATCAACAGTAGTTGCTTTGATTTCTTGTGCTTCTGTGAATTCATAAACACGCATTTTTTTACCATGAAATGATTTCAAGGCTCTATGCGAACATGGTCCAAGAACACAATTAAAGGTTCTTATTTTTTTACCTACAGAAGTACGATACTTCTTGTTTCCTTCTTTGAAAGTATCGGCAGTATCAGCAATAGCCAATTCTTCAATTTCAAATAATGGAAAGATTTTCTTTAAATCCCTGTCTGTTTTCCAATCAGCCAATGTTTTGGCAGAAGTAGCAGTTGCAAATTCTTGTTCAGAAGTCGCTAACGCATGTCGGATTACAGGAGATTGTGTACATTGCTCTTTAGCTCCAGTGTTTAAAAGGGAGTTGTCTTCTTGAGCGCATTCTACAATATGATTAGACATAATATATAGTTTTTAATGATTACAATTAAATGTGTATTTTAGAATTCCGTTTATTGAGAAAATATGATATGGCTGCATTCCGTTTAATTTGATATTTGAAATATCAAAACCCTTCAATACATCTTCAATGCCTTTCTCAATTCCGGTAATTTCTATTGTTCCTAATTTTTTTAATAGCTTGTAACAAGTATCCTGAATTTCTGTATCCGGCCAATATGTTTTACCTTCAAATAAGCTTACTCCATTAACGAAAAGCTTTTCAAGGTTTAACATAAAAACAACTTTTATATTTGCTTCAAACTTTTCTTTTTTGATTTGATGGTTATCGCTATCAATGAAGAAAACATTTCCTCCTGGTGCTTTTGCCGAATCATAATAAACCTCTTTTCGTTTTGGCCATACAGCGTAAAACTCCGGAGTAAATGATTTTCCATCTTTTGAAAGAACTTTTTGAGCCCTGCCATAAAAATCGACATTTGTGAATCCTAATTTCGAACTCAAAACATTTTGAGTAATCTGTATTTTATTGTCGATTCCTTTTGCAGGATATGCGTTATAGTTACTCATGGCCTACCAGATTGAACCGCTATTTACAGTTGCTTTGATTGGAAATATTTTGTTGGTTGCTTTTCTAATGGCTTTGTCCAATTTCTGAACTAAACCGCTTGCTACCAATATCCCGGTATCATTTCTGAAACCTTCTAATTCCAGCTTCAAATTTGAAACTGCTAGTTTGGCGTTTCTTTCTACAATGTTGCTTTCTTTGGTGGTCATTAATAGTTCAAGGACCATCATTGCAACTTTGTAACCAATAGCATCATCAAAAAGAATCGCATTATCAATGATTATATCATCATAAGCTGCTGTATTATCATACTGTAGGTTCTTATCCATTATCAATGGAATAATTTCCCTGGTTGCCTGATATTTAAGAGCAGTTAAAATATTGTTGAATTTTTCTTCTGCATCATCCCCTGAAACAGGACAAGCTGCAAATATATTTTCAACAGTAACCAATGAATGAAACGATTTGAAAAAACGTCCGGTTGAACCAACAGAGTTGGCTTCATCCACCTCAATGGAGAAGCCTTCCTCTAATGGTATTCCGAATCCTATTCTTTCGGATAATTCTACTATGGTATCTTCAGAATACATACTTTGCTATTAAGCTACAGTTGCTGTGATTGTAACAGTGTCAGAAGCTACAATTCCTTCGCTATCCGTAACAGTTAACTTGAATACATAAGTACCAGTTACCAATCCGTTTGCTGTCGCGTCAACCACAGTTGCATCAACAAATCCCGGAGTACCTGGTCCAGAAACAACCGTCCATAGATATGATGCAATTGTTTTATCTCCTGCTGCAGTTACCGTTGCGTTCAATGCTTTATTAGCAGCGTTGGCAGTAGTATTGGTTCCGGCATCAACTACAGGAATTTCAAGAACAGCTTTCAACGTAGTTTCTTTAGCTTTAGATAGTTTGTTAACCAATTTGATTAACTCAACATCAGTATTGCCAGTTGTAGCAGTTACGCCAACAGCAGCCAATGCAACGATCAAGTTAGCAACAGTTACAGTGCTATCTTCGTAGATAGTGATAGTTGCGTTACTTTCTGTTTGTCCTAAAGTAGTTTGCGCTTCTGCAGCATCTAATTGATAGATACTTGAAACATTGCTTACTACAGGAACTGCTAAAGCCTGAGAAGATGTAAACTCAGCAAAAGGCTCATTTTCATGCCATTTTTTAAGCAAGATAAACGTGTCTGATTTCGCATAAGTAACGGCTTTGTTCTGACGAGTTTCTTCTGCAAGCATACCGTAGAATAATTTACCAACATTCACTGCCGGAGTAAATATTACTTTGTTTGCTGCCCAAGGAGTCAATACAGTTCTTAAACCGTTTTTCTCGTTGATGATAACTCTATCCACAATAATAATGGTAGGTAGCTTATTTTTCTTAAGCATTCCATTTACTGCTTCTAAATCCGGAATAGGAATATTAGTGTTTTCACCAGAGAAGTTTTGACTGAAACCATAGAACTGTCTTACTTGCTCGTTAGCTGCGAAGTTGTCAAACGTAGTATCATCCATTCTCATAATGGTTGGAATATCTCCGTTAGCTTTAGCAGCTTTCATAACACGCTTGATGTCATCAATTGGTTTTGCATTAGCATCTGTCCAAATAACTTCGGCACCGAACTTGTTTTCATCTTTATAGTTCAAGTCAATTCTGATACCTAAACCAGTATTGTTTTCTTGCTCTAAAACGGAAACGCCTTCAGATAGTAACTGCAATCCGATGTATTCCAATTTCTCGTGAACTCCCATGATACACTTTGGAGTGTCTTCAAAGATTTTAGCAACCAAAACAGATGTTTCAACATTTCGGCTTTTAAGAATGTCAATATCTGACATCAATTTCTCTGACATTTTCATTTTCATACCGATTTTAGGAATATCTCCTGTAGCGGAACCAAATGAACCTCTTCTTTTTAACGGTAAAGCAGAGTCTAACGACACAACGTCAGCAGATACTTGACCACCGTCAACATTAAGAGATTGCCATTTAAGATCAGTGGAAAGCTCTGGCGAGTACATTTCCTTGTAAGAGTAAGTAGCAACGGTTTTCTTACCGTTAACTCTTTCCTCAATTGCTTTAGCTAACTTCTTGAAATCAGCAGCCCATTGGATAAATAATGATTCTAACATGGCTTAGTCTTGTGTAAATCTGATTAATACTAAATCTGTTTTTGCTCCGGCTGGTGTGGTAAATCCTCCACCATTTACAAATGCTACTTCATTTACAGTTCCACGAACCATAATAGATGCAAAAGGTTTAGCTTTCAAGATGCTTGAAACTAAAATACCTTTGTAGGTGTGACCACCTGGCAAAGCAACATAAGCTCCTGAAGTTACATTCAAAGGCTTTAATACCTTTGTTGCAGTTTCTTCAATGATAATGTGCCCTGCATTGATTTGACCTGTTGGAGTGTATCCTGATACATCCAAGGTCTTTCCTCCTGGAATAGTTTCTAGGTTCTGAACGATAACAATGCTATCGAATTCAGTAGAAACATTTTCCGGAGTACCGTTTAAATTTGCAGTCGTTCCTGACATGATTTTTACTTTTTTAAAGATTAAAGTTTAGATATTGAACTGATCAACAACATTATCTATCACTTTTTGCTCAGAACCTTTTACAGTATCACCTGCTGGAGGTGGTCCTGAATAGCCTAAATTATTAGCGATGTTTTGGGTAAGTCCGCTATACTCCGTTTCCAAATTCGTAACCTGCGCTGCGATTTCATCTTCCGTCGTTTCGGGTGTAACAACCAATCTTTTCAACCAGTTTTCTTTTACTTCAGGAGTTAAGCCTTTAAGAACTTCAGAATTTTCAAAGGCTGCTTTTGCCGATATACTCTTTGTTTCTACAACTTTACCTGATTTAAGTGCTTCAACTTCTCCTGTCAATTTTCCAATTGCATCAAGCAATTTTTGATTAGGATCGTCTGCTGGTTTAGGTGGTGCTGGTGGATCAGCTGGCGGATTCGGTGGTGTAGGTGGATCAGTTGGTTTTTTCTGGTTTGCTTCCAAAGTCCGAACTCTGTCGTCCTCTTTCGCAATGTCTTCAAATGACATAATGCCGTTGAAGTCTTCCAATACCAAATCGATTGCTGCATCATCTGCATCATCTGCCGGTTTTGTTGCAAGTTTATCCGCAATCGCGTCTAACCTCTTAGTCGATAAGTTAGCCTTAGGATATTTAATCTTAAGTCTCTCCTTAATCTTTACTGCTGTTACTGCCATGATAAATGTTTTTTGATTTATATGCAACAAATATATAAAATATTATTCTTATTTAGTCTAAATAAAAATAAGGTATTTTTTTAAAGAAAAAACCACCCCGAATAGAAGTGGTTTAATAGCAATGTTTTTGATTAAGATAGCTAATCCTTTTTCAAGTTTTCGCCTAACCTCGGAAGACTTAATCATAACATTCGAGCCGCCCTGTTAATATGATTTTTCAAGTCTGTTTTTAGCTAAATCCTGAAAATATTTTAAAGGTTCACGTTCCAAAGCATTATCAATTTCATCCTGATTGGTATTGAATGTGAAATCAGTTGGAGGTTTTAGAATTTTAGCATCAATCATCAAGTTTTTAAAATGATAGACAGTTGCAAGTGCTATTCGATGCTTCTTGGCCATTTCATCCACCCACGTTGATTTGAATTGCTTTAGCTTACAAAACTCTTCAGTCAAAATGTTTCTTTCAAAAGTCAATCGCATGTTGTTGTGCTTGAAATAATTGACAATATTATTTTTCATGATTTCGTTTAGTGCTTCATTTTCCATAATCAATTTAGTATTGTATGTACTTACTGTACTCATTTTACGCCGGAGTTGGTTTAATCTCTTTTGCCTTATTATCCTCTGCAATTCTATTAATCTCAGCTTGCGGATCATCACTCATATCTAGAATTTTGATTCCGGTTTCCTTACTCATTACTCCAGCTGATACAGCAGAAGAAACAATATCGACAGCTTCTTTCACATCATCCGGTAGAATTGAATTGAATTGGATATCATAAAAAAGTTTTTGAGATTCTGCTTTCAATCCGGTGTTGGTAGTTGTAACCATTCCAGAAATAAGTACGTTGATGATGCGTTCAATCATTGTTCTGTTTTCTCCTTCGTTTGCTGATGCTTTAATAACACTATCCAAGAATAACAACCTCAAAGCAACACCTGATATCTGGCCAATTCCCTTCACGTTATTGAAAGAAAGATTAGGTGTTGATGTGATGGCATAGATTAGATTTTCAAGAGTGTTCAATTCAAGTTTATTTGATTCAGGCGCTGTGTCCGCTGTAAGGAATTGAACATCGCTTCTTATTTCGTTCCCTTCATTATCAATTTTAATTTCACAAAGCCAGGCTTTACCATCTTCATCTTTATCTGGAGCGTTTTTGACTTCTCCATAAATCTTAAGCATTGGATGTCCGGAATAATCATTGCTGGCTCCCAATTTAGAAATTGCCACCTCAAATCTATCAATCATTGCCTGAGCATCGAACCACTCTGGTTGTTCCTGGTCAACATAAACAACAGGAATTCTATCGAAACCGTGAGGTTCAATAATCGGTGGATTTTGTCCAACTATCTTATGAACGGTTTTCTCTGAATAAATCCAGGTATTTATCAACTCCTTACCTTCAGCATCCTTATTCTTAAATATCCAAGTAAAGAATAGCATATTTCCAAACGCATCGAAATAAGGATACATTGAACCGCTCGTGTTTTGAAGAATAGAAAGCTTGATTTCTTTCCTTTGTCCTGATATTCCAAAAAATGCCAATGCCTTTTGAATTAAAGAACCTTCTTTGATGTCAGTAATACTGAATACAATTGCAGCTTGAGTCTCTGATTTTTTTAGGGAAACAACTTTATTGATAGCGGCATCAATCCGATTGATTTTCCACAGTCTTTTTAATAATTCGTCAAGTTTAGAGTCAGTACCTTTTTCAAAAGAAGGAATCAATGTTACTGGCTTACCTACTTCAAAAGCAGTTGCGGTACCAACTATTTTTTTGATGAATGGTACCGGAATACGAACACCTAAAACCGTTTTAGATTTTTCTGTACCTGCATTAACAGGTTTGTCTTTTTGGATTTCTCCAATCTGAGTTTCTCTAATTTTACGGTCCGTCGCTTTGTATTCCTTGATTATTTTTTCAATCGCTCCGGCATCTTTCCCCTGAGATTTTAATAATGTAATAGCTTTAGTTTGATCTGTAGTCAATAATGCAATGATTTCTTCCATGGTAATTTATATATTAAGTTTTTTGATTTCTTCTTTTGATGTTACATATACTGTACTTCCTGTATTATGCGCAATATGACCGTACCTTCCCATGTCCCATATATGATTGAATTTATCAATCGGTTGATTTATTGAAATTCCATTAATCTCTTTCATTCTATAATTCTGTTGCTCTTTCAGCGCCTGTTGGTAAAGATGATTTTTAACAATGTGAATCTTTTTACCTTTCATAGAGTTGAGCCAATACATAACAGACTTTGTTTTGCTAATTTTATATGCATTTTCAAAGCCTTCATGCTTTAATCCTTTAACCATTTCAACCGTTCCCTTATTCTCACCGGTATATTTATCTGCTGAATCACATGGAATAATTGCCTGTTCATCAATATCTAAACTTCTCAAAAGAGCAGCTAGTTCCGGAGGTGTCTCTATTGGCTCGTAGCACAATGGCTCAATCCAAATATTATGTTCATCCTCGGCATATCTTCCAAGCACATTAGGATCAGTTGTGAATCCAAAGTCATTAGGATATATTACCGCTTTATCTTGTGGCCATTGTTCAGGCTCAATCCATTCAACATAAGGGAAAATAACTCCTTTCATTGCTCCACGTAAACCAAGTCCATAAACCTTCCAATTGAATTCATCAGCTGTACCATTGGTTATGTTTGTTGGATGCGGTGGGGGTTGATTTGTTTTTGAAACAGGCTCAACCTTTTTTAATACCTTGTTGTAGCACATTATGATGCTATTTTCAACAAAATAGGAATCAGGAAGCCATGGTTCCCAGCTTAATATTTTATTCTTTTCTCCAACAGATATATGCTTGTTATTAAGATAAGTAGTTCTTAAAAATGCAACATCGGGACGGGAAAGAACATTGTCAAAGAACCAATGGTCAGTAACCGAAGGATTATAATCTGCCCACCAAAACTTTCTGCATCTAAGCTCCACCTGGTCGAATACTTCCTTACGGATAAACATCATTTCATTGAAAAAAGCATAATCACAACCTCCACCGTGTTTTCCATCTCCAAGAAAAAAAATAGTGCTTTTACCAATCCTGAAACTCTTTACTTCTTTTGCTCGATGGAAAGGATTAGGAAGTCCATAATCATCAAGCCTACGTTTGAAATCATCATATAGCGTAGTCTTGAATTCGTTGTATGTTTCCCGGTAGATATTGATTGTGCATCCATCAGGCTCTTGGTAAAGAGAAAGCCAAATTATTATATCTACTCCTGACCATGTTTTACCGGAACGCGAACTTCCTTCCAATGCACAACCTCTGTATCCTCCAATCAACTCATCAATTTCATTATACATCTGCTGTTTTATGGCATTGTAAAGAAGTGCATAATTGGGATTAGTATCTTCATCAATTATTGTCAACCTTTTTCTTGAAATATCAACATCCCTTTCTTTCAAAAGGGTTTCTAATTCCAACATTTCGGCATCACTCAACATATTATTTCAACATTGTTATCTTTAATTTTCCGGAAGCAATAAGTACAGCAACATTTGATTCAACTATATCTCTTTCTTTTTTTGAAAGCAATGATTTCTTTTCCTGAATGAGATTATATTCTATAACATGCCTTTTCATTACTTCATCTTCAAGAGCATCTTTAGCTAATTTCTCAGCTACTTTACGTTTGAAGTTTTTGATTTTATTTTTAAAGAATTTTATCATTAGTAAATTGTTTTTTCTGTTTGTAATTCCCATCCATAATGATTAGAGACTTCCATTCCCGAAATCACTTCATACATAATTCCATGTTCCTGGATTATTATTGCTGTAATCATTCTTGGCTTTTGGTCTATATCGTGTTTCAGGAAAACAGTGTCGCGAATACTGAAATCATTTTCAATGGTTAGTTTTTTATTTTCTGACATCTGGTTAGTATTAGTAAAACCGCCTCACTGATAAGCAAGGCGGTTTCTGATTTGTTAATCTTCTAGTTCATCCCACTTAGAACGACCTTCCGGTGCCAAATCCGAGTGTTGAACCTTGAAAACATATACTGTTTCTCCAACCCCAAGAACTGTCAAGTCAACGCTGTTATCGTTAACCTCTGTAACATCTGCCACATAATCTTTTCTTGGTTGCGCAAATTCCTTGTTTCTTCTGACACTTGGTGTAAACAACACTCTCTGTCCTCTTTTTGCTTTTGCCATAATAATCTTAGCACTTATCCTTGCAATCGGATTCTATAATTGGTTATTAATTGATTCACTTTGGCTTAAATCATTTATGAAAACATCTCCATCTCTCAACACAATTTCCAGATTATCATCCTCCGTTGTTTCAGCATAATCGAGTAGGGCATAGCCTATAAATTCAGCATCAGTTGTATGTTGTCCATTGATAAAAATCTGTCCGTTATTGATGCTTACTATCATGCTTTTTTAAGTATTTGAAGTGGTTTATTTAGTCCTAATGCTAAAATCTTTCTGTCTCTTGATTTGGCTGCGACTCTTTCTTCTTCATGATATCCACATTCATATCTCACTTTCTTATCGGTTACATAGGCAACCCACTTCTGAATGTCTCTTCTCCATGTTACACCAACATACTTCGATGTTCTTTTCTTTTGTTGCTCTTGCGCTTTTGTTAGCATACTTTGATTTTAAAAATTGTGCTGTCTTTCCATTAAGGCTTTCGCCATGCTGCCAGTCTTTCGGTAATTTGCTCTTATAAAATTCAACTACGAGTGTCGGCTGTTCCAAGAGCTTTGAGTCAACCATTAACCGATGCCTACATCTCAGACAAGAGAGGAGTTTATGAAGGAACAGCTTACTTTAGTTGCGAGGGAGGGATTCGAACCCTCGACCTGTAGGTTATGAGCCTACCGAGCTGCCAACTGCTCTACCTCACGATTTTTGTTTTGATTTGTAAAAACCTCTCTAGGCATGTAGAGAGGTTTTTGTATTCGGATGATATTTATTTTAACAGCTGTTTCGGGATAAAGCCAAACCTAGCTTTTGTAAATTCTTTTCCTGATCTATTAAGTAATTAGAATTTAACTTTTCAGTAAATCGAATCTGTTCAAACCTAGCATCTAAGCTTTGCCACCCTACGTCCAAAATGGTTGCAAAGGATTTAACAGGTTCAAAATTTCTAACTACATAATTTTGGGTTGAGTGACCCGAAAAGATTGTCACTACATCGTAGTCGACAAAAGAAAAAGAAAGTACATCACCAACGATTGTAGAGACATGGAAGTCTTTAACAATTGCTGTTGTTTGTTTTGTCTCCGGCAATGGAGTACTTGACATCGCCGTTAAACTAATCATCCCGATTAGTAAAATAAAGAGTGGATTAAAATTTTTCATTTGAAATGATTTTTATTTCATTTCAAATGTAGCATATTTTGATAATAAATAGCAAAATATGATAAATTAATTTAGAAGAATTATTTTTTAAGTGATTCTAAACCTTTAGCAATAAGGGCTTCAAGGCGTGCTTGTTTTTCAGGTCCAAAACCATCTGGTAACATAACCGGATTGTCTCTATCTCCCTGAAGCATTAATTTTGGAGTTGGATATAATGCTTCCAGCTTGGAAATTTCCTTTTTGATATTGTTTACAACTGCCATTCCTTTCGGTGTGCCTTTGTATTCATCTTTCATGCTGCGGATATCTTGCTTTAGTTCAGCGATACGAAGAGATCGCTTTTGCTCAATCGTTGCTTCCTCCTCTTCATGCCAAACCTTATATGCTTTTTGGAGCAGGTTCTTTGCTTGGCGCAATCCAATAGGTTTGCCATCGGATTTTAAAAACTGTTGTTGGCATTGCTTTAAAATCAAATAATCTTGCACACCGTTAATTATCCACCCTTGGATGGTGAACACACGGTTTGCTGTTTCTAAATTACTTGCTTTAGCACCTGGCATGATGTTTATGTATTTGGATACATTGCCTTAATCACGGAAATATGACGGCTTAACTCATAGATTCTATCACGAAGTTTGATAGCTTCACGCTCACGCATAACACGAATTTCTTCGCTACTTTCTGTTATTGCTCCAGGCTCGTAGGCTTTTAATGCTGCTTCGCAAATCTTCTTCTCTTCCTCAAGATAGGTAACGATTTTGTCCCTCATTTCTATAAGTATTTGATAGTTAATATTTGCCATTTATGATAGTAGTTTTGGTTTTAACGGCACAAAAATACACCAAAACTTTTATTATAATGAAGCCAAAGCTTCCAAGTCTTCACCTAAATTTAACTCAGGATAATTCTCTTTGATTTTCTTCGGGTCGCCTTTGTAAAACACCAATACGTTCTGGTGCATCTTACCAACTTTACGACCACCATTGAATTGACGACGTACACGAATAGCCAAACTGCCTACAACGTTAACCAATATGATTTCGTTGTATAATTCCATTCCGGCTTCTTTAAAGGCTTGGATAGTATCGCTAACGAAGTTGTAATAGAAGCCTTTTTTATCGCGCACATCACCTACAACGAAACAAGCAAAACGATCATCGTTCAGCTGGGCAACTGATTTCTTGATGATGCTGAAGTATATTTCCTTGAACTTTTCATAAGGCATGTTCGAAAGGTCGTTCGGATCATCGCTGTATTTCTCCAAATCGGCATAAGGAGGGCAGCTCATAAGGAAGTCTGAAGGTAACGGCATCATGTCTAAAACCTCGTTACTGTCACCAGTAGTCCATTCTACATCTTTCAGCCCTAAAATAGATGCTTGCTTCCTGTTTGCCTCTACCTGGTCCTCTCTTAAATCAATTCCTTTGTATGGATATCCAAGCACTCCGGCAACTACACCACGAACAGAACCACCAGCGAAAGGGTCTAGTACAGAACCTCCGTTAGTACAGAACCATCTGTACAGAAGCTCACAAAGAACTGGGTCAAAGATGCTGGCTCCTTCATAGACATGCATTCCTTTTTGCTTGGCATAGTCAATGATTTCATCCCATGACGGCTCACGCTTCAATGTTTCACGCATTTTGTTTCGTAGTTCGTATATGGCGGTTGATTGGCCACTCTTAGCGATTAGCTCAACATCTTCTCGGGTTTCCTGTGAGTTGAAACCTAACGCTAACCATTTGCGCTTGCGCTCCTGCCATACGCCGGAACGTGTATCAAGTATCGAGAAAGGAGGGAAGATAAAACTATCTTTTAATGATGAAGGCACAATCGTTTCTCCTTCTTCTCCAAACTCATTTTGCTTAAGCATTCCTTCGAAAGCTATGTTATCAAAATCAGGTATGTTCAACATTCCCTGTAATTCCGGAAAGTCCAAATCAAAGTTTTGTACAAACTCAAGCAATCCCTGTTGCGTTATCCTGGCATAAGCAGATGAATAAATCAAAACTAATTCTGCAGCCTCTTTCATATTGCCACAATCAATGAATGTCGCCGGGAGCATGTCCGGCACAGTTGCGCCAGATTCCGATACCTTTTTCAAATCCAAAAACCTATGACGGCCATCTAAGCAATACAAAATGCCTTCATGCTCCCAAACCTTGAAAGGGTCAACAAACTGATACTTCAGTATAGATTCCAACAGCTTTACATCGCCATTGTTTATCCATTCCTTGAAGTTTTCCTGTTGTATAAATTGAAGATTTCTCCAGTTGATTAGTTCGGTTTTGATTACTCTGGATTCGATTGATTGTGGGATCATAAAGTTTGAAAATTTTTGCTTTGGAAATATTATGAAACAAATGTAGCAAAATATGATAATCTTTTGCATATTATGATACAAATAAAAACCGCCTAGTTAGGGCGGTCATTTGTTAAATTATTGATAATCAGTTAATGTTTACACATTGTGCACTTTCCATCTTTGAATATCTGCATGGAGAAACAGCGCTTACAGTATTTGAACATAGTGTTTAGTTTTGTAATTCAAAGCGTCCGTTTATGTCGAAAGCGAGTGAATTAGTTATTATTTCTTCTAATTCATCTACCAAATCGGGTTCTTCTTCGAACTCATACGCTCCGGTCCGGATATTCCATTCTGCATGGAAACATGAATTATCTAATCTGAATTGAAAAACATTTGCATCGATTGTTGATGAAGGTGTGAATAGGAGAGTGGCCATAATATTGCTTTTAGATTGTTATCGTTGAGCAATATTGGGTTGACTCTTTTGAAGTATCAAGGAATCACTAAAAAATATTTGATTACATCACTTGTGCCGTATTCTATAAATCCTTTCTTTTCAATCAGATGTTTTTTAAGTCCTTCATTCGTGAACTCTCGGATGATGAGTGCTCTATTATCTCTCTTACATGAATTCTCAAACCATTGAAGCACATCTGTAAAATGTCCGTTGCCAGGATTACTGTTTATGACTGATAAAATCTCATAAGCTTTTTCTTTACAACACCATAGGCCTTCAACAGTTCCAATTCTAAAAGCATTCCATATTGTCGTTGGGTCAAACTGCCGATGATACGTTGCTGTTTCAAAGTCAAGTTTATGTTCGGATTCAAATTGTGTAGATGTACTCATTTTTTTCTTTTCATTATTGGTACTAACGTTTTCTTTCTTGAAGGTGTTGCAGCTTTCTTTTCTTCTTGCGTCATGATCAACTGCTTTTCAAAATCAAATAGTTTTCTGGACACAATAACTTTATCAAAGTTTTTTGTTAGTCTCTGCCAAAATTTCCAATGCTTCCCACATAGAATAAACCTTTCGTTTATGGAGAAAAAGCTATATCTTCTGTCCCAATATTCCGGACCGATTCCATAATCTCGCACCTTCGTTCCTCTGCAGCATCCTTTGGCTTCACAAATCCACCAAACCAATTTGAATTCTACCACGTCGAGTTCTTCCTTCGACATTGCTTTTAATTCCGCTATGGCTTCTTGCTCATTCTCCATCAGGTTCTATTTCGCCTCGTTCAACCATATCTTTATACTCTTGCTCCCAAATTGGAGAAAGTTCATCATAACATGGTTGACAAAACCAACATCCCTCGCTATCGGTTGTCATTGTATCAATGTCAAAAGGTTGAGTACACGATTCACATTTTTGCAGACAAATATCTGGCTCCCAAAATGACAGCTTACCTTTCACGTTTAAAATTGGCTTATCGTATAACACTGGATTGGCTAGCACCCAATTGTAGATTGGTTTGCCGATTGGCTTTTCTCCTTCGGTTTCATCTGCTTCATACATGAATGTTTTCTCCGCCCAAATACTCGGATGATTGATTACGCAATCCACGATGTCAACTTCTCCAATGATAGCTGATGTTGGTCTATTTGGATAATAGCTTTTATTTCCTGCCTTAACCATTGTCGTTTTGCTTTGAACTTCTATGAGTTGTTCTGGACTTAGATTGGCAAAAAAACTTCCCATATCTTTAGCTGAAGCATGGATATAAATCCTGCCTCGAAAGTGAGTTTTCCAAGTTCTGTTCTCGATGTCTTTTATGCCGGAAGCAATTAATGATGCCCATGGCTGTTTTATTGATAGTGCTTTCATGTTAATTAGTTTTTAAAGTTCGTTCCCAATCAATTCTTAAATCTGCACCGTTTCTTCTTGATAATTCATGTTTGCCTCTTTCTAAATCTATACAGGATTTTTTACAACCTCGTTTACTCCAAAAATCATATAAATCACCTGCAAATATTAAATTGCTTGGTGCTTTCTTTTCATTTTTAAAGTCTAACAAAGAATAAACTGGACTATCTTTCAAATCTTTTAATGCGGATTCACAATCGAAATAAGAACCCATTTCTACTCGATGTGATAATAGTTCAAAATCGGCATCTATGTCTAAACTTCTGACTACACATCCATAATTTTCTGTTCTTGCAATAAGTTCCATTGGTAATAATTCACCAACAAAATATATTTTTTGCGCTTCTTTTAGGTCTTTGTAATTCATAATTTCTGTCCTTTACAGTTTTCACATTGAACATCACATCCTCTTTCGTTGTGACAATCAAAAGTAGGAGGCTTTATCTTTTCTTCTCGCTTTTTAAGTCCTTTCAAGATAAGGATTTCATCGTTAACCTTTTCGTTGTTTAATCCGTGCTCGAGTAGAAAGTCTTGGATGGCTTCGAACTTCATTATCTCGATGAAGGCAATTTTTTCAGTTTTTATAAGATTAAATATTTCAGAGATTAGTTTTTTAAAATTGTCGGCTTCATCTCTAGTTGGAAGTTTGTCTTCATAAAACTTACCCATTAAAAAATGAATCAGGATATCATCTTTTGTAATTGTATTTTCAGTTGGCTTTGACATAATTAATTTGGCTATTTGGTTAATAGTAAATTCAATCGTTTTCCTTGAATTTCCTCATAAAGAGTTGATCCGTTTTGCGTGATAGCGTAAGGAAGAAACACTTCGGACACATCCGCTAATTCAGATTCTACCAATGCCATTTGTGCTTCAACCCAATCTTTAATAATTCGCCATGAAGTTCGAACTGCCTGCTCTTTATTCTGATAGGTTTTCGGTACCTTCTGTTTTTCCATGGCTTTCATAACTCCTTTATATCGTGCAGGTAGTTTGAAACCAATAAGTTTTCCATTCATTTCAATAGTGAAATTCAACGATACAGGAGTGCCCTCTTCATAGTCAGTCATTATTGATTTTGCGCCATGCATTGACAAACACTTGGATATTTCACCAAGTGTTTTGTGATAGTCAATTTTTGTGCTGTAGTTTAGAATTGGCATGGCTATTCTTTTTTATCGATGAAGTGGACAATATCTACTGCTTGAATAAAGAATAAGCAAACGCCCATCATCATAAAAAGCCAATGTCTCCATCCCCAATGCCATGTTGGTTCGTGCGCATCACATGCAGCAAAATTGCAAAACTGATACTGATTCCAATTTATCTTTAATCCGCTGCCCTTACACTTCCAATCTCCTAAAATTCCGTGCAGGCAATCTCCAATAAGGCTGACTGTAATTGCAGCTACAAAGACCATTATTACTCTTAATGATACCAATGCTAATTTTTTTGTTTTCATATTTTAAGAGTTTAACATTACCGGCATAACCAGCATTATCAATTCCTCCCCTTCTTCATAGTTATTCTCGGGTCTTACGATACCGGCTCTGTTTGGCATTGAAGTTTCAAGAACAATTCTTGAATCGTCAACATTGTTCAATGCCTCTGCTAAAAATCGTGCGTTAAAACCGATTTCGATATCTCCGCTGGATGGCATTGGCTCACACACTAAAGATTCTTTTCCATTAGTGCTATAATCGATATCCTCCGCTACTAAATTCAATACTGTTCCCTTTTGTTTGATTGCTACCTGGTGTGTAGTTTTATTTGAGAATAGCGAAACCCTTTTCAAGCTGCTTGACAATTCTGCAGTATCAACAGCAAATTGATTCTGATTTTCTTTTGGAATTACAGCCTCGTAGTTTGGATATTTAGCATCCACCAACCTTGTTTTCAATTCATAATCACCAAAGCTGAATGATGTATTATGAGCATTGTATTGGATATCTACATTCTCTGAATCGATGCTTGCTAAAACTCCTTTCAGGATATTCAATGGTTTTTTAGGTACCACAAAATCAATATCGTCGTTTGCAAAATGGTCCGTTCTGCTGAACTTAACCAATCGATGTGCATCGGTAGCTACAAATGTCATTCCTGTAGTTCTCATTTGGAATAATACGCCATTCATAACTGGTCTTAGTTCATCATTGCCACATGCAAAAACGGTCTTTTTAATGGCGCGTTCCAATACATCTGCTGGCAATGTAATTGTTGAAGGATTTTCTACCTCTGTTGCTTTTGGATATTCATCGCCATTGTGATAAGCAATAGAATAGTTTCCGGAAGAAGAAATAATTTCTATTTGATTATTGTCCAGGATTTGGAGTTCAATCGGTTGTGATGGAAGCGCTTTCAATATGTCGATTAGCAATTTCGCCGGAATACAAATGCTTTTCAATCCTTGGCTTTCAATTTCCATTTTGGCGATCATTGTCGTTTCCAAATCAGATGCGGTTATCTTCAATGCTTTGCCATCCAACTCGAAAAGGAAGTTTTCTAAAATTGGCAATGTGCTGTTGCTTGGTGCCACTCCTGATAAATACTGAATTCTCTCTAATAATACTTTACTGTTTAATTTGATGTTCATGGTTTCTATTTTAATTTGTTAGTTTATGCAGCTTCTTCGTTCTGCGTTAGTAATTTTGAATCTTCTTCTTTTAATTTTTTGAATTCCTCCACCAGTTTCGATATCTTTTTGATATTTCTTTTGATGATATCAATAATCTCGTCATGGTATTGGGTTGGTTTGTTGTCAATGCCTCTTGCTTGAATAATTTTGAAGCTGGAAAGCGATAATTCTATTGTTTCGAGTCGTTTTCCACCCAGTCTTGCCGACATTAACAGTATTCCGGCTTTTTTATGATATCCGTTTGTGTGCACACAATGCTTCAATATCTTGCCTTCCTGTTTCACATCTTCCTCCTCGATTAGAGTTACAATTTTCATTTTGCCTTTCTCAAGTGCGAAATCCTTAAAGACTTCAAGTTTCATATCAATCAGGATTTTGTCTTTGGCTGCCTGTTCTCGTTCCCTTTCTTGGCGAACCAATTCCCTTTGGGCAATTTCTTTATCCGTCTTCTTCTGTTTTTTAGCTACATAAAAATTGTGAGCACGCTTCAGATTTTTAGGAAGAATGAACTTTGGACTTCTGATGTCTTTGCCAAACTCCACAAGCAGCTTGAGGTAGTCATACCAAATTCCGGCATCTGAAACTTTATATTTATTCCTGAGCATGATTCTAATTTGTGGCCAGTAACTATTGTAATGGGAATCTTTATGCACTGCATGAAGCAGCAATTCGTATTGGCGAGCTTTTAACAAAGTTTCTATCCTTGGTTGCAACTCGATTTTGCGAATCAAATATCTCCAATCGCAATCGTGACCGCTGTGCTTATTAAAAGCATATTTGTCGAATCGAGGTAAAAATTCTGCTCCAGGGCAATTGTAATCTGATGCGAAACGATCATATTCAGTCATACCTCCATACTGCGATTTATTTCTTCTAACTTCATAATCGCTAGAAGTAAATCCATCACCGGTCCAAGTTGTATTTCTCCCCACAACAACTTTTTTGTTTTTTTCGTAGTCGGTCCACTCTTCAAATACACTACGGAAATGGTGCACAGGCTTTTTGTTTTTGTACATCCACTTCCAGCAAGTAAAATATCTTACAACCTGAAATCTTTCTACTACTTGCACAACGGAATAACTTATGATTTTAAGAAAATCTCCATTATTTATGGTAATCTTCTTTAGTTTCTGATTACATGATGGACACGTAACTTGGTGAAGCCTATTAGTTGAATTCTTTTTCCAAAAGACTTCTCCTGGCTTCCATGTATGATTGCACTCCAAACACACTAAATTTTTGTAGTGAGTAGTGTAGTACAATTGATGTTTTGAAATTACAAAAGGCTCATGTTCCTTTGGATTAGGAAGAGTTTTGTGCAACTTCCAAACTTCAATCTGTAGTTTAGTCGATGGTATCATAGTAATTAAAATAAAGATCCTTGGCCTACTGTTTCTTCTTCGTTTTTAGCTTCCGGAACTTCTCCATCTGTTGTTGCCGGAACTGGAGTAGCCTTTGCTTTCGCTTTTTTCTTGTCAAGCATTTTTTTCCTTGCATCTTCAACAGCTAATTCGATTGCTTTTTCTCGTGCTTCAGCTTTATCTTCTTCGCTCAATTCTACTTTGTAATCGAGTTTAACCTTTTTCTTTTCGTCTTCGATAAATCTCTCGATAGCTGTTGCTCTTGCTTCGGCCATTTCTGTTTCACTAAGTTTGATTTCCTTATTAACAACAACTTTTCCCGGAGTAGTAGGTATGTTTTTAATATTATCTTCATCGTAGTAATGAACTGCCCAACCGAAAACTTCTTCATCAGCATAACCTTCTCTTTTGCCTTCTTTAGCACATTTCATTACATAATTACAGCACTCTTTCAGGGTTTTGTTTGCTTTAGCATAGGTTACTGCAAACAATTCATCCTCTGCAGCACGTTTGTCAAGATAGTCTTTGATGCTTTGCTCAAATGGATTCAACTTTGTTTCTTTTTTTTCTGTTGACATAATTTCTCGTGTATTAAATTTGATTGTTTATTAAAATTGTAAATCTTCTATTTCATTGAAAAACTCATTGATATCTTCGATATGTGATAAATCGATTCTATGAAACTCCTTGTAATTTCCCATGTGATAACCGTCTTGTATTCTGACTATTCGACACCATACTTTTGTCCCGGCTCTCTCAAAAACACAACTCGGTAGCATTATTTCTCCTGTCAGCTGATACCGTTTATTTTTTGGATCATTAAGGAACTGGTCAAGTCTCTTTTCCATCGATGGTCCATTAGGAATAATGGCCAGTAATTCTCCGCCATGCCAATGAAGCATCTTGCAGGCTTTTTCCACGTGCTCCATTGCTGTTTTACCGGAAGCTCCGAACGGTGGATTCATGGCTATTTTGTGAAACTTATTCCCGATGTAGTAGTTTTCAAATGATGTGTTGTGAACGCTTCCGGATACATTAACTGCAAGTTGAGAAGCTAAATCATGGCTAGGTTCTACAAAATGATTTGTTGTGGTACCAGGAAAGAATCTGCCAATTGCTCCATGGCCAGCTGACGGTTCCAACATATCTTCGTTTGGCTGCGGATTTAACCATTCAACCACTTTCATTCCGAGTGGTTCTGGAGTAGCAAAGTAATCTACACCTTCTCTTGATTTGTTCGAAGATGTTTTCTTTCCTCGAGCGAAATAGTAAGTTTTGGCTTTGTCAAATTCTGAAATAGTAAACAGGTATTTATCTGCTTCCTTGCCTCCGGTTCCTTGGTGTATATTTGGAGCATCCGTATGTGGATTATTATATCCTTCCTTGAAAGCTGTTTCCAAATCACGTGCAAGATTTCCCATTGCAAGGTTCTCTGCTGTTTTGGACCGCTCTGCAATTTTTGTGGCAAAGGCATATCTTTCAGTTGTTGTTTGAAGTGTAGCATATTCGTAAATGGCATTACTCATCAATCCTTCGCGATAAATTCTTCCTTCAGTTTGAATTGCTTGCGTTGGCGCTGTAGGCAGTCCAAGATTAATTAAAACCCTTTGGTGCTCTCCAGTTCTGTCATGAAGAGAAATTCCTTCCTGTCCGGCTTTAATTTGAACCACAATCAGATTTGTATCTGAACCATCGCGATTGAAATCATTTATGTTTTGACTGCGGAGTCTTTTATTTACGGTACCGTTGAATTCTTTTGCATGAGGGAAAAACAATCTCAAAGTTTCACGCACGTTGATCAAGTAATTCAATTCAAGGTTCCAGAAATAAGAATACTGCTCTTTGAAATTATGGATTTCGTTTTCCAAATCATAATTACTGTATTCGTCTTTTTCTAAAAATTCTGCAATGTCAAATTGAAAAGGGTGGGATGGAAGAGAGTTATTGTAATTGTGAAATACAACTACCTTTCTGCCTAAATCTAAATGCTGTTTGATGCGTTTACATATTTCCCTGGCTTTGATACACTCCAACAATTGAGTAATGTACAAGTGATTATGTTTCTTGTGGATCCTGTCGCTGAGTATTGGATATTTATCGCAGAAAGCATCATCATAGAATAAATCAAAACCTTCTTCAATCTTTTGACCTATGACAGAATCAAGCGTTATAAACTCTCTGGAGTAATCAAACTCAAGGTTTATTTGTCGCGTGGACATAACGCCTTTTTCTTTCCAATTTTCAAAGAAATTACGCTCCATTAAATTCACATCAACACCGCTTTCGGGAATTGTACATCGATTATATCTCATTCGATATCCAAAATTCTCTACCATGAATTTACTCCAACCGGTAGGTGTGTTGTACGAGTCGTTATACTCTGGTTCTTCAATGGTTTCGTATATGTCAAAAAGGCAACCATCAGCGTATTTAATGGATTTATGATAAGCGAATGGTGTGGCCGATAGGAAAACAACTTTTGTTTTTTCTACCATTTCAGTAACAATTTCACGATATCGATTTTCATCAAATACTTCTCTATCGTATTTATCTCTTGAGTATAGAAATGGATACTTCTTCACTCTAGGTTTTACCACTGACGGCACCTTAACCACTTCTTGATGCTGCAGGTAATATGAAGTGCAATTTCCTTGCTCATTTTGGTTTAAATAATGGCTTTCATCATAGATTACTAAATCAAAATCTCTGTTTAAAATAGCCTCGTTCTGATAGAAATTAGCGTACGTTGTAACTGTTGTTTCAAAACCCTGGTCATGGATGCCATTCAGCTGATAAATATTCAAATTGAATTTCACTGCTTCTTCAACCCAGTCAGTACATTTCTTTTGTGTTGGAACTACAATCAATATTTCTCTTTTGTTTTGACGATGAAACCTGTTGGCAATACCCAATCCAACAAATGTTTTTCCGGTCCCGGTTCCATTTGTAAAAAGATATCCCTTGCCTTCTTCGAAACGTCTTTCGGCAAAGCTTATATCTTCAACTTGGGTGTCAAACAGAAATGGCATCATTGTTTTTATATCTGAAAATGGGGTTAATATTGGCTCGGCTTCGATTGTCTCAATCGTATCTTCGAAAACAAGAAATAATTGATTTTGGCTTTTAATTTTCATTATTAAATTTTCTTCAATATTGGGTTGACTTAATCTAATTATCAAGCAAAAGCTTGTTTAAGTCGGTTTCTAAATTTGTGTAATTAAGAGAAGTGTATCTTAGTACTCTCCATCCCAGGCTAACTGCTAAATTGTATTTCTCAACATCCCTTGAATATCCGCTTACTGTTGTGTGCCTGCTTTTCTTTGAATAAATTCCTTCGTACTCAATTGCTATGTTCAGTTCTGGTATTGCCCAGTCAAATCGAAATCTTCTTACTTGATCAAATCTGTATTCGGTTTCATATCCTTGAATTTTACACTGCTGCAGGAACATTTTTAAAAAAAGTTCGATTGTGTTTTTTTCAATCGATATCTTGACGATTTTTACTCCTTTTGGAACTGGCTTAACTTCAACATGCTTCTTGTTATCTTCTATTTTGAGGCCTTTGTTTCTTAAATTCTGTAAATCCTTTTCGCTCCAGGCCATGTTAGATTGTTTTTAAATTTGATTTTGATTGCTTGGTCTCGAAGAAAAAAGGAACTTCTTTCATCAACTGATCAACATCCATTTCCTTGATGTGATTTATTCTGTTTAGTATCAAATGCGTTTGATTTAATAACTTTGGAAGCGCATAGTTTGGACAAATAGGAATGAAATCCTTCAACTTCTGCAGTTGAATTTCAAATTCTTCTGCCTGCTCTATGTGGTTCATTTTAAAGCAGCTTTGAATTCGTTAAAATCATTTGTGAAACGACACAGATATTCAGAAACTGCAATACTTCTGCATCTGTTTTTGACGATACTCAAACGTTTTCCTTGCCTGATAGTTTCTCTTGCGGTATTTAAATCGGCCTTTGCAATAGTTGAGTTTGGTCTTTTAGCATAATCTTCTTCAAGTGATTTCAAATACCTTAATTCTTCAGTTTTGTATTGAATTTCTTTATCCTCGTTTGAAATTTTTATAATTTTTAAAGATTCCATTTCATCAAAAAGAAGCCATGCTTCAGGGAAAAAATTATACTCTTTCAGTTCGTCAAAAACAGTTTTTAAAAATTCTTCTCTGATTTTTGCCTTATCTTCTTCCGTTGCTTCCTTTGGAGCATTGAGCAAAAGGTTTTTTTTCTGTGAATAAACTTTAAGGCTTTCATTTCGGAATGATTTATAAGCGTCGAGCACTTCACCAACCGATACACAATCAAGAATTCTAAAAACTTTTATTTGTGGAAATTCTCTGGCTACATACATTTTGAAAGCTTCTTGAATCTCTGGAATAGTGAAATTTCCAAATTTTGATTTTATAAAATCCATGATAACAAGCATCTGAATCTGTAAATCCTTTTTTTCATTTTCATTGGACATTTTGATATTCATGATTGTAATCAGGTAATTAATCAAGCTATCCGTTTGAGAAGTGTCAACAATGGTTCTGATTTTATGATGGTCCTCTTGAAGTGTTGCTAGAAATGGTCTCGACAGCTTCTGAAGTGCTAAATCTGAATTGTTGTTTTGGATTGTTGGAGTTTGTTTGCTCATTGTTGATTGTATTTTTTGATATAAAATTTTTGTCGTTTTTCGCCCAGGTCTGAAGTCGCCTTTCGAGTGACCATGTTTTTTCTAATTCCTGCCGGAATTTTGAATTTGATTTATTTGGCTCGGTCCAATACAGATAAAAATCATTTAAAAAATCCTTGCCATATTTTTCTAAAAAAGGTTTGAGTGTGGAAGAAAATTTTAATTTTCTGACATCAATATTCTCTTCTTTACTTTCCTTTACTATCCTATCCTTTTCTTTAAGGATAACTTCCGCCTTTTTGCCCTGTGCAAGCGTCAAACTTCCGCCGGATTGACCGTTTTTTGATAGTATTGTTTCCAAAAGGGCGGAATATTGGATAATTCCGTTTTTTCTTTTTCGGTATGCATCTTCGATACTATTAACGAATTTTTGACTGTAGATTACCTTGTGATTTTCATATAAAAATTTATCAATTGCTCCTAATTTTGCCAAATCATTTAATATTGAAATCAGCTTTTCTTCTTCCACATTACATACCGAAACCAAGAACATTAAATCACTTTCATCTGAAATATCTATGTAATGATTATTGGCTTTTCCAAGGCGCTCAAGAATCTTAAACCAAGTTGCATAACCATCATTCTTATACTTGCTTTCTATGATGTGCATCTTACGCCCATGTGTACAATCATGTGGAAAATAGTCTACGTCTGTTCTTTGTTCTCTTGCCATTTTGTTACTTTTGAAATGGAACGTTTGTTAATTGTCGGCCATTATTCCAGATGGCAAATCTTCCTTCGTTATCTTGTTGGATTTTCATTGTTTCAATTTTTCCAAAAAGTTTAATATTACCTCCCATGTCTACAATCCAGGCATTTAGTTTTGTTGGCCATATTCTCATTGCTCTACCTAGTATTTGATAATAAAGAGATAGAGACATTGTGGACCTAGCCATAAGCACTGCTTCCAATTGTGGATAATCAAAACCGGTTGTTAAAACACCTACGTTAATCAGGCATTTAATCGTTCCTTTTTTAAATCTTGATAAGATCCTTTCCCTTTCTTCTTTTTTAGTTTCTCCGGTAAGTACAACCGAACCTGGTATCATTTTAGCAACTTGATTTGCTTCTTCAATCAGAGAACAGAAAATCAATAAATTTGGTTTCTGTGATAGAATATGACGAGCCGTTTTTGCAATTCTTGAAGGCATGTCGATTGACTTATAATACCTTTTCAAAGACTGCGGAGTATAGTCAGTTCCGTTGCTGTTTAGCTCTAATTTAGAACGGTCAATAACATCAAATGAATAATACTCAAGCTTTGCTAAATAACCTGAATTGAATAGCGTATCATTTTGAACATAGTAAAGCACTTTATCAAATATTCTTGGTGTGCTTCTGGTTAAGAATGTCAATTGATATCCTTCGGCAGCCATTGAAAGTCTGTAAGGTGTAGCCGTTAATCCTAACACATTTGCATTTGGGAAATACTTAATGAATTCCTTATACATTCCATCATCAGAATTTACGAGGTGGCATTCGTCTATGAGAATATTTTTAACTCCTTTGAATAAATGCTTTTTGTTGACTATACTACCAATGGTGCAAAATGTTACCCGGTCAATTCTTTTCTCTCCGGCAGATGCGCTATAAATAGAAGCTTTGCCATAGTTACTATACTTTTCAAAATTCTGTTCCAAAATCTCTTTTGAAGGCTGGAGTATAACGGTCATTCCGTCAACTCCAGCTACAATACCTGCGGTTACAATAGATTTTCCAGAGCCTGTAGGGAGGATTATTATTCCATTATCATTAGTTACACTATTGAAGAAATTAATTCCAATCTCAATCGATTCGCTTTGGTAAAATCTATATTGAAAACTCATACTATTATTCTACTTTGGCAGCTTCAAAATTTTTATCCTCTGAAGGAAGAAAATCCATAGTCGTTTGTTCCATCTGAGGTGCTGATTTTCCATTCATATAAGCTTCAACTTCTGAAATAGCATTATCAAGAGCATCCGTAAGTTGAGTCAGATATAAATAACTTCCATTTAGTTTTACTTTTGGCGCATCAAACTTGATTGCTCCATTAGTTACATATTTGGTACCTGAAATTACAAGCGCTCTATTTTCTTCAGAACCTGAAATTTTAAATGAAGAAACATTGTAAGATTGTGTTTCTGTTTCTTCTTCAAGAAATGATAATTCAGTTGAGTTGTCATTTCCGGTAAATGCATCGTCTAAATGCGCTAAGAAAACATTGAATTTTGAAAAGGCTTTTTCTAAATCATCATGGATGATATGTTTTCCTTTGTGGTCAAGTTCATCACCAGAAGTTGGTCCGCTTAATAACTCATAAGAGTATTTACATAATGCATCGCTGAGGGATGCGCTCTTAATTTGTACTTCCTTTTGTTCTAGGTTGTCAGTCATAATTTTGTTAATTTGGATTAGTGTTTATAAAATATTCTTTGTAATTCCCTTTTATTGTTTCTTTGTCTACATGAACACCATAGATATCTATCAAATCTTTCACACGTCGTCGTAAATCGCCAATTCCGTATTGGAGTAAGGCTTTCGTAGTTGTGAGCCTTTCGCCCCGCATAAACGCCCTATAAACGATTTTGCATTGTTCTGTGAAATGCTCAATATTCCCATCAAAAATTGCCTGGCTTTCTGCATTGTTTTCGTGATGAATAAGTGGCTGTTTAAAATCAACCGGCATATTGAAATCGATAGTTGTTTGTGAAGTGTTCATACAAATTCTTGATTTTGATGTTTACTTATTTCGTTTTCTAATTGCTGTATCAATACTAAATCTGTTGGTTCTGGAAGGTATATTCCGCATTCCTGACTTGAAAAGTTCCTGAACCTACTTATGGCCAATGTCATTTCTGCTTTATCCAATGAAGCAGAACTTCTCCATCTTTCTATCCTTACCCCCGGTATCTTATTTTCAACTTCTCCATCATAAAAAAGAGTTGGATTAACGTGCTTTTTGAATATGTCAAGCTTCACTTCTGGCATTGTTAATCCAACTTCTAATCCGAACCACGTTAATATCAAGTGCATGTAGCTATTTTGAGCTATTGAGCGTCTAGGATGTTTGACCTTTAATTCAACTCTTTTCCCGTTTTTGATATAGTATTTAACCTTTTCAATGAATTGGTTTCTTTCTAATGGATTGTCGGTGCTGAAAATCATTCTAAAAAAGTGTATCTGGAAACTTCTGTTTTAGCAACCACAAAGGCGCTTTCAATTCTTCTTTAGTTGGATTAAATTCAACCAAGCTTTTAGGGAAATGAGCTTTATCGCCTTCGCAATCCAAAAACAAACTCTTTTCAGTTTCACTTATTAAGGTGGCTTCGATGGTGTATATTTCATCCATGGCTAGAACTTTACTAGCTTTTTAAACCTATCAATACCATAAGCATTAGATTTCACAAGAATTGGAAGCAGTTCTTTAGCTTTAATTCCTTTTTCTATAATAATTGCTCTTTCCTTCTCATTGAATTGGCTTTGCATCCAAGAATTTACTCCTAATTCACAAGCGCCAGTCAACAATCTATAATGCTTGATTGTAATAATTGTGTCTTCTAAAATTGGTTCGCTTTTCAGTTTTTCAGCAATAAGTTTAAATCTGAAATCCTCTTTTGCTTTTTGAAGAGTTTCTCCGTGAGCGTGAGTTTTGCCGTCAGTAACTAAGTAGAATTCCTTGGTAGAATGCACTTTTCTAACCTTGTAAACATTGCCTTTTTTACTCAAGACTTCTGTAAACATTCTGTCGGCACTTACATATTTTCCGTCTTGCCAAAACAAAAGTTTGTTTTTAGGAGTGTTTAAAAACGCATCGGCTTTTGGCTTCGTTGTTTTTGCAGTAAGTCCGCTTCGCAGGTCTAAATAGCCACCCACAGTTGGGTTGAATCCTTCTGGAATTGATGTTAGGCTTCCGAGGTCTAAATAGCCACCCACAGTTGGGTTGAATCCTTCTGGAATTGATGTTAGGCTTCCGAGGTCTAAATAGCCACCCACAGTTGGGTTGAATCCTTCTGGAATTGATGTTAGGCTTCGCAGGTCTAAATAGCCACCCACAGTTGGGTTGAATCCTTCTGGAATTGATGTTAGGCTTCGCAGGTATAAATC